>Ga0209542_10001022_pt1 | contig 66671 bp, 97 predicted proteins | sample RifCSPhighO2_01_FD_184028 | JGI IMG/M metagenome (GOLD analysis project Ga0209542, IMG submission 184028) | Soil microbial communities from Rifle, Colorado - Rifle CSP2_plank highO2_0.1 (SPAdes) (version 2) | ecosystem: Environmental > Terrestrial > Deep subsurface > Rock core/Sediment ...
CTATCCATAGCGTAGGATCGTTAATATCGTCTTTTAAATTTATATTAAGTCTGCATATCTTATCATCAAAAGTTGAAAATACCAATTCTGGCAAGCTTTCTATTAATCTGACTTTTGCTCCTGTTTTTTTCCACTCTCTGATATTCTCTAAATTTGTTCTTGGAAAAATCATCTTAACTATAACACCCCTCTTTATCGCAGATTCAGTCAGTCTTAATAAGATAGGGTCTGCTCTTACTTTTTTTGCTAGAACAAGATTTTCTTTTTTTAATTTCCCAGTTTCTTCTTTTATCTTAGCCACAAAAGCTTCATGGCCATAAATTATGCTAATGGGTTCGTTAACTGCCTGTACTACTTTATCCTCTCTTATTTTCTTAAGCCTACTAATCTCTTTTCTTAGTTGTTCAAGATTTTCCTCTTTCTGCTTTATTAAAATTTTGAAAGAATCAATATTTCTAATAAAATATTTCTTAGGGATAGTGGGGATAATCTGAACAATTCCTTTTCTTGATAAATTTCCTAAAGATTCATATATCTTATTTTTTGGAACATTGCATTGTTTTTTTATATCTGAGACTTTTGAAGCTCCTAGAGGTAATAAAGCTAGAACTATATCTGATTCATACTTAGTCAAGCCTAAATTTCTTAGTATTTCTTTTTCATCCATTTAAGGACTTATATTAGTCCCTAGTTTTTAAATATTGTTATTATACAAATTTGTTTATGGGTTCCTCAGAGAGATTAACACTAGATGAAATGGTTAAATTGGCTAAATTAGTAAATAATTGGAGATGCATGTTATTTGATTCTAATGTATATAGAGGTTCAATAGAAGACATTACTTTAGAAATTGAATTTGAGGAGCCCACCTGGCAGCATGTCTGTCGTTCAGCATACAGATTTAGCATAAATCAGGGCAATATACAGATTGGAGAATATATTGGAAGAAGAACTAATGTTCAAGAGGTATATTTTCACGCCCAATACACAGCATCAAAAAAAGGTATTGAGAATGTTAGAAGAATTTTGCAGAATCAACAACAGAATGAAAAATAGGAGAATCAAATGGAAAAAAAAGAAATTGAAGAAATAAAATCATTTATCAAAGAAAATTCTGATTATTTTACCTATGAGCATTCTCCCACATCTATTGCTAGATATCTTAAAATTGCAGAACATATAGATAAAGGTAAAATTCTAGATGTTGGCTGTGGTCGGGGAATCATGTATCTATCTATTAAAGATAAGCCAATAAGGTATTTAGGGCTGGAAAAAAAAGAAAAAGATACTAATTTAGCTAAAAATATAACAAATTGCGAAATACTAAACCAAGATATCTGCCAAAATACCCTAAAAAAAGGTTTTTTTGATTACATAATCATCTCTGAAGTTCTTGAACATGCTGAAAATCCATTACAAGTATTAAAAGAATGCAAATTTTTATTAAAAGATGATGGAAAAATAATAGGTACAGTCCCAAATTCTATTTCTGCGTTAAGAATAATATCTGCTTTATCTAATAAAGAATATGGCCATTCAGATACCACTCAGATATTCAGCACAATCCATTTAAAAAATCTGATAAATTTTGCAGGATTAAAACTCTCTTATTTAGAAACTTTTTTCTTTCAATTAATTGATGGGCAAACAGAAGATTATTCTCAACTAAAAGAATTATTTCCTCTGCTTGGTAAAAATATCTTCTTTATAGCAGAAAAAGAGAGCTCATGACCCTAGAACAAGAAATTCTAGAGATTCTTAAGAAGAATCCAGAAGAGCTAAAACATGCTAAAGATACTCTTAAATGGCTTCTTATAATAAAGCCTGATTCTGATTCAAATTTAAGAATTGCAGCTTTATCCCATGATATTGAGAGAGCTATAGAACCTTGGAAAATAAAAGATTACAAATTGGATAAAGAATTTAGAGCAAAGCATACACAAAGAAGTGCAGAAGCTATTAAAGAAATACTGGAAAAAAATAATTTTGATGAAAAAGACATAAAAATAATTTATTCTCTTGTTTTAAATCACGAATTTGGAGGAAATGAAAGTCAAAATATACTAAAAGATGCTGATTCCCTAGCAAATTTTGAATGGTGTGATGATTTATTCGGAATAGAAAAGATAGAAAACTTAAAATCTGTAGCTGAAAAAATGTTTTCAAGATTGTCTGAAGAAAATAAAAAATATATTAAAGATATTAACTTTAAAAATAAAGAGATAAAAGAAATTATATCTCAACTTTAATCTTTATCTTTATCAGGTAGAGCTAAATATCTTCCAGGAATTTTAATCAAATTCTCCCTCAACAATCTATAAAAGGATTCTTCTTTAGTTTCTCTAACAGTAGGATCTAAAAGAGAAACATCAGTATCAACAATTCTATATCCTAATCTAAGTCCTCTTTGATGTTCTTCAACAACAAGCTCAACATCTTCTCCTGCAGCCCTGGCGGCATTAAACATCATCAAATTAGGATCTCTATAAGGATTAAAAGTAGTATTACGAATAATATTTTCTATTAAAATTCTTCTGGTAATTTTGTCTGGTTTTGCTTTCAAATTAGTCTCTTCCCTTTTATCTAACTCGACTTCCCACCTCAATATCTTGTTCTGGCTGGATTAAAACTACATTGCTCTCATCATCATTTACTGCAGCAAGTATCATACCCTTACTTTCAATTCCCTTCATCATCCTCGGGGCAAGATTTACAAAAAGTATGCATCTCTTTCCTTTTAATTCTTCTTTCTCATAATATTTTTTTATTCCTGCACAAATTACTCTTTCTCCTAATTCTCCAACATCTATTGTCAGCTTGTATAATTTATCAGCCCCTTCTATATCTTCTATTGCTTTAATTTCAGCTACTCTTAAATCAAGTTTTTCCCAACTTGGAAAATCTACTAGTTCGTTTTGATTTTTCAAGTGTTCAGGGATGCGACTTTTATGAACATCTCTGACATCTGCGAATTCTGCTATTCCTTCCATAATTTTTATTATAAAATTAGCTATTTAAATTATTCTACCAACCATAATTTCTCAGTTCAAGAATAACTCTTAATCTCACCTCTTCCAAGGCTTCTCCATTAAAAAAATAAACAATCTTTCTTTGAGAACTATCCACACTTGTTGTAACACTATCCTGTCTTGCTCTAAACTCTAACCTTATATGCCCTGCGCAAGAATTATTATTAATGTAATGCCAAGGATCATAATCTGTTCTGCAAGAAGGACATAATCCTCTTCCAGCTAATCTATTTCCGCAAGAAACCCAGTATTCTTCTGTTCTTGTTGGTTTTATTATCTCTACTCTTGTTGCATTTGCTCTTAGCCATTCTAATAGTTCATCATTCATACTCAGATTCTTTTAAATTTTTTAGATATTATTATACTAAGTTGTAGTTTCTCCATACCTAACCAATTTTCTGTATTTTCCCATGGCTCTTTTAGTTTCAACGCCAATCGCATCATCCAATGCATTATTAGTATTTCTATAATTTCCAGTTGCCAGCAAATTAAAATAAGAAAGAAGAACACTTGCATTATGCAGATTTAATCTTCTTAATCCTCTTTTGAAAGTGGGAGATGTTTCAATTAAAGAGCAGACGTAACTTAAAGTTCTAGTTGAAATTTTATCCCTTACTATTTCGGGATTTGGGCTGCTTAAGCCCGATGCAACAAGATATTCATAAAGTTGCTGTCTTTTTGATATCATTTTATATTTTTTGAAACAGGATCTCTGATTTTTTTATCTTGCTTTCTTTTAGAGGCTTATCTATTTCTTTTAAAGAGATTTTGAAATTGAAAACAGATGCTATTTTTTCTGCTGTTTCTGGAATAAAAGGAAATAATAAGATTGAGAATGCTTTAATGCTGTCTGCTAATTCATAAAGAATCTTGCTTTTATTCTCTGTTGCTGATTCCCAAGGTTTTTTATCCTGAATAAAGAGATTGCAATTATCTATAAATTCAAAGATAAGATTTAGGGCTTTATCAACTTCATAATTGTCTAAGAAAGTCTTAATCTCATCTAATTTCAATTTTTTAATAAGCTTGTTCTCTATCTTTTCTATTCCATATTTTTCAGCAAGAGTTGAAACTCTTGAGATAAGATTTCCAAGTTTATTCGCGAGTTCATCATTATTTCTTTTTATAAGAATTTCTTCTGAATAATCTGAATCTTCAAATACAGAACACCTCAATAGACTATATCTTATAGAATCAGTTTGATATTTTTCAAGTAATTGTAAAGGATCAACAACATTTCCCAGACTTTTTGACATTTTTTGTCCTGATAAATTCAAATACCCATGAACTAAAACTGTTTTTGGCAGCTCATAGCCTAAAGCAAGAAGAATAGCAGGCCAAATTACAGTATGAAACCAGTTTATCCCTTTTCCAATTACATGAACATCTGCAGGCCAAAATTCAGCTTCTTTATCCTGCAATGCAGTAACATAATTGCTCAAGGCGTCTAGCCAAACATAAACAGTATATTTTGAATCTATTGGAGACTCTATTCCCCAAGTTAGCCCTGTTCTTGAGACACATAAATCTTTTAATCCTTCTGATTCTATCCTGGCTATTATTTCTTTTCTTTTTTCTTCTGGAATAATAAACTCTTTTGATTTTGCCAGCTGCAAAATCCTGCCTTCATATTTACTCAGCTTGAAAAAATAAGCATCTTCAGACATTTTAATTGGCTCTTTAAGATGTTCAGGGCATTTTCCATCCACTAAATCCTTTTCTGTCTTATATTCCTCACAGCCTATGCAGTACAGCCCTTCATATTTTCCTTTGTATATATCTCCCTTTTCCATAATTTCTTTAAAGAATTCCTGCACTTTTTTTACATGTCTCTGTTCTGTTGTTCTTATAAAATCATCATTTGAAATATTTAGCTTTTTGCAAAGTTCTATAAAAAGTTTAGAATTCTTGTCTACAAACTCTTTTACTGGAACTCCTGCCTGTTTTGCAGCCTGCTCATTTTTTTGAGCATTTTCATCAGTTCCAGTTAAAAACCAAACTTTTTCTTTTTTCTGTCTATGCCAGCGAGCTATAGCATCTGCTAAGACTTTCTCATATGCATGGCCCACGTGCGGTTTATTGTTAACGTAGTCAATAGCAGTAGTAATATAAAATTTTCTAGTTTTTGCCATAGTTAATTAAAAAGAGAGGGATATTTAAATTCTTTTAACTTGCAGTTTCTTTCATAACAGATTCTATATAAGATTTCGGAACTCTTTTTCCATCTTGATATAATTCTCGGATGTAATCCATAAATCTTCTATAACCTTTTTCAACACCCAATCCTAGTTCAATTATTTCTTGATTTCTTTGATGTGATATCCTCGGGAGTCTAATAATCTTTATTCCTCTAGAATTAACCTCAACACAATTTCTCTTCACTAAATAATCCTAATACATTCTTGCACCCTGTTCTCTATATATATCAACATCTTGTTTCAGCCAGACGTCATGGTCTCTTCTACGAATCATAACTTTAGCTATCCTTCCACTAGAGCCTTTTCTAAATCTCATAAGTCATTGATATTTATTAACATATAAAAATCTAACTAAATCATTCCCTGCTTGTCTAGAAAAATTAAAGGTAATTAAATCTGCCCTGTCTGACAAAATTTTCTCATTGCCTGCTCCAAAATTATTTGAGGAGCCATTCCCTTGTTTGAACAAGCTTTGACAAATTGAGCATAAGTAGCTTGGTCAAAACTATATTCAATTCTTATTTTTCTAGGTCCTGGTGCTGTTGCTGCCATTTTTTTAATTGAGTCTCAACGAAATCAAAAAGCCCGAGGACCACAGTCTTCGGGATTTCAAACTTCTATAGTTTGAATAATAAAAATAAAGAGGTTTAAAAATCTAACTAAAAAATAAAAATAAAATAAAAATTGAAGTTTGATTAGTCTGGGAAAGTGCTTCCAATCAGAATGCTTCTTTCTTCTGTTCCTGACTGTTTTCTCTTTTCCTGGATTCTTCTGCTTACTTCCATCAGTTCTGGATATAGATTTCTTGATACTCCTTCACTAAAACCAAGATCTCTCATAACTCCAAGATAGTCATCAGCAGTAAGTCTTCTTCCTTCTTGTACTCCAAAATGAAGATAGGTTTCGCTTCCAGCTCTTTCATCTTCAATATATTGTGTTAGAATTGCTCCTTCTGCAGGATGTTCTTCACAATACTTTGCTATGGCTTGGGCAATTGTTCGCGATTTCATCGTTACATTTGGCTGATAAGTAACCTTTGCATAAACCCTTTCTCCATTGAAGCTAGTTCCTCTAGGAATTGATACTGCTTCAGCAAGCTTTGGCTTTCTTCTTTTAAGTTTACCTTCCATGCTTGAAATAGGGATGTGCAATCTGTCTGTTGCAATCAAATCTATTACTTGTCTTTCCAATGTTTCGTTTGTCATTTTATTTTACCTCCTGTCTAAATTTATTTATGAGAAGATAAACGGGAAAGGGCATATAATTTTATGAGGTGATAAAAATCACCCCACTAGAAAAGCTTAAAAATAGGGGAAACTTGATCATAGTATGACAGAAATAAGAAGGGCTAGGCAAGAGGATGCGAGAGAAATAGGTCTGCTAAGAAGAAAAACTCTTAAAGAAAGAAATAAAAATGATTACCCTAAAATATTTCTCGATTTTTTAATTAATGAGAATTCTACTAAAGGTATTATTAATAAGATGAAGAAAAAAGAGATATTCTGTGCTTGGCAGGGAACTGTTTTGATTGGAACAGTAGATTTGGAGGGGAACAAGATTGGAGGATTATTTGTAAAAAGCTCGGAGTTAGGAAAAGGAATCGGAAATCAATTAATGGATTTTATTGAAAATTATGCCCACTCAAGGGGTTTTAATAAGGTAAGATTATACTCTACAAAATTTGCAGTTAATTTTTATAATAAAAGAGGATACACTCTTGGGAAATCTGGATACTGGATGCTTGGGAAATCAAGAGTTAAAGACAAAGTTATGGAGAAAAAATTATGATATCAATAGAACGCCTACAAGAACTAGGATTAACAGGCAATGAATCAAAAGTTTACCTTGCCCTCTTGCAGTTAGGCCCAAGCTTAGCAGGGAATATTTCAAGAAAATCTGGTTTGCATAGGCGCACTGTTTACGATACTACAGAGATGCTGATTAAGAAAGGCCTGCTTGGTTATATACTAAGAAATAATAGGCGGCTTTTTTCTGCTAGCAATCCAGAGAAATTCTTAGATATACTAAAGGAAAAAGAAAATTCTGTTTCTGAGATGCTTCCAGAAATGATTTCTTTTTATCAATCAACAAAAGAAAAAGAAGAAACTAATTTTTATAAGGGCAAAAACGGCTTGAAAACAGTATTTGAAGAGCAATTAAAATCTGGAAAAGAGATACTTATTTTAGGAGCTTCTCAGTCTGCTTTTGATATTCTTCCTTTTTATTTTAAGTGGTATGACAAAGATAGAGTAAAGAAAAGAATTAAAGTAAAAATTCTGGCTTCTTCAAAACTTTCTAGAATTCCTTTATCAGAAATAAAGTATCTCCCAGAAAAATATTCCTCTCCTCTTGCTGTAAATATCTATGGAAATAAAGTTGCAATAATTCTCTGGAAAAAAGACAATCCCATTGCTATAGTAATAAAAGACAATGCAATATCAGAAGGATATAGAAAATATTTTGAATTACTTTGGAAGACTGCTAAAAAGCAGCATAATCCTAAAAATCTATAAACCTATTTTTCTAATAATTTTCAAGCAACTTTGGTCTAGTGGTATGACGCGACCTTCCCAAGGTCGTTGCGTGGGTTCAATTCCCGCAAGTTGCATAAAGGTTTAGAGCCGGGTATTTCCCAGATTGCACATAAAGGTTTAATCACTTTGTTAAATTTATAAATATCAAAATCATGATAATTTATGGGAAAATTGCTGAAAGCGTTAAAAGTATTTTTTATAATTCTGGGAGTTATTTTTCTATTACTAGCAATATTTATAGGAATCACAATTTATCAAGGAAAGCAAATTTATAATACTATAAATAATGATGAATTTAAAGCAGATTTAGATGCTGTAACTAAAGGAGATTGCCGGAAACTTCCAGAATTAAATATAAAGATTGCAGAATTAAAACAAAAAATAAGTTCTGCGTGCATAAATCCGGCCTTAAGAATGGTTATTGTGGCACAGACTAAAGATTTTTTTCAAGGAAATGTCTGCCAAGAAATTAATAGCCCATCAAATAATATAAATAATATTATTACGCAAATTGAGGCAAATTGTACAAAATAATTATAAAGATAATGTCAAGTTATTAGTATATAAAGTATAAGAAATCTCCAGAAAATAATATTTTTATTGATTACATTTTGATGTTATTGATAAACTAAATTTTGCCAGTATTTGTTATCATAATCAGACAGCAAAGTTCATAATCTTTATAGCATTTACATTATTAAAAAATCAAGGATATTACTATAACTTAATAGTATAAGGCATAAATAAGCTTTATAAAACCTTGAAGTTTGTAAGAAATATGGAATTACAAGAAAAAACAGGAATAAGCTCTGAGACTATAGATGAGATAGAAGACCAGACTGAAAACATTAAGAAAATAGAAGCTGCTTTATTTATCTCTGGCAGATTTCTCAATCTTCAGGAATTAATAACTCTCACAGATATAAATCCTATTTTAATAAAAGAATTAATGCAGAATCTTGCTGATAAATATTCTAAAGACGATACTGCTATTAGCTTGGTTGAAAAAGAAAATAGCTGGAAAATGGATGTTAAGCCAGAGTTTACATCAATGATTAACAAGCTGGCTACAGGCAGCTCAGAATTTTCAAAAGCTGAGCAAGAAACTTTAGCAGTAATAGCTTACAAACAGCCTGTAAAGCAGTCTATTGTAATTAAGATTAGGGGAAACAAAGCGTATGAGCATATAAAGGATTTTATCTCTCTAGGATTAGTAAAATCAAAAAGAGCAGGGCATACTCTGGATTTGCAGCTGTCAGATGATTTTTATGAGTATTTTCATGTTTCTAATCCTGGTGTAGAAAAAGCAGAAAGTGAAGAGGGAAAAGAAAGTGAAGAAGAAAAAGGAGAAGAAAATATAGAAAATAAATAAATATGCAACTCCTGCCATTTATCTATTTAGGGTATATGTTTATATCTATTTATATGAGCTTATTTTTTATTTTAATTTATTGGAGAAATAGAAATGAGCTTTTTGATATACCCAAGCTAGAAAAAATATATTCTTTAAGTATAGTTGTACCCTGCTATAATGAAGAAAAAGAAATAGGCAGAACAATCAAAGCATTACTTGCGTCTGATTATCAAGGATTGGAAAAAATTTATGTAGTTGATGATTGCAGCAAAGACAATTCATATAAAGTTATACAAGAGTATGCTCGCAGTAATTCTAAAGTTATAGCTCTGCAGACTCCTAAAAATACAGGGTGTGCTGCGGGTGCTAAAAATTATGGGGCAGGATTTGTTGAAACAGAGCTTATCGGATTTACTGATTCAGATAGTTTCCCAGAAAGCACAGCAATCTCAAGAATTGTGGGATTTTTCAAGGATGAAAAAGTTGCTGCTGTTCTTGGCTCAAATCTTGTTAAAAACAAAAACACTTTTTTTGAGAAATTGCAGGCAATTGAGTATGCAATTATTTCCTGGACAAGAAAATTGCTAAATTATGTAGACTGCATATATGTAACTCCTGGTCCATTGACTATTTACAGAAAATCTATTTTTGACAAAGTTGGTAAATTTGATCAAAAAAACCTTACTGAAGATATTGAATTTACATGGAGGCTTGCTTATCACGGATATAAAAGGGAAATGTGCCCTGCTGCCGTAACATATACTGTAGTTCCTTCTTCTTTAAAACAATGGTTTAAGCAAAGACAAAGATGGAATATTGGTGGATTGCAGACAATAAAAAAATACAAAGCATTTGTCTTAAGAAAAGGGATGTTGGGAAAATTTATTATCCCTTACTTTGTTATATCATTGTTTCTTGGATTGCTTGGATTGTCAATTTTCATTTATCTTATCATCAAGAATTTTATTAGTACTATCCTTCTTACAAAATATAGTCTAATAGCATCAACTTCTATTATAACTCTAGAAAGCTTAAATATAACTCCAACAGTTCTTAATTTTTTTGGTATTGCTTTATTTTTTCTAGGGTTGGTTTTCACAATTTATGGCTTGGGAATAATGAAACAAAAAGATTTAAGAAAACAAAACATTTTTAATATATTGATTTATCTGGTTGTATACCTGACAATATATCCTTTTATAATGATTACCTCATTATACAGCTTTATAAGAGGAAAGCATAGTTGGGGGACAAAATAAATGTTTAAATCACAAAAATATGTTTTTTTGAATGCTTTAATATTAGCAGTATTTATATTTGGAGTAGGAATTGCCCTTGGCTACTGGTTTGAAGGGTTACGAGTAGCTAAAATAAATAATCTTTATACACAAGCAGAGCTTAATCTTTTAGATATAAAAATACTATCAGATTATACTAATTATAATATAAGCTGTGAAAATGCAATTCAGAATAATATAGACTTTGGAAATAAAGTTTATGAAGAAGCTAAAATTCTAGAGGATTATGAAAATGCAGAGAGAATATCTGAAAGTATAAAAATACAGCACTATAAATATGATTTATTAAGAACTTTATTTTTTATTAATAGTCTAAAAATAAAGAAACAATGTAATGCTGGCTATCATAACATAGTATATTTTTACAAATATGAATCTCCTGATTTAGATACAAAGGCAAAGCAAAAGGTCTTCTCAAATATCTTGCTTGAACTAAAAAGAAACCAAAGTAATAGAATAATGCTTATTCCAATAGCAGGAGATATCTCTTTTTCTTCAGTAAAATTACTTACACAAACCTATAATATAACACAGCTTCCTACAATTATGATAGACGAAAAGATAAAAATAACAGATATAGAATCGGTACAAGAAATAGAATCTCTATTAAGGTAATATTATACTAGACTACACAAAAGAATAAAAAGCCCCTCAAACTTCTTCAGAAGTTTGAGACTCAGAAATCTTCTGATTTCTGATTTTTAAATTCCCTGAAATAGGGAAGGAATTTAAAATGGAAAAGAGCTGCTTTATATGTGAAATCCCGGAATCTAAGGCTAAATTAATTCATGCAATTAATGGGAAAGAAATTATTCTTGCTTGTGAAAGATGTGTGGCATCAGAGGATTTATTAGTTGTAAAAAGGCCTACAGAAGAGCAGATAGCTTTTGCTAATAAGCCTTATACTGTCAAAGAGAGGCTTGCTAAAGCTATGAACGCAGGCAGAGCAGAACAAGCAAAGCCCCAGGTTTCTTCCTTTAATGCTCCAAAATTATACTGTTTATCAAGGCTTCATAATGTTGAATTGCCAATAAAGTTAGTAGAAAATTTTAATTGGGTAATTTTAAGAGCAAGAAAAGCAAAAAAACTTAATCAAAATCAAGTTGCACAAGCAATACAAGAGCCAATTGCAGAATTAAAAATTCTTGAATCTGGCTGCTTATCAGACAATTCTGAAAAGATTATTAACAAGTTAGAGCAGTATTTTCATATACAGCTTAGGGCTAATAAGCCTTTAGAGGATGAATTAACAGGAAAAGCAATTATAAACAAAGATACAGTTAAGACACTAACAGTAGGAGATTTAATAAGAGCAAAAAGAGAAATAGAAGAAAGAAAAAACATGCCAGAAATAGAAAATAAAGAAAGCATGATTGGAGACGAAGTAGAAATAGAAGAAGATAATTAATAATTCTTGTTGATTAATTAGTATATAAAATATTATTATCTATAAAATAAATGTAGATATTGTAGCAAGATATTAATTTAATAACTATTATTAGATAAACCAACAACTAAAAAATGAAATAGCAAGCTTTAAAAACTAATTTTTCTCAGGTTCTATATGAATATTAAGATTCTAAAGGAAGATAAAAATGAAATGGAATTAGAAATAGATAATCTTACAATAGCAGAACTTCTAAGAGTTTATCTGAATAAAGATGATTCTGTAAGCTTTGCAGCTTGGAGAAGAGAGCACTTTCAAAAGCCAATTATTCTAAAAGTTAAGACAAAAGGCAAATCAGCTAAAAAAGCAATAGACGATGCTGTTTCTCAGATTCAAAAAGAGACTGAAAAGCTTTCAGACGACGTAAAGAAAGGGAAATAATTAATACTAATCACTAAATTTTTGATTTTAATTGCAGGGTATAGAATAATACAAAGATGCAGAACAAGATTGAAAAAGAAAGATAGAATAATTAATATTATCTGTATTTCATTTTACTATTTATATAAAAATAATCATCTCCATAAAAAATACCAAGAAAGCAAAGCAATTAATGCTCCTAAAATATATCCTAAAGGAATAATCTTTCTTCCATTTATTCTCAACCAAGGATAATAATCAGAGAATTTTGTCCAAAACTCATTTAGTTTGACTTTAGGATTAACAACATACCACATAAAGTCCTCTAGTATCATTCCAGAAAAATAAGCACTAATTAAAATTCCAAAAAGCCTCGTATTCCATCCATAAATAACTAAAGGAAGAGCTAGGAGAAGAGGAAGCATAATCCAAGCAAGGAAAAAGTGATAAGCTGTAAAATAATATTTTCCTATCTTAATCTTAAATCCAAGCTTCTTCTTATGCCAGGCATTTCTCCCTTCTACATAAGATTCCCAGAAAGCCATTGCAATCATAGCAAGATATATCCATAAGAGTATAATTGTAGTATTCATATTTGATTATTATTAATAATATATCCTAAAGCTTATTAAACTTAACTTTGTTATTTAATATATGATTGGTGAATACACAGAAGTGCAAGGAAGGTTATTATTAGAATTAGCAAGAAAATCAATATTAGAAGAATTTACAAAAATCAAGCCAGATTTTCCAGCTGGAAAGGAATTTAAGCAGGCAAGAGGAGTTTTTGTAACTTTAAACAAGAAAGGAAATCTTAGAGGATGTATTGGATTTCCTTTTCCAGATCTTGCTATTTCTCAAGCAGTCTACCAAGCTGCAAAGTCTGCAGCATTCTCAGACTCTCGTTTTAATCCTGTAGAAGAAAATGAGCTGAAAGAAATAAAAATAGAACTTTCAATTTTAACTATTCCTGAAGATACGGCGATAAAAGATATAAAAATTGGTCAGGATGGGCTAATCTGTGATTATCTTGGATATTCTGGCTTGCTTCTGCCCCAAGTAGCTGTAGAAAACAAGTTTAGCAAAGTAAAATTTTTAGAGTGTTTATGCAATAAAGCAGGCTTGCCAAAAGACACCTGGAGCAAGCTAGGATTTAAGCTTAAGAGATTTCAAGCCCAGATTTTTAAGGAAAAATAATAAATAAGGAAAATATATATCTAGTTACAGCAATATAAAAATCTTTAAAAAGTCGAAAGTAGTAGAATAAATATGAGCCAGAGAATTCTATAAGGGGTTTTCGGCTGTAATATCTAAATAAAATGGATATAACAGAGATTATAAAGATAGAGCAAGGGGTATTAGGAGAATATACTCAAGCAGAGCAATTACATTATGATAGTGAAGAGCTTGCAGAAGATACTCTAGAAAATACAAGACAAATGCCCCACAGGTATAAAAGAACTTCTCATCCCAATATTCTACAAAGATTATTTAGCAGAAGTGATATAGAAATTATGGCAGCACTAGGAGAAAAAGGACTTCCTTGCCTCACACTGAATGGGATTCAATTTATGATAGTCAAAAATGGGGCATATTTATTACAACCTCAAGGATCTCATGATATATTAAGTCTTGCAGATAATCCAAAAGATGCTGCCAGAGCATTAAATAATTATCTAGCACAACAAGCACTTAGAGCACAATAATCCTTATTAACTTTAATTCTATATATAATTTGGATAAATTTAAAATATAGAAGTTCTTATAAACTTCTGGCTCTTTCGTTCAATTAAACAAGATGACAAATGAACTCAAGATATCAGCAGGAAGCTATGATTTAAACAAGTTTCTTTTTGGAGGATATGAAACTGATATTATCACAACAATATACGGGCAGGCAGGCTCTGGAAAAACTAATTTGTGCATGCTTGCTGCTGTAAGCCAGGCAAAAAAAGCAAATAAAGTAATTTATATAGATACAGAAGGGGGATTTTCAGTTGAGCGTTTTAAACAACTGGCAGGAGAAAGCTATAAAGAATCATTAGAGAATTTAATTATTTTAAAACCTGTAAATTTTGAAGAGCAAATCAAGGCATTTGAAGCTCTGATTAAAGAATTAAAAAATAAAGGGCAAATTGGATTAATAGTTGTTGATGGGATGACTATGCTCTATCGCCTAGAGCTGGCAGAAGCTTCGCAGGAAAACAATCAACAGCAAATTAAAAATATAAATTCTGAATTAGCAAGACAGATGAGGACGCTGGCAGAGATTGCTCGCAATAGACAAATTCCAATTATAATTACCAATCAAGTTTATGGAGAATTCTTAAGCAGAGAAGAATATGAATCTGGCAAAAAAAGAGAATTTCATATGGTTGGTGGAGATATTTTGAAGTACTGGAGCAAGTGTATTATTGAACTTCAAAATGAAAGAGGAAGAAGAAAATTAATTCTTAAAAAACACAGAAGCCTGCCTGAAAAAGAGCTGGAGTTTGAAATAACCAGAGAAGGAATAAGAAGAAGAGGATGGATATAATTACTTTTTGGCTATTTTCCATAGTTCACTGAAATAGGTTGTAAAACCTTCTGATGTTTGCTTGTCATAAATTATGATTGCTATAGGTTCCTGTTTAAGAATTATTATTGCACTAATATTCTTTGTAAAAGCTATTTCAACAGGAGAATTTTTGAATAAGAATTTTTTATTAAAGATTATTTTTAATTCATTTTCCATGCTTTTAACATAATTTCTTGAATCTTCATTAAAGATTATTTTTAATTTAATTTTTTTCTCTCTAGCCCTAGAGCTGTATTTAAAGAAGAACTCTTTTGTTTTCTCTTCATTTTCTCCTTTACTTGCACCCATAATATAAACTTCCTGCTTAGGCTTAATTTCTTTTAAAATAATTGAATAAACTGTTTCTAACCCATTCCATCCAATAAACAATTCGGCTTTAGTTTGTTGCTTTAATGATTTATAACTTTCTAACAGAAATGGCAATATTTTATTTATATTTTCTTCCTCTTCAATTATTTTTTCTTTTTTTCTTGCTAAAAAGTCTTTTATTCTGTTTGGAGAACAAGCAGCAAAATGCTTAATATTATTTTTTATTATTGTACTTACTAATCCTTTTTCTATTAATTTATTAAGAACTTCATAAATTTTAGAAGAGGCGATTTTAGATTCTTCTACAATTTTTCCTTTTGAAGAAAAAGCGCCTATTTTCAATAAAGCAACATATACTTTTATTTCTGATTTTGTTAGACCTATTTCTTTTAAAAATTCTTGATTAATCATGATACCCCTTAAGGGGGGACTATGGTTTAAATATCTTTTGATCAAGAAGAAATTATGGTTAACTGTAGAATTGGAAATTTAGAAGTTCAACTTAGAGAAGCAACGTTAGAGGATAGGGGATTTGTATATGAGTTAATGCACTCAAGCTTAGCTAAATGTTTTGATAAGTTTACGCAGGAAAAATGGTCTCGTAGAAAATTTAGACAAGGATATAAACCCAATAGAATAACAATTGTAGAACATGAAGGTATGCCTATTGGATTTTATGATATTGAAATAGTTGGGAGTGATGTATATGTTCACAATTTTCATTTATCAAAAGATTACAGAAATGGTTTTGGCATTCAATTAATGCAATATCTTGATGATAAATTAAGAGGCATGGGTTTAAGTTATTCAAAAGCCAAAATATTTAATAATAGTAAAATGATATTAGTTTTAAAGAGATTATTTAAATATATTGAAGAGCAGCATGTTCCCGAAGAAAATTCAACAATAATGATAAAAAAATGGAACTAAAATTGAAATATTATAGTATTATATCTAGCATATTTGTAGCAGTACTACTTATATCAAATACAGTTGCAACTAAACTTTTTAGTATAGGTCCCTTGATATTTACTGGAGCTATACTCGTCTTCCCAATCAGCTATATATTTGGAGATATATTGACTGAAGTATATGGGTATGCAAGAACTAAAAGAGTAATATGGACTGGATTTTTAGCTTTGGCTTTTATGTCTTTTATATATTGGCTTGTAGGAATCCTTCCTGCTGCACCAGGATGGGAAAACCAGACAGCATATGCCCAGATCTTAGGTATAGTTCCAAGAATAGTTTTTGCGTCCATAGTTGCTTATTGGGCAGGAGAGTTTTCTAATTCTTTTATACTAGCAAAGTTAAAACTGAAAACAAAAGGAAAAAAATTATGGATAAGAACAATAAGCTCCACTATAGTTGGACAAGCAATAGATACCTCTTTATTTGTAATAATAGCATTTGTTGGCTCTATTTCTGCTATGACTTTAATTCTAGCCATTATCTCGGGCTATTTATTTAAAGTTGTTTATGAAATTATAGCTACACCCATTACATACAAGATAGTTAATTTCTTAAAAAAAGCAGAAGGAATAGACTATTTTGATTATGATACTAAGTTTAATCCATTTACTTAAAAGGATTATTAAAACTACCCCTTCTGGAGTTAAGAAAAGATGGGGAGATATAGTATATTTTAGAGTATAGATTTGTTTTTAAATAACAATAAGGTGTTTAATTAATGAATGAAAACGAAGTTATAAATTATAATCTGCTAATAAGATCTGCAGACACAAAGTATGATTTAAGAAAGGTAAGTAATAGATTAGTTTTTGCAATAAGACCTGAACAGGTAAGCAAAATAGGTATGCTTATTTTAGGAGAGACATGGGATTATGTTGCAACAAACAGGCCTGATAATTTTCTGGGATGCGGATTTGAGTTTCACAAAAGATTATGTGATGCAACTTCTGAAGATATTAAAAAGATTATTGAACGTGCAAGAAAAGGTATTTATTTTGGGGATGCTAAAGTTGAGAAAGTTGCCATGAGAGATGTTGCATTAGATGTTAAATCTTTAAGGGCACTTGAAACAAGACTTTATGCTGCAGGCTTTGAGTTGCCTAAAGATCAAGCAGAACTGGATATTTTTTAACTATTTATCAACTAGCTTATCAGCAACTGTTTTTGCCTTATCTTCTTCCCTCTTCTTAGTAAAAGCTCTTCTTTGTTATTGATTGTTTTCTTTAGTCTCAGAAGATCTTTTAGCCCACTCTTCATTGCTCTTGCAGTTAGGATTAAAACAAAATTCCCAAGGCCTTTTACCTTTTCTTATCGCAAGAACCTTAGAAAATCCACAAGTCTCACAATTCTTCTCAGCATTTTTCATCAATCCAAAAGGAGGCAAAGAAAAAGTAGTTTTGCATTCAGGATATGAAGAACACCCAATAAAATACCTCTGGCTTTTCTTATTGTAAATAATTCTTAAATTTCCTTTTTTACAATTTGGACAGAGAGTTAGAGTATTTGCCTCTCTTTCCTGCTGATAGTTTTCTTTATTTGCTTCCATGAGTTCTTTGCCAATTTTATCTTCTTTTTTCTTGAAATCTTCAGCAATTTCTTTTATGCTTTTTTTAGCCTCATCCAATGTATTTTTTTCTAATTCAAAAAGATTTTTTTTTGCCCGCTGGATGCTATCCATTTCTTTTTCAAAATGTCTTGTAAGTTCTTCATCAATAATTATTGGGGAGTATTTCACTAAAGACTTTATTAAAGAAATTCCTAAAGGAGTTGCTTCAATACTCTGCCCTTGAATATAATTTCTGTTATATAAAGTTTCAATTATATTTGCTCTTGTACTTTTTGTTCCGAGATTTTTTCTCTCAAGTTCGGTTATAATAGAAGCAGGAGTAAATCTTCTTGGTGGCATTGTTTGTTTCTCTTCTATTCTATTTTTTTCTACTATTTTTTCTCCTTCTATTGTTTCTAGTTCTTGCTCCTTCATAGCCATAGGATAAACTTCCATCCAGCCTTTTTTTAAAATCTCCAATCCAAAAGCTAAAAATCTTTTTTCCTCAGTTGTGAATACAACTTTTTTATTTGCTACTTCAGCATCTTCGCAAAAACAAGATATAAATCTTTTAACAACTAAATTATAAATTTTAGCTTCTTCTCCTTGCAAATCCATAATCTCTCCTGTTGGGTATATAGAAGGATGCGCTGGATCTGATTTATTACCTTCTACAGGCTTATCTCTTTTAGCCAGACTTACTTCTTTAAAATTTTCTGCTAATCTTTTTAATATTTTTTTTGGCTCAATAGCATCAGGAATTTTCTGGCTTGAGGTTCTAGGATATGAAATAACTCCAGCAAGATATAATCCTTGAGCCAGCTGTAAAGTCTTGGCAGGATTTATTCCAAAAAGCCTATAAGCTTCTCTCTGCAAACTTGTCAAATCAAAAGGCATAGGGGGAATAACATTTCTCTTGCTGTTTTCAGTTACAGCCTGCCCTTTCTTGCCATTAATATTTTCAAACTCTTTTAGCAGTTTTTTATCAAGAAGTCCTTGAGTTGAATTTGGGACTTCAGGATGCTCAGAGATGCCTCTAGCATCTCTGACATCAAAAATATCCTTTTCATATTTTAATTCTACTTCATGTCCTAATAATTTAATAAATACCTGAAAATATGGCTCTGCCTTAAACCTCAGAATTTCTAATTCTTTATCAACAATCAATTTTAGTGCAGGTCCTTGAACTCTGCCTACAGACATTATTCTAAAGCTTCCTGCTTTTTTTATTGCTTCCATTAAAGCTCTGCTCAAGTTTATTCCATACATCCAATCTAAAAAATGGCGAGTTTCTCCTGCAATTGCCTGCCCCCAGTCAATTGTTGGCATTAAATTTTCATAAGATTTTTGCAATTCCGCAGAAGTCAAAGTTGAATATTTCATCCTAAAAGCATCTTTTTGCTTGGCAATAAATCTTATAATATTCCATCCTATAACCTCTCCTTCTATGTCATAATCAGTTGCTAAAATAAATTCTCCTGCACCTTTTACTAATTTTCCAAGTAAGGAATAATATTTTTTTGTCCATGCAGATTTTTTAAAGCTGGGCACCCAGGAAATATTAAATATAGGCCACCCTTTTTCCTTAGATTCCAGCGAAAAGAGATGACCTACTGCACATGCAACAACTATTTTTTTCCCTCCTCTCTCCAGCTCATAATATGGAGCTCCATGTTCATTTAATTTTCTTGCTCTTCCTAAAGCAGAAGCAATTTTCAAAGCTGCTTGTGGCTTTTCTGTTATTATAAGAGTATAGCCATTTCTTCTTACAGATGTTTCTGTTTCTACTTCTTCCTGCGATTCTTTTATTTCCCTAGTCTTTATTTTTCTTACTTTCTCCCCTGCTAAATCTTCTCTCACACTTCTTGATTTTAATCTTCCCAATTTCTTAACTTTTCCTTGTTTTTCTACAGTTATTAAACTAGCTTCGTCAATCTGCTTTACAGGAACTTCTATAGCATGTTTCACATCAGACTCATTTACTTGAGCATAATCTGCATCTATTCCTGGCTTGATTTTTTGTTTAGGCATAATGTTTATACTTCATAAATCCCTTATTAATCTTTCTCTTATTAATAATTTATTCTATTAATTCATTATAATTTGATAAGCAAGTAGTTCAGAATAATTATAGTAAATGAAATTAATTTCTGTTGATATAATAATAGCTTAATTTATTGATTTAAATCTCAATAATCCTTCCTTTTCTTCCTACATTTATGATAGTTGTTTTTCCAATCTTTTCTTCTATTCCTTCAGCTTCGTGTATATGGCTATGAATTAAAAAATCTGGATGAAATTGGTCTATAGCTTTTCTTATGCTTTTGCTTCCTTCTATCCCTGATAATTCTGAGCCAGTTCCAGCAGAGTGCATATGTGTCACCATTATCTTTTTTCGCAGGCCTCTTAAAGCATTGTATCCTTTTTTTAAAGTTTCCATTAATTCTCTTTCTGAAATATTAAAGTCCAATGCGCCTCCAGCTCCGAAAATCCCAACATTATTATATTTTACAGAATATCCATGAATATTTTTCATTCCGTAAAGCTCAGCAAGAAAATCAGCAGTTGCAAAATCCTCATGATTTCCAGGAAGAAGTAAAACTTTCTTGCCTTTATCTTTAAATGGTTTAAGCAGATTTTTAGTTTCAATAGGTGAAGTAATATCTCCTGCAAGTATTACAAGATCTACATTTTCTCTTTCAGCTCTTTCAGCCAGCTTCTTAGTAAGCTTTGTATCTCCGTGAATATCTCCTGCTGCTAAGATTTTCAGCTTCTTTTCCATATTTGCACTAAGATATTATAGTATATAAATATTTAATGATACTGCTTGATTTAGTTTTATGAGTTATCATTTGTTAAAAGAAGCAATAAATTATTCATTTAGGGGAAGTCAAAATGGTTTAAGCTTAGAACAAATTATAGTATTTGTTAATGTAAGCAGAGAAACTGCAAAAAATACTTTAGCAAGAATGAGTAATAAGTGAATTATAAATTATAGTAATAGAAGATATTTTTTACTTTTTTACCTTCTTAGTTCCTTTGCCTTTAATTTCTTTCTTCCCTTCAATTTTCTTAACCTTAATTTCCTTACTTCTATCTGCTTGCCCTCTTTTTGCAGATTGAGGGACAGAAATTTCTTTTTTTGAAGAAATTTCTTTAAATCCAGTATACTTCCACAAAACTTTTGGAATTTTGATGCTTCCATTCTTCTGCTGATTATTTTCTAGAATAGCAACCATTGCTCTTGATGTTGCTAATGCTGTATTATTCAAAGTATGCAGAACTCTTTTATTCCCCTTGCTATCCACACACTTAATATCTAATTTTCTTGCTTGATAATCTTTACAATTAGTTAAAGAGCCAAGCTCACCATATTCCTTTGTTGTAGGCCTATAAACCTCAAAATCAGCACTTCTGTACTTCCAATCTCCTAAATCTCCAGAACAAATTTCAATCCATCTATAAGACAATCCCAGTTCTTTCAGCAACTCATCTGAATTTTTGAAAAGTTCATTATAAAATTTAATAGAATCTTCTGGCTTGCAGAAAATAAACTGCTCAACTTTATTAAATTGGTGAGTTCTCCATAATCCTTTTTCATTTATTCCATGCGCGCCAACTTCTTTTCTAAAGCACATAGAATATGAAAAATATTTCTTAGGCAATTCGTCTTCTGGAATTGTCTGCCCAGAAAGAGAAGCAAGCAGAGACTGCTCTGCTGTCCCAATTAAACTTAATTTTTCATCTTTAATAGAATAAACTGATTGTTCTATTGCTGTCTTGTCCATAGACGCAAAAATAGATTTATCATCTAACATTAAAGGAGTCTCAATATAATGATAGCCCTTCTTGCGCATAAAATCTATTGCAAATCTTATCAAAGCCTGATTTAATATTGCCAACTCATCTTTAATATAATAGAATCCAGCGCCAGAAACTCTTGCAGAAGCATCAAAATCAGCAATTCCTAAACCCTCAGCAAGCTCAACATGAGTTTTAACAGGAAAGCTGAATTTTGGAATTTTTCCTGATTTTTTAAATTCTTTATTATGGCTTGCGTCTTTCCCTATTGGAGTTTCTTTACTCATAATATTTGGAATTTTTAACATAATATTTTTTATTTCTTCTTCAAGCTGATTAACTCTTGGTTCAATCTCTCCAATTTTCTGAGGAATTTCTTTTGCTCTTTTTATTATGCTATCTACTCTCTCTCCTTGTTTCTTAGCTAGATTTATCTTTTCAGAAGTCTCATTCCTTTCATGCCTTAAATCATCTAATTCCCCCTTTAATCTTCTCCATTCTTCATCCAGATTTATGAGCTTATCAACTAAAGGTAATTTATCATTCTGAAACTTCTTTTTTATATTCTCTTTTATCACTTCAGGATGCTCTCTTATAAACCTTATATCTATCATGTTAAAAGATAAAAGAATACTATATTTAAAGATTATCTCTTCCTACTTTAGCTTCAACTTCTTCTAAAGTAGAGATTGCATAGGATAAAGCATATTCTAGTCTTTCTCTTGAGGGATTATCTTCTTTAGTATGTAGAACTAGCCTCCTATTTCTAATATCATATCCTAATTCAAAATCTCCAAGTTCAGGATAATGCAATTTCTTATGCATTTCCAAAGCAGAGATATAATCTCTCACACAATCAGCCAACCCATATAAACCTTTATTAGGAAAATGAACCCCTTTTCTATTCACTAAAATATCATGATCTTTTCCACTTAATATTGTGATACCCGGTATTGTGTATATAGCGTCAGATGGCAATATAATTTAAATTGTTAAAAGTTAGTGATGCGACAAGATATTATCTATGAAAATACATTAGCTCATTTTGTCCTAGATGATTAATATGCATAGTGATAATTTGGAATAAGCTATTAAAAACTATGAAAAAGCTCAATATCTGGGGCAGTTGCCATCTGACGAGAAGTTGACAGTATCGTGATACCCCTACTATTAAATAATGCTTGATTGAATACCAAAGCCTGAAGAACTATTCCTCTTGCTCTTGCTTCAGAAATATTATCAGGAATATCTTCTCTTTTCATATAAGACTAAATGATATAATCTATTTAAATATTGCGAGAAAACCTTTATTAATACCAGATACTTATATAAAATATGGAAAAGAGTATAGAGATTGAAAAAATAATAAAAGCAGCACCAAAGAGCATGCAGGCAATGCTATCTTCTATCTATGAATATAATTCCCGCTTTCTTATAGATAAAGAACAAGAGAAACTTCTTTCTAAAATTTTATTTGCAATACAGCATCTTGACAGAAGATATTTTGTTGAAGATGATGAAGTATATAATGATTATGCTCTCCCAATAACAGCAGGACAAACTATCTCACAGCCATCAACAGTTGCAAGAATGATTATTTTAGCTGAAGTAGAGCAAGGAGATGATATCTTAGAAATTGGCACTGGCTCTGGCTGGAATGCTGCTCTTATTGCTTACTTAGCTTATCCTGGGCATATAACAAGTGTAGAGAGAATTGCAAGCCTAAAAGAATATGCTGAGAAAAATCTTGCTAAATTAAAAGGATATATAAAACAAAAAAAACCAGAAGATTTTCAAAAGCTGTCAAAAATAAATCTTTTTGCTGATAATATCTTCGGAAAGGGAAAAGTTTGGAAGCAAAGATATAATAAAATTATTTTTACTGCGGGAATAGCCTCTGAAGAAGATGAAAAGAATGTAGAAAATTTAGCTTCTAATTTATTAAAACAATCAGGCATTTTAATTTGCCCAAGAGTTGAAGGAAAAATGCTAATTTACAAAAAAGAGAAATTCTTAAAAAGATTTGAAACAAAAGAAGATTATGTTTTTGTGCCTTTAATAAATCATGAATAAGATTATAGCTTTAATGATTTCTTTGGTGATTCTCATGTTATTAATATTAGGGATGTTTCTTGTATATGCCTTGCACACCCCAAATTATCCTAAGAATAATCTTCCTGTCCCAGACACAACAATAATTTCAGAACAGCATGTGTCTTATTTAGTAAATGAAATTGGAGCATATAAACTTAAAAGTTATTTAGGAAACCCAAAAATTATAGTTGAAGTTGATAAAGAAAAATTTAATTCTGAAGTTAATCAAGGAAAGATAATTACAAAAAAAGGCGAAATTCAGGATGCAGATATTAAAATAATAACTATGGGTCAGGAAATTATTAATATCATTAATTCAGGGGATATTAACTCTGCTATAAAAGATTCTGTTGCCTCTGGAAGAACAAATATAGAGCTAGTTGCTTCTTACTCAACTTTATTTGGAAGAGGATATTTATCTTTATATCAAGATATTACCGGCAAAAGTTTAACAGGAAGCACAATAAAAATCTTCTCTAACTGGTAGTTAATTTTTATTTTTTTCTTATCGAAAGGTTTAAAAGGAATGATATAATGGGAAATATATCTTCAAAAGTATATGTTCAGAAGATAAACATCTAAGGGGAATAAGCTGGTGTAATTAAATATGAAAGACAATTTCGATATATTTTTTAGAAGGAAACCAGCTTTAATGTTGGTTGCTTTGAAGAAATTATCTAAAGCCAGATATGGCAGTATTCTTGCAAAAGAAGTTGATTGTACTTACAGCCATGCTGTTAAAATTCTACAAACTCTGGAAAGACTAGGATTAGTGGGATTTGAGAAGCAAGGCAGAATTAAGCTTATTAAGCTTACAAAGAAAGGCCAGGATATTGCAGACAATATAGAAAGTATTAGAAGGCTTATTGGATAAATTCTAAAATTAAGTTAATAGAACAATGGTTCAAGATGTTCCAGGTGTAACTGTATCAGAATCTATAGAGGACTTTATAAATTATTTCTCACAGAATTTATCAAACTCGGTTTCGTTCGATTTATTAGATATTCCTATTCCAGAAATAAATTCAAAGGAAGCTTTAAATTTAAGTTGTTTATCAAAGCAATTTGAACAAGCAAGAAAATATGTAAGTAAGGTTATAGCTGCAAGAACTTGCGAAATGCAAAGATTTTATAGAGGAGATGCTGCATTTGATTATGATATAGCAGCTAAAGCTGCTGAATTTCTGGGTTTAATAGAAGCAGCAATAAGATGCAGAATTAGAGCTTGTAAAATTTATTCTGAATTAGGCAGAGAAGAAGAAAGAGATTTTGCAGCAAGTCATATAGCTGCAATGGCAGAAAGATATACTGCCCAAGAAATGGAACATGGAATAACTAAAAGGCTAAAAAGAGAAGCTCCACAAAAACCAGATCTCAAAAATATTAGAAACTCTCCACATTATAATCCAAGAATAGCCAAAACCATAAGACATCATCTTTCAGATGAATCTTTAGATACTATATTTAATGGAAATAAGCTGTAAATTATAGCAAATCTTTTCTCAGCTACTTCAAAATTTGTAAAAGTCTAACTATGACCCCGGAGAGATTTGAACTCCCGACAACCGCATTAAGAGTGCGGTGCTCTAACCAGGCTGAGCTACGAGGCCCGAGCAACTTCATCAGACTATCTGTGTTTATATTATTTACTGATGGGGTTGCGAGTAATTAGAACACATAATTTAGATTTAAAAAGGTTTAGAATTGTTGCAGACTGGGTTTTACAGCCCGTGCATATTCAACTAAGTCTTGGGGTAAATCTTCTTGAGCTAAACACCAGTGTTTTGAAGGCCAGTCTGCCAATCTTAGCAATTCTTCAACAGTTTCTTTTTGATCTTTTGGATTTCCAGGATTAAAATCATATCTGGTTTTTGTTTTTTGCAGCTTTGTTTGAAAATTTCTCTCTTGAGCAGCATTTCCAAGAACAGCTTCTAGCCTTCTCAAAGAGGTAGCATGAGCTACAACTATTAAATTTTCATGAGGAAGATTATTTGCCTCAATTGTATCCATTCCTAAATCAGAATTTTCTCTGGCATTCTTTGCCTTACTTTCTAAATATAATCTAGACTCAGGAATAGAATGTGCTCCTATTAACAAAGCTCCTAAATAATAAGATTCAGGCATATTCCACTTTTTCAAAACTCCAGAATCTTTTCCAATTCCGCCAGTTACCATAATATAATTTACTAAACCCTGCTTGCATACTTCTGCTGCTCTTTTAGCTACAAGAGGATCAGCTCTGCCAAAAACAAAGGCACCATCAGCCTGACTAAGAACAGGAGTCTCACTGCTTAAGTAATCATACATATCTCTTATTTTTTTTAGTTCAACCATGATTTAACTAAGAAATAACAATTTATAAATCTTTCTATTTGTAATTACTTACAAGTGACACTTATTTATATTCTCTCCAGGTATGCTTGCATTTTGTGCATCTGAAAAAGCGAGTCTCAGCTTCATCTCCTGCTCTTGTTTGTGAAGTCCAGAAATAAGCTTCTCCGTGCCCGCATTTTGAGCAGACAGCATTTATCACAGGGAAGACATCAGTATCTTTATCTTTTATTACACCAATTTCCTTTTTATCATTCATAATCTCTTTTGCAGAAATACTAACCTTTCCCTTTGGGCCCCAGTTGCACTTAACACATCTAAACTTCTTATCTTTTTCAATTAATACAGACCCACATTTTTGGCAAAATTCCATTATGGGTTTTATTCTCGGGGATATTTAAACCTTCTGATTGTGTAAAGTAAAGTATAGATAACTGCGAATAATATGTCATCTAAGTTTTACAGTTATCTATAACTATAGAATTAAGAAAACTATTAAAAGCTTCTAATGATTTCAACAAAAACCAGTTTTATCCACCCTATCTTGGGAATTCTTACTGACGCTTTTCCTAAAACAGCGTCTGCTGGAATGTTTGTTTCAAAAGTCAATTGTCCTGCATTATTATCTCCTTTTGTTGAAAAATGAATGCTGTTTTTATCCTGCTGTATGCCAACAATTCTATGTATTATTGGATTTTGCTGTCCGGCATTAAATATAATTACATCTCCTATTTTTAAATCACTTGACTTTTTACCTTTAACAACAATAATATCCCCCTTATCTAATCCTGTATTAAATCTCCATTTTTCAGTTTCTTCTGATGAAATATCATGTTCTTTATACCATACAGAATTATTATACCACACTTGCACAGAATCTTCTTCTGAAACTGCAAAGCCAGTTAATCCCTTGATTAGGCTGCCAGAATGATGCATGCTTCCTGATTCAATCACAACTAAGGGAAGAGGAGTAGATAATACTAAAGATAATCCTGGAAATAAAAGAAATTTTACAATTACAAAAGCTAGGATTAAAGAAATTATCCAGCTCCAAATACTATTATCATTCCATAAAAAATTCCAAATCTTTCTTGCTAAACTTTGCTCTGTCATTATTTAATTTGTCGAAATAGCTATTTAAATCTTTTACCAAGAAAACCTTGAGTTGATTTTGGGTTTTCTGGGCCTCAAAGTTCTTAGATAGAACTTTGATGGCAGTCAGAGTTCAGGAGAACTCTGATGCTTCAGAATCGTAAGATTCTGACAGTGCTCAAAATTCAGGGAATTTTGACATGTTCAGAGAAGCGTAACTTCTCTGACATGTATGTCGAAAACAGTTTATAAATCTTATCTTTTGTAATCTCTTTATAGTGGTTAAATTAAAAAATATTACTTTGCATTGCTGAAAGCAAAAAATAGAAAGATATATATACTCCTTGTATACACATATAGTATATACTTAACCCCTTTAGAAGCGAAGCTGTCTCTTCGGAGACAGATTCGCTTTTATAATTCAACAAATATAAAAAACCAAACAACAAAAAATGCAAGATATCTTCGACAACAAAATATTATGCAGCAAATGCAATAAAGTTATGCACCGCATTGATTTAATTAAAAACGGCTTTCAGCTGAGAGCTGTTCAATGCCCTGAATGTGAAGAAAAAATAATTCATCCTTCTGATTCTGCTGAGTATGAACAATTCTCAAATCTAAAGAATAAGGTATTTAAAGTCAAATTGAGACTAGTAGGAAATAGTTATGCAGTCTCTATACCAAGGGAAATAGTAGACTTTATGCACGAACAGGAGAAAATAATGAATGATATGGTAAGGTTATGTTTCAATGATGCTAAGAAATTAAGCTTGTTTTTTGGCGAGGAACTGAGTCAAGAAGAACAATGAAGAAAATTGAAACCTCAAGATTTGTATTTGCGCAATCCCCCTACTTCAGTTCGTGGGTAAGCAAATCAAATCTTGATGGTGCTCAAGAACCCAAACACGCCCTGGACTTTAGTCCGAGGGTTCTTGACATTTTCAGCCTCATTAAATTCCAGAGGAATTTAAGATGAAAAAAATAATTTGTCAAGAATGCAAGAGAAAAGTAGATGAAATAGATTTATGGGATATTAAAAAGCAATTATGTGACAAATGTTCAATGAGAAAAAATTCAAAATTAAATATTAATAATCAAAATATAAACCTTAATTTAAGTTATATAAACTAAAATGACTATATTAAAACTTAAAGTTGTAGAAGCATTGCAAGATGATGCATATAAAGGGGTAGCAAGAATAGATACAGAGATTATGCGCAAGCTTGGTATAAATAGAGGAGATGTAATTCTAATAAAAGGAGAAAGAGAAACTGTTGCAATTGTAGATAGAGCTTATCCTGCAGATATTGGTGAGCAGATAATCCGCATTGATGGCATAATAAGAAGAAATGCTAAAACAGGAATAGGAGAACCAGTCACAATACAAAAAGCAGAAGTAAAAGAAGCTAAAAAGATTACTATTGCGCCTGCACAACAGGAAATCTCAGTTCAAGGCTCACCAGAAGTCTTTAGGCAGGGGCTTCTAGGAAGAGCTGTTGTAAAAGGTGATATTGTTGTTTTAGGGGGGGCTCAAAGAAGAAGAGATATTATGTCTGAATTAGATGAAGGATTTTTCGGAGATATTTTTGGAGAAGCATTTAATCTCGGATTTTCAGGATTTTCCCAGATAAAATTTGTAATTGTATCTACTTCTCCTTTTGAACCAATAATAATAACAGAAAATACTCAAGTATCAGTTTCTTCAAAAGCAGTTGAAGTTTCAGAAGAAAAAATTCCAGATATTACCTATGAAGATATTGGAGGTTTAGATGAAGAATTAAAAAAGGTTAGAGAAATGGTAGAATTGCCTTTAAAACATCCAGAAGTTTTTGAAAGGCTTGGAATTGAACCTCCAAAAGGAGTTCTTCTTCATGGGCCTCCAGGAACAGGAAAAACTCTTCTGGCAAAAGCTGTTGCAAATGAATCAGAAGCTAATTTTATTTTATTAAATGGGCCTGAAATTATGTCAAAATTTTATGGAGAAAGTGAGAAAAGAGTTAGAGATATATTTGGAGAAGCTGAAAAGTCTGCCCCTTCTATTATATTTATAGATGAAATAGATGCTATTGCTCCAAAAAGAGAAGAAGCTTATGGAGAAGTTGAAAGGCGAGTAGTTTCCCAGCTTTTAACTATGATGGATGGCTTGAAAACAAGAGGGAAAGTAATTGTTATTGGGGCTACAAACAGGCCAAATTCACTTGACCCTGCATTAAGGCGTCCTGGGCGCTTTGATAGAGAGATCACAATTAATGTTCCAAATAAAGAAGGAAGATTGCAGATTCTTAAAATTCATACAAGAAATATGCCTCTTGATTCGCCAATTAGAAAGAGCTATCTTGAACATGAAGTGTCTGCAATATCTAAAAAGATTAAAGAGCTTGAATTAATAATAAAATCAGAAAGTGATAATGAAATAAAGAAGCAAATTATACAGCAAATTTCTAATAATAAAGAAGATATTAATTACATCCAAAAGATTATTGATAAATTTACTGGAAATGAAAAAGAAGATACAAAATTATTTAAGAATTTAGCACATAAAGAGCAGGAGAATGCAATTAATATATTTAGAAATGGGATGTTGAATGCCTATGCAGAGATAACTCACGGATTTGTCGGAGCTGATTTAGAATCTCTTGCAAAGGAAGCTGCAATGATTGTGTTAAGAAAAGTTCTCCCTAAAATAAAAATAAAAGAAGGAGAAGAAATACCAAAAGAAGTTTTAGAGCAATTAAGGATTAATGATTCTGATTTTAGAGAAGCCTTGAAAGTAGTCAGGCCAAGTGCTATGAGAGAAGTTTTAGTAGAAACTCCAAATGTAAAATGGCAGGATGTTGGAGGATTATGTGATGTTCAGCAGGAATTAAAAGAAGCTATAGAATGGCCTATGAAAAATCCGCAGGCTTTTGAAAGAATGGGAATTAGGCCTCCTCGCGGGATACTATTATATGGGCCTCCAGGAACAGGAAAAACTCTTCTGGCAAAAGCTGTTGCAAAAGAATCAGAAGCTAATTTTATTCAGGTTAAAGGCCCATCATTATTAAGTATGTGGGTCGGAAAATCAGAAGAGGGTGTCCGCAAGATTTTTGAAAGAGCAAGGCAGGTTGCTCCATGTATAATTTTCTTTGATGAAATTGATTCGTTGGCATCAAGAAGAGGCCATGATGCAGGAAGCAAGGTTACAGACCAAGTATTAAATCAGCTGCTTGCAGAAATGGATGGCCTGGAAGAATTACATAATGTTATTGTTATTGGAGCTACAAATAGGCCTGATATGCTAGATTCAGCATTATTAAGGCCAGGAAGATTTGACCGCATTGTCTTAGTAAATGTGCCAGACAAAAAAGGAAGGCTGGAAATTCTAAAAATTCACACGAGAAATATGCCTCTTGGAAAAGATGTTTTATTGGAAGATTTTGCAGAAAAAACAGAAGGCTATGTAGGGGCTGATTTAGAAAGCTTGACAAGAGAAGCTGCAATGCTGGCTTTAAGAAAAGATATTAATGCTATTCAAGTAACAAAAAGATATTTTGAAGAAGCTATGAAAAAAGTAAGGCCAAGTGTAAGCAAGAATGATATTGAAAGCTATAAAAAAATAGAATCAGAATATCTAAGAAGTGCCAAAGCAGCTTTGGATAAAAGCTATTTAGGATAAATAAATTGCCTAAATTTTCGCTTTCAGCGACAGGCAATTTCAGTCTCATCAGAAACTTAGAGTTTCTGAGTGCCATCAAACTCATAAGAGTTTGAGGTTCAAAATCTGCCACAGCAAGTTGTGGGGTATTAAACCCAGATTTAGAAATAAATAAATTTTAATAAAACCAAAATGCCAGACGATGATTTTTTTAATAACGGACCATTTGAAGAAATTATAAGAAATTTCTTTGGACAGGATGCCCCTAGAAGAGCAAGAAAAGTAAGATCAAATGATTATAGTCTTAATTCAGAGGAAGATGAAAGAATAATTGATTTTATAGAATCTAAAGATAAAGTTTTTCTTGTTTTTGAGCTCCGAGGATATGATGAAAAAGATCTTGATTTAAAAATATCTGAAGAAAAAATCTCTGTAAAAGTAAAGAAAAAATCAGAATGCCCTATGCAGGAATATTTGTCTCAAAAATTATGCATTGGCGAAACAATATTAAAAAACCTTCCGGAAATAATTAATCCTAAAAAATATAAATATACTTTTAAAAATGGAATTCTTGAGGTAGAATTTGAAAAAGGATGACAGAAGAAAAATTAATTTTAGAGGTTTCAGAATCATATCAAGAGGATGTGGATAAAGGGATAACAAGACTTTCTTCTGAGATTATGCAGGAAATAAATATTAATTCAGGAGATATAATAGAAATAAAAGGTAAAACAAAGTCAATAGCAAAAGTTTTAAGAGATTCTAAATCAGCAAAAAAAAGAATCATCCGTATTGATGGCACTACAAGATCCAATATAAATACTTCAATAGGAGAGCAAGTTGAAATTAAAAAAATAACTGTGGAAAAAGCATCTTCAATAACATTAAGCCCTATGAAAGAAGTAAGCTTTAGTGCAGACCCAACAGAATATTTTCACAGCAAATTATTGGATAAGCCGCTTATGCAGGGGCAAAAAATAGTTATAGATGTTTTTGGAACAAGGTTAAACTATATAATTTCTAAAACCTCTCCAAAAGGGTATACAATAGTTACTCCACAAACAAAAATTATTGTTACTGATGAAGTATCTTCTGGAGAAGAGGGAAAGCTCTCTATTTATTATGAAGATATTGGCGGATTAAAAAATGAAATAGAATTAATCCGAGAAATGATAGAGCTGCCAATTAAACATCCTGAAGTTTTTGAAAAACTAGGAATCTCAGCCCCAAAAGGTGTTTTACTGACTGGGCCTCCAGGAACAGGAAAAACTCTTCTGGCAAAAGCAGTTGCAACAGAAACAGATTCGCATTTTTATTCTATAGCAGGTCCTGAGATTATGAGTAAATTTTATGGGGAAAGTGAAAAACAGCTAAGAGATATTTTTGAAAAAGCTGCAAAAAATACACCTTCAATAATTTTTATAGATGAAGTAGATTCAATTGCTCCAAAAAGAGGAGAGGGAATAGACCAGACTGAAAAAAGAATTGTGGCACAATTACTTACATTAATGGATGGCTTGAAAAGCCGGGGACAATTAATAGTAATGGCTGCTACAAACAGACCAGATGATTTAGACGAAGCTTTAAGGCGCCCGGGAAGATTTGACAGAGAAATAAAAATAAATCCTCCGGATGAAGAAGGAAGAAAAGAAATTTTAAAGATTCATACTAGAGGTATGCCATTAGATAGAGATGTAAATTTTAATGAGATTGCACAAAAATCAATAGGATATACTGGAGCAGATATAGAAGTTTTATGCAAAGAATCTGCTTTAAAATCTATTCGCCCGTATTTTAATCAGCTAAAAACCATGCAGGAAAAAGTTCCAACGCAAATTCTTGATAAAATAAAAATTAATCGGCAGCATTTTGTAGATGCTATGAAAGTTGTTGAGCCATCTGCAATGCGAGAAGTTCTAATAAACAAGCCCCATGTTCATTGGGAAGATGTTGGGGGTTTAGAAGAAGCAAAAGAAAAATTAAGAGAATTAATAGAATTGCCTCTTCTAAAGCCAGAATTATTTGTAAAAGCAGGAATAAAGCCTTCTAAAGGAGTTCTTTTAACAGGCCCCCCAGGAACAGGAAAAACTCTTCTGGCAAAAGCAGTTGCAACAGAAGCTAATGCTAATTTTATATCTATAAAAGGCCCTGAATTAGTAAGCAAATGGGTTGGAGAATCTGAAAAGCATATCAGAGAAATTTTCAAAAAAGCAAGACAAGTAGCCCCCTGCATTATTTTCTTTGATGAGTTTGATTCTATATCAAAAGTCAGAGGAAATTCTTTGACTGATTCAACAGAAAGAATGGTAAATCAGCTTTTAACAGAATTAGATGGCATTGAAGAATTGGAAAAAGTTATGATTATTGCTGCAACTAATAGAAAAGATTTGATTGATCCTTCGCTTATCAGGTCAGGAAGAATAGATTCTATTGTTGAATTAAAAGTTCCAGATAAAAAGACTAGAGAAAAAATATTTGAAGTTCATACAAAAAATATGCCTCTTGAAAAAAATGTAGATGTAAATTCATTTGCAAATATTACAGAGGGATGGACTGGAGCAGACATAGAAGCAGTATGCAGAGAAGCAGGATTATCTGCTATAAAGAGGGCATATAAAGAAGATAAAGTAGAAAATCTTAAAATATCCAAGGAAGATTTTAATATAGCTTTAACCTCAGTATCTAAATCTATAAATAAGGAAATAAAAAAATAATCTAGTTATGGCTAAAAAGAGATTAGAAGAGAGATTGTCTGGAAGATTTCTAACGGCAACAGGAGTATTCAAAGGATTAAAAATTCCAGAAGCGTGGAGAGGAAAATGGACGATTATATATTCAGGAAATGTTCTTGGACCATATACCTCCGAACAAGCCTTTGAAATAGATAGATTAATACAAGAATATGATTCAAATGCTCATCCATTAATTATGCATGTCCCTACAAAAAAAGAAGAAAAGGCAAGACAGGCTTATCTAGCTGTCTAGTAGCTTCTAACTTCCCAAATAACTGTATTTCTATGGGGAATAATTCCTACATTTATGCTATAAGTTGTAAATTCAATTGTTGTTTCTGGAAACATTTGAAATATAGCTGCAATATCATCTAAACTTGATGCATCCATATTAGCTTTTAATAACATCAAAGCTGTCAAGCCATGAGCTTGTTTTTGCTCTTCTGCTAAAGCAAGATTCATTGGTTTTTTTACATTTGAATAAAGCAAAGAACATGAAGCTTGCAAAGCCCCTGCCTCAGGACCAGCCAAATCTATTATTTCTCCTTGAATAACAATCTCATCATTAGGCATACTTTGATTAAACTTTATCTGCCACTCATCAATTCCATTTATTTTCCATCTCTTAATTGCTTCTTTTACATCAGAAAAAGGAATATCATATTCTGCTGCTTTTCTTGCAACACCTCTTATTGATCTCATGCAAACCCCGCCTCTCCAGCCACTACTTAAAATTTCCTGATAAGAATTCCAGTTTAATACTCTATTTCCCAGCAATCATTTATTATACAACTCATAAAATTTATCTTTTGAAGTAATTATCCTTTTATCATTTACTTGCCAAAAAATATATTCTATTATTTTACTTATATCTGATGCCCTATTATAGCCATTTTCCATAAGAAATTATTAATTAATTCATTTAAAAGAATTATTGTAGTCTATTATCTATAAATCTCAAAATTCTTTCAAAAACTTCTTCTATTGAAAGATTAGTAGTATCTAAAACAAAATCATAATTCTTCTTGTCTCTAAAATTATTAATTCCATAATATTTCTTATATCTTTCCTTCTCAGCATTCATCCTCTTTTTAATAGCTTTAACAGCTTCTTTCTCATCTTTATATTTTTCATCCTCTCTTTCATATTTCATAATTCTTTTTGCAGCTTCTTTCTCATCTACCTTCAGAAAAATTTTGATAGAATTTGGAATAAAGAAAAAGCCAATTCTAGAATCAACTAAAATGTTATCTTTCTTTCCAAGATCCTTTTGATATTTATCTATTTCCTTATCAACACTTGCATCTTTTTTAGCAATTTCAGTCAACTTTAAAAAATCAATTCCTCTTTTCTTAGCAATATCCCTCATAACTCTTCCCATAGAATAATATTCTAATTTATACCTCTCTACAAGCTTCTTTGCCATAGTGCTCTTTCCACTTCCAGGTGTTCCAGATATTGTTATTATCATTTTGCAAATAACTCCTCTATCTCGCTTCTTATCTTATTTATATCTTTTTCGTTAATTTTCGCAAGAATTTCTTTCGATTTGCCTAAAAAATAAGGGGCATTGCTAATTATAAAATCAATATCTTCTCTTGCAACAATTCTATCAACATAATACTGGGAGGTATTTCTAACATTGAATGCTCTGTATATTATTTTTATATCTTCATCAGAATAAAAGGCGGGAAGTATCTGCTTTATAAATTCAAGAGTACAGGCATGAATTTCACACTTTATTCCAAGTTTCATAAGGACAGCATACAAAGAATAGTACATCGAATAATAACATGCAGAAATTGCAAACTGCATATTAAATCTTTTTTCTCTATTCATAGTGCCAATTGCAGCTTCTGCCATGCTGATATAACCCTTTGCAAGATTCTCATTTAACTCAATTAGTCTTATTCCTTCTTTCTTTTGGCAGCACCACTTTAAATTTACAGCCATATTAAATCAATAAACTCTTCAACCCCTTTTATTATAATGTGATTTTTTATAATCTCTTTTATAAAGATATCTTCTTTATCAATCTTATCCTTATTTGACTTGACAAGGTTTATTTTTATCTTGTATAAATCTTCCAAATCATTTACTTCTTTTATACTGCCCAAGACAAAAACATCCAAATCAGACTCTTTGCTGCTTGCAAAATTTGCGTAACTTCCAAAAATAATAACTATCCCTTTAGCCCTTTTCTCTAATTCATAAAATAAATCTTTCATCCTAGTATACTTTTGAGTAAATTTATTTTTTCTTGCTATTTCAACTATCTTTAGAATATCTTTAATTTGAGAATTTAATTTGTTTATAAAATAATATTTATTCTTGCCCTCTGTAGAATATTTTAAAATCCCTTCTTTTTCGAGGCGGTTAAGTACATTTGAAGCTGTTTTTTGGTTTATCTTAAGCTTGCCTGCAATTTGCCTTCCATAAATCTTTTTATTATAATCCGAACAAAATTCTGCTAGAATCTCTATTGCTTTATCGTTAAGTAACATATTACTCATATGAGTAAATTAGTATTTATAAACCTTTTGCTCTATCTCCTATTTTTTAATCCAATTTTATTCTTAAAATTATTTCTTCTCTTCCATATTAACATCACTCCATCTGCAAAAATTTATTAATATAAAATAAAATTTTATCTCTTTGTTGAGGATTTACAGAAACTTGTTCTCCATAACTTGTCGGTTTGCTGAACAATATGCCTTCCTTTTTTAATTCTTTAGCCATATCCTTAACTTGCCCTCTTATTTCTGGAGGAAAACCCTTTGGCAGATTGTCAATAGAAGTATGGCTATGACTAAACTTCCCTAAACGAGTTAGTTTATGCAAAATCTTTCCCTTTATTTCTTCATCAGTCCACGCATCAGCCATTTTTAAAGTCTATACAAACATACTTTGAACAGTTATGTTTATATACTTTACTATTTTATAATTTTTATGGAAAGTTCATTATTGATAAGATTTTTAAGAGAAAATCCTGTATTTAAAATTATAGATTTTTTAATTGAAAATAAAGGTTTAGAAGTAACAAAAAAAGAAATTATAGAGGGTTCAGAAATATCAAGAGCTGCTTTATTCAAATACTGGAAGCAGATTGAAGAACAAGAAATTGTTGTAGTTAGACGAAAGTTTGGGAAAACAAAACTTTACGCCTTAAATTCTAAAAATCCAATAGTAAGAAAATTACTTGAATTAGAAAGTATTTTAATTGGAAAAGCTTTAGATAAGCATAAGTTGGTTGAGATTGCAGCTTAGATTTTGTGATGTTATTTTAATCTTTAATCTCCTTATTATTCCCTTCTTCCTGCTCCCAATCTGTCTCGCAAATAGAACTACTATCTTTAGAATAAAAATTATTTCTTCTCTTCTTGATTTCCATTCACAACTTCTGCATCAGCTACTTTCACAACATCAACAACTTTATCTCCATCCTTAAGTCTTACAATATGAACTCCTTGTGTAGCTCGAGACATTACTCTTATATCTTTTACAGGTGCTCTTATTACCATCCCATTTTTAGTTGTAACAATAATGCTGTCTTTATCCTGCACTGATACAGTTTTTACTACTCCTCCTGTCTTGCTTGAAACATTCAAATTAATAACTCCTTTTCCACCTCTGCTAATAAGGCGATAATCTTCAATCTCACTTCTTTTTCCATATCCCTTCTCAGCTATAGTTAATATTGTATCTTTTTTCGCTTCTTTTATTTCTAAAGGCAAAACTTCCATAGAAACAACTTCATCATCTTTTCTTAAATCAATTCCAGTAACTCCATAAGCTGCTCTTCCCATAACTCTAACATCATCGCTGCTAAAACGAACTGCCTGCCCGTCTTTTGAAGCTAATAATACTTCTTGCTTGTCTTTAATAGGCAAGACATCAACTAAAACATCAGAATTATCTGCAGGAAGATTAATTGCTCTTACTCCAGAAGCTCTTGGATTTGATAAATCTTTTAATTCTAATCTCTTGACAACTCCTTTTTTAGTCACAAATATTAAATAATCTTCAAACTTTGAAACAGCAATAACACTCTGAACTGTCTCATTGCTTAAATTAAGCAAATTTATAAGAGCTTTTCCTTTTCCATATCTTTCTGCTGAAGGAACTTCATATGCTTTAAGCCATAAAACTCTTCCTCTTGAAGTAAAAAAAAGCAGGAAATCATGAGTTGAACAAGTTAATAATTGCTTTACAAAATCTCCTGTTGATAAATCACTTCCAATTACCCCTTTTCCTCCTCTTTTCTGCTCTTTATATGTTTTAATATCCATTCTCTTTGCATATCCTTTATCAGTAATTGTAATTACAACATCTGTTTTCTGTATCAAATCTTTTTCTTCTAGCTCACCAATCTCTCTTTGTAAGATTTGTGTTCTTCTTTCATCACCATACTTTCTCTTTACCTCTAACAATTCTTTCCTTATCACTGATAAAATTTCAGAATCACTTGAAAGGATTTTTTGCAGTTCTTTTATTATTGCAAGGAGCTCTTCCTGCTCTTTTTTTAATTTGTCCTGCTCAAGATGAGTCAAAGATGATAATTTTATATCAAGAATTGCTTCTGCCTGCCTTAAGCTTAACTCATATTTTTTCATTAACTTTTCTTTTGCTTCTGTAGTATGCTCAGCTTTCTTAATTAGCTCAATAACTAAATCAATATCTTTTAAGGCAATTATTAATCCTCTTACTATTTCTAATCTATCCTCAGCTTTCTTTAAGTCAAACTTGGTTCGCCTAGTAACAACTTCTTTTCTATGCCTTACATACTCTATTATAAACCTCTTTATATCAAGAGTTACAGGCTTTCCTTTTACTAATGCCAACATATTAATATCAAAAGCATCCTGAAGCCTTGTATACTTAAACAGCTTGTTTATCACAAATTTAGAATTAACTCCTCTTCTCAAGTCAATAACAATTCTTATTCTGCCTTTAGCTGATTCATCTCTTATATCTGATAATTCTGGAAGCTTTTTATCCTGGGCAAGCTCAGCAATCTGCTTAACTAAATCAGCCTTATTAACCATATATGGAATTTCTGTGATTATTATTCTCTCTCTTCCCTTTTTTTCTTCTGTTGATAATTTCCCGCGAATAGTTACTCTTCCTCTTCCTGTTTTATATATCTCCTGAATATTCCCAGAAATTTGCCCCCCTGTAGGAAAATCAGGACCAAGAATAATATCAGAAAGTTTTTCAATTGTTATTTCAGGATTTTCAATATATTTAATAATTCCATCACAAACTTCTGTTAAATTATGAGGGGGAATATTAGTTGCCATTCCAACTGCTATTCCACTTGAACCATTGATTAATAGATTAGGAAGTTTAGCTGGAAGAATTTCTGGCTCTTCCATAGTATTATCAAAATTTGCCAACATCTTTACAGTATTCTTGTCTAAATCTTCTAATAATTCCAAGGAAATTGGAGCAAGTTTAGCCTCTGAATATCTCATAGCAGCAGCAGGATCTCCATCAATTGAACCAAAATTTCCCTGCCCAATAATTAAAGGATATCTTAATGAGAAATCTTGAGCCATTCTTACTAAAGAATCATAAACAGCAATATCTCCGTGAGGATGCAGCTTTCCTAAAACATCTCCAACAATCCTTGCACATTTAACAGTATGCCCTTTGTCTAATCCAAGATTGCTCATAGCATATAAAATCCTGCGGTGGACTGGCTTTAATCCATCTTCTACACTAGGAAGAGCTCTAGAAACAATAACAGACATAGCATAATCAATATAAGCTTTTTCCATCTCCTCTGTAATCTCAGCAAGAACCATTCCTTTTTCTAATTCCCTTTTCTTTCCTTCTTCTAATTCTTTCTTTGATTCTTCTGTTTCTTCTTCTTCAATTATTTCTTCTTCATCTTCTTCAGTTTTTTTTGCCATTTTTAATTTTTATTTAGTTTTTTGTTGTTTTATTTTTTTATCAGCTTTATTTAATTTTTCTATATCTACTTCAATAATTGGAAATATAGCTGCTTCATATCCGCAGCTCATGCAGCGCTGTTTAGGCAGCAGCCCAAATAAGGTTGCCAGCGTAAAAATATATTTTATATTCTTGCTTTTGCATTTAGGGCAAAAATATATTTTTATTGTCTTTCCCTTAAGTTGCTGTGATTGTTTCATCAGCCCAACTCCTTAATTTTATTTATTTTAATTACAATTGCTCCTTTGCAAGGCTCTCCTTCATTTTCAGGTATGCTTTTCACAAATTCAAGCCATTTTCCTTCTGAATAATATTCTGCTTCCCCATTTATCTGCCATCCATCCCATTCAATATCCCACACTGCTAAGCTGACATTTTTGTTTTTCTTTAAATTCTCAATTGCTGTATGCATATAATTATCTGTTAATATTAATTTTCCATCTTCGACTTTTGCAAAAGCCACAACAATTGTATAGGGCTTGTTGTCACAGACAGTTGAAAAAGCTAAAGGATATTCTTCTATTATTGCTTTAAGTTCTTCATCTACCTCTATATGCCCTGCTATATTTGGATTTTTCTTTTCTTCCATTTTCCTAACTACCCTTTTGATTCATTTTACTATTTTTATTTTATGCACTTTCTTTGCTTTCGCAACAACCGCAGCATGATTCTTCTTTTTCTTCCTGCTTCATTTCTTCAACAGGTTGTGCTGCTTGTTTTTTTGGTCTTCCTCTTGCCATGTTTGTCTCCTTGTGTTTATTTAGTTATTATTTAATTTATATTCTCTTTCATCCAGTTCAAATAATTCCTACTACCTTTCTTTATCTTTATAGCAATTATCTCTGGAATTTCATATTTATGATTTTTGCTTATTAATTCTTCTACCTTCTTGTAATTATTTGATAATGTCTTAATCTCTAATTTATATTCATGAGCCTTTTCAGTTTTATTATTCCATCTGTAATAGCTATCTACTTCAGATAATTGAATGCAGGCAGCAAGTTTATTATCTATTATCTTCCTTGCTATCTTCTCTGCATCTTCTCTGCTTTCAAATGTTGTTTTTATTATTATATATGCCATTATGTATCAACAAACGCCTCATGCGCCCTTTCGATTATAAACTGCTTTCTTGGCTCAACATCATCTCCCATTAAAACTGAGAAAATTCTGTCAGCCTCAACAGCATCTTCTATTGCAACTCTCTTTAACATTCTTGCAGCAGGATTCATAGTAGTATCCCATAATTGTTGTGGATTCATTTCTCCTAAACCTTTAAAGCGGGTAACATTCGCATTTCCTTCAGCTTCTTTTTTTAATTCTTCATCAGAATAAACATAAACATCCTGGTTTCTTTTTCTAATCCTGTATAATGGAGAAACAGCAATATAGATATTTCCATTTTCTATTAGCTGAGGCATAAATCTAAAAAAGAAGGTCAGGAGCAGTGTCCTTATATGACTTCCATCAACATCTGCATCAGCCATAATTATTACTTTACTATATCTTAATTTTTCAATATTAAATTGTTCTCCTACACTTGTTCCTATTGCTGTAATTAAATTTCCTATCTCTTCTGAACTAAGCACTTTCATAGGTGCAGCCTTCTCAACATTAAGAATTTTTCCTTTTAATGGCAAAATAGCCTGATATTCTTTATTCCTAGCTTCTTTTGAACTGCCTGCTGCACTCATTCCTTCAACAATATACAATTCAGTCCTATCTTTTTTCTTGCTTGAACAATCTGCAAGCTTTCCAGGCAAACCCCCTGAGCCAAAAGCAGATTTTCTACGGATTAAATCTTTAGCTTTTGAAGCAGCAATTCTTGCCTTAGCAGATTCATATGCTTTTATAGCAATCTTTTTTGCATCTGCAGGATTTTCCTCAAAATACTCTGATAAAGCAGTTGTTGCAATAGAATCCATAATTCCTTTTAACTCAGAATTTCCCAGCTTTGTTTTAGTCTGCCCTTCAAATTGAGGCTCAGGAATCTTAATAGAAACTATTGCTGTTAAACCTTCTCTAACATCATCACCAGTTAAAGATTCATTTCCTTTTAATACACCTTGCTTCTGTGCATAATCATTTATAACTCTAGTTAAAGCTGTTTTAAATCCAACAATATGAGTGCCCCCTTCAACAGTATTAATAGTATTTACAAAACCAAAAATATTCTCCTGATAGCCATTATTATACTGAATAGAAACTTCTGCAATAGTATGGTCTGTCTCTTTTTTAAAATAAATTGGCTTATGAATAGCTTCTTTGCTTTTATTAAGCCATTTTACAAACTCTATCAATCCGCCTGTATACTGAAATTCTTCTTTCTTATCTTTTCTTTCATCCTCAAGCTTTATTTTAAGTCCTGCATTTAAAAAAGCAATTTCTCTGAATCTGTTTGCTAGAACATTAAAATCAAATTCTGTTGTTGAGAATATTTTATCATCAGGCAGGAAAGTTATAGTTGTTCCAGTATTACTTTTATCTGCACTTCCTATAACTTTTACAGTGGCTTTTGGCACCCCAATTTCATATTCTTGCATATGAATTTTTCCATCTCTTCTTACTTCAACTCTCATTTTTTTGGATAAAGCTGCCACAACAGAAATTCCAACACCATGCAATCCTCCTGAAATCATATAAGCTTTTTTATCAAACTTTCCGCCAGCATGAAGTTTTGTTATTACAATTTCCAAAGCAGATTTTTTATAAACAGGATGAATATCAACTGGTATCCCGCGCCCATTATCTTCTACAGTCACAGAGCCATCTTTATGAATAATTACTTTTATGCCTGTGCACACTCCTGCTAAACATTCATCAACAGAATTATCAACTACTTCCCAGACTAGATGATGCAAGCCTTCTTTGCCTGTGCTTCCGATATACATGGCAGGGCGAAGTCTTACTGCTTCAAGCCCTTCAAGTACTTTTATCTTATCAGCATTATAATCTTTTTCAGTCATGTTGATGTTTTTGGATAGTTTAAACTAAATCCTTAGTTTTTTATTGTAAATTTTTTTCAAAAAGAGTATTTGGGCTCTTTTCTTATACTCTAAAATTAAGCCATATTTATAAATCTTTCTTTCACATTTTTTTACTTCTCCGTCGCTAAACCGAAGAAAAGCTAACCTATATAGTCTAATATATATAATAAAGTATATAATTAATCTTGAAATAAAAAAGCTAAAATTATCCACCTATCTTCTTGCCGCCAGTTTCCATAGCTGCTTCTTTCTTTGCCTTAGCTTCCAACTCTTTTTCCAGCTCTGATTTCTTCAAAGCTTCAATTTCCTGCTCTTTAGAAACTTTATATTTTCTAACCCAGTTGACTTTTTTATTATCTCTTCCCATAATAAAATTTTTCCTGCATTTTGAAGAGCAAAAATATCTTACCATACCATCGCTTCCTCTGACTACAGTTAATCCTCTTGGAAATTCATACTGCTTTTTGCAAAATGTGCATTTAGGCATGTTCTCTTACTCCTCTTTCAGCTGTTTGAAGTTTTTGTGCTTCTAAAGGGCTTAATCTAAATCTTAAATCTTTTTCTAATACTTTTCTTTGATCATCAGTCAAATTTCCCAGATCTACATTATAAACTAAATTTTTACCATCTTGTATAGAATAACCAACCCCAAATTTATTCATACTTAAGATTTCATTACCAGCAGGCGAACGATTTAATTCCCAATAAATTATATCTGAAGAAGATTCATCTCCCATTTTAACTAAACGCTCCTTTAGTTACTTTGCTTTTTATTCTTCTAGCTTCAATTTCAGTTTCTCTTAATATTAAAGTGTCTCCCAATCTTATAGGCCCTTTTACATTTCTCCTGATATTTTTTCCTTCATCTCTTCCTGAAAGAATTCTGGCTCTAACTTGTGTAATCTCTCCTCTAAATCCTGTTCTGCCAACAATTTCTTCTACAACTGCCGGAACAGGCTCTCTTTGAAATTTTTCAGAAGTCTTCAAAGTTGTTTCAACTTTTGTTTCTTTTTGCTGTTTTTTATCGCTTCCCATTTTAAATTATATATTATTTATTTAGTTTTATTCAAAGCAAGAATATCTTTTTCAGCATCTCCAGCATTAATTATAGCAACAGCAGAACAACCTACTGAGATCCCAACAGCTACTCCTAATTTCTTTTTGCTGTCTACTTCTGCACACTTAATTCCTTTTTCAGTGCAAAGTAAAGGCAGATGAGCAACTATTTCTTTAGGCTCAACATCTGCTGCATAAAAAACAGCTTTGGCTGTGCCTCTTTCTATAGCTTTTGTTACTTCATTAGTTCCTTTTTCTACTTTTCCAGATTTTCTTGCTTTTTCAATTATTGAATAGAAGTCCATTCTATCCTCCCGAACAGGTTTCCCTGTTAATTTAGTTCATCGGATAAAATTATACCTAAAACGAGGTTTATAAACCTTTTTACTGCTTTGAAGATATGTTTCCACCATACATTTGTCGTAGGCAATTTATTTGATTTTATCGAAGGGTTTCTGTTTTAAGTTAGTTTTTTATAATTAATAATCTTACAAATGACTATCCATTTATATTTACGATTTAAAGACAATACAAGTTAATAATTTCCATGAGAATCTGAGATTATAACATATGCCAAACAGCTACAGAATATAAATTCTTATAAACTAAAAGAGAATATTATAATTATGGAAAAAACTCTAGAAGGAGAAGCTGCAAAATTTGTAAAAGAAAATCAAGGAAGAATAATTGTAGGCTGGGAAAGATTAGCAGAAGAAAAAAGAAGAATAGCAACTGAGGGAAGAATATCATCTACCTTTACCCCACTAATGGATAATATTTTAGATTTTCTAAAAGCAAGCAGAGTAGTAGCTTATGAATCAAAAGGCTCTTTTTACTTATCTAGTATGGGATTTAATTTTGGTCCGAAATTATCCTGGGCTAAAGATAGTTTTTCTTTTAAAAGAAAAGAAGATGCTGTAGCTTATGCAAAAGCATTTGGAAAACACTCTATTCCTGCAATTGATTTATATGAAGTTTTAGGAAAAGGAGATTATAGAATTTTACAAAGAGCAGTTAACAAAGCATAATTACTTCCAAATAACATCTACTTCATCAGTTCTTTCTCTTGGATTTATATCTAATTTATCTAAATTTGTAATTTTTATGTCAGAAATCTTTGATTTCTGAGCACTGTCAGAATTGCCTTTCTGTACAAACAATTCTGAAGTGCCAGAATTAAACATAATTTCTCCAAGATAGGCAATCATAGCACCGTTATCAGTTAACAAAGAATTTTCAGGAACAAATAATTTAGCTCCTCTCTCTTCACACATAATTCTGCACATTTCCTGCAATCTAGAATTACAAGCAACTCCTCCCCCAAGTAATAATTCTTTCTTCCCTAGATGTGCTAAAGCTCTTTCAGCAGCTTCTATTAACATTGCAAAAGCAGTTTCTTGTAATGAAAATGATAAATCTTCAAGTTTATATTTGCCGCTTCCTAGCATCTGTCTCAGCTTTGTAAGCAATCCAGATAAAGCAATATCCATTCCTTTAATTGTATAAGGTAATTCAATATAATTCTTGCTTTTTGAAGCAAGCTCAGCAATTTTCGGTCCTCCGGGGAAGCCAAGCCCAGCATAGCGAGCAAAGGTATCAATAAAGTTGCCGACCCCTAAATCCAAAGTCTCTCCAAATATTCTATATTTTCCAGAAGAGTAAGAAATAATTTGTGTATTTGCTCCAGAAGCATATAATAAAACAGGATCTTTTGCTCCAGTAATCTTTCCAATCTCTAGATGAGCAATACAATGATTTACAGGAATTACAGGAATTTTTAATTTTGAAGCAAGTTCTTTGGTAAAATGTAATCCAACAAGCAAACAAGGAGCAAGTCCAGGACCAATTGATAATGCTATTGCTTCAATATTATTCTCATTAATATCTGCTTTTAATAATGCCTCTTGATATAATTTATCAGCAACTTCTTTATGATGTTTAGCAGATTCTAAAGGAATTATCCCTCCTTTTTCTGTTGTATAACTATCTTTTATATTTACAATTATCTTTCCATTTTCTACTAAAGCAATTCCAAAAGTGTGTGCTGTCGATTCAATTCCGAGTATCATTTTGTTTTAATCAATTTTTTAATTTGTTCTGTTCTTAAATATCCTCTTTTATATAGATTTTTCACAATCATCTCAGAAAACAATGATTCCCACTCTTGATTTCTACTAATTAAATCTCTGCTGTAACCTCTTTTAATACTCTCTTTATCTATTTTTTCTTCTGTTTTTCTTGAAAATGAAGTATTAAATAATTCACTAAGGAATTTTATACAGTTATAAAAAAAGTCTTTAAAACCACCCATTTTTGAATGTACATAAATAATATGACAAAGTTCATGGGCTAATTGCCCTTTCAATGAACTTATATTAGTTTTTCTTCTTGATTTATTTATAATGATATAATACTTGCCATTTATCTTTTGAACAAAACTCCAAAATGGAAGAATCTTTGGAACTTCTATAAAACCTATCTTTTCTCTTTTTAAATCAGGAAAGCTCTTTCTAATCAAGCTATTAATAATTCCTCTATATTTCTCAGCATAATCCATAAAGAGCATAAAATTTAAAGATATATAAAACTTATCGAACGCAAAAAATAGTTAAACTTGAAAATCTTATAAAAATGAGGGAGAAATAATTATGGATACTAGAAGTTCAGATGAAATAACAAGAATTGTGGGGCATGTTAGAGCAGTAGCTTTTTATTATAGCGGAGATACCCAGCTTGATATAGAAATATTAGGGCAAGAATATACTTTCGTTGTTACCCCAACTGAATATCTAAGGAGTAGAGTAAGCAGGACATTGAAAACTCTACCAACTTATTCAAAAAGCAAAACCGAGCCGATATTTAGATATAAAAGGGAAGGAGAAAAATGGATAAGTTCTTTACATCATATCACTCTGCCAACAGGAGAAGTTGGATTTTTAGAAGACTCAATTGTAGAAATGCTTTCTGGAGAAAAAATACTGGATGCTATAAAAGATATCAGAAGAGGAATGTTTCTGGCACAAAGAGCAAAAAAATATAGAATAAGAATGAATAAAATATAAAAAATAAATAATAAAAGATAAATAAATTAAAAAGAAAACTTATCTTTTTTTCTTTTTTCTTCCGCCTCTAGCCATCTTAGCTTCACAGACATTTCCTTTTCCGTCTACATAGTAAAGAAATCCTGGCTTTCTTTTAATAGCGTTTTTTACTAAAATTGATCCCATTTTTACCTCCTTTGTTCGAAGAGATAAAGTACGAGGAGTATTTAAATCTTTCTTTGATTATCCGACGACAATTTTACTACTAAAAAATTATATAGTTATCCTAAAAAACTGCAATTATATTTAAATATTTATTATTTATTGGTATTTCAATTAATTTTGTAAAATCTCCGTCGGGCTTTATTATAAATTGCCAAGGTTTAACCAGCTTATATTCAACAATTTTTCCATTATTAATCCAAATTGCAAGAAATTTCGGGCAAAATAAAGAGTGAATTGCATACCTTCCTGGTTTTGAGAATTCAAATAATAATGCGTTTGTTCTATTCAGCATCAAACCAGTATATTTTTTTATACCTTCACATTTTTTAACATCTGGAATCTCTATTATATTACTTTTATATTTTATTCTTACTTTCATATTAAAATAAATGCCTCTAGTCTACATCTTGAGCCAATCCTCCTAATTGTTTCTTCATTTAACCTTGAAGACTCCTGCAAATATTTTGCAACAAAATCAGGGCAACTCAAATCTTTAACATCACCATAACTTTTGGTTTTCCACCCCCACCAAACTTTTCTTTGATAGATATAAGTATGAATAATTTGATTTCCATGCTTTATTGTTACCACACTATATCTTAGTTCTGTTGACATTATGTAAGACTCCAAAAGTTTTTTTCTCTTTTTTCTTCCTGCCCCATATATTTTCTAAATAATATATTAACATTTCTCTCGCAAACCATATCATGATGAACAAATCCTCCGCCAAAAGTTTTCGGGATATGCATTAACTCATGAATTATAGTCTTTATTTTATCATCTTCAGAAAGTCTATCAAAGCGCTCATGAATAAACTCAAGAGCATAAAAAGCCTTTCTTCCTAAAGCTTTTTGCATCAGCTTGCCAATAGTGTGGCAGCGGGCTATTGCTCTGCTCTTGCTTCCCCAGCTCCTTAAACATTCAATATCATCAATTCTAATATGATTAAGCTGAAGCTTTACTACAATAAGTTTTGCTTTCTCTTTTAATTCAGGTGCTATCTCATATTTCATTTCTTTCCTCTTTTTTATTGTTTTAACTTACTATAATCCTTTTAAGGGATTAATAATGCTTCGCCTTCTTCCTCGACTCTAGCTCTTAAATCTCGCAAAATTCCTTCTAAACATCTGCCACCAATTATTGCAGCAAATTGCAAATCTCTTAAACTCTCTTTATCAATTAATCCTGTTTTAAGAAATCCATCTTTTGCTAACTGCCCCCTGTGTTCAGCAAGAAAAATAGCAGCATCTTCTAGTTTATTTGCATCATAAGTTGATTCAACTGTTTCATTCTCTCTGCAATTTATAATTATTTGTCTGGGAAAAATATATGAAATTGTTTTAACCCCATTTCTCTGTGAAAAAAGAATATGATATTCCATCAGCTAACCTCCAAAATTTTATCAGCCCCAGCTGCTCCAAACTTAATCTTAAAATGAGAAGCAGGCACACCCATATGTTTTGATAATAAATTAATCATCTCAATATTTGCTTTATTGTCTTCTGGCGCTGCCTTAACATATACAAGATATCTAAATCCTCCAAAGTTAATTATTTCCTGCTTGCTTGAATTTGGCTTTACTTTTACATTTACTTTCATTTTTATTTTGAGTCTCAACGAAACATCAGAAACCTTTGGTTTCTGAGTGCATTCAGAGAAGCGGTCTTCTCTGATGAATAAAAAGCCTGGAATCCGCAGATTACAGGATTTCAAAATCGTGAGATTTTGAATAAACTTATAGGATAAATAAGGTATTTAAATTCTTATTCTCTCAAGTATACAATATCAAGATATCAAAAATCTCTGGCTGATTAAATTTTTACAACATCAAAGTTTAATAACTTTGACTGCCATCAAAATCTTAGATTTTGAAGATTTAATATGAAGCAGGAAAAATCAGCAGGAGCAGTTATCTATACTATTGATGAGAATCTTAAATTTCTTCTCTTAAAATATAAAACCTATTGGGGTTTTGCAAAAGGCATGATTGAATCGCAGGAAACAATAGAAGAGACAGCTAAAAGAGAAATTCAAGAAGAAACATCGCTGGATGCCATTAATATAATTCCAGGATTTAAACACATTCAAAAATGGTTTTATAAGCTAAACAATGAGACAGTAAGCAAAGAAGCAGTTTTTCTGCTGGCAAAAGTCAGCAAAGAAGCAGCAGAAAAAGTAAAAATAAGTTTTGAACATGAAAATTTTGCATGGCTTTCTTATGAAGATGCAATAAAAAAGATGAAAATAAAGAATAATAGAGAGATGCTTGAGAAGGCTTATGAGTTTATCTTGGAATTCGAGAAACAGAAAACTTTATTTTAATGATACTCAATTTCAAGAGGTTCTTTAGCGATTTTGGCTAAAATTGATTTTGTTCTTGCAATTGTTTCTTCTGCATTTTCTTTAGAAGCAGATATAACTGCATAAGGCCGCATTACTTTGCCCGTGTCATCAAGCTTTCTGCAATCAAAAAGCCAAAAATACATTCCACTTATTCTTAAGGCTTCAATATGATCTTGATTTATATCACCAACTAACCTAACTCCAGAATATTTACCATCTTCATAACTTGCTCTAAGTTTCATAGCAAATTTATGCATTTAATAGTTTAAAAAGAAATCTATTTTAGGAAATATCTTAGCTTTCTGAAGCTATCGACGATAAAAATTTTCTATGATTTTTTGCTTATTTTTGCTGTTTTTTAATTATCGATGATATTTTAATAATTTTAATGAAATTTACTTCAGAAAGCTAAGTAGATGCTGTTTTAGATTGTAATCATAGAGCTGCAATTTCTAAACCTACAAAACCTTTAAAGGCGGGCGTTAGACTTTGAGGCACAAAAATTATCTAGTAATAATTTCTAGTGCATCTCTATTCTTCAGCTTATACTCCTTTCCTATCGCCTTGCCAGTTTTAGCATCAATTGCTTTCACAAAAGCTTTTCCAATATCTGTATGAAGTTTAAAAGCAAAATCCAAAGCTGTTGAGCTCGGAGGCATTAAATAGCAATCAGGCAGAATGTTCCCTTGGCTATCTGCAAGTTTATGAACTCCTGCTGGGAAGATAGAGATATATCTTAATAAATCAAAGACTGCATTATTCAAAACTTCTTGCACCCCTGTTGAGCCATAATCATCAAGAACTTTTTTTATGCTTTCTAAAGCTTGTTCTTGTTTAGAGTTTAATTTTCTTATTATCTTAAATTCTTTATCTCCCGGAATATATTCTATTAATCCTGATTTACTAGCTTCTCTTAATGCAAGTTCAGAATCTGCAGAACAGGAAATTATTAATAAATCAGGATAAGTTTCTTTTAATTTTTTTATATTTTCTTTTGCATCAGGCAAATCAATTTTATTTGCAGCAATAATCATAGGCTTAGTTAAATGTCTTAACTCATGAGAAAATTCTTTTAACTGTTCATCTGTCCATTCTGCAGGTCTTTCTGCATTATATTTCAGCTTTAATAAAACTTTTTTTACATCATCTTCATTAACTTTTAATCCTGAAAATTGCTTAGCCACTTCTTTTGCAAAGTTTTCTTTTTTCTGCTGCAAAGCTCTTGCAAAAGCTTTCCAAACTTTTTTTAGGATTCCAGCGTACCATAAATCTAATTCATTCTCAAGCATTTTTATATCAGCTAGAGGGTTATAATTTTTTGTTGGCTTGCCTCCTGCATCTGTAGTTCCAGAAACATCTACAATATGAATAAAAACATCAGCCTGCCTTAAATCATCAAGGAATTGATTTCCTAAACCTTTTCCTTCTGAAGCCCCTTCAATTAAACCAGCAACATCCATTAAATCAATAGGGACAAATCTTTTATGGCATAGGCAGTATCCAGTTCTAGGCATACACTGGGTTTTAAATTCCGTATCAATACAATCAACTTTGACATATCCAATTCCATGATTTGGTTTTATAGTAGTAAAAGGATATGGGGCTATCTCTACATTTGCTAATGTAGCAGCTTTAAAAAATGTTGATTTGCCGCATGAAGGCTTGCCAACCAAACCAAGTAACATTTTACATTAATCCTCCAGAAATTAATTCTGGAATAATCTTATGTTGCAATGAATTTGCCATTTTTATATTTTTATAATTTCTATCTATCCAGATAAAGCCATCAATATTATCTTCAGGATTTAATTTTATTTCTCCTTTTAAATCTCCAAAATAGCACTTTATATCTAATGGTTTAGATTCATGAATAGCTCCTGGAAATGTTTCCCAATATTTTAAATTTGTACAATCGCATCCAAGTTCTTCTTTACATTCTCTATGTAAACTAGTAATATCATCTTCTCCTTTTTCTAACTTGCCCCTAGGAAGAATATACAAATCAATTGTCTTCTTATGTACAACCAGCAATTTCTTGTCTTTTATACAGATTAATGCAGACTTTATTACTTTCTCCATTTTCTTGTCAGTAGAAAAACCTTTAAATATGTTGTTAAGATAGCATATTTATGAGCCCATAGCTCAGTCTGGTTAGAGCACCGCTCTTATAAGAGCTTAATTCATTAGAATTAAGTTTTCCAAGCATGAAAAAATATTTATGCTAAGAAAGGCGGGGGTCGTCAGTTCAAATCTGATTGGGCTCATAATATTTTTTGCTAAGTCAGTATATCTGATTGGGCTCATAATATTTTTTGCTAAGTCAGTATATCTGATTGGGCTCATAATATTTTTTGCTAAGTCAGTATATCTGATTGGGCTCATAAAAGGATTTGAACCTAAATCTCCCAATAGCTTTAAAAATCCCAAAGAGTTCTTAATAATAGAAGGAGGTTGAGTGATTTCATCTGATCGAACTAAATATAAATAGGCAGATGGGGTCAGGAGAAAAAAATATGCCAAAAAAAGTAGCTAAGGTAGAGAAAAAAGAAGATGACGGCAAGTTATTTGCATTTTTAGCAGTTTTGTTAAGCATACTTGGATTTATAATTGCTTTACTTGCAAAAAAGGATAATAAGTATGTCATGTTCTATGCAAAGCAATCTCTAGTATTATTTATAGCATTTATAATTGCAGGAGCAGTTATGATTGTGCCAATAGTTGGCTGGATAGTAGGATTTGTTGTATATATTATAACAATAATACTTTGGATAATTGCTTTAATATATAGTTTATCTGGGGAGATGAAAGAAACTCCAATAATAGGAAAATATGCAGAGAAGATAAGCTTATAATTTTATTTCTATTTTTTTATTTTTTTCTCTCTTTCTTTTTTTTATTTTTTATCAGTTCTGAATTAGTTAGTTTTAAAAATAGTCTTATTCTAATTAAATTAATGCCCTTGTCGTCTAGAGGCCAAATTTCTTAGCAATAAGAAAGGCTATGGATAGAGCCCTTTCAATCTTATTGAAAGGCAATTCGAACAGAAAGGCTTTGACCCGGGTTCGAATCCCGGCGAGGGCACTCATACTTTTGGGTATAATTAAGGGATGTTTTATTTCTTAGAAAATTTTAACAGAAGATTAAATTCAGCTATTAGAAAGGGTTGCAGTAAGTTTTGTCTAATTTTTTAATATAGAATTTAAACCCAATTGGGCTGCAATCCATAAAGCAACCAACTTGATAAATACTTTTTCTTTGCAAATAGGTTTTACCATCTGGAAAAAGCAAACTTCGGAAAAGATATGAAGAGTAAGGATGCACTTCATCAAGAAATTCTTCGTCACTTTTACCAGAATTATACCAATATCCGCAAGTATTTATATCTCCCCTAACATTTTCTGAATTAAGCTCTCTAACAATTAGATTGTCTAAATAAATAATATATTGTTTTCTTGGAAGTCCTCCAAGTTGTGTTTCAAAGATGATCGCTTCACCATTGGGGGACCATCTTGTGAAAAGAGGATTATATATCGCTCCTTCATCCCAGCTTCCTGTTGAAGTGTTTGTGATAAACTTTGTAATGAATAAGTTTTCATAAATATTTGTTAAATTTCTGGTATTTAAATCATAAACATAAATTTCAACTTTTTGTGCAGTATTGTTAGCGGTGGTTTTATCAAATAAAATTTTATTTTCTTGAGGAGAAAAACCCTCTAAATTTAATCTATATTCATAGGCATAATCGTCACTAATAACTTTATTTATATTAAAAATGGGAGTATAATCTTTTGTGTGAATATTGTAGTTATAAATTGAACGACCAGGAGTTACCAGAGTTTTATGATTAATGTACCATTCAAAGGCTTTTGTATCTGTTGCAAAGGCAATTTGTTTTTTGTCTTGTGATAAGTAAAGATTAACTTCGTCAAAATAAGAGGGGCAATAATTAAAGTTAGTAAGGAGGGTCTCTTTGTTAGAAAGAATATTTTTTAGATAAATATTGCATGAACGGTCTTCATTTTTAGTATCTTCTCGGGTAAACATAACATTACTTTTATCTACTATTCCTTGAAAAGAGCCTTCTTTTAGAGAAATGTCTAAAAAAGGTTTGGGATACAGTATATAAATTAAAATCGCTATTACAGCTAGAACTAAAATAATTATTAAAAATATTGCAACTCCCTTTTTCATACATTCTTTATAGAAAAGAAGGATTTAAATCTTTCTAGAATAAACTAGTTATGTCACCCTCCCGTTGTCGCATGATTTTATAACCTTCCGAATCTATAGAGAACTAATTATTATGCCCAAAACCCTAACCACAAGTTTTATATACTAACTTATACCTAATAGATATAAGTAAATAGCTAATAAATACTAATATGTCACAAAAAACCGAACAGCAAAAACCAGTACACTGGCCAACCCTAAATACTGTAATGATGGTAGAAGACACTTTAAAGAATATGAATGAAAGTGCAATTTCTATTGCAGAACTAAAAAGAATACTTCCAAGACAAGTTAATCATTTAACTTTAATGGTTATTCTTGAATACTTGGAAAGAAGCAACAAAATTCTAGTGGGCTTAAAAGGTATAACTTGGATTTACAATGAAAATTTAAATTTAAAAAAAGCAATTGCAGAAGGATTAGAATTATGAAAATCAAAGATTTTCAAACTATTAAACTTCAAAGAAATTTAACATTATGAAGCCAGTAAGAATCATATTTTCGTCAGAAGCAGAAGAAGTTTACAAAAAACTTAATGAGGAAGCAGAGACCAGTAAGCAGTCAAGAATGATTTTGAAAGCGATAAATCACAAGAAGGAGTTAATACAAGCAAATACTCATTATGGTGACCCTATTGCTAAAAACCTTATTCCAGAAGAGTATAAAATTAAGTTTGGTGCTAATAATCTTTTCAGAGTAGAACTTCCGGCTTTTTGGAGAATGATTTATACTTTAACAAATAATGATGAAGTTGAAATAATTGCTTTTATTTTAGGTGTTATGGACCATCCAACTTACGATAAGCTATTTGGCTATAAAGGACAATAAGTTATGCTCCGACAGGGCATAAAGAAAAAACATCCCGCCAATATACCCAAAGTATATTACCTTCGGCGAGGGCATTCTATCATTTTGATTAGTTTGGTGGGCACACATACAGGACTTATACAGGTTATTTATAAAAATAATCTGCCTTGTAAACCCATGAAACTAGACCCTTACAAACGCAAAGAAAACTACCTAGAATGGAAGTTAAGAAATAAAGATAAGATTCTCGGTATAAGCAATGAGAACTCTGAAATAATACTAAGATATCTTAATGATATGGAGAAAGGAATAAATGTTTCTACTACCAATGTTAAAGGCTCTAGAAGCTATTGCAGACTTCATTCATTAAAAGAAAGGATGATATTTTTCTCTAAAAAATTTGAAGAGTTATATGGAGTTAGTAGACTTGTAGATATCAAGGAAGACCAACTTATTAGTCTGCTTTCGGATATGAAAAATGGTATAGTAAGAAGAAAGACAGGAGAGGCTTATCTTTCAGTTGAAACTTATGTCAAGATATTCAAAGCTTTTTGGCATTGGTATCAAAAGACAAGCAAGAAAAAAGGTATTGAAATTACAGATATAACAACAGATTTAGACTCAAGGCAAGAAAAGCCAAAATGGGTATATCTTACAGAAGAGCAAGTTAAACAACTATGTGAAAATGCCAAGTATGGATATAAAGTTTTAATTATGTTTTTATATGATACTGGAATAAGAGCCCCTACAGAATTAATGAATGTAAAAGTTTCTGACTTATACAATAATTGCAAAGAGCTAAACATAAGGCAGGAAACTAGCAAAACTTTTGGAAGGAAGATAAAGTTAATGCTATGCTCAGAATTTCTAAAAGACTTTATCAAAAATGAGGGGCTAGGAAAAGAAGATTATCTCTTCAAGATAAATCCTCAAATTGCTAATCAATATCTTAAAAGACTAGCCTTAAAGGTTTTAGGAGATGGCACAAGTGAAGCTGGCGAGAAATACTCTAAAATAACAATGTATGATTTCAGGCATAATTCTTGTTGTTATTGGTTGCCAAGATACAAGTCTGAATCTGCTCTCAAATATCGTTTTGGTTGGAAAGACTCTGATAAAATCCACTACTATTCTGAATTGCTAGGAATGAAAGATACTATTTCAGAAGAAGACTTATTGGTAGATGTTACTAAAACTGAAATAGAAAAGAGACTAACAAAGGCGGAAAAAGATAAAGACATACTACAAGAAAGGGTTGATCAGATAGAAGAAAAGCTTAGGCAAGTCTTAGAACTAAATAAAATAACTAATAGCCGAGTGGAGATAGTTAGACAAAATCTATAATGAAAGCAGAAGATATTGAACAAGAATTGAAAGAGCAAAAGAAAGAAATTGAGAAACTCAAGAAGAAAGCCAAACGTCAAAATTGGATAAATCTATTTCTGATTATGAATAGCTAATTATCAACATTCTTATACATAAACAATAAAAGAGGAAGAATAATGCCTTTTTTATTCATGTCCTTAATGGCCTTTTCAAGCTCTTCATAAGTTCGGTAGTAAGTTAATTTATAGCTGAATTTAGAAGATTTTTCCTTTAATTGATAGAACTCATTAACAACTTCTTTCTTGAATCTTATAGTATTCCATGCCTGATTCGGATCGCTGTATGAAATCCTGCCCTTCATATCTAGCTCTTGAGTAATTGGTCTTAGCACTTGAGGTTCCATATATCATAAAAGCACTAAATTGTTATATATTTTGCTGAGAAAAAATTGTCAAATTTTGGCAGTAACGAGGGAATTTGTTTAAAGAACTTCAATAGTCACTTGGGTTATAGTGCCAGGTTTGAGTAACTTTTCAAGAATCTTGGGGATACAGATTACGGATTGCGAGCCGTGCTTTGCGATTTTCTTGGTTATTGTGAAGGTTTGAGTTGTCATGATATTAACTTAGATATCTTTTCTATCTCTACGATATAAGAGATTTCGTTTAATGGAACAATATTTTTTATTTTAAGATTTGGGATCTTTGATAGTATTCTTTGAATTTTATCTTTTGAAAATCTCTCTGAAGTGAATTTATTAGTATAAACAAAATTGTCATCACAATTCTTTATTGCTAAACCTATCTTGTTATAAAAATCAATTTGTGTTTCTTTAGCGTTTTCAGAGTAAAGACTTAATATAAATTTTCCTTGAGGTTTTAAAAGTCGGTCAACATGTTCTAATAATTTATTTTGAGTTTCTTCGCCCATATTTCCGAAAGTATTGAACATACAGATAATATAATCAAAAGAGTTAGACAAAAGTTCTATATCTTTTATATCATTATGGAAAATGAAGATATTTTTAAAATCTTTCAATGCTTTTCTAGAGTATTCTACCATTGTTTTACTATAATCCACACCAAATAATTTTGAGCATTTATTTGAGAGTAAAGCTAAATGCCTGCCTTCACCAGAACCTATGTCCAATAATGTTGCACATTTATTGATATTTTTTGTCAAAAACTCCTCTTCTAATTTTAAATATTCTTTTAATTTACTTGACCAGTATTGCTGATTAACAATTTTATGACCTTCAATTGTCTCATAGAACTTTATTTCTTCCATTTTTATTCTCCTAAATCTAGTAAGAATCCACCTATTCTATAATCAGGCATTTTACTTCTTGCAACTTCAATAAATTTATTTATATAGAAGTTAATTTCAGCAGGAGTTACTGAGGTTGTATGCCTTATAGACAATTTTGATAATAAGTTATAGTTGGGGGAATCATCTTCTGCTAAATTTCTTCCAGTTTCATTTCTATATTCTTCAGTTAGTTGTTGATTTTGTAATAAAGAGGTATGCCAAGCAGTTCCAATTAAAGGCATTCCTACAGATAAATATAATCTTTCTATATTTCCATCAAGAGAGGTTAATTGGCTTAGGGTTCTTAGATTTGTCTCTAAAGTTTCTTTAGTTTCCCCAGGCAATCCTAAAACATAAGCAACTGTTGTTTTTATTCCGCCTGCATCATAAATGGATTTTACAACTCTTCTTGTTTCATCTATAGATGTCCCTCTTTTGTTCATCCTTCTCAATATTGAAGAGTCATAATTTTCTGAACCAAAGAATAGATTAAAAACACCTATTCTTTGCAAGTTCTTTGCCATACCTTCTAAATCTTGAGTTGGTAAATCAGCCATGTCTGGCAAATAACCATAAGCTCTTATTCTTACTCTTGCATCTTCTAGTTTAGTATCTGCAATCTGCTGGACTCTTCTTTGAGATATGGGAAAAATATCATCGCCCATATAGAATATTTCAGCCCCATATAATTTGTTTAAACGTTTTATCTGTGCCCATAATTTTTCTGGAGGCAGGGCTCTACCTCTTTCTTCAGCAGAAGTGCAATAACTACAAACGCCTTCTTTAATAGCTTTCATACAACCTCTAAAACTAAACAAGGTTACGGGAGGAACTAACCAAGGGTCTAATCCAGAATTTTGTGCTTGTAGATATTCTTTCAATCTAGCATCAGCATCTTCATGAGATGAAAAATCCCAAAGAGGCATCTTCTTCAGATCTGTGTACCCCTGATGAGTACGTTTTATCCCCCCATCACTTCTATGCCATAGATTAGGAATTGTCTCAATAGGGTTATTATCAACTAAACCTAAAAGTGCATCTTCGCCATCTCTTGAAACAACAAAATCGATATAAGGATGATTTCTAAGAAGAAGAGATGGCATCATAGAAGCATTAGGTCCACCAAAAACCACTTTTAAATTAGGATTAACTCTTTTTGATTCTCTAGCTAGTGAAATACAATTATCATGATTAGAGAACCAATCAGTTATTCCTAGAACCCCTGAATTTGAAGTATCATTTATAATATCATCAATGCTCTTATCTGGATTTATTACTTTTATCTTATGCCCATTTGGAGAGTAGGCATTTATCCAACTAGATAGAACGGCGAGTCCTGTTTCGGGCGGTCTGTTTGCCGAACCATAGGCTTGTCTTTGATTTTCATGTTTCTCATCTAAGTTTGGTTGGATTAATCTTATTTCCATTTTCATCACTATGTAATTACAAGAGAGGTAATTACTTCATATTAGAAACTTTTGAACTAAATTTAAGCAGAAATAGTAATATTTATAAATATAAGGTTAATATATGATATATGGAACTAGATTTGAAGGACAAAAAACTGCTACATGAATTAGACTCTAACAGCAGGCAGTCTATTCAGCAGTTAGCAAGAAAAATTGGATTAAGTAAAGACGCAGTTAAATACAGAATTAACAATTTATTAAAAGGAGATATAATAAAATCTTTTAATGCGGTCATCGATACAGGAAAGCTAGGATTTTATAGTTTTAGGATTTTAGTCAAACTCTATAAAACTTCTCCCGAGAAAGAAAAAGAAATAATTAGTTTTCTCTTGAAAAATAAGAATCTTGTCTGGCTTGTGGAAGTAGAAGGAAATTGGGATGTTAATACTTGGTTTTTATATAAATCTGTAGAAGAAATGAATTCTTTCTGGGAAGAATTTCTTAAAAAGTATGGGGATTATATTGAAAAACGAGAATTTGGAATTTATTCTAATGTAACTTATTTTGGAAGAGCTTACTTATTAGATAAAAAATCTAATGATTTTGCAATGCAAATAATTTCTCTGCCTAAAGAAACAGAATTAGATGAATCTGAAATAAAGATTATAGAATTATTATCAAAAGATGCACGAATGTCTATCGTAGACTTAGCGGATAAAACTTCGCTTACATCTAAGACAGTTATTAATAAAATAAAGAGACTTGAAAAGGATAAGATTATTTTAGGTTATAGAGTTGAATTTGATCTAGAAAAATTGGGGTATAAGTACTATAAGATCCATATAACTGCTTTTAATACAACCCAAGAAAAGATTAAACATTTTAAAGATTTTATTCAAGGAAATGTCAATATTATTTATGAAGACATAGTCCTTGGAGGTTATGATATTGAATTTGAGATTCAGGTTGAAAATGAAGGAAAGTTAAGAGAATTGATAGATGATATAAAAACAAAATTTTCAAGCATCATTAGAGATTATGAGATTTTGAGTTACTATAAAGAATATCGACTAAGATTCTTTCCTTCTTTATAGCTACGCATAAAACTTCTTCATCACCCTAATCTTCTGAATCGCGTTATCAAAATCAGACTTATCTACCATTTTAACAAATGAGGATATTTCTCTTAAATAATAGAAAAGCTTATATATGTTAAATATAACATAATATTATGTTTAAAGTAACATAATGGGAATAAAACAAAAAATACTAAGATTTTTAATAGAAAATAAAGAGAAGGATTTTAGCATAAATGAAATTTCAAAAAGACTGAAGATTGATTATAAACTGATACATACCAATGTGAAAAAACTAGAAAAAGACAGAACAATAAAAATTGTTGATTTAGGCAATATGAAAAGATGCACTTTTTCCTACTTATTCAATAGCGAGGTATTTGCAACCGAATACCAAAGAAGAGAGGACTTTCTAAAAGACAGAAATTTTCTTGTTTTACACAACAGATTTGAGCAGGTTAATGGGCAATTTATTATGCTCCTATTTGGTTCATATGCAAAAGGCACCGCAAAAAAGCATTCAGACATAGATCTTCTTTTAATTTCAGATGAGGTTATCCATAAAAAAATAGAAAGCGAGGTAAACTTAATTCCCTTAAAGATACATTTAACTGCAATAACCTATGAAGATTTTGTTGAGATGCTAAAAAGCAAGGAACAAACTGTTGTGACAGAAACAATTAAAAATAACCTAATCTTATTTGGAATAGAAGATTATTATAGGATACTTCAAAATGCTAGATAAAAAGAGAATAGAAGAAGCTCAGGCAAATGTTAGAAACTATCTAAACGAAGGATTAATTTCAAAAGAAAGTTTTAACTCTCTGATTTATAATATTCTTATAAGTAATGCCAAAGAAAGCATAGAAACGGCAGATTTTTTGGCTAAAAATAATAAATCAAGCTTATGGATCATTGTTTCTTCATATTATTCTATGTTTTATATCGCCAACGCAGTCTTATACAAATTAGGGTATAAGGTGGGCGATAAGATTCCCCATAAAGTTACAAGTGACGCTTTAATCGTTTACGTTAGAGATAAGCTAAAACAAAGCTTAATAGAAAATTATGAAGAGGTAAAAGAAGAAGCATTGCTCCTAGCTAAAAATAGAGCGGAAGGGCTTATAGACGATTTTGATAGGGAAAGAGATAAAAGAGGATTTATTCAGTATAAAACAACAACCCCTGCAAAACTTTCTAAAGCTCAAACTTCATTAAAAAGAGCTGGCGAGTTTATGTTCGAAATGCAAAAGCTTCTTTCAATCTTGTAAAAGTGTAATACTTTTATATCAAGCTCGGCGGGGGCATAATATATTTTGTGATAATCAGGGGGACACCTTTTTCCTTTATAACACAAAATAACTAACTTTGTCCATTATTTTTATGTACGGATTTTGATACAAATTTAAGGATTTTAAAGCTTTTAAAAACAGGCGACGACTTTGCTGTGACAGAATTACTCTCGATAAACCATGGATTTCACCAATTTTTATACCTTTTGACTATGCTACCCCATAGCAAAGAAATAAGCTAAACTATACGAGGACATAGTAAAGTTTATAAAATATTAAAATTACTTAAACATTACTTAAATTAACTTAAACTTACTCTAAACTTTTTAGTAAATTTTAAGGGTTAAACTTGAAAAAGAAAAGATTTATAAATTACTTAAACATTACTTAAATTAACTTAAACTTACTAAAATAAGCAAATGAAAAAAGAAGAAATTTTGAATCTAATAAAGGGCGGAGAAACCCAAGAAGTAGAATTTAAAGAGGGTTGCCCTGCACATCATGAGATTTCCCAGATAATTTGTGCATTAGCGAATACTGATGGGGGGTTTTTGATTTTTGGAGTTTCTAAGAAAGGAGAAATTAAAGGGCTCTCATGTAATTTAGACAGATTTCAACAGGATATATCTAACGCAAATCAAGAAGTTCATTCTAGACCAATTATTTCAACAAGAGTATTTGAAGTTGAATCAAAAAATATTGTTATTGTAAAAATCGAACGTGCTAATGATAAAAACGCCCATACCTATAAAGGAGCAGTATATGTAAGGATAGGAAGCACAATTACAAAGCTAGAAGGTCAGACATTGTTTGATTTTCTTAAAAACAAGCAGATATTATGTTTTGATGAACAGGAATCTGATGCAAAATTAACAGATTTGGATGAAAAAAGAATTAAGAGCTATCTGATTAAAAGAAATCAAGAGAATTACCTCAAGACAAATACAATTAAGGATTTCATAACTAGTAATATGCTTGGAAAAGCCAACGGAGAAGTAAAATTAAAAAATGTTGCTTCTTTATTTTTTTCAAAAGAGCCTTATCGATGGCATCCTCAAAATGAAATAAGAATTGTGAGATTTGACGGAGTTCAGCCAATAAAAACCCTTGCCCAAAGAGATTTGAAAGATGACCCTTTTGAGAATATTGAACAAACAATTGCCTTTATCAGACAGAATATTTCTAAAAGTTTTATAATTCCTGAGAATTCTCCAAGAAGAATTGAAGTCGAAGAGTATCCAGTAGGCGCCATTAGGGAAGCAGTAATTAATGCTGTTGCTCACAGAGATTATTACAGCTATGACTCAATACAAATAAACATTTTTGATGACCGGATTGAAATAAATAATCCAGGGGGGCTTCCAGAAGGATTAACTAAAGAATTTTTTGGAAAGCGTTCAGTTAGAAGAAATCCAATTACCTATAGACTTTTAAGAGATGCAAATTATGTTGAAGGTCTAGGAACAGGCATTCCTAGAATGATTAATGAAATGCGAAAAGCGGGATTGAAAGACCCAGAATTTAACTTCGAAGCAGGTTTTTTTGTTGTAACATTTAGAAATCGTAAAAGTACATTCAAACCAGTAGAAGGGATGAAAGATTTTAACTCTAGACAAATAAATGCCATTGATTTTTTAAGACAGAATAAAACTATAAAAGCAAAAATCTATGCAAATATAAACGATGTATCTTTGCCAATTGCATTAAGAGACATCGCAGAACTAATCAAATTTGGATATCTCAAGAAGGTTGGATCATTTAGAGGGGCTTATTATGTTCTAAATGAAAGCAAGTTCAAGCAAAGTTAATAAGAATCGACATCACTCTGATGGACCATGATGACGCTTTCGGCGGCGAGGGCATACCCTTAAAAATCTCTTTTTCTATTTCCTAATATGAAATTTAATAAAACCAATAAGAATGGGATAGAACTTCTTGCACCAGTAGGAGATTTCCGAGCTTTATCAGCAGCAGTAAAAGCTGGAGCTGACGCTGTTTATTTTGGATTAAAAGAGTTTAATATGAGAGATAATGCTAGAAACTTTAAACTTTCTGATTTAAAAGAAATAAGAAAAATTTGTAATTCTGGAGAATATGAAAAGGGCAAGAAAGTAAAGATGTATCTTACTCTTAATACTATAATTTATGATGAAGAGCTAAAAAGAATTGAGAAAATAATCAAAAGTATTAAAGGAAAAATAGATGCTGTAATCTGCTGGGATTTGGCTATAGTAGAATTATGCAAGAAAGCAGGAATTCCAGTTCATATTTCTACTCAAGCATCTGTTTCTAATTCCGAAGCTGCTAAATTCTATAAAAAGTTAGGAGCTGAAAGAATAATTCTTGCAAGAGAATTAAACTTGAAACAAATTAATAAAATAAGCAAGATAATTAATATAGAAGTATTTGGACATGGTGCTTTATGTGTTTCTATTTCAGGAAGGTGCTTCACTTCCCAGTTTTTGCATTGCAAATCTGCAAATAGGGGAGCATGCAAACAGCCTTGCAGAAAATCATATAAAGTTATAGATGAAAATGGAAATAAGCTAAGAGTTGAGAATAATAAGATTTTCTCTGCAAAAGATTTATGCACCTTGCCTTTCTTAGAAAAGCTAAAAAAAGTAGGGATTAAATCTTTGAAAATTGAAGGAAGAAATAGAGAGCCAGAATATGTTTATTCTGTTGTTTCTGTTTATAGAAAAGCTTTAGATAAGAAACTTAGCAGGAAAGAAGTAGAAGAAGGAATTAAAGAGCTGGAGAAAGTATATAATCGGGAGTTTAGTTCTGGATTTTTTCTTGGCTTGCCTACACCAGAAGATTTTACAAAAGATGATTCAGGAAGCCAGAAAGAAACAAAGAAGTTTATAGCAACAATAAAACATTATTGGAATAAGATCGGGGTTGCTAGAGCTTTTGTTAATACTAATAAATTAAAAGTTGGAGATGAAATAATTGTTTCTGGCAATACTACTTTCTTTAAGACAAAAATCAAAGATATGGAAATTAATCATAAAAAAGTTATTCAGGCTTCAAAAGGCCAAGAAGTTGGCATAAAACTTGAACTCTGCAGAGAGGGAGATGAGGTTTATATTGTTGTGAGAAAGAAATGACTTATTTTATAACATATTTACAATAGTATCCAAATCTTTTTATAGCCTAATTTGCTCTTATTATTATGTCAAAGCAAGGGCAGAAATTGTTAAAAAGAGTGATGCATATTCTTGTTAAGCAAAAAGTCTATTGGAAAGTGCATCCAAGGGATTTGTGGGATGTTGGTAGGGGCGATGTTTCTGAAGAAGAACTTAAAGAGTTTCCTCCTGCTCCAGAAACAGAACCGAGCAGTAATAGACTTTCTCTTGATGACAGAACAGCCGATTTGTTTATTGAAGAGTCTCATTCTGTTTTATGTATTAAAAATGTTTCAGATAGATTGAATGTTGGAGTTTCTGCTGCAAAAGCTTCTGTTCTTGATTTAGCAAGATACGGAGTTTTAGAAAGAGTGAGTGATGGTTACAGACTGGCAAGGAAATATAAGGTATATGAGCGACAATTAGCTGGAAAGAGAGTAGCTTAGAATTCTCTCATAATCTTCTTAATATCATCCAGTGTCTTAGCCTTAACAATCTCCAGCCTTATCTTCTTAGCATTTTCTTTTTTTCTTGTGAATGCTAGAGCTTGAATTTTTATTTGAGAATATTTTAGCTTATATTTTTCAGCCAGTTTTAAATATTCTTGAAAAGGATATTTTATTATGTTGCTTTTTCCTTGAAGCCTTGAGAAAATATTAGGATCTCCTATTGCTTCTCTGCCAATCATAACAAAATCAAACTTTTTTAATAGCTCTTTAGCGTTTTTCTCATTTACATTTCCAGAGTATATTACTGGTATCTTTACTCGGGATTTAATTTTTTCTGCATATTCTATATCTGGCTCTCCAGAATATCCTTGTTCTGCAGTTCTTGGATGAATGCAGATTGCAGAACAATACTTTTCTGCTATTTTAATAATCCTTTCTGTTTCAGAGGATTTTCTTATTTTAATTGTTATTGGTTTTTTAGTTGAGTTTTTTATAATCTTTAATATACTTTCTATTGTTTCTATATTATTATGAAGAAACACCCCAAATCCCAGCTTTTTAGCTATTTTTGATGGGCATCCAAGATTAAAATCCCATAAACTTGCCTTAGAATCATATTTTTTAATGAAGGCTGGTATTCCTTTTGATGATGTTGAGAACAGCTGGATTCCGGGCTTGTCATCTAAAGCAATTGCCTTTGGATTCAGAGGATTAACCATGCCTGTGTAGACTAAACCGACGCCAGCTTTTTTGCATAACAAGCGAAAGGCAATATCATTATACTCTAGCATTGGAGCTAGAAAAAATCTATTCTTAAATGTCAGAGAAGACCCCTTATCTGAACATCCCAAAGACAAATGCTTCGGCATTTGTCTTTCTGACTTTAAATTGCCTATTTTCATGAATTAAGGAGATTAGAAACATTTTTATATTCTATGTTATTTTATATACAAAGAGAGATAAGGCTCGCAGCCTGGCTCGTAAATAAAAATGGAGGAAATGAATAATTAGTTTCGTCAAACTGCTCGAATGAACTGGGTAATTTTATTAGTTTTAGGAATTGTTATATATTTTGTATTTTTTAGAGCAAAACATCTGAAGGAAAAAATTAGCATAGGAGTAATTGTAATGTTGCTTTTATTTTTCTATATAAGTTATTCTAAAGTTACTCAAGATAGTAATATAAATTATAAAAGTGTTGCGGGAATAGAAAAGGCAGCTAAATTATATTTTTCATGGCTTGGGGCTGCAGCTGGCAACCTTAAAGGACTAACAGGAAATGCTGTGAAAATGGATTGGGGATCAAATGCTACTAAAGTTGATAAACCTACAGCTGTGCCTGAAATTCCCGCTCCATTTCCATAACTATGAAATTTTTAATGGCTGTTATTATATTATTATTTATAGGATTTTTCTTTATTATAGCAGAAAATAATTTGAATGTGTCTAATACTTCTAGTTTGGGAAAATTTGCAGAATTATATTTTTCATGGCTTGGAGATGTTACATATAATTCTTGGCAAATAGCAGGATATGCTGTTAAATTAGAGTGGCTGCCTAATCAGACAGCTGTTAAAGATAGTGCTGTAATTAATAGCCATCCTCAAATACCTGAAAATTTTCCTTAGATAGATTTTTAAAATATTAAAACCAATTTATATTATGGAAGAAGCTTTCAAAAAAAGAATAAATTTTGATGGAGGGATTAAAGAAATTTCCCTTAGAATTTGTCAGGATTATGATCTTGGAGAGTTTAAGTCTAATAAGATAATTACTACAGGATATGAAGATTTCAACTATATTCTAGAAACTTCCAAAGGCAAATTCCTTGTGAAAGTTTTTGCTAGTTTTAGAAGTGATGAAGATTGTGAAAGATATTTAGGGATTATGGAAACAGCCATAGCTGCTGGAATTTCAACCCCCAGACTTATAAAAACAGGCCAAGGAGAATATCTTGAGAGAATAAATATAGATAGCACAAGATTAAGGCTTGTTTTGCTTGAATTTATTAGGGGCGAGACTTTTTATGAAATGGACAGAAAAGCTACGGAAGAGGAAATAGAGTTTTTGGCAAGACAAGCCGCGATGATTAATTCTATAAAGCTCAAGCCCAAACCAGTTTACGATCCTTGGGCAGTTGTTAATTTTCCTGAAGAGTATAACAAAAAGTCTAAATATTTATCTGAAGATGATTCAGAACTGGTTAAACCTTTGGTGGAGAAATTTTTGGAATTAAATATTGAAAGATTACCTCATTGTTTCGTGCATGGAGACCTTATTTCTACGAATGTAATTAAAGCAAAAAATAAGCTATGGATAATTGACTTTTCAGTTTCAAATTATTATCCTAGAATACAGGAACTTGCTGTTTTAGCATGCAATTTATTCTTTGATGAGAGTAAGAAAAAGAATAGTGAGGAAAATCTTAAACTGGCACTAAAGGAATATCAAGAAGTAGTTTCTTTAACGCAGAATGAAATAAAAGCTCTTCCCAGATATATAGAACTCGCGCATGGAATGCATTTATTAAGTGCAAATTATGAAAAAGTAGTTAACAATAATCAAAATCCAGAGAATGAATATTGGATTAATCAAGGAAGAGCTGTGTTGCATGATTAGTGCAACACCACAGGTATAACCTGTAAATTTGCCTTATTTTTCTTAAGTAAAGAGATAATTTTATCCTTAACCTTTAGAGGTATTATAAAAACCCCTCTATTCAATTTC
>Ga0209542_10001024_pt1 | contig 66622 bp, 89 predicted proteins | sample RifCSPhighO2_01_FD_184028 | JGI IMG/M metagenome (GOLD analysis project Ga0209542, IMG submission 184028) | Soil microbial communities from Rifle, Colorado - Rifle CSP2_plank highO2_0.1 (SPAdes) (version 2) | ecosystem: Environmental > Terrestrial > Deep subsurface > Rock core/Sediment ...
TAATTCGGATGTTAGTCTCATGGGGTTCACCTCCTTTTGGAGTGTGTAACCCCCCAAACACACTGTTTTTAATCATTTTAAGAAATAGTGTAAAGTGTAAACTTTAAAGGTTTACTTTACATAAGGTCTAATCAAAATAATTCGCAGAAGCAATGATTATTATTTCAATAACACTCAATGAAACAGCAAACTAAGTTAATAAGCCATATAGCCTTTTAACCATTGTTTTATGGCTTTACTAAGTTTGTAATTATAAAAAAGTTAAAGTTGTATTATTCAACGATATAATGGTTTAAAACAGTTTTTAGCAAAATTAACTTCAGAAAGCTAACCAGTTACCAAAAAACGAAAACTATTTAAACCCATTATCTTTAGAAAGATAATGAAAATAATAAACGAAATAACTGTAAATATAGTGAAAAATGCTAAAGACGGAGAAAGCATTCATAGTTTGACTAATAAAATTGGTTTTGCTTACTCTGCGGTTTACAGATGGATTATGGAATTAGAAAGATATGGTGTAATTAGTTTAATTAGAAAAGGAAACAAAAATGCCATAAAGATAAACAAAAACTTAATTTACAAAAAATTTAAAGAATTGGACAGCGCAGTTTCTACTATAGAAAAAGACGATATTTTTTGGGAATTAGTCAAAACTATAAAATTAAAGATAAGGTTTGTAAAAGGAACAGCTACAGCTATTTGGACCAAAGGAAGTTTTATAACAGGAGATTTTTATGATAGAATTTATTTATTGGAAGTTGAGAAGAAAGACGCAAAAGCCTTTAAGAGAATATTAAAAGATAAGGGGATTACATATACTGAAAAAGAAATGAGCAATAAAAGACCTTTGGTCTATATTATTTTAAAAGAAGATTTTGAAATAGAAAAAAAAGCAGGTTTGCCTGTTATGCCTTTAAATGAATTAGTGTCTTGGTGTAAAGAATTGCATTTTGAAAACATTTTAGAACAGTTGAATTTATTATATAATTTAGGATTAAGAGTCAAATATGCAGAGGTTTCAACAAATGTCTAATATTGATTTAAGATCTGGGTTACTGGAAAGAGAACAGGAAGTTACGAGGATATTAGCATTGCTCTTGGATAAAGGGTTGGATTTTATCGTTGTTGGGGGATATGCTATTTTAACCTACAAAAAAAGATTCTCTATTGACTTAGATATCATAGTTCGAGAAGAAGATTTAAATAAATTTGAAAAGCTGTTAGAAAAAGAAGATTATTCTTTACACTATGAAAAAGAAATATCTTTGTTATACGGAGAGAACTTTAAGCGTTTTATAAAGAAAATAAGAAACCTACCAGTGAACATAGATTTACTAATTAATGGATTAGTATCAAGAACAACAGATGCGACGTGGAGTTTTGATTATATAAAAAACCATGCTGTAAAAAGAAAACTAAATAGTTTAGTGTTTTTAACTCCGGAAAAAGAATTGCTTATTGCAATGAAACTCCACAGTGGAAGATTATCAGATATTAGGGATATTGTTGCATTAATGCCATGCAATAAAGAAACTCTTAAACGACATCTATTAAAAGGAGATATCAAGAAATTAAAACTATCAATGATGAAACAGGCATCTTTCCTAGGAAAACCGCAATTTGATGACAGCTTTAAAGGAATATTTGGCATTCATGTTTATAATGAGAAGGATGTCCAAACAACAAAGGAATTAATTAAAGATTTGTCTTGACATTTTAGCAAAACAAGATAATTACAAAGATTTAAACAATTTCTAAGAGTCTTGCTTAGGTGCTATCTACTTTATCTATTAATTGGAATAAAAATGGAGAATAATCAAAACATAGATAACAACCCTTTCCTTGCTTATTGCCATAAAATTTAATGAAATTTAGAGGATATAAACTTTTCTAAGGTCTAATCAAAATAACTCGCAGAAGCGATTATTATTATTTCAATAACACTCAATGAAACAGCAAGTCTATCCTTTCCCAAAGCAGTTGCTATTCCTATGAAAACCAGATTCAACAATGCCAATAATATTACTATTATTTTAGCTGTATTTAATACCATTTTATTTAAAACCCCCACGTATAATTGCTCTTATTATTTCGATAGCAAGAATCAAGATACCTAAACCCCATTTGCCAATAGTTGAAAGTGCTAAAGAAGGCAAGGCTTCACCAAATGCCCAAAGAACTACAAGGGCAGTTCCAACCAATAAAACAGTAAATCCAAACATTAAATTGATTGTTAGCTCTCCTTTCTTTTGTATCATTTCATAAAATAAGTTTTATCTATTTATAATTATTTCTACACCAAGGGGTATAACTAAATCTTTCTATAACAAATTTAAATTAAAAAAATAAAAGAAGGTAAGAACATAGTCCTTACTTAAACTCTTTTCTTAACCTCATTTAATAACTTCTCAGCTTCCTTCTTGAACCCTAAACCAAAGCCAATGCCTAGTGCTAATGCTAACCCTACACCCAAAGCACCTACTATGATTAATATCAAGTTTTCTAATAATGTTACCTGAGGTAATATCAACCTGAAAGCAGCTACAACAAATATTATCATTAACACTACCTTCAATACCTTAGCAGTGAATCTTACACTTGATAATTCTGTAGCCCTATCAATCTTTGATTCAACAAAGTGTGATATTCCGATGCCTGCAATTAATATAGCAGCAGCAACAAGTAGATTTGGTAGCCATATAGAGAATCTAGTTAATAAGTTTGCAATTGCATCAAACTTAACCAATGCAACAGCTTGTGTTAAGAAAACAACAAATGTAAACCACTTAACAAACTCTCCGACCATCAAAGAAGCATGCACTCTCTTTTTAGATATCTGCTCCCTCTCAATCCACCTATCAAACCCTAGTCTCAATAATATCACCTTAACAACATGACCTAGAGCTAAACCAACAAAATAACCAACAATCAAAACAACTATAGCTCCAATTAAATATGGAATCTGTCCAACTATAGAATCAAATATTCTTACTATAGGGCTTACTATTGCCTCACCTGTTTGCGAAAATACTTCATTTATAGCCAATTTACCCACCTCCTTTTATTATTTGGGTAACTATGTAGAAAATTTCTTAGTTTAAAAGATTTTATGACCACTTTAAAATTTAAAATCTAATCTTCACTTTAGAGTAGTTTAGTCAGAAATTAAGCTTTTTTCAATGTTTACAAGATCTTTTAGCTTAACTACTCGCTCTCTTCCAATAATCCCAAATTTAACATAATCAGATTGAAACCCAAAAGCAAGATCAGCTAATGTATTGTCCATAGTCTCTCCAGATCTGTGTGAAAAAATTATTTTGATATTATTATCCCTTCCAATTAAAATAGATTCCCTCATGGTTAACAAAGATCCAATCTGATTTGGTTTTATTATTACAGCATTAATAGAATCATTTTGTATAGCCTTTTTAATCAAGAATGGGTTACTTGAAGTTAAATCATCCCCCGTAACTAAACATTTTCCCTTAACCATTTTTTTAAGTTTAGAAAAGGATTCAAAATCATTCTCTTCAAAAGGATCTTCTATATATTTAACATTAAAATCATTAACCAGTGAAGCCAAGAAATGTAATTGCTCATAAACCCCTAAAGACTTTTCTTTCTTATCTTTTGAAAGGTTTCTATAAACATAGTTTCCTTTTTTATATAACTGTGATGCAGCAACATCAATCCCTATCTCAATCTTAACACCTAATTCAGTATCAACCTTTGAAACAATATCATTTAAAAATTCAAGAACTTCAACGCATGATAATCTTGGAACATAAGCATTTTCCATATCTTTTCTTTCTGTTTTTAATTTATCCCCAATTAATTTATAGGCCCTCAAATTAGCATAAAATCCCTCTTCAAAAGAATCCGTCTTAGGAATCAATAAAAACTCTTGTATATCAGGCGCATCATTCACTTTTGTATGCACACCACCCCCAACACAGTTTCCTAATTGAATTGGTAATCTAAATGCGTTTTTATCAACAACTTTCCAAACACTTTTATCAATTGATTTTAATGCCGCCATTTCCATAGCAACCAAAGCACTATGGCCTAATAATTTCGTATCAAACCTTTCTTCTATTAACTCTAAATCATCAAAGCATTCTAATTTCAACCCTTTTAATTTTAAGCTTAGTTCATTGTTTATTTTATTTACTACAAAACCAACACCCTGTTCAGGATAAGCTATAGCCTCTTTAGAACTTCTTGAAACCCCATAGCCTATTGAAGCAGTATTCTTATTAACACTAACTTCTATGCATTCATTCCCATTAGAATCTAAAATACTTTTGGACTTCACTTCTTTTATTATCATAGACACTATAAAGATTCACGGTTTAATAATTTTTGTATTGTAAAAAATGTAGAAGACTTTAAAATTGGTTAAAAGAACCTAACTTATCATGAGAAAAGCACATATTTTATAAAGAAGTAACATCCCTTATCCTGGGTGATTAAATGCTCAAAAAAAATAAAAAAGAGTCGTTTGAACAGATTAATTATGCTACTGTAGCCAAACCACATACCCCTATGTATCTTATGCATAAATACTGGGCAAGAAAACCGCATAATGTTGTTTCCGAATACGTTAAGAATTACACAAAAGAAGGGGATGTTGTTTTAGACCCTTTTTGCGGCTCGGGTCCTACCCCCATAGAAGCTATTAAGTTAGGAAGAAAATGTATTGGAATTGATTTGAATCCTATTTCTACTTTTGTTACAAGAATGACTGCTATTCCGATAGATATCAATCAGGTAAAGAAAACATTTGACGAGATTAAAGCAAATTGTAAAAATGAAATTAATGAATTATATAATACTAAATGCAAAAAATGTGGGAAAGATGCTTCTATAATATGCGCTCATTGTGATAACTCAACACCAATTAAAATCTATTACTATTGTCAAAATTGTAAAAAGAAATTGGATAAAAAGCCAGATGATGAAGATTTAAAATTAATAAAAAAGATTGAAAAAATGGATATTCCTTATTGGTATCCAACACAAAGATTGGCTTATAATGGAGAAGATTTTATGAAAAAGGAAAAAGTTAATTCTATTCCTGAACTATTTACAAAAAGAAACTTGATTTCTCTATCAATTTTATTTAATCAAATTGAAGGGATAAAAGAACAAAAAGTCCAAGAGATATTTAAGTTTGCTTTTACATCAATGTCTCATTTAGCAAGCAAAATGACCCCAGTGAGACCAACAAGACCGATGAGTTCTTTTTGGGCCATCCATAGTTATTGGATACCCCCAATTTTTATGGAATCTAATGTTTGGCACTTATTTGATAGTGCTGTTTATGGAACACAGGGGATTATTAGCGGCAAAACCGATTCAAACAATCAAATAAAATACTACAAAGAAGCCAAAAAATTTGAAGATTTAAATGATGGAGCAAACATATTTTTAAAAACACACAATGCTTTGGAATTAACTCAAATAATTCCTCGAGATTCCGTTGATTACGTTTTTACCGATCCACCTTACGGTGGGGCTGTTCAATATTTTGAACTAAGCACTTTATGGACTTCTTGGCTAAAATTGGAACTAAACTACAAAGACGAAGTTACAATAAACAAACAACAGAATAAGAATTTTGACTATTACCACAAAATGCTTACTGCTGCATTCAAGCAGATTTATGATGTTCTAAAGAGAGGGAAATATATGACTGTAACTTTCCATAGCACGGATATCAAAGTATGGACATCAATTATTAAAGCAGTTGTTATTGTAGGATTTGATTTAGAAAAAATTGTTTATCAACCCCCCGCACGACCATCTGCTAAAGGATTGCTACAACCCTACGGTTCTGCTGTAGGGGACTATTATATCAGATTTAAAAAACCTGAAGCTGAAATGAAATTAACTGAAGGACAGATCAGTGAAGAAAGATATGAAAGAATTGTAGTTGAAGCTGCTAAAAGAATCTTAGCTGAAAGAGGAGAGCCTACTATCTACCAATATATACTTAATGGAATTATTGTTGAGCTTAAACAAGAAGGGGCTTTATTAAGTGGAAAAAAGAATCCTGAAGAAGTAATGAAAGATCACCTCAAGGATGAGTTCATTCTTGTAGATATTAAAAATGAAGGCGAAAAGACAATCGGTAAAAAATGGTGGCTTAAAGATGTTAAATCTATATACCATTTAGAGTCAATCCCCTTAAATGAAAGAGTCGAGACCGCTGTTATTGGGGTCTTGCATAGTAAAGTAAAGGTTTCTTTTGATGATATACTTCAAGAAGTTTTCATTAAGTTCCCAAACGCCCTAACGCCAGATACTCAGGATATTAGAGCCATATTAAAAGAGTATGCAGAGGTAACATCTGATGGAAAATGGGTTTTAAAGCCAGTTGTAAAGGTTAGAGAAAGTGAACATAGCAAAATGATTTATTTCTTAGGAATATTGGGACAAAAAGCAGGATTTGACGTATGGATAGGTATTAGAGAACAAGGAGATGGTTACAATGATATAAGGTTATCATCATTGATTAACAACAAGAGATTAAATTTCAGATTTATACCTGTAACTAATTTATATAGAGTAAAGGAGATAGATGTAATATGGCTTGATGAAGGAAGAATTAAATATGAATTTGAAGTCGAAAACACAACCGCAATTACCGAAGCCATAGTAAGGGGCTCAAATATACCCCACGATACAATCAAAAGATTAATAATAATCCCTAAAGAAAGAGAAAAACTACTTTATAGGAAATTAGAAGAACCCATACTAAAAGAAAGTCTTGTCAAAGATAATTGGAAATTTATTTTTTATAATGATTTAGAGAGATTCTATAATGAAAGTAAGCGCAAAAATGAAATTTCAGTTGATTCTTTTGATAGAATATTCCGTATGCCTAAAAAAGAATCAGAACATAAACAAAACTCTTTAAGCATATATCTTTGATATGGATTTTTGTAATGTTTGTTATTTATTTAATCATTGAATTAATAAGAAAGATATTAGGTGGAAGTTTAGGTTTTGAAAAGTTAGTTATTGGATTATTAATTGCAAATCTCGGATACTCTTTTCATATAAGCAACAAGTTAGCAGAACATCTTGGTTGGCACAAAGGAACAAAAAACGAGTAGAAACATTTAAATATAAACTTATTCTATAGTATAAAAGAAAAAGAGGTATTAGATGGAAGAGGAAAACAAGCAATTAAAAATTATTGTAACAGGCTTTCTTATCCTAAGCTTACTAGCATTTTCATTAATATATGCAGATGGAAAAATAACAGGCAATGTCTCAGAAGTAAGATGTTTAATTTATCTTGATCAATTAGAAAACCAAGCTAGATTTCAAACAAAGCCTCCATTTGGTGAAGAATATTGGTTCCAGCAAAATTGTTTAAAATATCTTGAAAAAAAACACAGAGATGTAATAGAAAATAAAAAACAAGATGTAAATTTTGGAGATGTAAACATACACGAAGAAGGTGAAAGCACCCCAATGATAGGTAAAAGAGTTTATAATGTCAATAGAGGAAGAAGTTCATGTATTTATAATCCAGAACAACCAGTCGGCTCAACACCACATCTTGATAGGCAGACAAGTGATCCATATTCAAGAGTAATTAGTGTAGACACAATAAAAAATGATCTTTATTCAATAAGATGTTCTTTATTTAATGACATTACTCCAACTTCAAGCTATGAGTAAGAATTTATAATCTTCCATCTAAAGCACTAGGTTCAGCAACACATCAAAGAATTAAAGTTAAATTAATAAAGTTTTATATTATCCAAAATACTATTTAAAACTATCTCGCAGAATCAGCTTGTCTTTCTAATTCCTGCTTCTTTGCAAGTGCATTGCTTTTATTATCATTATTGTAGGCATAAATTATCTCTTCTGCTAATAATTCATACATTTTCTTTTTATTATTACGGGATTTATGAAAAGCACCTTGCGTCATTAATCTTAAAGTTACATCAATCCTTCTTAAAGGAGCACAATCAACAGCTTGTGGATAACGAGCCCCACCATATTCTATAGAAGTAATCTCATCTCTTGGAGCAGAATTTTCAACAGCTTTAATAAAAACCTCTACAGGATTTTTCTTTGTTGTTTTTTCTATTAATTCAAAAGCCTTTTCTACAATTTTATAAACCTTTAATCCTTTTCCACCTGTATGTCCTGAAGTTAACCTATGCTTCTTGCCTTTATGTCCAGGCCCCATCATTTTGTTCATTAATCTTTCAACCAAACTATATTTTGCTTTCTGAAATTTCACACCACCATATCTTCCACCAGTTCTTGGAACTAATATCGGTGTCAAAGAAATATAATCTTTTAAGCCTGCATCATTTACAGTTATATTTTTTGTTTCCCATCGATTAAATAATTTAAATTCCATTTTATCTTCTACCCTTCTCTATCTTACCTCTTACTAAAGCATCTAAACTCTGGTCATTTACTTTTATTACTTTCCATCTTGTTCCAGGAATATCCCCTTTAGATTTACCCATTGCCCCGCCTATACATTCAATAATTACTTCATCGTGCTCATCAATTAATTTTATAGCATTATTGCCTGGAGCAAATGCAGTTACTCTTCTTCCATTTTTTAATAATTGGACCTTTACAGCCTTTCTCATAGCCGAGTTTGGTTGTTTAGCCTCAATCTGCACCTTTTCTAACACCATTCCCTTTGCATGATGTGTTCCTTCTAATGGATCGGACTTCTTTTTCAAAGATAAAGCCCTTCTGGTAAACCATTTATTGCTCCATCTAAACTTCTTCCTTCTAAGTTTAAGTCTTCTTCCTGCGCCTAATCCTCTGGACTTTCTCGCCATGAATTTAAGACCTTAGAAGTGATTTATAAACGTTTCTACAGCGGTTTTAAAATTAAAACTCATCTAATCTATTCTCATTGACCTTATTCTATTTGTATAATAACGTAGTAAGGTTCTAAAAAAGCTCATATGAACTTCTATAAAACCAACATAAATAACCTATCCCTATTAGAACTCATCTAATTTCTTTTGTTTCTTCCCATTAACCTCATTCTTATAAGGCGCCCATGATTTCCTGAATATTTCATGATGCTTCTCAAAGTTTTCTTTAAAGAATTTTTGGCAGTAAGGATCAGACATATACCCAGAACCAAAATCCCCATATTTCTTTTTTAGTTCTGCTACTTCTTTTTCACGCTCGCATTTTGCTATAATTGAAGCAGCTCCTACAAAAACAAAATTTAAATCAGCTTTATGCTCAACCACTAATTCAATATTTTTATCATTTAATAAGGCTCTTAGATAATCAGTATATTTTTTACAATTTGGTGAAGGGCAGTCTATAATTGCTTTATCCGGCTTTAATTCATTTATTATTTCAGCCTGTTTATGTGCTTCCAACCAATTTAAGTTTATACTACCCCCATCAACTGCGTTGTCAATTTCTTCAGGCTTAACTTGAACAATTTTAACTTTTAAAGCTAAATCCTTTATTTTACCCTCTAATAAGCATCTTTTTTTATGGGTTAATAATTTGCTATCTTTTACACCCATTTCTTTAAACTTTAATTCTATTTCTTCATTAGCTACTACACCAACAATAAACATACTTCCAATTACCGGTCCACGTCCTGCTTCATCAATACCGAGAATTTTAACCATAAGCTGTAATTTATTAACAACCCTTTTAAACCTTTTTACTTCCAAGGTTAGATGGAAATATTAGTTCATTACGCAGGGGAGATTGGAGTTAAAGGAAAAAACAGGCCTTTCTTTGAAAAAAAGCTCTTAGATAACATAAGAAGCTCAATAAGAAAAATAGGTTATAAAAAATTAAACAAAAAATATAGAAGAATCTCAATAGAATTAGAAGACGACAATAAAAAAGAAAAAATATTAAATTTATTAAGTAACATCCCAGGAATATCTTATTATTGTATAGCTGAAACTTGCCCATTAGATATAGAAGAAATTAAAAAAACTGCATTGAAAATAATTAAAAATTTAAAGCCGAAAACATTTTGCGTCACAACAAACAGGTCAAATAAAAACTTTAAACTGCAGTCAGGAGAAATAAACGCAGAGGTTGGAAAATTTATACTAGAAAACACAGATTCGACAGTTAATTTAGAACATCACGATTTAGTTCTTTTTATAGAAATATCCGAAGATAAATGTTTTATTTACAATAACAAGATCAAAGGATTAGGTGGCTTGCCCGTAGGTGTAACAGGAAAACTAATAGCTTTGATTTCAGGGGGCATAGATTCTCCTGTAGCTTCTTTCAGAATGATGAAAAGGGGCTGTTCAGTTGTTTTATTGCACTTTTTTAACTACTCAAAGCATTCTCCAAATGTAAAAAACAAAATATTGGATTTATCTAAAGAATTGTCAAGATTTCAGTTTAAAACCAAATTGTATTTGATAGATTTCAAGGATATTCAGCAGGAAATAGTAAAAAAGATTTCACCAGAATTCAGAATGATTATCTACAGAAGATTAATGTTTAAGATTGGTGAAGAAATTTTAAAAAGAGAATCAGCTCTAGGCTTTGTTACAGGAGATTCTTTAGCACAGGTTGCATCCCAAACAATAGAAAACCTGTCAGTAATAAACGAAGCAGCAAAATTCCCAATATTTTCTCCTTTAATAGGTTCAGATAAATTAGAGATAACAGCCGAAGCAAAGAAAATTAATACATACGAGATTTCAGTTCTGCCTTATGAAGATTGCTGTTCTTTTTTAGTTGCCCAGCACCCCTCAACAAAATCAAATCTGGAAGAGATAAAAAAACTAGAAGAAAAATTAGATGTTAAATCCTTAATTGAAAATGCTTTAAGAAATTTTGAATATTTTGAATATTTTGAATTTTTTAGTTCCTCAAACTAGATTTCATTTTTAAGGTCATAAACTTTTCAAAATCTTTAGGATTATACCTATTAAATAAATACAATCCACCAAAGCTAATAGCCCCAACTAATGATAAAATCCCAAACCGTATTAATAATAAACGTTTTAGCCTATGCTCTTCATTTCTTTTCCAACGTTCTGATTTCCTTGTCATTTTAGAAATATCAAGATTAAGTAAAAACAACTATAAGCCTGCTTTTAATTTTCTTTTCCCAACCCTTTGCTCAAATCTTCTTTTCTCATAATGCCCACCTTTTATAGCCTCTGAATGTGCTATACTTTTCGGACTTAATCCTTCAAATAAAACACCCTGGATTCCAGGTTCAACAATAGGTTTATTTACTTCAACAGGTTCATTGAGTTCAGTTGGTAACAATTCAGCTATTCTCCCATTATTAGTATTAAAAGCATTCTGTAATCTTCTAACTTCATCAGAGCATTCTGATCTGTTTGTTAATCCATTTATTAAATTTTCAATTATTTTATTAGTTGTTTGTAATCTTCCAAGATATCTTGCATCATTCTCCCCAGATTTTCTTTGTAATGGATCTCTATATTGTTTTGGTCTTTCCTTATAAAAACTCCAAGCATTATGTATTTTACCGGCGTGATCATCCGAGCTTATGGCACTTAAATCAATTCCTCTACCCCCCCTTAGGTAAGTTACTCCACTTTCTACCAATATTTCTAATTTACTTCTAGTATCCTTAAAAGGGTAAATATTAACCCCTCTAGTCTCACTTTCATTTAAGATACACAAATCCCTTAGATATTCTGTAAGAGAATAATTTGTTCTTGGCATATATCTCTCAAAGGATTATTATTTATAAACCTTTCTATCTATTACTACTAAGAAATAACTATTTTTTAACATCTACAACATTATAAACTTTAACCTTCTTTAAATCTTTAGTATTCATTTCTAATCCATGTTTTAAATCCCCTGAACCACAATTAAACTTCTTAAATTTCAAAAACTCTTCATCTACAAATAATGGAATTTTAACCAAAACAGGACAAACATTTCCAGGCTCAAAACCCTCTTCTTTTAACTCTTCCTCATTTGCTAATCTTACCTTGCTTCCAACTATTTCTTTTACTTTTCCAAAATCAACCATTCTATACCTGTTTACTAAAAAAGCATATTTATTTTTGTCTTTACCAACAACAATTATGGTCTTAAAAATTTCATTTTCATTAACTTTATCTATGGAATTTTCAATTACGTCTTCAGCACTAATAGCTTTTCCTCTCAAATTTATAATTCTGTATTTCAAGTTATATTTTTTTAATATTTTTTCAACATCTAGCATAAAGTTCAATTTAAACTAAACATTATAAACTTTTCTTCTGATTAAATTTCTAAAAGTTTTGTAATTTTGAACTAAAACGGATATAATTCCTAGCGATTTTACAAAGAAATTGTAGTCTTTAACAATTTAAATATCAGATTTTACAAAAATTTACAATAGCATTATATTAAGCAGTTCAGTTTATTAGGTCTATGAAAAATATTTTAGATCACGTTGAAAAAGAGGATATTATTATTTTCACATATATCCTTAGCACTTATTCGACATTTATAGGTGTCGCTGGAGCTATAATCTATTACCTGTCTGAAATAAAACAATTAACAATTTCACAGGGCCATTTTATCATCATAATTTATATAGTAGTAGCACTCACTATTTTATGGATAAGTAATGCTGTGATATTAAAAATAAAAGAGAGGAATGACAATGAAAACAAAGAATAGGTTGATATCGTTGGACTTACAGATAATCATGGGCGGGATATTAATTGTTATATTAACCTACTTATTATTCTACTTAATGTTTATAAGGGTATATTAAAAAAATGAAAACCAAAACTAAAGAAATGCTTGATGAAATTGAACTAAAATATGGTTGGATTTTTATTATAATAATGACTTATGTATTTAGTATTCTTCAGGCAAGGGTAGTTAAAAAATAGCGGAGGGTAGACTTTCAATTTCTTTCCGAGGTTTCTTCCCGAGAAAGCTCATTTGAACTACCGACCTTCGGGTTATGAGCCCGACGGACACTCCAGACTGTCCTATTGCGGTTTATTAACCTTAAATATTAATAACTCTCCGCTATATCTGGAATACCGCTATAATTAAATTAAACAATAAAACTGTTTTTAACCTTATCGTTTTTAGAATTCATTCAAGTATCTTCCATACCCTTCTTTCTCCAAATCATCCTTATGTATAAATCTCAAAGCTGCAGAATTCATACAATACCTTAGACCAGAAGGCTTAGGCCCGTCATTAAAAACATGTCCTAAATGAGAATTAGCATGTTTACTTCTGACTTCAGTTCTCTTTGCAAATAAAGTATTATCTTCCAGTTCAACTATATTTTCACTTTCTAAGGGTTTGGTAAAACTCGGCCAACCTGTTCCAGAATCAAATTTATCCTTAGAGCTGAATAAAGGCTCACCAGAAATTATATCAACATAAATCCCTTCCTCTTTATTGTCCCAATATTCATTTTTAAAAGCTGGCTCAGTTCCATTTTTCATTGTTACTTTATATTGCATCTTGGTTAATCTTTCTTTCAATTCATCATCTGAAGGTTTTTTATAATTTGTAAGGTTTATTTCTTCCCCCCATTTATTCTTAAGATATTTATCTCTCCCAGAATTATATCTAAAAAACTTATATTTAATTGGATTTTTCTTGTAGTAATCCTGATGATACTCCTCTGCCGGATAAAATTCAGTAAACTTTATTATTTCAGTAACTATAGGCTTATCAAATCTTCTACTATTCTCTAATTCTTTTTTTGATTTTTCAGCTAATTTTCTTTGCCCCTCATTGTGATAAAAGATAGCAGATTTATATTGTTCCCCTTTATCAACAAATTGTCCATTATTATCAGTCGGATCAATCTGTTTCCAAAAAACATCTAATAATTCATAATAAGATACAATTTCAGGATCATAAAAAACCTGGATAGACTCTAAATGCCCTGTAACCCCGCTTGATACTTCCCCATAAGTAGGATTCTCCTTTTTACCACCAGTATATCCCGGAATAACCTTGAAAACACCATTCAATTTTTCAAACGGTGGTTCCATACACCAGAAACACCCGCCAGCAAATGTAGCAATTTCAGCATTTTTAGGAATTTCTTTATTAAAAATCTTTTCAGATCTATTAAACAAGATAAAAAAGACTATTACAAATACAACTAATAATATTTCTTTCATTAAAATAATTTAGTTTCCTTGTATAAATAAGTTTCCAAAAAAATCAACAACGTTATTAAAACAACTTTAATAGGTTATAACAATATTTAAAAACCGTCGCCTTCACATTTTAATAAGAATGGTAACTTTTGACAACTTAGGACCTGAAAAAATTTTGGAAGTTTATGATCCAAAAACAAAAATGCATGGTTTCACAGTAATTGATAATACAAAAAGAGGGCCTGGAAAAGGCGGAATTAGATTAACCCCTACAGTAACAATTGAAGAAGTTTCAAGATTAGCAAGGGCCATGACATTCAAAAACGCTTTGGCAGATTTGCCATTTGGGGGGGCAAAATCCGGCATTATAGCAGATCCAAAAATTTTAACTAAAGAACAGAAATTTGAGATTATCAGATCATTTTCAAGAGCAATAAAGCCAATATGTCCAAAATTATATGTTGCAGGCCCAGATATGAACACAGCAGAAGAGGAAATGAAGGTTTTTTCAGAAGCAAATGGTTCATGGAAAGCCTGCACAGGAAAACCAGCAAATATGTGTGTTAAGCCAGGAATTAAATGTGGCATCCCTCATGAATATGGCAGCACGGGCTTTGGTGTGTATCACGCATTAAAGATTGCCTTAAAGCATAGAAACCTAGATGAAAGCAAAATAACAGTTGCTATAGAAGGCTTTGGAAATGTAGGAACATTTGTAGCAGAATATTTATCAAAAGACAAAATAAAAACAGTTGCAATATCAGATTCTAAAGGTGTTTGTTATGTAAAAGATGGCTTTGAATACAACAAAATGATAAATGTAAAAAAAGAAACAGGCTCTGTAATTAATTATCCTAATTGTAAAGTTCTTCCAACACAAGATATAGTTAATTTAGATGTAGATGTTTTAGTTACAGCAGCTATCCCTGATTTAATAACAGAACAAAACAAAAATAAAATTAAAGCAAAAATTATAGTTGAAGGTTCAAACATTCCAACAACAAAAGAAATTGAAGAATATTTCCATAAAAAGAATATTTTAGTAGTTCCTGATTTTGTTGCAAATGCAGGCGGTGTAATAAGCTCTTATGCAGAATACAAAGGCCATAATCCAAAAACAATGTTTAAATTAGTTGAGAGAAAAATAAAAAAGAACACAGAATTAGTTTTAAAAGAATCTGAAAAATTAAATATTTCCCCAAGAGAAGCAGCAATGAATATAGCATTGAAAAGATTAAATTAATTTAAATCATTTCCCTTTCTGAACGCCAATAATCAACATTTCTCCTGCAATATTCTTTAAATTCTTCTGTTTTAGCTAATCCAAGCCCCATCGTTTCTATGGTTCGTTTTCCATATCTTATAGTTGGAACAGATCGGTTACAAATAGTATAAGCATCTATTCCAAAACTATCCAACATAAATTGCCTTACTGCTTCAGGTAAGCTAAATTTAACACCCCTCTCTCCCCATAGATTCAAAAGATTCAACATATCTTGATAAATCCATTATTTCATACCAAGTTAATTTGATTCCAGTTATATCCGTAATAACATTGTGACAAAGGTTGATAATTTTAAAATCGAGCATTTAATACACTAGCTTCCTATTAATAGCATCAAATATTTGTTTTCTTAATCTTCTTGTTTTCATTATTAAATACCTACATCTTTCTTTTTGATCCAAATTATTTAACAATTGCGAAGTTAAAAACAGGTTATTTAGCACTACTTCAGAATTTACAGTTTTCTCTAGCTCTTTAACCAAATCAAATTTATTTAATAAGTCCAAATTAACATTAAAAGCATCAGTTATTTTACTTAAATGCTTCAGTTGTCCCAAATGAAAACTATTAAGCTCATTCATTTTAAAGAGTAATAAAACAGCATTTAAAAAACTTTCTTTTTATACTACTAATTAATAGTGTTAAAACTAAGAAAAGCTTATAAAATACAGTTATGTTAGTTATCTTAGTTAAGGGGTGAAGAGTGTGAAAATAATACTAAAAGATATTCTTAAAAAGATACTATTATCGCATAAACATCCATTAAATTTTATATTACATGTTATTGGTATCTATTTTATTGCAGGAGGACTATGGCTGCACAATTTAATATGGATTACTCTAGGCATATTCCTGTTAATAATAGGAGTTACATACGCCTTAAGCCATAAAACAAAGCAGGAAATTGGATGGTATAACCAGTTAGTAAAACTATATTTAATAAAAACACAAATACCCTTCCATATCGCAAGTTATTTGCTACTAATTTTAGGATTATGGAAAAATGATCTTTTGATTGTTCTCATTAGTATTATAATAAAAGTGATTGGTTACGTAATCGTTTATCTACAAGAAGAAAAGAATCTTGGTTTATTATTCTATTTTTTCACTCCAAGGAATAAATATAAAGTAATAAAAAGAAGCATAAAAAAATAATTTAATTCTTTTTAACATTTACTGAATAACTACCAGCTAATCTAGATGTAACTTTCTTAAGCAAATTTCTTCCCAAAGGAATATCTTTCTCTTCTAAATTAATACTAAGAATGCTTTGACCTTTTTTTACCTGAGAAGCTATCCCCACAGGAGATCCAAAGGATTTCTGCATACCTCTCTGCATTCTGTCTGAACCAGCACCAGTCAACATTCTGTTCTCTCTTAAAACATGATGAGGGTAATTTAAAACTCTAAAAAAATAATTCAATCCTAAACCATCATGTAAATGCTTGTTGACAAAAACCCTTGCAGATTCCATTGAATTCTGCCTTAATTGTATATCTTGCAATGAAACTAAACTTAAAGTATAAGGTCTTGCTTTTCTATGATCCCCCATTGTAAACCTGACTATTTTTAATTGTGGAATAGCCTTAACAAAACTCAATTTATTAAACTTGGACTTTCTAGTATAAGGTCTTTTTATTCTCCTATAGCATTTTGCTCTTCTTAAACTTACCATTTTTCACCTTTAATCTATTGAAACCCTTTGAGATACGCTTTGTCCAGGCATACCCTTTTCAAAAGCCACTCTTAAACAACCAGAGTTACCATGTATATTAGTTATTTTACCCTTTATAACCCTTCCAGCAGGGCTTTTCCATGCAACAATTCTGCCTATTAAAGATTTTGCCTTCTCTTTATTTTCGAACTTATCAACCTTCATAACCATCTGATTATCTGATTTTGTCCTTTTACTTCCCCTAAAATTAACTAATATGCCTTCCATTTTAAATGAAGCCATTATAGACATTTAAAAAGGTTTTTGTTTAAATTTAGACCTGTGATGTCCCGAAATTACTTGGCACCCTCTTTAAATTGAGCATAATATTTAAATAATAGTCTTTCTTATAGATAAAAGAAAAAGAGGCTAAAATGAACAAAATTCTTACAGCTATAGTTGTGTTGATTCTTGTCTATGGTTTAGTAAGTTCAATATATTACATAAAAGATAATGGTTTCACAGCTGCAACAGGCTTTTTTGTAGCACCTAATGATGGTATGGCTCCAGGTGTAAGTTATTTTAAAGTTAGTGGTGTAGCTATAGATAGACCATCAAAATGTAAAGATATTTGTTACGCCGGAGATACTGCTTGTTCAAATAAAAAGGAAATAACATGTTCTGATCAAGATGGAGATGGATGCACAGAATGGAGTCAGCCTTATTCCTGTCTTGGAAATGAATTTTGTGGAAATTCAGCTTGTGGTGATTTAACAAGAGATGTTCCATTAATAAACGAGTTGCATAAATTTGGAATTTCTAAGAAAGGCATAACTGCATTGCAATCGAGATGCATAAATGAATGCAATCCAGGAGACAGAGTTGGATGGAGTGAAGGATTCTACAAAGTATGTGATACAAATTATGATAATGATCCTTGTTATGAGTTTAGTTTCCCTTATCAATGCCCTTCAGGAACATACTCAAGAGCAGGAAAATGCATTAAAGAAAGAGGCTTTGAAGAAGGTCAAGGTTACGGAAAATAAATTTTAAGCTTCTCTCATTAATAATCGAACTAATCGGCTTTCATCATTAGCAATTTTCCTAGCTTCATCAACAAAATCTTTATTAGTATCACTTTCAAAAGGAACAGAAGCAGCTAGAGGATACCCTAAAATTCCTCCATTACGATCCCCGTTTGGAACAAAATAAATTTGTATTTCCCCCACAAAAGGATTATTTTTAATTCTACTTGATTCATCATATTTAATTTTCTCATATATAACTACAAATCTTAGTGTTCTATAACTCCGAAATTGAGGTAAACCCCTAAGTTTTTCAGGGAGAGGAACTTTCATTCTTCGTAAAAAATTGCCAGTGCTCATTTTAAATTTTTTTCTGATTAAAAACAGTATATCCACACAACCCACAGGTTTGTCTGTCCTTATGCATTCCCAAAAAAGTTCCAGGCCCGCATTTAGGGCAATATTGCTTTCTTTTTAATGCTCCACCTTCTACAGAATAATGCTCCCATTTCTGTGATGGTTTTTTATTTTTAACTTTTTTCTTTGCCATTTTTATTGTGCAGGTTTAGCCTCTTCTTTCTTTTTAGCTTTTTTATGTATAATCTCTAATTTATCCATAGTCTCTTTATTAAAATACAAGTATGCGTATATTTTTCCTTGCTTTATTCCAAATTTTTGTAATATTTTCTTAATAACAACTAAATCTTCATTAGTCCCTAATAATTTGGCAACTTCTTTTTTAGCATTTACATTTGAAATTGTTGTATTATCAAATTCAGCATTAAAGACATATTCCTTCCTATCTAGATGTGGATTTACTTTTTCAGACAATTTCTCAAGATTCATATTTAGTGGCTTTTAAAAAGACTTTATAAATCTATTCCTTCACTCCTGTAATTTCTAATAATCTATTTAAACTTTCTTTTAGTTTTTCATTTGGTTCTTTAATAAACCTAAATTCAACAACCCTACTTTCTAATAATTTCCAGTTAGTCATAGCTTCTCTTGTTCCACCTGTGAATCCAAAAAACAATATTTCTCTTTCCAATTTAACCGGTTTTCTACTATGATTAAAATCCATCACCAAGCTTCCATTTTTAAATTGATAATTTAAATTTTTATCAAACCTAAGCTCTTTATCATTTGTATAACCCTTTAAGCCCGTATGCCATAAAGAATAAGTAGTCTTATCCCAATTTCTTCCAACAATAAAACTTACATAAAAATCAGGTTTGTATAGAACAACAAAAGCATCAATAATTTCTATTCTAGGTTCTTCATTCATTAAAAAATATAGAGATACCTTCAAGTATAAAAATACTATTAAGTTACAATATCTATTTGAAAACAAACAAATTTAAAAAGGCAGGTTTTGTTTAATGTTATATCCCTGCCTAGTTTAACGGTAAAACCCTCGGCTGTAGACCTTATGTCACTGTTTGACTTTAAGCATAAGCTAAGAATGAAAAACAGGCAGCGACCGAGAGAGTGGTGGTTCGATCCCGCCGGCAGGGACATCTAATTTTACAACTCTTAGATACTAAAAAAACTAAGGCGAAACGTTTATAAAGCTACTAAAAAGTCAAATTTTATGGATTTAGGCTATTTATAACAATATTCACGAGAATACCTAAATTTATATCAAAATTCACGAAAATATTCAATCCCCATCAGCCCTAAAATGAGAAAAAGAAGGAAAAGACCTCAAAGAAATCTATGTAATAGTGTTTTCTCTAATATTTATCAATCATACTGCCCTGGTGGTGTAGTGGCCTATCTTGATAAACAAGGGCTAATCATCCGACCCTGTCAAACAAGATGCAGAACGGTCGGGACCCGGGTTCGAATCCCGGCCAGGGCGATTGGACCGGTAGCTCAGCTTGGTAGAGCACTTGAAACATTATACTTCAAAAAAAATGTTAGTGAAGCTTTTAACCAAGGGGTCGTGGGTTCAAATGGAAGTTTCTTTGAAATAAACAGTTTTAAGGAAAATTAATGAAAGTCCCATCCGGTCCAAATAATACTAAAGGAAAAAATGGTAATAGACAAAATAGATCCAACAGGACACATTTTTGTGCCGAAACACATACTATTAAGTGAAAAAGAGGAAGAAGAATTACTAACAAAATACAACATCTCAAGAAAACAATTGCCTGCAATTTTAATTACAGACCCGGCGATTAAAGGGTTAAGCCCAAAGATTGACAGTATTATAAAAATAGTAAGAAAATCAGAAACAGCTCTAAATGCTCCATATTATAGGGTGGTGATAAGTGGGAAATAATAATATTTTACTAGAAAAATTTTATGAAGAGAACAGTTTTGTAGCCTCAAATATAGCTTCTTATAACAATTTCATCGATGCAGAAATGCAAAGAGTAGTAACAGAAATGGGGGAGATTATTCCTACAATCACGCCGTCAGAAATTAAAGAATTTAAAATAAAATTAGATAAGATTAGCATTACAAAGCCTTGGATAGTTGAAGCTGATGGAAGCAAAAGGCCAATATATCCAAGTGAAGCAAGGATTAGAAAGCTTACATATTCCGCACCAGTGACCATTGAAATAAGTGCAATAATTGAAGGTGTCCAAAGAGAATCTTTTGTAGCCCACATCGGTAATATCCCTATAATGCTAAAATCAAAGTATTGTCATTTAACTGACATGAAAAGAGAAGAATTAATTGAACACGGTGAAGACCCTGATGATACAGGGGGTTATTTTGTCCTTAATGGAAATGAAAGATTATTAATCACAGTAGAAGATCTAGCACCAAACAGATTATTTGTCCAAAAAGCAAAAGTTGGAGCAAGCAAATTTGTTGGGAAGTTATTTTCAGAAAGAGGAGCCTTAAGAATCCCGCATACAATTGAACAGTTAAAGGATGGAATAATCTACTTAAGTTTTACAAGATTCAAGAGAATCCCAATAATAAATCTTATTAAATCTTTAGGCTTAACAAAAGATAAAGAAATAATGGATTATATCTCTGAAGAAAAACAATATGATGAAGTTTATCTTAATTTGTATAACTCAATGACTTTAAAAACTGAAAACGAAGCATTAGAAGAATTATCAAAAACAATGATGATGAATCAACCAAAAGAAGTAAAGCTGCAAAAAACAAAAGAAAATTTAGATAGATATCTTTTGCCCCATTTAGGTATAACTCCTAAAGACAGGATTGTTAAAGCTATTAATTTATGCAAAATAATAAAAAAGTTTCTATTAGTTTCTAGAGATAATCTAAAACAAGCTGGTAAAGACCATTATATGAATAAAAAGCTCAAGCTTTCAGGCGATCTATTAGCTGATTTGTTTAGAGTCAACCTAAGAGTATTAATTGATGACATATTATATAATTATCAAAGATTAGTAAAAAGAGGTAAGTTTAGCTCATTAAGGATATTAGTAAGAGAAAAATTATTAACAGGCAGAATACAAAGTGCAATGTCCACTGGTATCTGGACAGGCGGAAGAAAAGGTATAAGCCAGAATATAGACAGAACAAATTTCCTTGCAACATTATCACATCTGCAAAGAGTAGTTTCTTTACTAAGCACAACACAAGAAAATTTTGAAGCAAGAGAACTGCACGCCACACATTGGGGCAGGTTATGCGCAATAGAGACTCCGGAAGGAACATCTATAGGCTTAAGAAAAAATTTAGCTAATATGTGTGTAATAACCCAAGAAGAAGTCCAAGAAGAAAAAATTAAAAAAAGTTTGGAAGCTATCGGCTTAAGGAGTGCTAAATGACTGATGTATATTTAGATGAGAAATTTATAGGAACCGTAGAAAACCCTAAGGAATTTATCTCTACAGTAAAACAAGAAAGAAGAAAAAATAAGTTAACCCCAACATTAAATATATTCCATAATGAAGCGAGCAATGAAATATACCTGGAGTTATCAAAAGGCAGAGCAAGAAGACCCTTAATTATTGTTGAAGAAGGTAAAAGTAAGCTTACTGAAACACATCTTACAAATTTAAGAGCAGGAAAAATGAAATGGAGTGATCTTATAAAAGAAGGTGTAGTTGAATATGTAGATGCATCTGAAGAAGAAAATTGTTTGATTGCATTAAACGAAGGAGAAGTTACACCAAAACATACACATCTTGAAATATCCCCAATAATTATACTTGGTTTTATAACTTCTTTAGTTCCCTATGCAAACTTTGGCCAAAGCGCAAGACTAAACCGAGGTTCTAAAACACAAAAACAAAGTCTAGGGTTGTATGCTGCAAATTACTTATTAAGAATGGACACAGATGTATCTGTTTTACAATATCCTCAAGTGCCTATTGTAAGATCTTTTATGCATGATATCGGAAAATATGATAAGCATCCAGCAGGTCAAAATGTAACAATTGCAATTATGAGTTATGAAGGTTATAACATGTCAGACTCAATAATTATAAATAAAGGATCTATCCAAAGAGGTCTAGCAAGATCATTTTATTTTAGGCCCTACGCTGTGGAAGAGTTAAGATATCAGGCAGGATTATCAGATGAGATTTGTATACCCAACAAAGAAATAAAAGGATATAAAAGTGAAAAAGATTATAGATATCTAGAAGATGATGGTATTGTTTATCCAGAAGCAGGTCTAAAGACAGAAGACGTTGTAATTGGTAAAACAAGCCCGCCAAGATTCTTAGGTGAATTAGAAGAATTCTCAATTGCTGCTAATATAAGAAGGGAAAGTTCAGTCTCATTAAAACAAGGTGAAGAAGGCACAGTAGATCTAGTTTTAGTTACTGAAAATGAAGAAGGTAATAAATTAGTAAGGGTTAGATTAAGAGAACAAAGAATACCTGAACTTGGAGACAAATTTGCATCAAGGCACGGGCAGAAGGGTGTTGTTGGCGCTATAATTAACCAAGAAGACATGCCATTTACAGTATCAGGAATTACACCAGATATCATATTCTCTCCCCACTCTATTCCATCAAGAATGACTATCTCACATTTAATTGAAATGCTAGCAGGCAAAGTTGGAGGTCTCTCAGGCAGGCCAATTAATGGAACAACATTTGATGCTGAAAAAGAAGTTGACTTAAGAAATGAACTCTTAGAAAGGGGTTTTAAAGACAATGGTGAAGAAAAATTATATAATGGAATAACTGGTGAAGAGATTAAGGTTAATATTTTTGTTGGAAATATGTATTATCTAAAGCTTAAGCATATGGTTGCAAATAAGTTACACGCAAGAGCAGCTGGTAGAATCCAATTGCTTACAAGACAACCAATAGAAGGTAGAAGTAAAGGTGGAGGTTTAAGACTTGGAGAAATGGAGAAAGATTGCTTTGTAGCACATGGAGCATCTCTCTTATTGAAAGAAAGATTTGACTCAGACAGAACAATAATCCATATTTGTGAAAATTGTGGTATGTTTGCAATTTTTGACGGCTATCGTGGTAAAAAAACATGTTCAAAATGTGGAAGCAACGTAGAGATTAGCGGAATAGAATTAAGCTACGCATTCAAACTATTGCTTGATGAGTTGAAATCTCTATGTATCTATCCAAAATTAGTCTTAAGGAGCAAATACGAGGTATAAAGATGCAGCAAGAATATATTTACAAAAGAATTGATCATATTGTGTTTGGGGTATTGAGTCCTAAAATGATTAAAAAAATGGCTTCAGCCAAAGTAGTTACTGCTGAACTATATGATAAAGAGGGTTATCCTGTTGATGGCGGTTTAATGGATGTAAGGCTTGGTGTTATTGACCCTGGTTTGAGATGTAAAACATGTGGTGGAAAATTAAAAGAATGTGTTGGTCACTTTGGTTATATTGAATTAGCAAGACCAATAATTCATATCAAGTTCATGCGCCAGATTATGGATGTTCTACAATGCACCTGCAGGGAATGTGCAAGAGTAATGCTTGAAAATGAAAAAATAGACGAATATATCAAAACAATAGAAAAATTAGACAAAGAAAAAGGTAGTTTACATAAAAGAAGAAAGATAAAAGAAATTATAGCTGCAATAAAGAAATTTGGAAAATGTCCTCATTGCAAGGCTAAACAAATCAAATTAAAGATTGAAAAGCCATATTCATTTTATGAAAAAGAAAAAAGATTAACCCCTTTGGAAATAAAAGCAAGATTGGAGAAAATATCCGATAAAGATTTAGAAGTATTAGGGATTAATCCTATTTATGCAAGACCCGAATGGATGACCTTGACAATACTTCCAATTCCCCCAGTAACAATGAGGCCTTCTATTACTTTAGAGAATGGAGAGAGATCAGAAGATGACTTAACTCACAAATTAGGTGATATTGTAAGAATTAATCAAAGATTATTTGAAAACATAAATGCAGGAGCCCCTGAAATAATCATAGAAGACTTATGGGATCTATTGCAGTACCATATAACTACATATATAGACAATACAGTAACTCAAATCCCGCCAGCTAGACATAGATCAGGACAATTACTAAAAACCTTATCTGAAAGAATTAAAAGCAAGGAAGGAAGATTTAGGCATAATCTTGTAGGTAAGCGTGTTAATTATGCAGCAAGAACAGTTATTAGCCCTGATCCTAAAATAAAAATTTACGAAGTTGGCATTCCATTGGAAGTAGCAAAAGAATTAACAAGCCCTGAAAAAGTGACTGAATGGAACCTAGAGCACTGTAAAGAACTTGTAAAAACAGGTCCAAAAAAATATCCGGGTGCAAACTATGTTATAAAAGCAGGCATAAAAAAGAAACAAATAACCACAGATACTCAAGAGCAATTATATAAAGAATTAGAAGCAGGTGATGTAGTTGAAAGACATTTGGTTGATGGCGACATTGCTATATTTAACAGGCAGCCTAGTCTTCACAAAATGTCTATAATGGCACATAAAATAAAAGTTCTGCCAGGAAAATCATTTAGATTGAATCCAGCAGTCACATCACCTTATAACGCAGACTTTGATGGTGATGAGATGAATCTCCACATTCCACAAAATGAAGAAGCAAAAGCAGAGGCAGATATTTTAATGCAGGTTCAAACACAGATTATAACACCAAAAAACGGTGGAAATGTTATTGGTTGCATGGAAGACTCTATTACAGGTAATTATTTACTAACAAAACATTTATCATTCTCAAGAGAAAAGGCAATAGAGATACTAGGAAGAATTGGTGTAGAAGAATTCCCTCAATTTAAAGATAAAGTTACTGGAAAAGAACTATTCTCAGCCCTTTTACCTAAAGACTTTGATTTCTATGGCTCATCAAAAAGCGACAGCGAACAAGTAATTGTCAAGAAAGGCAAGCTCATCTCAGGAGTAATAGATGAAGCTACAATAGGAGAAAGTGATGGAACATTACTAAGATCAATCTTTAAATCATATGGCCCAGATGTATGTGCTAATGTCCTAACTAACATATTTAGATTAGGAACATTAATATTACTGGAAGAAGGCTTCACAACAGGTCTTAAAGATACTGACCTAACAGATTCAATAAAAGAAAAAGTGTTAACTATTGTAAAGGACTCAATGAAAGTTGTTGCCAGTTTAATCAAAAGATATTATGACAAACAACTAGATGCCTTCCCAGGTAAAACACTAAGAGAAACATTGGAAATTGAAATATTAAGAGAACTTAACACTGTAAGAAACAGAGTAGGTGTAATCATAAAAGAAAGTTCATCAGAATTAAATCCAACAGTAATAATGGCAAGATCTGGTGCAAAGGGGAATATATTAAATCTTGCCCAGATGTCCGCTTGTATCGGACAACAGGCATTAAGAGGATCAAGAATCAAAGATGGATACATAAAAAGAACATTATCCACATTCAAGAAGAATGACTTTAGCCCTAAAGCAAGGGGATTTATTGAGAATAATTTCAAATCAGGCCTTACACCTGTAGAATTTTTCTTTGGTGCAATGACAGGTCGTGATTCATTAATGGATACTGCACTGAGAACGCCTAAATCAGGTTATCTATACAGAAGATTAGCAAATGCATTACAAGACCTAAAAGTAGAGTATGACAACACTGTAAGAGATGCTAATAAAACCGTTGTTCAATTTACCTACGGAGAAGATGGTGTTGAGGTAAGCAAGAGCGAAAAAGGTGCAATTGATGTTAAATCAATAATAAAGCAGGTAAAGGGTGGATAAATGGAAGAACTAATTAAAAGCTACAAAGGAATATTGCCTGACAAAGTATTAGAAGAAATTCAGGATAGTTCAGAAGAGCTTAACAAAAAACAACTAGAAGAAGTTTTAGAAAGAACAAAAAAAGAATATGAATACGCAAAAATTCAGCCTGGAGAAGCAATTGGCATAATTACTGCAGAATCCTTTGGAGAGCCAGGCACACAGATGATTTTAAGAACATTCCACTTTGCAGGTGTATCCGAGCTTAATGTAAGCTTAGGTCTTCCAAGATTAATAGAAATCTTTGATGCTAGAAAAACCATTAAAACACCATCTATGGAAATATATCTCCAGAAAGATTACAATAATGATCCTGATAAGGTAAAAAAAGTAGCAGCCACAATAAAAGAAACAAAGTTTGGTGAATTAGTTTCAGAATTCTCCATTAATATTGCCAAGATGCAGGTTGAAGCAATACTAAAAAAGAAAAAAATGAGGGAAATCGGCATTACAGAGCCGACAATTATAAAAATACTCCAGGAATCTCTTAAAAATTGCACTGTTAAGCCTTTGAGTGATAGGTTAGTTATCAAACAGAAAAATGAAGAAACAGCTAATCTTATAGAAACCTACAAACTAAAAGAAAAGTCAAAATCAGTATTTATTAAGGGAGTAAAAGGAATAACCCACGTTCTTCCTGTTAAGCGTGGTAATGAATTTATTATATTGACAGCAGGAACAAACCTAAAGAAGATACTCCAATTAAAAGAAGTGGACATAACAAGAACAGTAACAAATGACTTATTTGAAATTGCAAAAGTATTAGGCATAGAAGCAGCAAGACAAGCTATCATGAAAGAAATAATACATGTTATAAAGGATCAGGGTTTGGATATTGATATAAGACATATGATGTTTATAGCAGACGTATTAACCCTAAGTGGAAACGTGAAAGGTATTACCAGATCAGGAATAACTGGTGAAAAGGAAAGTGTATTAGCTAGAGCAAGCTTCGAAACTCCAATAAAACATATTGTTAATGCAGCCATATCAGGAGAAAAAGATGAGCTTAACTCTGTTATAGAAAATGTAATAATAAATCAGCCAGTTCCAGTAGGCACAGGATTGCCGGATCTAGTGGCAAAAATGAAGCCTAAAGAGGAGAAAAATGAAAAAGAATAAAGACACATTAAGTCAATTAAAAGATGAACTAAAAGCAAAAAGCCCTAAGATAGGCACAGAGGTAACAATTAAATTAGCAAAAAGTGGTAAAGCCAAGAAGGTATTCTTCACAAAAAACTGTCCTACTGAAACAAAAGAAGATCTCAATCGCTATTCTAAAATATTCAACTATGAAATTTACGAATTAAACATAGACAGCGGGGAACTAGGTATTATATGTAAAAAGCCTTTTCCAATAGCTGTTCTGAGCTACGACTGAAATGGTAGTCTTGAATAAAGAAGCAATTGGATATATAAACGTCTTCTCAACAATGACTAAAAGTGATGTTAGGCAGTGCTTCGTTACTTCTTCAGGGATAACCTTTGTTGTTGAAACACATCAGGCAGGCTTAGCCATAGGTAAAAATGGAATAAATATCAAAAGATTATCTCAAATGTTTCGCAGGCCATTAAGAGTCATAGAATACAATGTGGATAAAGCTACATTCCTAAAGAACATTTTATTCCCATTAATACCAAAAGATATCCTAGTTGAAGGTGAAAAATTAAAAATAATTGCTGAAGATTATGCTCAAAAAGGAAAAATCTACGGCAGGGAAAGAACTAATTTGTCAAGAATAAAGGAAATATTTTCTTCAGAATTCAAAAACTTTGAAATTACTGTTGGATAACCTATATTAAACATTCTAAAAATCTTTATATACTCATTAATCAGCTATATTTTAACTGGTGAAATTAAATGGGGGGTAATTACATTGTTTTGGGTGTCGATAGAACTATTTTAAATCTTGAACCAGTTTTTTTTCTAAGAAATTTCAATAGGGATCTTAAAAACATAAATGCAATAAAGTTCCAGTATCTGAACAAGGATTATCTTCTTGCTGCAAGACCAAGACTAACAGAATTTTTAGAGAAATTAAGCCACGATTTTATTATTGTTGCGTATTCAGAGATGCCAAAATATATAACAAAAGCAAAATTAAAAATGCTTAACATCAATAAATATTTTAGATACGTTCTTGGATCAGAATGCCTAATAAAAAATAAAAAAGCAGTTCAAAAAGTAGCAGAATGTTTGAATATAAACCAAAAAGACATTATTATGATTGACAGCTCTTCACAAGATAACTCCGACATTATAAAGATCAAACCTTTTATGTTAGGAAAAGATATAAACTACGAATTTGAAGAACACTCAGATAATTTATTTGGTGTTTTAAAAACCATAAACCAAAGACTAGAAAAAGTTTTAGCTCATTAGTTTTTCTACATTAACTACACGACCATTTCTGTCCATATTGTATTTTATTTTATCCCCCACAAATAAATTTAATTCAGGTATATTGATTAAGAATCTCTTCCTTGTTATATCATCTATAGCACTATATCTTCCATAATCTACCCCCAAGATAACAGCAGTTCCTTCAACAACAACGTCATCGCCAGAATAATCCTTACTCATATTTTTGAACTTGCTTGTATATTCTTCTCTCTCAAATAAAGTTACATCATAAACCTGCCCATCCTTAATTTTAAATTTAACCTTATCAAGCACCTTAAACTGCCCGCTTTCATCTGTAAACCTCAAGGGCGCTAAATTATCCTCAACCCTTATCTGATAATTCCTGTTCATTGCAGCTATTATAATCCCTGTATAAATATTCTCAGATATTTCCTTATCTACTCCATTGATTTTAGGCATCGGAGCTATTCTTTTAACTATATCTTTAGAAATATCTGTTTTTTCTTCTTTAACTATCGGCTCTGAAACAGCTACCTGGTTTGTTTCCTTAGTGTAGGTTTGTTGACACCCAATCAATAAAACCAAAATTACAAAGAGTGTATAGTATATATTAAGCTTCATTAATCACCTCTTTCATCATATCTAAAAAGCCTATTTAAATACTTTGTTTCACACAGCCACACTTAAGTTATACAGTCTGCCAAAACAGTAAATGTTTTAAACTATAATTTATCTTGATTTAAACAAAAAGAGGATAAAATTGGTAAACACTAATGTAATCTATTGTGGTGATTGTTTGGATATTCTAAAACAATTTCCAGATAATTGTATTGATTTAATTTATCTCGATCCACCATTTTTCTCAAATAAACAATATGAAATTATCTGGGGTAATCATGCGGAGTTAAGAGCTTTTGGTGATAGATGGAAAGGGGGAATTAATCACTATATTGGTTGGATGAAAGAAAGGTTGGAACAATGTCAAAGGGTTCTTAAAAAAACAGGTCTAATATATTTACATTGTGATTGGCACGCTTCTCATTATCTAAAAATAATGATGGATAAAATATTTACTGAAAATAATTTTAAAAACGAAATTGTGTGGTGTTATGGTGGGGGAGGAATGCCTAAACAAGATTTTGGTAGAAAGCACGACATAATCTTAAGATATAGTAAAACAAGTAAGTATACTTTTCATCCATTATTTAAACCGTATGCAGAAACAACTTTAAAGGTTGGTAGACATTCTACTCTTTCAGGTGGAAAACCTTTAAATGTAAAAGGGACTCCTATAACAGATTGGTGGAGTGACTTAAAAGATTTGACAAGTTATTCTAAAGAATGGTTAGGTTACCCTACACAAAAACCAGAATCCTTATTACAAAGAATCATTGAAACCTCATGCAATAAAGAGGATATAGTATTAGACCCAATGGTAGGTGGCGGCACTACAATAGCAGTAGCTCATAAACTAGGTAGAAAGTGGATAGGAATTGACGTAAGCCCTACAGCCTGTAAAGTTGCACAGAAAAGAATGAGAAGTTTAGGTGTCAGGAATATAGTAGTTCTTGGTTTACCAAAATCAGTAGCTGAATTAAAAAAACTTCCACATTTTGAATTCCAAAATTGGGTTTGTAATCAGTTAAGCGGTAGAATCTCAGATAAAAAAAGTGGTGATATGGGTATAGATGGGTGGACATTCGATAATGTTCCAATACAAGTAAAACAGAGTGAAGATGTTGGAAGGAATGTTATTGATAACTTTGAAACTGCGATTAGAAGAGGGGAAAAGAAAAAAGGGATAATTGTTGCTTTTAGTTTTGGGAAAGGGGCAGTAGAGGAAGTAGCTAGAGTTAAGGAAACCGAAGGTTTAGATATTAAACTTTTAAATGTGGATGAAATACTTAAGGCTGGTTTTAACCTTACAGATTTATTCAAAAATTAAAAGACCATACGGTAGTTAGGTAATCATAGATTTAAGACAGTTTAATACAATGGAAAATAAGGGTTTAGCACCATTTAATGCACCAATACATGTTTCATAATTTTGAAAAGACAATAAATTTATATATCAGACAAAATCAAATCTATAAAAAAGAGGAATAAAAGATGACTATAATTAAATCTGTTTATGCAAAGGGATTCAAAAGTTTTGCAAAACCAACAGAGATTATATTTTCGCCAGGTTTTTCAATAGTTCTTGGTCCAAACGGAAGTGGGAAATCTAACATCATAGACTTAATAACATTTGTCCTGGGAAAATCAAGCGCCAAAGAAATGCGTGCAGAAAGATCAGCCAATTTAATTTACAATGGTGGTAAAGACAACGAACCGGCTAGTCAAGCTGAAGCATCAATGGTTTTTGATAACTCAAGAAAAGAATTCCCGGTTAATACAGAAGAAGTAAAGATAACAAGAATAGTAAAAAAAGACGGCTCATCGACTTATTATCTAAATGATCAGAAAATGAACAAGCAACAGATCTTAGATGTTCTCAGTGCAGCAAAAATTGATCCTGACGGGCACAATATAGTTCTTCAGGGCGATATAATAAGATTTACCCAAATGAAAGGAGAAGAAAGGAGATTAATTATAGAAGAAATTTCAGGAATCTCAGTATATGAAGATAAAAAGCAAAAGGCAATGAACGAACTTGATAAAGTTCAGGCAAAGCTTACAGAAATAGAAATAGTTCTTGCTGAAAGAGACGCTTATTTGAGGGAATTAAGAAAAGAAAAAACACAGGCAAAAAGATTTAGGGAACTGCAAGAAGAAATTAAAAGTTGTAAAGCAAGTGTTTTAAACACTTACTTAAAAGAAAAGCATGAAAAAAGAGATGAAGTAGAAAAAAGAATTAATGAACAAAAAGAAAAAATAACCCAAATAGAAAATAGATTAACAGAAACAAAAAACAGTATTAATGAAAAAGAATTAGAGTTGGAAGCTACAAATAAAGGCATAGAAGAAAAAGGAGAAAAAGAGCAGGTTGAACTGCAAAAATCAATTGAATTAACAAAATCAGAAGTCTACAAATCAACCAGCAGGCTTGAAGCCTGTGAATTAGAGATTGACAGGATTAAAAAAAGAAAAGAACAATTAAAAGAAAATATCCTGGATATAGAAAAAAGAATAAGTGAATACAACAAAGAGATTAATAACACTGAAAAGATAGTAAACGATCTTAAAGAAAAAGAATTAAGCCTCAACAAATCAATAGAAAAAATGAATGATGGTCCTGACAGCAATATCTCTCAAATAAGCAGCGGAATAAAAGAAATAGAATCAGAAATAGATTCGAGCGACAAGAGCCTCTCAAAACACATTGGTTTAAAGCAGACACTTATCATGAGTAGCAATAGGTTAGAATTATCATTGCAGGATATCACAAGAAAGATTGCTGAGCTCCAGGAATCAAACAAAGAATATGAAGCTAATCTTAAGGCTGTTGATTCATTGAAGAAAGATCTTAAAGAAAAAGAAGCATCAACAGAAACAGCAATAAAAGAAAGAAGTAAAATAACATATGAGTTAGAATCACTAAGAAAAGCAATAAGCAAATCAATGGAAAAGATTGGTTCTGTAAGAGCAAAACAGATTACAATTAAAAATGTTTTATCTAACGATAAGGCAGTTGAAAAAATACTGTCTTTAAACGATAAAAAGGTTTACGGCACAATAAGCCAATTAGGTATTGTCCCTGATGAATACGCCTTAGCTCTCGAAGTCTGCGCAGGCCAAAGATTAAAAAGCATAATTGTAGACAATGATCTAACAGCATCTAAGTGTATAGAAATTCTCAAAACATCAAGATCAGGTGTAGCAACATTTCTCCCGTTAAATAAAATAAAGCCAAAGGAATCGCAAATAAATAAATTCAAATCCATCCAGGGGGTTATAGGCCCTGCAATTGATGTAATTACTTTTGATAAAAAATTCAAAGATGTTTTCCACTATATCTTTGGCTCTACCTTATTAGTAAAAGATGTAAACACCTCAAGAAAGGTTGGCATTGGAAGGGTAAGAATGGTAACATTAGAAGGGGATTTGATAGAAACATCTGGCGCAATGATTGGCGGATTTAGATCTAAGTCTATTGGTTTCCAGTTTTCTGAACAGCAGTTGACTCTCGACATGAACACCTTAGAAGAAGAAATATCAATTAATAAAAAACAAATAAATGAGCTTGAAACCCAAAGGTTAAATGTAGAAAGCAGGATTATCACTTTGAATAATGAAAAATCAGTTATAGAAGGGGAAATAATAAAGCTTGAAAAACAAGGCAAGCCATTAGATTACGAGAAGTTTACAAATGAAAAATCAAATTTATTATCCGAGCTTGAAACCAAGAAAGAAGAATTAAACAATCTTGAGAATAATATTAATGAGTCAATTAAATCCCTTGACGCTCTTAAGAAAAAGAGAAATGAGCTAACATTAAAACTAAGTTCCAGTGGAAATCTAAAAATAAAAGACAGTTTAATTAAGTTACAGGAAGAAAAATCAGTTACAAGGGAAAGAATAGCTGGCTTAATCTCTCAAACAGAAGGCCTGAAAACACAGATGAATTCAATCTACAAGCCGGAATTAGATAAAACAAATTTAATAATTAAGCAATCAGACAAGGAACTAGAGCAATTTATCTTAGAAATTAATGTGTTAAGAGACAGCTTAAAAAACAGAAAAGAGGAATTAAGAGAAAAAGAGAAGAAAGAAAAAGACTTCTTTGCCCAATACAAGGAATTGTTTAATAAGAGAAATAAGCTCACTGAAAACATAAAAAGATTAAATGAATTATATGTAAATGAAGAAAAAAAGATAAAAGAATTAAATAACAAGCTAAATGATCTTTCAATTGACAGGGCAAAAGTAGTGGCAGAAGCAGAAGGCATAGAAAAAGAATTTGAAGATTTCAAAGACGCTGTTATAAAGCGTGGCTTAACCCTTGAAGAGCTTAAATCAAGTGTAAAAGATTTCGAAAAAGAACTCCAAAGCCTTGGCAATGTTAACATGAGGGCTCTTGAAATATTTGAAACCGTAGAAGAAGAATACAATAAGATCATGGAAAAAGTTAATGTCTTAAAACAGGAAAAAGACAAGGTTCTTGAGTTAATGAATGAGATTGAATCCAACAAAAAAGGAATGTTCTTGAAAGCCTTTGACGTTATCAACAAATACTTTAGCGAGATTTTCAGCAGCCTAAGCAATAAAGGTGAAGCCTACTTAGAGATAGAAAACAAAGAAGATATTTTCAATTCAGGAGTTGATGTAAGAGTAAGATTATTGGGCTCAAAATTCCTTGATTTAAACAGCTTAAGTGGTGGAGAAAAAACCTTAACAGCCCTGTCATTTATATTTGCAATACAGGAATGTGAGCCAGCTTCATTTTATATCCTGGATGAAGTAGATGCAGCCCTAGACAAAACTAATTCCACACTTCTAAGCCAGTTGCTTGCAAAATACTCAAAAAGAGCTCAATATATTGTTATTTCTCACAATGACACGGTAATTACAGAAGGTGATGCTGTCTTTGGAGTTTCAATGCAAAATGGAATCTCAAGAGTTTTTAGTTTGAAAATATAAATTTATTAAAAGTCTTTTAAAAAGAAGATTATAAAAAACAAAATTAAAAAAAGAAACTATTGCTTAGGATAGTAGTAATAACTCTGACCCTCAGCAACAGAAGGAGAAGGCTCTAATGGCTTGTTCTCATCCTTTCTTTCATAGTTTTCATCTTCCCTAGAGTATCTAACCCCCCAGGTTATTAGCATTACAATTAACACTAATATCAAAACTATGAATACAATATACAGACCATTTCTTACCCAGTTCCAGCTTGTTGTTGATATTTCTTTACCCTTAACCTCGGCAGTTAAGCTTATTTCTTTAACAACATTGTTTCCAGACATTGCTCTTACAGTGAAGAATTGTCTCTTTGATTCAGCATTATCCTTTGCCTTTAGGAAAACATATATTTCTCCAGCCTTTCCACCTTGAACATTTACAAATCCAGGATCAACTCTTGTATCAGCAAACAATTGAGTTCCTAATACTTCAACAGAATATATCTTCTGTGTATTGTCCATATTTGCGAACATTACCTTGTAAGCAACTTCTTCTCCAGACTTGATTGTCTTAGAGCTTCCATCTACACTTACAATTGTAGTTTCAGTAATAGGTGTTTGTTCAACCTTTTTGCCTTCAACAGCTAATGGAATCCTTTGAACAACCTTGCTGTGTCCTCTGTTATATAATACTTCAACTAGTAAGTCATAAACTCCTGTCTTTGTGTCATCAGGAATTCTTAGCATTAATTCATTGCTTGAAGCAGAACTTTCCTCATCATCATCACTTGTTATTGATTCTTCAAATTCAGTTACTAATTCATTAATATAATCTCTTGCAACTATTCCTAATTGTGGAACAGAAACCCTTACTTCTATATCTCTTTCTTTCTTTTCACCTAAGTTCTCAACCCTTACAGTTGCAAATACTGGCTTTCCAGATTCAACACTTCCTTGAGGTCTTAATATTACGTCAAAGATTCTTAAAAAGTGTCTCTTTTCATCAATGCCTAACTGAACTTCTATAACTTCTTGATTATCTGGATCAGAAGCCTCAATTCTTAATGTATATGTTTTTGATGCTTGTAAATCATCTGGTATCTCTAATGTTAAAGTCTTTTTATAAGTCCTGCCAGCTTCAGCATCGAATATCTCGGACTTGTCTTTTATATCTCCAAATTCATAGCCTTCAATCTCAGCCTCAACTCTCACATCATCAGTATCAGCAGAAACTTCAAGCTCTACTTCTATAGATAATGAATCTGTTCTCTCAATATCCAAAACTCTTCCTTGAAGCAAAACATCATTTACTTCAACCCTTGTAATATTGTAATTTGGCGAATCCGCTAAAACAGAAACAGATGTTAATACTAAACTGACTATAGCTAAAAAAACAATTAAACCTTGTTTGAAATTTATCATTTTAATTTAACCCCCCAATTGTGTTGCTATTCGTAAGTTGTAATCCATATTTAAACCTTTCGGTAGTAGTGATTATCTATTTTATTGTTAATTAGTAATGAAATTTTTATTTTTCAGTTTTAATATAAACTTTTATTATATATAGGCATAGAATAAGATAATAGTAATAATAGCTTTCAAGCACCCAAAAATTTATAAAGGGAGTTTAAACAATTCCTATTATCAAAATAAAGGAGTTTAATCAAAATGGCAAGATCCAAACCACACATTAATATCATATTTGTAGGTCACGTAGACCACGGAAAATCAACCACAGTCGGTAGGTTATTATTTGACGGTGGAATTATAGATGAGCAAACATTAAAGAAATTAAAGGAAAAGGCTCAAGAATATGGTAAGCCTGGTTTTGAATTTGCTTTTATTATGGATGTTGCTAAAGAAGAAAGAGAAAGGGGAGTTACAATAGACTTGTCACATCAAAGATTCCAAACACAAAAATTTGACTATACTATTATAGATGCCCCAGGTCACAGAGACTTTATTAAGAACATGATCACAGGAGCTTCACAAGCAGAAGTTGGTGTCTTGGTTATTGATGCTGCAAAAGGTATTGAACCTCAAACAAGAGAACACGCATTCTTATGTAAAACATTAGGTGTAAATCAGTTAGCAGTTTGGGTTAACAAGATGGACTCTGTTAAATATGATGAAGCTAAATTCAATAAAGCAAAAGAAGATGTATTAACATTACTAGCTTCAGTAGGTTACAAAAAAGATCAAGTAACTGTATTAGCAGGTTCAGCATTCCAGGGAGACAATGTTGTAAAGAAATCTACAAACATGCCATGGTATAAAGGACCAACATTAATAGAGCAATTAGATTTATTCAAAGAGCCTGAAAAGCCAGTTAACCTACCATTAAGACTTCCAATCCAAGATGTTTATAACATTCAGGGTATTGGTGTAGTTCCTGTTGGTAGGGTTGAAACAGGCATTATGAAAGTTAATGACAAAGTAATTATTGTTCCAGCAAGAGAAGGAAAAGGTGTAACAGGAGAAGTTAAAACAATAGAAATGCACCACGAACAATTAACAGAAGCTTTGCCAGGCGATAATGTTGGTTTCAACGTTAGAGGCATACAAAAGAAAGACATTGAAAGAGGAGACGTTTTAGGTAGAGTTGATAACGTTCCAACAGTTGCAACAGAATTCACAGCACAAATTGTTGTGATAAATCATCCAACAGTTATAAGTGCAGGCTACACACCAGTATTCCATATTCACACAGCACAAGTTGCTTGTCAGATTACAGAAATTGTCAGGAAATTAAATCCAGCAACAGGTGAAGTATTACAGGAAAAGCCAGACTTCATCAAGAATGGAGACGCTGCTGTAATAAAAGTCAAGCCAACAAAGCCATTGGTAATCGAAAAGCAAAAAGATATTCCACATATGGCTAGGTTTGCTATAAGGGACGCAGGTTCAACAGTAGCAGCTGGAATGTGTATAGATCTTGTAAAGAAAACTTTATAATTTCTTTACTTCTTTTTATTTTTAAAAAATATTTACAAACATAATCTAAAGGAGGACATCATGGTAAGAATAGTAGAAATAAAGGACAAAGCACCAAAAGAAATTAAGATAAGTAATGAAAGCAAATGGATTTGCATGTGTGGATTATCTAAGAATAAACCTTTTTGTGACGGTTCACATAAGAAGACTTTAGATGAAGAAGAGGGAAAAATTTACAAATATGAAGGCGACAAAAGAATAATTGTAAAGGAATAGCTTTATAAATATCCATAAGGAAGTCTACATTATGCAAAAGGCAAGAATCAAATTAGCAAGCACAAATATAGACAAGATTAATGAAGTCTGCGCTAGTATCAAAGATATCGCCCAGAAAACTAAAACCAAAATATATGGTCCTGTTCCATTACCTACCCAAAGGCTGGTTCATCAAGTAAGAAAAGGCCCTGACGGCGGCGGAAAAAACTGGTTAGATAAATATGAAATGAGGATACACAAAAGATTAATAGATTTAGGTGTTGATGAAAGAGCTTTAAGGTTAGTAATGAGAGTCCCAATACCGGATGAAGTAAATATCGAAGTGGAAGTAAAGGAATAAATACTACTAAATTAATTCTGTTTTATGGGAATTATAGCCGAAATCAAAAAGAAAAAAGAATTATCATCATTGTCAGATTCTTTTATTAATTATGTTGTATCAAAAATAAAATTAAATAATACTAAACTAATTATTAAAGAAGCAAGAAAAGAATTAAGAAAAATGTATGGCTCATTCCAGATAAAAAATGCAATTAAAAAAAGAGAACTATATCTCAATGAGATTATTAATAGTTTAAATAAAAAAGAATTTAACTTAGAAGTTCATAAAAATATTCTTAATACACACAGATCAACAAAAGAAAGATTAAGCATTTACGAAGAATTATACAAAAGTTTTCCGGAGTTTAATTCAATTTTAGACTTAGCCTGCGGATTAAATCCTTTCTCATTGCCATTTTTTAAAAGATTAAACTTTAAATATTACGCCTATGACCTAGAATGTCAAGAATTAAATTTAACAAATGGATATTTTAAAGCTGTAAAGCAAAATTTTAAAGATTTTGATTTTGAGGTTGAATCAATAAACCTGTTTGAAGAAACCCCTAAAGCTAAAACAGACTTAACTTTCATCTTTAAGTTCTTTGACTTACTAGAAACAAAAAAACAATACAAAATAGCGGAAAGAATAACCAAAGAAATAAATTCTAAGGCCATAATTGTAAGTTTCTCCACGAAAACATTATCAGGAAAATTAATGAATTACCCAAATAGAAAATGGTTTGAATTAATGTTAAAAAGACTAAACTTTGAATTTAAAATATTAAAATACGAAAACGAAATATTTTATTTCATTAAGAAGTCTACTTGAAGAAAAGCAATAATAAAAGCAATATTAAAGAAACCAATATTGTCAGGAAGATATATTTATGTTTCTTTAAGATGAAAGGAACTAAATTAAGTATTATAACCGCAATTCCAATAACCACATTAATAGTTTCTACCATTTTAAAACCCCTGTTGGATCATTATTTTTATGGCCTCTATTAGTAACCCTATCGTGCCTATGACCACACCGAAATTCACCATACCTAATATAGTAACTATTCCAGCCACTATAATCAATAAGCCCGCCACAAAATCAACAGGATTAATCATCATATAATATAGAATATTTAACTTTAAAAAATCTCCTTACTACTATGTAGATATGAAGTAATTATATCCCTTCATTATTTTTAACCCTTTCCACAACACTTAAACAAGCCCTTTGTATAACCTCAGATAAAGCAGGGTGTATATGCACTGTAGATGCTACTTGATCAACAGTTAGATCATTCTTCATCGCAACAATAACTTCATGTATTAAAGTAGAAGCATCACTTCCAATTATATGACAACCTAAAATTTTTTTATTGGAAGGATCAACTAATATCTTAACAAAGCCATCTTCATCATTCAAAGCTATTCCCATCCCAGTATCTATATATTTATACTCTCCTTTTAAATAATTAATTCCTTTTTCTTTCAATTCCTGTTCAGTATATCCAACACCTGCTATTTGTGGAGAAGTAAATATCGCATGCGGCATTGCCTTATAATCAACTTTAGCTTTATTGCCAAAAGCATTTTGTGCACAATACTCTGCTTCTAAATTTGCTGAATGTTTAAATAAATACTTCCCAACTATGTCCCCTATAGCGAATACATTCTCAACATTGGTTTCTAAATACTCATCAACTTTAACAAAACCATTTTTATCAGTTTCAATTCCTGATTTTTCAACCTTTAATATATCTGTATTTGGAACTCTTCCTGTGGTTATTAATAAAGAATCTACAACTAAGTTTTTAACTTTCTTTTCTTTAACTTTAATTAAAATATTCTTCCCTTTTTTATTAACCTCAATAACCTCTGTATCTAACATTAGATTATATTTTTTAGAAGCAATTTCAGTATATTTATTAGAAATTTCTTCATCTTCATGTTTCAGCAATTTATTACCTCTGTAGATTATAGTTACATCAACACCAAAAGAAGAAAATAAATGGCACAACTCAGCAGATATATACCCCCCGCCCAAAATTGCCATTTTTTTAGGTAATTTTTTTAAGTATAAAGCCTCATCAGATGTAATATAATTTATCTTTTCCAAACCTTTAATCTTGGGAATAAACGGCCTTCCGCCAGCACAAATAAATATTTTCTTTCCAGTTATTAATTCGTTTCCAACCTTTAATAATTTATTTCCAACAAATTCAACCCTTTTTTTATAAACAGTAATATTTTTATCTTCTCTATTGCCTTCTTCAATGCCTCTAGCAGAAGAATTAACAATGTTTTTAACTCTTTCCTGGATTTTTTCCCAGTTTATTTTATTTATCTTGCTTTCAATTCCAAAAATTTTAGAGTTTTTTATAATTTCAATAACATCAGCACAATGAATTAAAATTTTACTCGGGATACAGCCTCGATTTAAACAAGTTCCTCCAAAAGGCCCTTCATCTATTAAAGCTGTTTTTAATCCAAGCTCAGCAGCCTTAGAGGATATTCTTAATCCAGAGCCTGCACCTATAACAATTACATCAAAATCTATTGTTTTCATCTTCTTAATAAAAATCAACTAATATTTAATGATATCGTTAAAAATTAAAAAGAGTTATTTATCTACTTTAGTTTATCCTATCTTTGATAAATTCCAACAGTCACACCAGGGCTAAGATCCAATTTTACCTGAGACATATCAACAAACTTTAATTCATGTAATCTACTTTCTAAACCAACAGGAATTCCTTCTATTGTAAACGTTCCTTGTCCAGTATATCTGCATCTTGCTGTTCCCACAAGGCTATAACCCTCATCTTCTAACCTTCTTTGAACAGGAGTTCTAACACTTTCATCCATTATAGCTATCTTTCTTAAATCCAATTCCAATTGTCTCATTCTTGATTTTGCTTTTAAATCCTCAAGAGTTAAACTATCTAATTTTCTAGGCTCTTTCTCTCCAAAAAGAGTTTTAGGTATTTTTTTGTTAAAATAATCAATAGAAAGTTTATCTTCGTAAAAAAAAGTGAGTGGAATCTTGTTAGTATCTCCGGCAAAAAGATGAGGTTTAGAAGATATTGATTCTCTCGATTTCAAAAATTTATCATGTTTATATTTTTCATCCCAAATTCCCGGTCTTTGATTTATACTTAATTTAGGTTCATAAGGATCCTTTAAGTTAGATCCACTTAAATCCATCTTCTCAAGAGGTTCATTTAATCCTTCACCATATATTCTTCTTAGTCTTCTTATTTCTTCCGGAGTCATATATCTTTAACAAATTCCATCTTTATAAACCTTTCTATTTTTAATCACTATAAAGTAAGAATTAAATTTCAAATATAGAACGTAAAGTTAAATTATTTAATCTCCTAATATCTTTTCCATCAAGCTTGAAAAAGCAGGTCTTGTAATAAAGACCCCAATAGAAACACCAATTATTGTGGTTATAGCAAACCCACGAACTAACCCAGCACCAGCATTAAACAAAGGTATCATAGCAGCAACAACAGTAGTATAAGCAGCAAATATTATGAAAAAAGCATTCTTTATCCTTTGCTTCCAGTTTAATTGCCTTGCTTCCCCTCTTTTGATTTCATCCACAATTACAATCTGTGAATCAACGCCAGTTCCAATAGCAGCAATTATTCCAGCAATAGCAGCCAAATCCAAACTCCATCCAATTATAGATGCAAATCCTAATATAATGATCACTTCACAAAAAGAAGTCATTAAGATTAATAAAGAAATCATAATTTTTCTGTATCTAAAATATAATACAATACCTACAGCAACAAAAGCAAGTAATCCAATAAATATTGCATTCTTCAGAAAAGCCTCTCCAGCGATAGGTGATATAGAATCCAGTTTTTCAACTTGTATATCAAAAGGCAAAGAGCCTGTAATTAAAATAGTTTGTAACTTCTCCATTGATTTTAACGCTTCTTTTCCAGACTCTTCCTTTGTCCTTCCATAACCCGGGCCGGAGATTAAAATGTCAGTTGCCCTTTCATTGCCTCTTAAGTCTTTCCCAATTTTCAAAGAATCAATTAATTCGCCATCTAAATATAAATCAAGATTCTTACTTAGATACTCCCCGCCTTCAGTTGCATTCACAGTTAAATTTTTTGTTGTTAATCCCTGTTTCTTGGCTGCCTCAGCGCTTAATTTTATCTGAAACTGAAATCTTGTCAAATAAGTATTTTGATCCATAAACTGCGGTGGTGTAATACCAGAACAGCTTCCATCATTCCTGCAAACAAAAACAACATCCTTTTTTCCGCCCTCAAATACAACCGTGTCACCAACCTTAGCCTCGAATTTACCTTGTTTTCCAATTAAATCAGCTACCTCATCCCTTGTAACACCACCAATCTCAATCAAAACAAATTTATCTTCAGACAAGAAAGACTTTGCAGGTCTCATCTTTAAGTCACCTAATCCATAAACATCCAACCTGTTGCTCAAAACCTTAATTAAATCATCCATCTCCCTATCAGTTACTATCTCTTCAGTTTTAACCGGCCTCAATAATACTCTTGTTCCGCCTTCAAAATCAAGACCTTTTTTTATATTAGTAGCCTTTGCATAGCCTAATTTTAATTTTGGTTTTTCAGTAGCAAGATAAATCACAGGCTTCTTGTCTGTTCTGATGTCTAATTTAACTTCCTTTGTTAATGCCTTCATAACCTGATTGAGAAACTTAGTGTCATTTATCTCAACATTGCCTATTTTGTTTATTATCTCGCCTTTAGTTAAGTTAGTAAACCCTTCAGCCACAGTAATTGTTAAATTTTCAGTCTTAAAGCCCAAGCTTAATGTATAGTTATAACTTTTTTCACCCTTATCAGTTCTTATTGTTATTGAATTTTCTTTTAAATTACTAAAAACATCATCAATTATTTTATTGTAATCATCTATAGAAGTTATTTCTTTTCCATTAACAGTTAATATCTGGTCATTTGCTCTTATCCCTTCATTGAAAATCTCACTATTTTTCTCAATGCTTTTAACAACAATGCCCTTTGCAAATGGATTTGGAGAAATTGCTAATACAGACAACAATAAGACAGCTATTAAAATTATTACTCTTATTGTCAAATATTTTTTAATCCCCATGTTTCTTCTCCATATACCACATCATTAATCCTGCATTGACTAATCCTGTATCTATTAAATCAACAATTAACCCTATAAGCATAATCAAAAATATCTCACTTAATGTAGGCGAAACAGAAAATAACAATCCAACTAAAACAGCGGCTAATGTTGTCATTGTCATTGTAATTCCTGTCTTAAAACTTCTGACAAACCCGTCAAAGACTTTTTCATTTTGTCTCTTCAAAATATTTGTTGCCAATACCATATCAGAATCCACAGAATAACCTATCAATAATAATAAAGCACCTATTCCAGCAGGGGACAATTTATAGCCAATTAAGTTTAAAACAGCCATTGTAATTGTAATGTCTGCAAAAGCAGCCTGTATAACTGCAACACAAGGAATTAATTTTCTATAGAATAAAGCAACAACAATAATCATCAAAACAAAAGAGAATATTAAAGCCTTAATCATCTGGTTGTAAAACTCTTTTCCTAAAGCACTTCCAACCTCTTCTACAAAATAATTATCCTTCCCTAATTTAATATCCAAGTTTTTTTCAATCGCTTCTTTTAATTCGCTTTCTTTTATATCCGCAGCCTCTATAATAACACCAATCTGCTTGTCAGATCCAAATTCGGCTAATTTCCTTACAACAAAATCCTTCCCTTTAAAATTCTTATTTAAAATATCTTCAAAATCTAAATTAGAAACCTGAGTATTTATCGTTATAGTTAAACCTCCTTTTAAGCTCACATCCCTGTCTATTATATCCCCTGTTTTCTCATAAGAATATGCTAAGATACCAACAGCAATCAAAATAGCTATTAACGGAATTAGCATTAAAGGCTTGTATACCTTCTTGTAAACTGCCTCAATTTTGTTTATATCCATTCAAAAAAGCCTAATTTCTCAATTTAAAAATGTAATTGTTCTCATTAAACTATAGGCATAAGGCTAATTTGACAAATAAACTATAGGCTATATAAAATAGTATCTTAATTCAAAGTAAAAAATTATAGATTAGGAGTTTAAACTATGAAAAAAAAGAAAAGATAATTAAAAAAATTAAACTAACAGAAAAAGATGTAGAAGATGTAGGTAATAAATTAAAAATTGAAATAAGAAAAAGATTTGAAAAAGTATAACAAACTATGATCTATTTCCTGCTATCTATAAATTCTTGTGTAGTCTTTGTTTGGAATAAATTCTGTTCCTTAAAATCCTTATCATTAGACCAAATAAAATCTGCTTTAATGCAAAATGCACAAGCTATAAAAACAGCATCAGAAGAATCTCTATCTTTCATTAATTCTAATGATTTTGTTAGATAAGGAGTATATTCCTTTATGCTGAGTATATGAACAAATTCGAGGATAGAATGTAGATTTATATTGAATTCTCTTGTGTTTTGTTTTATAAACCTACAAATAAAATTTTTATGTCTTTTAATTTCTGTGATAACCCCTTCAGGTGCATATAACTCATAATGTTGGGAGGTTATTATAATTAAAGCAGCTCTAGAACCCATCAAAGCCGCCATTATAATATTTGTATCTAAAACAATCTTCATTCAGTTTCTCCCCATAATCTTCTTGCCCAAATCAACTGAAATTTTTTCTATTTCTTCTTCAGTAAATTTACTATTTTTAGACAACCTTTCCAATATTCTCAAAGCATTTAATTTATTTCTGGCTGCTATTTTCATAACTGCACTCCACCTAATCTCTGGATGTGCCAGCATTTCTCCCCATAAGTTATCTTCTATTGTTACAGTCATATTGTGTGGCATTTTTAGACCTCCTAATTTATACGTGAATTCAAGTAAAATACGTATTTAAAGTTTTCTATAGAACTTTCATTTTAATTTAGATAATTGTTGATAAAAAAAGTGTAGGAAGCGAGTAAGCCACCTTTTGTTAAGATGCACTTCAAAAGTGATCATCTCGCCAACATCCGACTAAGCGTCTTTTAAAGACTTGCACCAGCAGGGACACAAGCGTTTCACCGTTACTTTTGCTTATTCAACTTTCGTCACATCTTCCTGCAAAAGTCCACATAAGGACTCTTGAACTCTGTTCAAAAGCACGTCTCGTTTCTGTTTGGTTGCCTTCTGTTTCCAGAACAGTCATTTCGAAAGCTGCCTTTTTATGGTGGGCGGACTTTCCTCTGCGCTATTTTAAGATCTCGAGCGTATTTCTACCACTCTTAATCAAAGCTCAGATTGTTAGCCTGCTTCCTACAATACTTTAAGGAAATAACGGTTTTTAAATCTTTATATTTTGTTGTTTGTAGTTAGGAAAGAAGCGATAATGTATTGGTGCATTAACGGGTGCTAAAATCAAAATTTTTATTTTTTACTACGAATTAGAAATAAATCTTGTATAAAGAATAAGGGAATTATAAATTAGTAGATTAATGGACGCTGATTATCCCATATGACCCCCCTAAGAAATATTTAAAAACAAAAGATACATAAAAAATAGATGGGAGAATTTGATAGTTATAAAGAGATTAAATATATCTTAGCATGGCTTACAATAGTTTCTATAACAATCGGTATTGCAATTTTTCTAAAACTAGAAACGTCTATAATAGTTTATTTGATTATCATTGTAATTTTATTAATCTTCATTTATTTAAAATCAAGAGAAGCAGAACATTATAAAAATCAAGTTCTAAAACTGGAGAAAAACGGAAATGGCAAGAAAAAAACAGAGTGACTTTGTAAAATGGTTGAAAGAAAATTGGGGATATATCTTAATACTAACAGCAGTTTTAATCTTAACTGCTTTTATTTTTTGGTGGGTGTTAAAATGAAAGACATAGAAAAAATAGCAGTTATAATAGCCCTAATTGTAATAATTTATATAATTGGTAAATCTTTTAATTGGTGGTAATCTTATTTTGAAATTAACGAACTTATAGATAAGTTAAAAACCAAACTTTATGAAAATTTATTATTAGTCTTAGCTAAAAGAAAAAATGTTGAAGGGAATGAATATTTTAAGTTTGATAAAGCTATATTATTAAAAAAATTAAGTGATAAATCATTTGAAAAGTTATTTAATGATGGTTTAATCGTTTGGGAATTTAGAAGGCATATAGAAGAAAATGGAACTGTTAGAGATCATGGTCCAGGATTTAGAATAAGCAGAAACTATATTTCAAATGAAGCATAAAATCACTATTCAACGAGGTAATATAATGCTTTATTTCAACAGAAGGAAGTTATTCTCATAATTTGTTATTGAATCTACCCCTCGTTCTAAACCATAAATTTAGGTAAATCCCCACTATCTACCTCAGAAACAGTATCTTCCAAACTAATAGAATTCTTTTTTCTCATTAATTTAACAACCATATCCTTAGCTACAATATTGCTTAATATCTTATTCAAATTAACCTTACCATTAAGTTCATATCTAGCCAATTTTTGTAAAAAAGACCATAAGCCCATAGGATTTACTCTCATCCTGCAATCATCTGATGTTTCTCTAACCCCATCAACACGCTGCTTAAAAGGTAAAAGATTTGCACCAACATTAATCCTATAAGACCACCCAATCTCTCTAGTGCTAAGAAGATTTAAATTGTCAATAAAGTGCTCAAAGAAATGATCAATTTTCACCCGTTCAATTTTACCTCCAAAAAATCTACCCCCTTTTGTATATTTTTTTACATTACAGTCCAACAGCAAACGAACAACCTTATTAAAAACAGAATCACCATTTTCGTAATTTAATAAAAAATCCGAATTATATCCTGTTCTATAAAATAAAGAAAGGCTTGCCTCCAAAACACCAACTCTCAATCTACCGCCCCTTCTATAAAGAGTATCTTCATCCACGCTTAATTCACAAGATGGCTTATCACTTCTTAAAGCAAATGTTTCTAACAAACTAGAATATACAAGTCTATCCCTCTTGCCGATATTACTCGCATAATTATTTAATTCCCATTCCAATATACCAGCTATAACCCCAGCACTATTTAGAGTTACACTTTTAAATCTATGATTAACTGAACGCAAATCCGTAGTATAATATATAGAGACAGGTTCCATCAATAAAAACAAAAGTCAAGTTTTTTAAATCTTGTGAACAACCTATAACATCTTCAGCTTGCCAGTTACCTTATCAATCTTAATTTCTTCATCAGGACCAATACCCAAACAAGTAATCTCAGGCTTAGTAAACTCTGTTAATCCAGCATCTTTTATTAATGAAACCTTCAAACCTTCTTTTCTAGCTATGCTTTCAAATTTTTTTAATTCTTCTAAATTTTTAACTTTCAAAACAACCTTTTTCATCCCTTCTTTTCTCCATTCTTCAACAATATTTTTATCAGATTTCATTAAAGCATCAACAGTAGCATGTCCCACTTGAACAGCCAATTTCCCCTTACTCATCTTTAAATCTTCCCTTACAATAATAACCTGCTTATAATTAAATTGTTTCATGCTTTATAGTGCCTTTTAGCCTCATTGTGTAGTTTACTAAAGACTTCCTTGCATACCAAGTTTATGTCCCAATCATCAGCACTTGCGCTTAAATCAGCTTTTTGTATTGGTAAATGTAAATGCAAACTATATTTAACTCTGTTCCCATCTTTATCATATTTTTTTATTCTTAAATTTATTTCGTTATCAGTTTTTAAAAATCTTCCAAAATGTTTCTCAAATTTCTCGCAATGGTCTACACACAAATTCTCGAATAAATCCTTTTCATCGCTTTCTAAATCATTCAAACCAACAAATTTTACCTTCATTTTAGCCTCCTTTTAAGTATTCTTTTTTATTTCTTTTATTAATTCTTCCTTTATATCTGTTGCATTAAAATTCTTAATGCTTTCATTTACAGTTTTAATAATAACCCCCTTTCCACCATCAACAACAGAGCCAGTTAATTTACTTAAAACAGATTTAGTCTGATCAGTAAAAAAATACAATCCTAATATTACCAACAACAATAAAACAATTATAATTTTTCCCATTTAATCACCTAATCCTATTAATCTCAAGCTCTTTTCAACATCATTAGCAATATATTCTTTTATAGAACTTAAAAAGCCTTTTTCATCATACTCCTGATCAAGAACATAAGCAGCAACCTTTCTAAAAGATTTACTTAAAGAACCATTTGGCTTGAACAACACCATTGGCTTATATTGTGCTAATCCCTTCATGATTTTTATATCAAAAGGCAAGCTTCCAACTATTGGCGCATCAGCCACGCTTTCAATCTCTCCCTTTGTAAGCTCATAACTTTTTCCAAGAACCTTGTTTAATATAATTCCGTTTATAGGCGTTCCATTTTTCTTAGCTAACTTAACAGCATTCATAGTGCATAATAAAGTTGGATGATCTGGTGTTGAAATTACTAATAATTCATCAGCAGCCATTATAACTGCCAGCATCTCATCATTTAAAGCAGGACTTGAATCCAATAGAACCACATCATAATGGTCTTTTACATCCTTTACTATTTCTTTTAATTTCGAGTAATCAACCTTTAAATTTTCTATGCTTGCTGGCATTATATGAAATCCATAAGCGTGCTCATAAATAGAATCAGTTACTTTATTTTTTCCTTGTAAAACAGTATGTAAATTCTTTTTAGCACCTATAACCCCTAAATGAGCGCCTAAATTAGGAGCATTAAAATTAGCATCTATTAATAATACCTTTTTCTTGAAATCATTTGCCAAAGAAGCGCCCAAATTACTGACTAACGTAGTCTTTCCAACCCCTCCTTTTATTGAAATAACACCTAAAACCTTTCCCATTATAGTTACTATATATTAATGTTGTTTTAAAAGCTTTTGTTTAATTTAGATCTTCGTATCTTAGCTACTTAATAGTAACACTTACAAATTAAATTAAATATTCTCCATTTAGATTTAGAGTTGTTTAATCCCTAAAGTTTAAAACTATTATCTAACTAAGTAAAGAGCTACAAATAACAATACCATAATGATTGTTGCTATACGGAAATCATTTTTTAGAGTAGTAATAATAAGGCTTAAGCTTAGTATCAATTGTGAAATTTGAAGTGTATCGAGCATTTTATTCCCGTTTGGGTTTAATACCCCGCAGCTTGCTGCGTTATTCTTAAATATACACTCATCTTTCTCTTTAGATGGAAGTTCGTTACGCAAGTCATTAAAAAGACAGATACCCCGCAGCTTGCTGCGGTTGGGAGATTCATTCCTTTTTAGTATTTCTTAACTATATTTTGTGATCTTTTACCACCACCTCTTTTATATGGACTAGATTTCCCACCACCAGTTCTTTTTTCAGTATCAATAACATCATAAACATCACTGTTATCATAGCCGCATTTAAAACATCTTACACAAGTAGCTCCTAAAATATCAAAAATTTCAGCTTCATTATTTTCGCATTTTGGACATTTAATTCTTCTTGTTACCATTTTAAATAAGTTTAATAAACATTTTCTCTATTGTCAATTTTAACAACAATAATATTGTTTTATTTATAATTCCCATTGTCAATTGCTCATATTTTCTAAGTTACTATAATCAATACGTAAATTAGTTACAAATAGTAAGCCATATATTAATGCTATAAAAAATGATGATAACACAAATAGATTATCATGAGGGTCTAACTTTTCCCGTAATTCTTTATAGGATTCAACGGTTTTCATTTTTCTACTTCACCTTTTGTATTATTCTGCTTATTAACTCTTCATCCAATCCCTATTACAATTTTTGTTTCTTATTTTTTTCCCATTTCCCATACAGGCATAAATCCATTCATAGGAACGTAAATTGTTTGCATTTGATTAGTTTGCAGTCCTTGCACAAAAAGGTATCTTAGATAGTTTTCTGTAATTGAACTTGCTATTATCCTATTTGCTTCCGCCACGCCTTTTGCTCTTTCTACTTCTGCTTGTGCTAATTTTACTGCACTTTCCATTTTCGCTTGTGCTTCGAGTATAGCAATTTGTCTGTTTTGTTCGGCCTGTGCTAATTCTCCCTTTCCTTCTTGTTGTGCCCACCAAGGCACTAATAATGGTTTTATAAACATAAAAAAGATAATTATTAATAAAACTAATAAAAATATTGAAACTCCAGTAATCCAACCCAGAGTAGATTCTTCCATTTTATTTTTGCTCCTTTATTTTAAACTCGCTTCTTCTTTGATTCTTTCAAATATGATTTTTTCACACTTCTTTAAAAAATCTTGCGGCTGCTTATCATATTCAATTGATAGACTCATATCTCTAATTGTTTCATTAATTCCTTACTGGAAACCAATCTTCCTTCTTTTTCATTTTTATAGGATATAAAACATACTTATAAAACTATCGTCAAATATTTTTCAAAGCATTCTCAATCTCTTCCTGATCAAAACCAATTATAACAATATCCCCGATCTCAAGAACAGGAACTCCAGATTGTCCTGACAATTCAACCATCTCCTTTGCAGCCTTGCTATCTGTTTCAACATTTATTTCTTTAAACTGAACACCTTTACTCTTAAGAAATTCTTTGGCCTTGACACAGTAAGGGCATCTAGTTGTAGTATAAACTTTTATTTCGGTCATAAATTCTTAAACTTTTGTTAATTTAAAAAGATTATGCTTAATTTTAAAACAAGAATAAATACCTTTAAATACCACAAGAAGACGTATAGGATAGAGAATATAAGGCTTACAAGGCTAATTTTATTCTTTTAAAAGTATGGAAGCATTCAGAAAATTAAATATAAGTCATAGTCTTTTAAAGGCTATTGAAAAAGCTGGTTTCACAGAACCAACAGAAATACAAGAGAAAACTATACCTCTAACCTTAGAAGGAAAGGACATTTTAGGTAGTTCTGCAACAGGTTCAGGTAAAACCCTAGCTTTTGGTGCATGTATTATAGAAAAAACCAAAAGAGGGGCTGGTATTCAAGCATTAATATTAACTCCAACAAGAGAATTAACACAGCAAGTTTCAACTAATTTAAAAAGTTTTTCAAGTTTTTATAATTTAAACATAAGTGAAGTCTATGGTGGCGTATCTATTGGTCCTCAAATCCATTCATTAAATAGGGCAGATATTGTTGTAGGCACGCCAGGAAGAATCTTAGACCATCTAGAAAGAAGAACATTAAAGCTAGACAAAGTAAGATTCTTAGTTTTGGATGAAGCAGACAGAATGCTTGACATGGGTTTTATAAGAGACGTTGAAAAGATAATCCACAATTGTCCAAAAGAAAGGCAAACTCTTCTTTTTTCAGCAACCATATCTCAAGATATTAAAAGATTAGCTTCTAGATATATGAAAAACCCTGTTCATATCCAAGTTGAATCCTATGTTGACCCATCAAAACTTCATCAGATATATTACGATGTTCCATCTCACATGAAATTTTCTTTATTAGCCAACTTATTAAAAAAAGAAAGAAAAGGCTTAGTAATGGTATTTTGTAATACTAGAAGAAACACAGATTTTTTGGCTGAAAATCTTAAAAGGCATAACATAAGCGTCTTAGTAATTCATGGTGGCTTATCCCAATATAAAAGAAATGAAATAATAAAGATATCACATTCAGATAAGTCAACAATTCTAATCGGCACAGATATTGTAGCAAGAGGAATGGACATAAAAGATGTATCTCATGTTTACAATTACGATATGGCAAGAAACAGCACAGAATATATCCACAGAATCGGAAGAACAGCAAGAGCAGGAAAAGAAGGTATAGCTGTTAGTTTAGTTTCACAGCAAGATCATGATAATTTCAGAAATGTCCGCAGCGATCACTCATTAAACATAACCAAAGAAGTTTTACCTCAAATAGAAATCCTGCCTATTGTAATGCTCTCAAGAAAAAGATCATTTAGGCCAAACTTCAATAGAAATCAAGGCTTTAACAGAAATAAGCCAAGACAGTTTCATAGAAGATACTAAATCTTAACTTCATCACAATTTAAAATCGCTGTTTCTTTTAATTCACTAAAATCACCATTTGTATGAAAATCTTCTAATTCTGAGCCTTTGACAACCTTAACATCTGGATCTTTTATAACATATCCCTCTTTGCTAGGCTGCATAAATACTAACAAAACAATTATAACCCCTATGAATAAAATTAAATTAAAAATCTTGAAATAATGATGCTTTTCCATAATATTATATTCTTAAGTATATATTTAAATCTATTCTTTTAATCTCACAAAAATAAAATCCCCTAAATATTTCTTAATTAATTTATTATTTTTCTTCTTTATTTTAACCAATTTTTGAACTTCTTTGCCTACAGGGCATAATAATACCCCATTATTCTTAAGCATTTTAATTAATTTCTTTGGTGTTTCATAAGCAGCAGCAGTTACAATTATCCTATCAAACTTTAAGCCTTTAAACAAATCTTTTTTAAGAACATCCCCATAAAAGAATTTAATGTTTTTAATTCCATTATTTTTAATATTTTTCTTGGCTAGTTTAATTATCTTTTCATTAACTTCCGTAGTATAAACCATACCTTTTTTTCCAATTAAATAACCGATTAAAGAAACATTCCATCCGCTTCCTGTTCCTATTTCTAAAACGTTTAAATTTCTCTTCAACTCCAATTCCTGCAGCATGATTGCAACAGTATAAGGTTGCGATATTGTTGAATTGTAACCTAAGGGTAAAGCATTATTTTCGTAAGCATTATTTAAATCTTCTTTTAAAACAAAAAATTCTCTTTTAACTTTTTTCATAGCTTCTAATATATCTTCCTCTATTCCAGAAAACCTCAACTCTTCAATCAAAGCATCTTCTTGATCGTTTAGATTCATAACATTAATTAAATAAATTAGATTTATAACTATTGCTTTTCTCCCTTCTCTCTTTCGATGCCATAATTTATCGCATCCAACAAATCCAACACAAACTTTTTGCCTCTCTTTGTCAACTTGTAATACCATCGAATCATTTTTTCAGGTGCATCAATTCGTTTGATGATATAATATTTCTCCATTTTTTTCAACCTATTGGACAGCACTTTTGAGGTTATGCCCTTAACATTCTTCTTTATTGCATTAAAATTCAGTTTATTTTTAAAAAATAAAGTTACTAAGATCTCATTAGTCCATTTGCGGTTTAATCTGCTTACCCTTACCATCACCCTCGTTTTTTTATTTTGCATTTTTTCTCAACCAATCTAGGTTTCCCTGAGGATACTTAAATGTAAGTTTCCTCATAGATACTTATTCTTTTAAACGATTTAAAAGTTTCTATTAGTATAACTTAAATTCGGGAGGTGTCAAAAATGATAAATTACGAAGGGGAAGATCAAAACAAACAACCAGATGAAAAAAAGCCTGGTCAGTAAATTTTCTATTTCTTTTTTTATTTTTTAACCAAAACCAATTTAAATTGTCAGATATAAGTAAAGTCATGGAATTAATAAAGATAATATTAGACTTTTTTGTCAATTTAATACTACCAAGGTTAAAAGAATTTATTAAGGCCATAATAGACTACCCTGATGTTTTCTGGACAGTTTTACCATTGCTAATCGCTGCCATTGGGATGCAAATATATTTTGGCAGGAACAAAGAAGAAGATATGGGATGGAATTCCGCCTTCGGAAATTCAGTTTCATTTACTTGGGTTTCGGCTAATCTACTGAGATACTTGTTCAATACTTATAGTTTAATAGATTTTAGATCAGGCATAGCCTTAGAAAAATTGTTAATAACCCTTGCTTTTTTAATCTGGGGATTGTATCTAATGTTTGGTAATTTAATACATTCAATTCCAAAAAAAATAGCATTTATTATTTCAGCTTCTTACTTCATAAACACCTTAGCGATAGTGGTTTCAATAATTGTAATGTCGAACCTACCTTTTGACAGAATAACCACATATGCTGCGGCAGTTTTATTGATTCTTATTATGCTGTTTGAGTTTATAGTAAGGATCTTAGTTAACCCTAGTCCAGAAGCTGCTGAGTATTTGAGGAAGAAAAGTATAGTTGCTAAGAGTAAAAGGACAAAGAAGATACACAAAATTGAGAGAAGGATAAAGGACGTATTCAAGAAAGATTTATAAGTTAATTTTAGAGCTTAATTCTTAGAGGGGACGTAGGCTAATCTGGCAGACTGGCCGGCTCCAGGAAGCTTTCTCTAGAAAGGAAGTTTGAGATAAAAATGAGCCACCGGCACATCTTAATAAACAATTAAGAGCCGAGATGGGGGTTCAAATCCCTCCGTCCCCATTTAACTCTAACATCAGATATTACAAAAGATACTACACTGTCAATTTAACAAACATTATCCAACAACACCTAAAGATTAAAGAAATACTATTAAAATTATTTTAACTTTCAGTTCCAAATGTTTCCTGCGCACTTAATCCCTTTCTGGATCTTATCTGTTTCACAGTCTTCTCTTTTAATGCTTCAGGTAACTTCTCAAATAACTGGTCAGAAATAAAGAAATTCCCCCTTCCTTCAGTAGCGCTTCTTAAATCAGAACTTAAGCCTATCATTTCAGCAACAGGTAGTTTAGCCTTGATTATTAAGCCACCACCTTCAGAAGTAACATCTAATAATTGCCCTCTCTTATTTTGGACTAATCTTGACATTTCGCCCAGATAACTCTCAGGGCATTCTATCATTAGCACCTGCACAGGCTCAAACATTACAGCATTTGCTTTCAGCATTGCTTCTCTTATCGCATCTCTTACAGCAGGTAATACTTGTGAAGGACCTCTATGTATCGCATCCTCATGCAATTTTAAATCATTTATTCTTACTAATAATTTTGTGCATGGCTCTCTTGCCAAAGGCCCAGCTTGAATAACCTGCTCAAATCCTTCAATGATTAAATCAATTACTTCCCCAATATGAACAACACCCCTTGTATTATCTAACAACATATTCCCATTGTAAACATTTTTAACCTTTCTTGCTTCCTTTGTTTCCATTCCTAAATCAACTAATTTCTTCCATTCAGGATATTCTTTTTTACCTGCCCTTGTTTCTATTAGCTTTCCGTCTTTTATTGCTTGGTAGATATTATCAGGCAAAGGCTCAACTATAAAATAAAATTTATTATGCTTGTTAGGTGATTTTCCTTCTATCTCAGGAGATGTTTTAGTAACAGTCTCCCTGTAAACTACCATTGGAGCGCTTGTTTTAATCTGCAAGCCTTTTTCAGTTACTATTCTGTTCTCAATAATTTCTAAATGCAACTCCCCCATTCCTGAGATTAAGTTCTCTCCTGTCTCTTCATTAATCTCAATTTTAACTGACGGGTCTTCCTTTCCAACCTTTTTCAATACTTCAACTAATTTAGGTAAGTCTTGCGGCTTAGACGGCTCAATTGCCTTTGTAATAACAGGCTCAAAAATGTGTTTTAAATCTTCAAATGGCTGTTCAGGCTCTAAAGTAACTGTTTCCCCCGCATATCCTGAAATCCCGCCTAAAGCTAAAACATTTCCAGCCCCAACTTCACCAACATTTTCAGGTTTAACCCCTTTATACATGAAAACCTGTGCAATTCTCTGATACATCTTTGCATTATTTAGATAAACATTCATTCCTTCTGTTAATTTCCCGGAAAATAATCTTCCTGCAGCTAATTCTCTTTGAGATTTTTGATCAATAACAACTCTAGTAATAACAAAAGCAGTTTTTCCATTAGGGTCACAATTTAATAAATTCTTGCCAAGCTCAGAATCTAAATCCCCAGTCCAAATTTTAGGGATTCTATATTTTTGAGCCTCTAAAGGTGTAGGTAAATGCTTTATTACCATATCCAACAAAACTTCATATAGGGGAGCATTTTTCCATGTCCATTCCTTTATTTCTTCCTGTTTTTTTCCTGTTAAATATAAATCAATAATATCCTTAAATGTAATTCCCTTTCTCTTCATAAATGGAACCGACAAAGCCCAGTTTTCTCTTGCAGACCCAAATGCAACACTTCCATTATTAATATCAACCTTCCATTTTTCTTTAAACTCAGGCTCAACAGTCCTTTCAATTAATTGGTTAAATTCTAATACTAATTTTAATAATCTTTGCTGCATCTGCTCTGGTGTTAATTTTAATTCATTTATTAATCTGTCAATCTTATTAATAAATAAAACAGGCTTGACTCTTTCCCTTAATGCCTGCTTAACAACAGTTTCAGTCTGAGGCATTATCCCTTCAACGCCGCAAACTAAACAAATTGTTCCATCTATAGCCCTCATTGCCCTTGTAACATTACCGCCAAAATCTACATGTCCAGGTGTATCAATTAAATTAATTAAATATTTTTGCCCTTCAAAATTGTGCACCATAGACACATTTGCAGCATCAACAGTCATTAATCTTTCCTGCTCATCAGAATGCTGCCATGTTGCCATTCCCTCTTCTAATGAACCAGCAGACTTAGTGCTCATATAACCTGAAGCTGCTAAGAGGTTGTCTGTAAGCGCAGTTTTTCCATGGTGTATATGCGCACTAGTGCAGACATTTCTAATATTAATCTGCTTGGTCATCAATTCCTTTAATTCCTTAACCTTATCTTCTTCTCCCATATTAAAACAAAATTAAAACTTAAAGCATCATTTTTAAGCTTTTTCATTTACTTCCAACGAAAGTTTTATACAATAAAAAACCAAATTTAAATTTTTTAGCTGTTTAGGAAGTAACGTCTGCTCTAGAAAATTTACAAAAAATAAAAGTATTTAAATATAAGTTGTGATATATATTTTACAAGATAAATTAGAAATTTTACGAAGATGATCGATACTACAAATGGTTATGGTGCGACTTCTACAAAAAGTTCAGAGCCGCCGGAAAGAGATAGGCAAGAATATCTTAAACCCGATGCGGGACAAAGAGCTTTTTCTTATTCTATTCATCAACTCACTTTCCTGCTCAACAACAATTCAACTCAACGTGGCGCTTCTTTGTATCTTGCATTAAGATTTGTAAGAAGTGACTTTAATGGTAATTGCCCAAAACAACTAAAGAGATGTTTAGAAGAGTTTCCTAATGGAGATACAGGCGCAAGCATAGCTAAAAAGGTTTTAAGTGAAGCGAATAGGTCAGGGGTTACAAACGAAGAATTATTTAATTTTATATTACTAACAAGGCCAGAGCTCGCAGGTTTAGTCTCAGATGTTCGCAGAAGGTGGATTAACGAACACGGTAATAATGGCAAAACAGAAAAAAAACTGGAAAATAATATTTAATTTCCTCTTTTCTTAGGTAATGGTCTTCTGATAGTTATTGGCAAAGCACCGTTTTCAAACTCTTTCTTGGCAATTTCAATTGGACTATATAATAATTTTTTTAATTCTTCAGCAGTCATCTTCAACAACAAAGGCGCACCCATTGCTATTTGTAATGCTCTTGCACCAATTATCCTTGCTTTTTCATATTTTGTGTATTCCATATTGACACCATTAGTTTCTATCACTCTGTTTTATTGTAAATATTTTCTTAATTCTTTTCCCTTTTCAATTGCTATCTCAACCATTTTCTCAACATCTTCATGAGTTAAAGGTGAATTTCCACCCTTCTGCATTGCACATACTTTTCCATCTTCTATTGTTGTTATCATTAATCTTGCATCTGCAGATTTTTCCTCATTTATAGTAGGATCGATTAAATATTTACCACCAATCTTGTAAACAGTTACTGGAATTGGTAATTTTTTTAATTTCAATTGCTCAGTGTGTTCTGTAAAATCTATCTTGTCATTTTTCTTATCATATTTTGGAAACTTGGAATCCTTTAAAGCAGCTAAACCAGCTAAACCAATAACATCAGCAAGATTTCCAGCATCATTTATACTATAAACATCAATCAAAACTATCCAGCTCTTTTCTCCTTCTTTTATACATAGACTGTTCAAATCCACCGCATGTGATTCTCTTATTCCCCTGTCAACAACGCTTCTTGATAACTCAATGCTGTCAATTGAAGGTGGCCCTGATTCAAATTCAGGAGATGATAAAGGCAATAATTCAACATTTGCCTGTAAAGAGCCCTGATCAGGAGTATCTGGATAAGGTGTTCCAATCTCCATTTTTATTCCAGCAACAACCTCTGTATCACCAATAGAAACCCTGGCGCTTCCTTCAGCAGACTTAGCACTTACACCATATTCTATTTTTATTGGCTTTCTGTATTCCAAAAAACCCCTACCATCTTCTCTCTTCCCTGCAACTGCCAAGCCAGTAATATGATTTTTTATTAAGCTCATGATTCCACCTTATACTTATTTTTTAAAGCATTTTTTTGAATTTCATATATTTTCTTGCAGGCTTCTTTTCCTGATTCTAAAGCCTTCTTTAGTTGCTCATTGCTTACAAATCCATCGCATTGCAATAAAGTGATTTCACTTGTTCTAGGCATATAAGCCATAGGCATGTCACACATTCCCTTTTCATAATCCTCTTCTTCTTTGTCAACATCTACAACAATCTGGTCTTCTATTATTCCTATACTAATCGCAGCAACTAAATCCTTCATAAAAAAACCTGCATCAGCTAAGGCCATTGCAGCGGCAGTTATACCAGCACATCTTGTTCCAGCATCTGTTTGTATTAATTCTATGAAAACATCAACCACTGTTCCTGGATATTCTTTTAAATTTAATACAGGCAATAATGCCTTTTCAGTTATATGCGAAATTTCCTTGGATCTTCTGCTTGGACCAGGTCTTATTCTCTCTCCTGAACCTGAAAAAGCCATCATATTATAATTGCATCTTAAAACACCCTCTTCCGGATTTTGTAAAAACTTTGGATGTAATTCTCTTGGACCATAAACAGCAGCTATTGCGATTGTTTTTCCAATCTTGAACATAGCACTTCCATCTGCCCTCTTAACTATTCCAACCTTAGCATCCATTTCTCTTAACTCATCAAATTTCCTTCCATCAAATCTTTTCTTATACATGTGATCCCTCACTAACAGGTTTTTCTTTTATAACTTCTTGATTAACAATAGGCTTTTTTCCCTTTGTTTTTTCCTCTAAAAACTTCTTAACAACCTCTGTTAAGCCGGACTTATGAGCATTAGCTTCAATGAATCTTATAGCTTCAACTGCAATTGATTCCATTTCAGCATCAGAACTTAAAATCTGCACTTTTCCATTCTGCCCAACAGTTATCCTTGTATCAGTCATTTCTTTTATCATAGTTACCATACTGCCTTGTTTTCCAATAACCCTTGGAACCTTAGTTGATTGTATATCAATTAATCTTCCCCTTGTTAATCTCATTAATCCAGGGCCTTTTGTTGTTAAATCAGCGCTTTTAACTCTTGTAACGTTTACAATCTTGGCAACAATTATATCACCTATATTAAAATATTGCGTTAAATCAGCCCCTCTTTCAATAAACTCAGAAGTTGCATCTTTTAATCCCAGCATTGCATCCTTAGCACAGCCTATATCAACAATCCAGCCGCCAAAAGTAATGTCTATAACCTTTCCAATAACAGTATCTCCTCTTTTAGGAAAATATCTGCCTGATAAAGGTGAAACTTTAATTAATCTGTTGTCAATCTGAACCATGCCTAATTGACCAGATACTATATTATCTTTATCTCTAAAAGACCCGCCAGCTGGCAGAAAATCCATTCCTGTAGCCAAGATATCTCCCGGCACTACTATTTCTCTTTCTTTAACTAATATTCCCATTTTCTTCTTCTCACAACATAACTCTTAGGATTAATACCCTTTTTAAAACTACCTTTTTTGATTTTGATGCGTTGGTCCATGACATTTGGCACCCTCTTTAAACACTCCTTTGTGAGTGTAAAAATGAGGTGGTTCAAGTGGAACAGAAGATGAAAATGGAAACTGGATTGTTCCTGTAATTGATGACTGTAGCCGATATTGTTTATCTATAGGATTATTTGAGCACAATACTGAAGAAAACATGATTAAACTTTTGGAAGAAGTCATACAAAAACATGGAAAGCCAAGAGAAATATTAACTGACAATGGATGTGAATTTGGCGGGACGGGCAAGAACAATAATGACTTTGACAAATGGTGCGAAAAGCAGGGAATTAAGCATATACGCTCCAGGATTCATAAGCCAACTACAGTAGGAAAGGTAAGCAAGATACAGCAAAACACTGCAGCAGGAATTACCTTACTGTCATAACGATTTAGAATACTTCAGGTATAGGTATAATCATGAAAGGCCACACATGAGCCTTGATGGATTAACCCCTGCTGAAGTATATTTTGCATTCCATAAATTGTTTTAAAGAAGGTTAAAATTAGAGAATAAAAAGGTGCCATATCTATCGGACTAGTGCACTTTTTTGATTTTGAGGCTATTTTTTGCTTACAATCTTGAATTCCACGTCCCCAGAAGTAGCTGAATTTAACTTGCCTTCAAATTCCTCGCTTATTCCAGCGGGCAACTCAACTAAACCAATTAAGCTTCCATCATTCTGCCACTCTTCCCTTAATAATTTATATTGTTTCAGAATACCAAAGCACTTGGCAGCAAACTGTGCAGGAATCTTAACAGCATATTCACGTGTTTCAAATTTAATAGGGATTATAGCCTTAATTGCACTTAGTATAGATTCAATCTGTTGATCTGCTGGTTTAAATTCATCAATTCTTACCTTAGCCTGTTCCATAGCAGCTTCAATTCTTTGTGGTGGATGCGGTATTCCTGTTTGCGGATCAACACCATTCCTGTGAATTAAATTAATTATTTGTAATTTTTTTTCTTTCCTTACTCTCTCCCTATAATCAGAAGTTAAAGCAACCTCACCATCCTTTATTATTATCTTAGAAACTTCCAATGGATCAGATGTATTAAAGAATTTTTTCAAGTCAGACTCAGAAGCCTTATCTCCTTTTTTAACATTATAAAAAATATCATTTGTAACAACAGCATCACGAATAGAAACATTTTGCCCATGCTTAAATTTCATGGCTAATTCACAGTCAACTAAGATTTCAAAATGCTTTCCTTCTTTCTTACAATGTGCAGTTACCGCCTTATCAATTGAAGTCATTTTGCTTTTTGCAGTTCTTCTCTGCTGTATCTTTTAAATTGCTTGTCTTTAGAAGATATATAAGCAACATCTAATCTGTCAATATCAAATTCCTTATTTAACACTCTCTTCAAAATGCTGATTCCCAATTTAATACCCTCAGATATGTTAATAGATTCTCTATACTCTTTCTCAAGAATCTGTTTTATTTCAATTTCATTTTCCCCTATGCCTGTTGCTTTATACTCAAAAAATATTCCTGTAGGGTCTGTAACAAATAATTGAGGTCTCGCACCAACACCGCCAAATAATAAGCTTACTCCAAAAGGTCTCGCACCGCCATATTGTGTGAATGATTGTTTTATGTTTGAAATTTCCTTTACTAATGACATCAAATCAATTGGCGAATCAAAAACAATTCTATGTTGCTGTGCTACCATTTGCGCCCTTTCTATTAATATTCTCCCATCCATTACTAAACCAGTAGCAGTTGCGGCTATATGCTCATCAACCTGAAAAGTCTTTTCTACAGAATCAGAAACAACTAATTTGTCAGTTACTCTTTTATCTGCAATTAAAACCACACCATCCTTACACACTATCCCTAAAGCAGAAGCACCCTGTCTTACTGTCTTCTTTGCATACTCCACCTGTAATAATCTTCCATCTGGACTAAATGTAATAGAAGCCCTGTCATAACCCATTGCCTGATTTTGATTGATTTGTTGCATATGAAAAACCTCCTTTTAGGAATCTTTTTGCCTTTTTCAGTATTCCAGATACATAGATGTTTTTAAAGATTACCTTTTTATTGTTTATATCTTTTATTAACATTAAAGCCAATTTCACCTCATCTAAGTGATTATTATTGATTTTAATTATTCCTATTTTTCCATCAAATAAAGGAATTAATATTGGATTTACTTTCGCTATACAATTAACGCCTAAAAAATTAACTAAACTGTTGTTGATCGATCTTTTTACATCTTCAAATTTCAAAGGTGCTTCAGATATTATCTCATAAACCAAATATCTCTTCTTCTGCCTACTTGATGGTAAAATTCTCTTCATTTTCTAAAGTTTAATGCCTCCTTAGCTTCTTTTTCATCTAAACCAATTACCCTCCCAAAGGCAATAAGGTCTTTCGGTGCCCTCATTTCAAACATATTTTTTGCGAATGAGCCAATTATTATTTTTGTTTTATACTTTCTGCATAATTTCACATTATATCTAAATTTAGCCAAAGTTAATGCTGTATTATCAGAATTCAATAAAGAAGAAAAAGAAAACCCAATAGCGATATTCTTTTCAGCTGCGATTTTGCATATTACATGATTTAATCCTGTATCTAAAAACTTAACACTATTTTTATTTGTATTTTCTTCAGGAGATAAAAATATATCCATCTTTTTCTCTATTAGTTTCCTGTTGTCTTCCAAAGATCTCCCGCCGGTTACAATCTTAAATTCACTTATAATATGAATCTTTTTAAAACCAAGATCAAACGGCTTCTCATTGAATTTTACAATATCAATCATTTTATTCTTATTTTATTTAGCTCCTTATTAATTTTTCTTATTTCACTTGTGTCTATCTCAATTATTTTATGTCTTCTTTCAACAGCCTCAACATAACACGTTCTTAAAATCTCAGCTTCCATGTTTTCATCAATCTTTCTTTTATTGTATCTTCTCATTTTTAACCTATCTTTCAATACTTTTAAATTACATTTAGTTATAATACCTAGTTTTACATATTTCTTAGGTAAATAATGGCTCAAATGAGAATCAATAACCAATGTTTCCTTAGACTTTTTTATTAAATTTATCAAAAATCTGTTTAATCTTTTAACATCAACTAATTTAGTTTTAAATTTTCTATCAAATCCGTCAAAAAGCCTGTTCTTCTTTATTAAACTACTAACATCTACATACTTTAAATTGAATAACTTAGACAATCTCTTAGCAATTAGAGTCTTTCCAGTCCCAGGTGTTCCTGTTACAATTACTGCTTTTACCATAATTTAATTAGATAAAACTAACTTAAAAACATTCCTAATCAGTAATCTTAGTCCCTACAAAGGATTTCCCATTCAACAATTTAGATAAATTCGCAAGATTTTTCCCGATTATATAAGCAGGTATTTTATTTTTATAAATCAGTTCAGCAGCATTCTGATCAACCACAAAATGTTGCCCAGGATGATATTTCATCTTAGAAGCTATCTCATTTAATCTTTTACTCGTTATCTCAGATATAAATTTAGCGTCTTTATTTTTCCTTGGATCCTTTGTATACAAGCCGTCAACATTAGTCATATTAATAAAGCTAGATTTTAAATGTAAAGCTAATTTAACAGCAGTTCCATCAGAAGTATTCTTCTCTTCATATCTTAACGCCCCGCAAAACACAACATTCTCCTTCTTCAAGGCATTTTCTACCTCTTTAATGGACTTAGGTAATTTATGATCTATGGACTTCGAATACATTGTCATTAACAACTTCGCATTTAATCTTGTTATATTAATCCCAAACAAATTAGCTGTTTTATCTTTTATCTTTGCTGCCTTTAATGCCTTTATATATTGTCTTGCTGTAAATCCCCCACCCAAAACAATTACAAGCTTATATCTATTTGAAAATGATTTTATTAAAGAAAGAAAGTTTAACAAATAAGAAACATCTATCTCCCCAGGATTAACAATACTCCCACCTAAAGAAATCACCACTTTTTCCATAATAAGCTTAAGAATTAAGGATTTATAAATATTTACTTGATTTCAATGCCGTGTTTTACTGCTTCAGAAACAATTGTTACCTGTTTGCTTAACTTCTTAAATTCTTCAGGAGTATAACATAAAAAATCTACAGGCATCCTCAAATTCCAATAATCATACATTTTGGCTCCACGCTCAAAGAAATCCATAGATTTAAATTTCGGACTTACAATTATAAGATCAACATCGCTGTCTTTTCTAAACTTACCACTTGCCATGCTCCCAAATAAAATTATTTTTTTTATAGGTAAATCCTTATTAACTCTTTCCTTAAACAGCTTAAGTCTATTTGTTAAATGTTTGTTTTTAGCCATTTTATTACATCTTCATTTATTTTCAAGAAATCAAAAGCTTTATTTTTGGTGATTTTAGTTCCAGTCACATCAGGATATCTTGTGTATACATAAGCCGATGTTAATTCCTTAAACTTATCCATCAAATCAACAGGTGCATCTACAGAAATTCCTAACTCCACTAAATCATGAATCTTCCTCACTTCACCAAATTTTTTAATCTGTAAGGCCTTTAATCCTTTTTCCACAGATTGTTGACACAAAAAAATACAAATAGAATATTGCTTATTATCAAAATTTATCTTTGCTCCCTTAAAATCATCTTTAGCTAATTTCCACCACCCTTCAACTTCTTCCATAAACTATTAATAAGAATTCAGTATTTATAAATATTTATCCACTGTCTGAACAACAATCATTAATCCTTTGCAAATAACTCAGAATCATGAACATCCCATAACCCTATCTTTGCACCAGCATCAAGCCATCCATGTGCATAATTAAGTGCAGCGAAAGCATTTACAATTTCACCATTTTTCTTAAAATGATCTGCATCGTTTATATACCTTTCAATCATATCCAAAAACTCTTCTCTTGCGTTGTCTAAATTTAAATTTTCAGGATGCTCTTTAGCCTTCTGCAAAGCTTCTCTGCTTACCTTAAAGTATTTTTCCAGCTTTTCATCAGTAACTAAGTTTGTCATTTTTATATCCTAAATTAGTTATAATTTATTTAAAAGCTTTATTGTTCAAAAGAATCTGTTTCAAAAAGTTTTTATAGCTTAACTTTTTAGTATTCCTATGCCATGTAAGATGTGCCGGATAAAGCCAGTAATTAAACTACCAAATAGTCCTAGAAAGGTCTGTAAAAGGTGCTTTTTAGAGTATTTTGAAAAGAAAGTAAGAAAAAACATAAGGGTTAACAAATTAATAACAAAAAAAGACATTGTAGCTGTAGGCTTAAGCGGTGGTAAGGACAGCCTAACATGTTTAGATATTTTATCAAGAGTAATCCATGACAGAAAAAGGCTTTTTGCTATAGCTATTGATGAAGGCATTCACAATTACAGGAATATAACCTTAAAGGATGCAAGAAAATTCTGTAAAGAAAACAAAATCAAACTAAATATTTTTTCCTACAAAAAAGAATTTGGAAAGACCCTAGATGAAATTGTAAAATTATTAAAGGTAAACCCTTGTATGGTTTGTGGTGTTTTCAGAAGATATTTACTGAACAAAAAATCAAGGGAATTAGGAGCAACTAAACTAGCAACAGGCCACAACCTAGATGACGAATGCCAAAGCATAATGATGAATCAATTCAAAGGAAATATAGGTTTAAGCGCAAAACTCGGTCCAAGAACAGGTATGGTTGCACATAAAAGTTTCATAGAAAGAATAAAGCCGTTATATTTCATGACAGAAAAAGAAGTAAAAGCATATGCATTTCTAAAAGGGTTTCAAGTGTGCTTCACAGAATGTCCGAACAGCAAAGATACATTCAGGAGTTATGTATACGATATGTTAAATTTGATAGAAGAAAGAAATGAAGGCACAAAACATTCTATCCTACAATCTTTTTTAGATATCTTGCCATTGCTAAAAGAAAAGTATAAAAACAGAGAAATAAATGAATGCAAACAATGTGGTGAACCTGCGTCTAAAGGATTATGCAGAGCATGTGAATTCATAAATATGCTAAAAAAATCAAATTAATTTTTATTGTTCTTTCAGAAATTTCTTTTTACGAGGTTTTTCTTTTCTAAAGAAAAAACTCAATCAAACATCCCCATTATCCCACCACCTTCATTTTCAGGCGGTTTAGGTTTATCTCCTTTTCCAATAACAAAAAATTCTTCTTTTTTATTTTTCCCAAACTTAAACTTTGGTTTTCTGCTCGGCTCTATTATGTATTTTCTCTTGTCTTCTCTTACTTCTATATATTCATCATCCCTATTTTTATAAATTTTTACTACTTTGTTCACACAATAACAAAAAACAAATATCAAAGCTAAAATAAAAATATATCTTAAATAATTAACAAACAGATAATTGTCATCTTTTAACACAACAACATTTTGAAATAATTCGTTTGTTGGTAATATTTTAATATTGTAAACACCAGGTTTAACTTCTAATCTTAAATTTATTGTTATTGCTTCTTCAGGCTTTAGTGTTCTTTTCCTTACGATTTTATAATTGCCCAAGTCCACAGTTATAGTTTCATTAAAATTAGTGCTACCTATATTAGCTATCTTCAAAGTTTCGTTGTTAATACTTGTTTTCAATAAAGGTTTAACCTCAGAAATCTCCTGATTAGACTCATTATCTGATGTAAAATCAACAGTTGCTCCGATTAATGGAACTAATGCAATTACTAAAGCCAGAATTAAACCTACTCTTTTTTCCATTTTAACACTTAATATCGCTATATCTATCCTATATAAACATTTTCCACCATTAAATGATTAGCTCATTACTGTGGTAGAGTAGTAGGAAAAGATTTTTATAGTTTAAAGTATACAAAGATAACATGAACCGAAAAGGAATTATCGAGCCAATGAATGTTATTATGGGTATATTAGCTATCGCTGGTGCAATACTTATAATATTAGGGTATGGAAATTATGGGTTGATATTTCTCATATTCACGACATTGATTGAAGCAATAATGAGGGTGATGAAATGATTGAAACACTAAACTTAGTATTTGGAATTGCGATAATTGCAATTCCAAATACTAAGTTTAG
>Ga0209542_10001025_pt1 | contig 66596 bp, 61 predicted proteins | sample RifCSPhighO2_01_FD_184028 | JGI IMG/M metagenome (GOLD analysis project Ga0209542, IMG submission 184028) | Soil microbial communities from Rifle, Colorado - Rifle CSP2_plank highO2_0.1 (SPAdes) (version 2) | ecosystem: Environmental > Terrestrial > Deep subsurface > Rock core/Sediment ...
CTGGAATCATTACCGCAGATACTGACATTAAAGGTATTGAACTCCTCCTAACCGCCACAGACACAGATGCTGACCTCTTTGGGATCACCATTGATACCCATGCTACAGCAGGTATTGCCAACTCCTACGAAGCAGGTATCTTCATTAACAATGCCGATGATACCGCAGGATCCATGCCTGATGGAATCCTCATTACCTCCTCTGGAGTCAACGCTGGTGTTACTGATGCGATTGATGCTTCAGCTGCTAACATAGACAATGCTCTCAACATCGGAGCGAATGAGATTGAAGGAACAGATGGAGTCATTAACTTTGACGACTTTGATGTTATCGCTGAAGGCTTTACTACCATAGCTCCTGATACTGATGGAACAGGATTAACATTAACCCAATCACTGACCACAGGACAATCTCAAGATATTAACTTAACTTTAGCTGACGACGTGGATGGCGATATAGTTACCGGAATCAATATTGACACCACGTCCGCGACTACTGGTGATTCAGACACTTTGATTGCATTAAACATTAGCTCCCTTGCTTCTGCTTCAGCAGTAACAGAGATTGGGTTATCAATTGGTGCTAACTGGGATCAGAACATTTTCTTCAACGATTCAACTACTCAATTAGTCCTGCTCAATGGTGGAGGCATTACCTTTGAAGATGATGTTGGCAATGACATGTTACTCCTCCAGGATGTGGGTAACGCCGGTAATCATGTAATTTTTGGTGATTCTGACACTGGTCTTCAGATTGCTGGAGCGACTATAGATATTACTACGAGCACGAACGAGGATTTGACCTTTTCACCAAATGGAAGCGGTGATGCAATTTTTGAACTAGATAATGATACCCCATTGATTGCTCGAAATGGAGTTATCCAAAGTACTCATGGAACTTCTGGAACCAACGGTACACCTGGAACGTTGGGTGGAGTGGCTCCTGATCTGGACGTGAACACAGTATTTGTCCAAGGTAAGTATGCTTATATTGGTTTAGATTCTGACGCAGGTGCAGGCAATGAATTCAGAATTTATGATATCCATAATCCAGCCAGTATCCCTGCTGCAGTTGGTGGAGCCTCATATAACCAAAACGTGAAAACAATTTTTGTGGCTGGGAAGTATGCTTACGTGGGAGTTGTCGGAGATGCATCTACTGGTGCTGAACTTCGAATTTACGATATTTCAAATCCATCATCACCTTCGCTGACAGGCAGTGTTGATACCGGAGGCAACGTCGGAACTGAGGGTTCGGTCAATAGTATTTTCGTAGTCGGCAAATATCTATATATGGCCAAAGAAAATGATAATGGCACGTGTTCGGCAGCGACTTTGACAGGTTGTGAGTTTGCAATTTACGATATTACTGTTCCATCGTTACCAGTTGCACTTGGTGGCGAAGATTTTGTAGACGCTGCTACTCACTATAATGGCAATTCAGTTTACGTCCAAGGTAAGTATGCATATATTGGTCGTGACACTTCCACTGGTACCTGTTCGGGAACCACAGTCACGGGTTGTGAATTTATCATTTATGATATTTCCAATCCATTTGATCCAGCCGCCGCAAATGGTGTGAATGTCGCCAAAGAAGTTAATTCCGTGGTTGCTTCTGGAAAGTTCGCATATATTGGGACTGATTCTGGTGCTGGCAATGAGCTCCAAATTTACAACATTGGTGACCCGACAGCGATCAGTGCTGAAGTTGGGGGATTGGAAGTTGGAGCAGACGTGAATACCGTAACCAATTATGGCAAATATGCCTACCTTGGAGCTGCAACTGTTGCTGGTAGCGACATCAGAATTGCGGATGTGCTAGATACCGCAGCGCCGGCGATGGTGGCTGGAGTTGATGTCTCGATTGGAGTGAATGAAGTATTCTTAGCTGGTAAATATCTCTTTGCAGCCCTTGATACAGTAGCAGGTAATGAATTCCGAGCTTATGATATAGCGGGTGTTGATGCTCCAGCAGCGACAATTGGAGCAGTGGCCGCTGGTTCATTGACCGTGACAGACAATGCTAATGTCTTCAATGACCTGACGATTGGCAATGCATTGAATGTCGGTCTTGGTGGCATCCAATCGAATGGTCCAGTTGTCATCGATGCAAGTTTGAATAGTGGAGTGGCCACAGGAGCCAATGCTGTCGCCGGCTTGTACGGGAACTACGCTATGACCAACACGACTACAGACGGTACTTATCAGTTTGGGAACAGATTTATTAGTACTATTTCATCAGCTTCAGGAATTGATGCGAACTATATCGGTGAATATATCAAAGTTATAGATAATGATTGTTCTGCAACTGATTGTGTAAACACTACCCGTGGTTTGGAAATCCAAACCAACACCGGCACGAACAATGCTGGAACCAACGAAGGTATCGCCGTATTTGCCAAAACATTTGGAGTACACGCTGAAACTACTGCTCAAGCTTCGACTGTCACACAACCAGCTGCGGTATTTGCGGATTTGAATAACAGCGGTGATGGATCAGTTGGAAATGCCATACGTGCATATTCCGATAATATCACTTCTTCGACCTTGGTTAGTCTCTATCAAGAAACCTCTACCTTTAGTGGTACTGGTTTGGCTATGAACTTCGCAGTAGCTTCCGGTACATTCAATGGTAATTTCCTGGATCTCCAAAAGAATTCTTCTTCGAAATTCAAAATCGATGATACTGGTCGAGTTGATGTTTTGATTGATGATGCCGATAATGCGACTGGTGTGTATATCAACACAGAAGAGTCTACTAACACCCAAGCTGTTTTCCAGATTGAGTCAGATGCTTCAGTTACTGGCGATGCCACCACAGATAACGTGAAATTTGCAGTCTTAGCTGATGGTCGAGTTAACGTAAGTTTGAATGCCGGAGCTTCGACCGAAGGTGTTTGTTTCGTCGCACCAGGAGGTGCGGATAACCAAACCTCTGGTGTTGAACCAGATGCCGAGCTCTATGACTGTTCAGGTAATCCAACTGGTGACTATGCGGAAATGTATCCAGTGGAAACAGGAATTACTTATGGCGAAATCGTTAGCATTGGTAGCGAAACTGTGGTCAACAATGAAGGTCAACCGATCAAAAAATTAGTTCGCTCTGTCGGTCCTTATGATCCAACTGCTCTAGGAATTGTCTCTGATAACTACAGTGACTTTTCCTCAACTGGTTATAATGTTCCAGAATCTGACAACCCGATGCCTATAGCTTTGGTTGGTCGTGTCCCAGTCCGAGTGAATTTGGAAAACGGGCCGATTGAAGTCGGGGATTACGTAACCACTTCGTCAGTCCCTGGAGTAGGGATGAAATCTACGCAACCAGGGACAGTCATTGGTCAGGCGTTAAGTGGCTACGATGGAACTCAAACAGAAAATACAGTCATGGTCTTCGTTCGATCCAGCTACAACGATCCAAGCCTCTCAATCGATGCTGATGGTAATATCAATTTGCAAAGAAGCGGATCCACTAAATTATTTGCGACTACAGACAACGACGCTGCGTTCATCGTCGACCAAAACGGTAGCGGTGACCTATTGCAACTTCAGCAAAGTGGCACTGATAAATTCTTAATCAAGAATAATGGCACAGTAAATATTTCTGCAACCACACTCGATCCAGAAGAAGCAATTGTAGTTGTTAGTTCCAATGATTCAGAAGTCTTTAATATCAACGCCAGAGGGGATGTCGCAATTGCGGGGAACATCATAGTTAAAGATGATACATTTGCCGGCTCCATTGCTACGGATGCGAATGGTGAAGCAACCGTGACCTTTAGCTATGATTTGGGAACTGGTAAACCATCGGTACAATTAACCCCTGAATCAGATCAACCAGTGTTTGCTCAAATTTCATCCTGGACCAAAGATGCGGACAATAATTACACTGGGTTCAAAATCAAGACCTTTGGGTTGAGCGGCTCTATCACATCTTCAATCGTTCACTATGTCGTGATAGGGAAGCAAGATGGATATGATTCGCAAGGTACTGTCCAGGTCGTGAGCACTCCAAGTCCAGCACCTGCACCAGCGCCAAGTCCAGCGCCAGCTCCGGAACCAACGCCTGAACCTGAAGTGGCGCCAGAACCAGCGCCAGAAGTAATCCCTGAACCAGCACCGGCTCCGGAACCTCCTCCGGCTCCAGCGCCTTCGCCTGAGCCAGTACCATCACCCGAACCGGCTCTTTAAACAATGATCAAGGATCACGTAACAAGGATCAGCTTTGTTCTTTGTTCATTGATCTTTGATACGTGAATATGGACAACTTCAAGAAAGTGTGCTATAATATATATATAAATTAATCATTAAGAAATAAAAAATAACAAAAATGCAAAGTTGGTACAAAAGATGGCATGATAATGACCATCACGCATATATCCATTGGATAGTGCTCGTTTTAGTTTTGCTTCTGGTTTGGGCTGCGGTGTCATTGAGAATTCAGGACTGGATGAGTTTTAATGATCCAGGAGTCAGTGTGAACTTAGCCAAAGCCAGAGCGCAAATAACACTTGATCCTCAAACTCAAAATATTAAAGCAGGGGATAAGTTTAGTGTCGATATAATATTAGATACTGCTTCTGAACCGGTAGACGGTGTGGATATTTACGCTTTGCATTATGATCCGACACTGCTGTCCGTGATCGATGATGACTCTGATACTAGCGGTGTCCAGATTCAGCCTGGAAAAATTATGGAACTGAATGCAGCAAATTTAGTTTCTCCTTCGACCGGAACCATCAAGTTTAGCCAATTGTCCCAAGGTGGGACACATTTCCTTGGTAAAGGTATATTGGCCACTATTCATTTCAAAGCCTTGGCTTCAGGTACGGCATACTTGAAATTTGATTTTTCTGAACGCAGCACGGTTGATACCAATGCTGCCTACAAAGGCAAAGATCAGTTGAGCAAAGTCGTGGACGGTATTTATATGATTAGTCCGAAATAGCATCCATGACCAAAAAAAACAAAAACAAAAACAAAAATTCGTCTCATCACCACTGGGTACTACTCGTGGTTTTTTGCGTTGGTATCGGAGCCTTAGTTTTAACACAAGTTAACGATCAGGTCGCTCAAGCTCAAACCACGGCTACTTTGGCTTTATCGCCATCAAGTAGCTCGCCATCGGTCGGTTCATCGTTTAATGTAAATGTAACTTTAAATACGGCCGGCAACCCAGTTGATGGCGTGGATATTTATTCTATAAGGTTCAATCCAGCTGTGTTGCAGATCAATGACGCGAACGCAAGTCTGCCGGGCGTCCAAATCAGTCCGGGATCGCTCATGACAAATACCGCGATTAATACTGTAAATAATACCGCCGGGACTATTCAATTTTCTCAATCTACCACTGGCGGAACGAGCTTTACAGGCTCTGGCACTTTGGCCACGATTAATTTTCAAGCAACTGCTGCCGGTGTATCAGCAGTGACTTTTGATTTTACATTGGGGAGTACTTCTGATACCAATGTTGCTTATCAGGGCAATGATCGACTGTCCGCTGTTACCAATGGTTCTTACACTGTGACCGCTGTCGTGGTTGACAGTACACCTCCCACTGTGAGTATAAGTTCACCTACTGCTGGAGCGACAGTTTCTGGAACTTCAGTTACAGTTGCAGCAACGGCCTCTGATAACGTCGGGGTTATGGGAGTCCAATTCAAAGTCGATGGGATAAACTTGGGATCAGAAGATACCACCTCACCTTACAGTGTGACTTGGAATACGACCACCTTTACCAGTGGCAGTCATATAGTTACAGCTGTCGCTAGAGATGCCGCAGCCAATACTACAACTTCAAGTTCAGTTTCAGTTACAGTTAACAACAATGCTTCTGCTGTCGGAAACCTGGATGCAGTAAGTACAACCAGCGTTATTCGCGGTTGGAGTTATGATCCGGATAATTCCTCTTCATCTAACCAAGTCAAAATTTATATTGACGGGCCATCGGGTACTGGTACTTTGATCGCTACTATTCCTGCTAATATTGATCGACCAGATGTCCGTGCTGCAGCTGGAATTACAGGGAATCATGGTTTTGAATATACAGTGCCGGTCTCTTACCAAAACGGAGCTTATCATTCAGTATATGTTTACGGAGCTGACATTGTCGATGCTAACCAAACCAGTTTGTTGGCTGGCTCCGCCCAAACCTTCGTTACAAAAAAGTTTACCGTTGTAACTGAAGGTCGTTCGTCTGCTAGTTTGAGTGGCACCTTATCTGTGTTAAATCTTTCCAAAGTTGCTTTAATATCGCCATTTAGTTTTACTACAGATGTAAATGCCCAAGCCTCGATCACCCTGCAACTTCCCGCTCAAGCTGTTTATTTCAAAATTGGCGCAGCACCATTTCTGACGCGATTGGTCAGTGTTGATTTGGCTTCAACTGCTGCCATTAGTACCCCTCAACTATTTATTGGTGATATTAATCAAGATAACATTATCAATTCTGTCGATTTTTCTATTCTTAATATTAACTGGTTTACTACCAATGCTAGTGCTGATCTTAATCAAGACGGATTGGTCAATGCGATCGACTACTCTTTCATGAACAGGCACTGGTTGGTCTTAGGTGAACAATAAAGGGCGTTATACGGCAGCGCCACGCGTATCGGTTAACGTTAGACGATACGCGCAGCGCCGACGAATAACTAATTACTAATTCAAACAATGCCAAGCATCAAAAAAGTTATTATTACTCTAGGTTGTTCTTTGTTCTTTGTTCTTTGTTACGTGTCAGTGGCATCGGCCGCTACCCTCACAGTTAGTCCAGCCAGTGGCAGTTATACCGCCGGACAAACGTTTACAGTGAATGTGCTGTTGAATACGACCAGTCAGCCGATTGATGGCGTGGATTTTTTCTATTTGAAATATAATCCAGCGATTCTGCAAGTCCAAGACAGCGATGCTGCGACTTCAGGAGTACAAATCATACCTGGAACTCTGCTCACGCAGACACTGGCGAACACAGTCGACGCTGCTACGGGGAAAATTACATTTTCTCAAGTCACGACAACCGGGACATCATATAATGGTTCAGGCACAGTAGCTTCGATTAACTTTAAAGGTATCGCCAATGGAACGTCGACACTAGCTTTTGATTTTACAGCTGGTAGTACTGCTGATACGAACGTCGCTGGAGGGGGAACTGATAAGTTAACGGCAGTGACTAATGGTAGTTTTACTATCACTGGCGGTACTGATCCAGTAACACCTCCGCCACCTCCGCCACCAACAGGTTCCAGACCAATTGTGTGGGCGGATTATCCATCAGGCGCGATTTTCAAATATGCGAACAATGCCACGGTTTATATCAAAGAAGGTGATATCGCTCGACCAATTACGGATTGGACGGTGTACCTGAATAATGTCCCACCAACCAGGCAAATCTTAGTTATTCCTTCTTCAGTGACATTCACATCGGGTGCGGTGTTGGGATTGCGTTCTGGAACGATGGTACGCTTTGTAAATGATCCGACTGTCTATTTGATAGTTCAGGGGAAAAAACGACCATTTTTCTCAGAGTCAGAATTTTCCCAATATAACTATCGTTTTGATGCGGTGTATACAATCAATGATCCAAATTTGATTCAGACAATCCCGACTGTTTCTGATTACAATTATGTTCGACCGTTTGGGACTTGGTTTAAGTACGCCAATAATCCCACTATTTATTTCTTGAATTCGGCTCGCCTGAAGCGACCGTTTACTACTTGGAGTATGTACCGCATGTGGGTAGATGATCCCAAAAACGTCGTCACCCTTCCATCTAGCGAGACTTATGCAGATGGACCGTTGGTAACTTTACCAAATGGTGATTTATTCAAGATTGGGACTACTTATTACATTACAGATAACAATCAACTGCGACCTTTCAGTGATCAAAGTTTAATTAGCGCTATGGGCTTCAACACTGCTAAAGCTGTGACCTTGACCACTGCCGAGCGCGACCTACACACAATCGGAAGCCCAATTCAGTAGGCAAACGCGTTACTGTCTTTAAAACCCTTGATCCCATTATAAAACCAGAGCTAACCACTCTGGTTTTGAATTTGGCAGAAGAAATCAAAAGGGTATAAATCAGCAAGAAATAATAAAGCAAAAATCGCCGAATGGCGATTTTTTTAACGATTATTTTTCGATCGAGCCAAAGATATGCTTACGATAAATCTGGTCGTTGGCTTTGTCCATATATGACTGCTAAATCTTTTTTTACATTTGGCACCACGTATTTGCTTAGACTGTGTTCGGATATTAAATCAACTTTTCTTTGCAGAGTATCTTCTAATTTTTGGGCAATTCCAATATGGTCAAGCAGAGAAATATCTTTACTGAAGCGCACTAAAATATCGACATCGCTCTCGGGTTTTACTTTACCACGAGCCATAGATCCAAACACCGCGGCGTACTCGACTCCATTGGCTTTTAGTACGGGAATTATTTTATTGCTAATTTCTTGTATAGTCATAGTTAAATTTTACCACATATAGACAAAAGGTTCAAGATATGCTATAATATATTTAGATTTAAACCTAGTTTGATGGCCAAAATAGCCGACAAACTAGTGAAACTAAAATAAAACCTAAATAAAAATGCCTTCTGGAGCTTCGAATCGTTTAAGCTCTAAGCTTTCAGCTTTAAGCTTTCTTAGACCCGTCCTTTACGTCGGTGTCTTTTTTGTTGCAGGATTTTTATTGTTTGGTTATGCGCAGTCTGCTCAAGCGGCAATAACTTACGTTGGTGGAGCTGAGGGAAGTGGTAATAGCGCTGACTATGCTGTTAGTTTAACAGGATTAACCGGGGGTTCAGATTCTGCTGCTAAAATGGGCGATTTGGTCATCGTGGCTACTGGTTTTGGAAGCACAAGCAATGGAAATCCAGGGGTTAGTACTGCTGGTTATACAGAAGTAGCAGATCTTTGGGCTAATGATAGCAACGATGGCAATTTTTCTGTTAACTGGAAGATTATGGGTTCGACGCCAGATACAGATGTTACATGTGTAGGTAGTGGTAATGCTGCACATGGCGCTGTTTGTGTCGTCCATGTTTGGAGAGGAGTAGATCAAACAACACCAATGGATGTAACTGATGTGGAAGATACAGGTAATAATGGTACTGCTCCACCTAATTGTGGTTCAATTACTCCAACAACCTCCGGTGCTTATGTTATTTGCGCAGCTTTGCAAGGAACGGCTGCTGCTGATACTTCCATCGCTGCTCCTTCAGGTTACGGTAATCAAGTTGATATTTCTGTGGACCCAGGTACTGCTGGTACAGTGGGTATTGCATCGAAGGCTTGGACTTCAGGCGCAGAAGATCCTGCGGCTTGGGCCAGCTGGGCAACTGCTAATACTGATGGATGGGGTGCAGTGACCTTAGCTTTAAGACCAGCAACATTTATAGATATTTCAGGAACGTGTCACGCATATAACCAGTCGGATAACTGTACTGACACTGGAGAAGTAAAAGTTGCTATCAATGGTGCTTTGCAAACTTACAGTACTCAACCCACAGTTGGAGGTACGTGGACAATCAGCAACATTTACCAACCAGCTTCTGGAGCTTCTATCATCGTTTTTATAGACGGAGCCGCAACCAATGCTGATCGGGCAGCAGCTGTAACATTATATGATGGTAGCGGGAATGTCGATTTATTGCGTTTATACAAAGAACATTTAACCATAGGAACGGATAGTGGCTCGGCCAACTCCGCACAAACTGTAGCCAACACGAACCTAGATGATTACGATACGACCAATGACGCGGATGTTTTTTATGATATTTTATCTGCAGGCACTTGTGAGACCATAGGGTCGTTTACGGGTTTATGCGTCGACGGTTCAGACACGTCCACTCAAGAAGAAGTTTTGGTTTTGACAGGAAACACTTTGGCCCCTGGTGGAAATATTCAGTCAGATTATTTTGAAATAGTCGGAACTTTGAATGCGAATAGCAGCACTATGACCGTACAAGGGTCGGGGACACCATTTGTGATCACTGGGGCATTTACTGAAGCTACAAGTACTGTTGATTACACTAATGCCTCTAGTCCGACAATTACAAACGAAACATATAACAATTTAACTATTAGCGGCACGATTAGTTCCGGGACTCAAACAGCCACAGTGGCCGGAACATTTGCATCGACTGGAACATTTACACCTGCCGCCGGTACTATCACGGTTAATGGAGGAGGCTCAATTACTAATGGCGGTTCGCTAACTTTTTTTAATCTGACGACATCTTGTTCATCGACAGCTGTTACCGCGAATATCAGTTTTGCTGTTGCTGGAACCCTAACTAATGGATCAACATGTACATTGGCACCAACCTCAGGCACGATTACTTTTAATAACGGTTCTGTCATTTCCAATTCTGGAACTTTAACTTTCAATAATTTAACTATTGCGAATTCAGCTACAGTTACTGCCAACACAAGTTATAATGTCAACGGAACTTTGACAGTTGGTTCAACAGCTAATCTTACTGCGACTTCGGGAACTGTGACTGGTAATAGCACTTCTTTCCAAATATCCAATTCCGGAACTTTGGTCTTTAGTGGTCTAACCATTGCCGCAACCCCTGCTTCTTCTACAAATGCCAGCTTTAGTGTGGCCGGAGCACTGACTGTAGATTCTACGAAAACTTTAACCATGGCCGCGGCAACAACAGTGACGTTAAATTCTGGAGCATCGTTAACGAATAATGGTTCAGGAATGAGTTTTGTCAATTTGACTTTAGCTAGTTCCGCTGGATCTATTTTTATTTCTGGAAACTTTGATGTTAGTGGAACTTTCACAATTAATAGTGGAGCTATACTCGTCCCGAATGAGAGTACTGTCGTTAATAATGCGGGAGCAGCCGGGACCATAACTGGATCTGGTAAAGTTAATGTCACCCGTACTACAGCGACAGCTGATTATTCTTCGCAATATAAGTTTACTACTAACACGTTAACCAATCTTACTGTTGATTATGCTAGTGCGACCCAAGATCTATCGAACCTGACGTATGGCAACCTGACAATTTCTGGATCAATTACAGGATCCACAGCGACCGCGGCAGTGGGTGGGACATTCAATGTCACTGGGACTTTTACCCCAACCGCCGGTACGCTGACTGTAAATGGGGGAGGGGTGATTACGAATGGTGGGACGTTAACATTTATTAACCTTACGACATCCTGTTCTTCTACTGCTGTGACAGCGAATACTTCGTTCTCGGTTGCTGGCACTTTGACGAACGGCTCGACTTGTACACTCGCCCCAACTTCAGGGACGATTACCATGAGTGGAGTAGGGTCGGGGATAAGCAACTCTGGCACTTTAACTTTCAATAACATTACCATTGCGGAAACCCCAACTGCGCAAACCCAATACAATACTTCCTATTCTGTAGCCGGGACATTGACACTAAGTGCTACTAAGACTTTCGCACCAACCAGCGGAACTATCACCATGTCCGCTACCGGATCTGGAATTACTAATTCAGGTACTTCAATGGTCCTGAATAACTTAACTATTGCTGAAACTCCAACTGCTCAATCCCAATACAATACTTCTTATTCTGTTGGTGGAACGTTTACCTTGAATGCAAGTAAGACTTATTCTCCGACATCAGGAACTGTCACAGTTAATGGTGGCGGAGCCATCGTTAACTCGGGGACTTTGCTTTCCTTCAACAATCTGACTACATCGTGCTCCTCGACTGCGGTTACTGCTGACACGAGTTTTACAGTCAAAGATACTTTGACGAACGGTGCAACTTGCACTTTGTCTCCAACTTCCGGAACGATCACCATCAACGGTGGGGGAACGATCACTAATTCAGGAACATTATTATCATTTAATAACCTCACTACTTCTTGTTCATCTACTTCGGTAACAGCCAATACTTCATTTACTGTTAAAACACTTTTCACAAATGGTTCGACATGTACACTTGCTCCATCCAGCGGCACGTATACATTTAATGATGATTTTACGAATAGTGGGACTTTTACAGCTTCCGGTACTCATACCACTGTACTAGCCACGACTGCTACTTCAGTCATAACTGGAGCATCGACTTTTTTCAACTTCCAAATTACCGGGATCGGTGCTGCCAAAACTGTCCAGTTCGAAGCAGGGATAGTATTCAGCTTCACGGGTGCGGCCAACTCATTTATCGTCACAGGGACTGCAGGTAATCTAATAACTATCACATCGACGACCACTGCTGTTTGGTTGGCTGATTTTACGAATACCCAGAACACAGCAACTTATGTTTTCCTGCAGCACTCCGGTTGTTCCACGTCTGCAGTGGTGTCTATGGATGCGACATCGACGAATGATGCCACGGCAACTATAAACGATTCTGCTTGTTGGTCATTCCCAGCAGCTGGCATCACTATCCAGGGTATTATCTACCAAAACGATGGCAGTACCGCATTAGATTGTTCAGTCGGAGGCAACAGGACGGTCAGAGTCAAAGTTAACGATGCGGGGAGTTACACAGGAGATTGTTCCTTATCCGATGGGACTTTCACTATTTCAACTAATGTCACAATCAGCGCCCAAAACGATGTTATCATTGCATACCTGGATGGTGAATCAGAATTTGCTACTACTATCACCAAAGCGAAAGATACATCTACCAACATCACAGATATGTATCTGTATCAAAATCGAGTCACTATCCGCACCGAAACCACAGCAGCAGCTATGTCCATTCTGGATATGGATGGGTATGATTCAGTAGAAGATCCAGATATTAAATTTACAGCCACAGACGCTGCTCCTGATACATTAGTAGTATTAGATGGTTCAATGTTATTACTCTTTGATAATGCGACCACAACAACTGCCTTTACTCCTGGAGGAACAGTCACCACAGATGTCTCCACCAGTGGTACTGATACCATAGTTGATGGAGACTTAACCATCCAATCCGGTGCAACCCTCACAATGGGCACTAACACTCTAAGTGTTGGTGGTGATTTCACATGTTCGGGGACTTGTTCATATTCGTCAGGACAAACCACCACATTTACAGCAACCAGTACAGGATTTGATGTAGAAGACGGCACCTCTAACTTTGATACTCTAAACTTCAATGGTTCAGGAGGGGAGTGGACACTTGCATCTGCTTTAGCTCCAGTGGATAATCTTACTGTTACAGCTGGAACTTTAGTTACTGGTAGTAGTATCACAGGAGCTTCCTCCAAAACCTTCCAAGTAAACAATGGAGCCTTCTTTAGACTAACAGGAGCTGGTACATATCCGACGACCTTTACTACTTATACTTTCCAGCCAACCTCAACGATGCAGTACTACAGTAACTCGATTACGATTACTGCAGCAACATACGGACACCTAACATTAGGTAATGGCAGCAACACTTATACTCTTCCAGCTTCAAATGTCACGATCACAGGGAACTTAGTTGTTGCCTCTGGATCGTTGGTGACCAAGTCGGCATCTAATACTCTAATCTTTGCTATCGGCGGTGGCTCTAGTCAAACAGTAACCGATAGTAATGCTACCAAACAAGATCTGGGATTAATTCAAATTTCTGCCAATTCGGGGAATTCAACCTTAAGTTTGAGTAGCTCGATTAAAGCAACTAAAATTACTATTGATGCTTCCCAGATACTCAATGGCGGATCAAATACCATAACTCTAACTGGTGGGGGAACAGGAACATCTCGTCCTTTATACAACAATGGTGGAACAGTAACCCTTTCCTCTGCCACAGTTAATTATGTGGTAGCAACTACGTCAACAGACATCGAAGCTACTACTTACAATAACTTAGGTGTGGGCACTGATGCTAATGCCAATGCTACCCCTTATCAATTAATGGGAACCACCACTGTTTCGTCGACTTTAACAATCGGCAATGCCAGTTCCAGCGGCAATGATACTTTAGATACGACAGGGAGCAATCACGCACTTAATGCCGGTGCAATTGACATTACTGCTTTTGGCATTCTGACTACTAATAGTTCGACTATTACATTAACAGGTTCCGGAACCCCATTTACTATCAGTGGAGTATTCAATAGGGATAGCTCAATTGTAGTTTATAATGCCACAGCAGCGACCAATATTACTGCTACTACATATGATAGTTTAACTTTTTCTCCAGCAAGTGCTGCAACTTACACTTTACCTAACTCCAATATCACATTGCGAGCCAATTTAACGATTGGCTTAAACACTACTGTTACGAAAGGTAGCGGAACTATAATTTTTGCGAAAGGGAACACCGATCAAACTTGGACAGATAATACTGTGTCCTCACAAGATATTGGCGCAGTCCAGATTTCGGCATTTGGGACCCCGACTACGCTTTCAACTACAACCAATGTTAAAGCAACATCAATAATAGTAGATGCCAGTCAAAATTTGAATATTACTTCTGATACTTTAGTGCTGACCGGCACTTCGAGTCCTTTGACTCTGTCTGGAAGCAATACCTTTACAATCACAGGTAGTACTGTTCAGTACACAGGAACTACTGCTACTGTCACCGGCACGACGTTTAATAATTTAACTCTTGGCGGCACGGGAACTTATACCTTACCAGCGGCAGATATAACTTTGCGTGGTAACTTGGTAGTGACTACTAATGCCACAATCACGAAGAGTGCGGCAAACAAAATCATATTTGCCATCGGTGGGGGAAGCACACAAACCCTAACTAGTAACGCGACCAATTCTGATCTAGGTATTATTCAAATCTCCGCGAATTCTGGCGCGAGTACTTTACTCATGGGTTCTTCATTTAAAGTCACTTCAGTCACTATCGATGCTTCTCAAATATTGTTGCCAAATCCTACATATACGTTGAGTTTTACAGCAGCGACAGGCCAGATTACAAATAACGGGACCTTTAATACTTCTGACGCCACGATTGAATTTATCCCATCGCAAGCATCGGGGGATGTCGATGTTCCAGCACTAACTTACAACAATTTGATTTTGAATAAAGCTAGCAATACTTTTAAACCAGCTGCTGGGACTTACAGTGTTCTGAATACTCTGACGGTGTCAGCTGGGACTTTAGATCTGAACACTTATGATCCGACGATAACAGTTGGATCATCGAATAGCGATGTTTGGTGGAATTCGAGTTGGCTTAACCGAAGAAAAATTACTCTTAACAATTCAGCATCCAGTGAAAATTTGGTCAACTTCCCAGTCTTAATTTCACTTTCTGATACAGTAGGTAACATTGATGATAGTAAAACTCAAAACTCAGGCCAAGATATTCGATTTGTTGATGCGGACGGAACTTCGCTTTCTCATGAAATTGAGAAATGGGATGAAACAGGTACTTCACTAGTTTGGGTCAAAGTTCCCCAAATTAATGCTGCATCCAGCACAGACTATATCTGGATGTACTACAACAATTCTGGCGCTTCAGATGGTCAAAGTGCAAACGGAGTTTGGGATGCTAATTATCAGGGCGTTTGGCATTTGAAAGAAGACCCAACCACTACTTGTACTGGAACGAAAGAAGTTTGTGATTCAACTAATTTCGACAATGATGGAGATGCCAATGGCTCGATGGCAGCTGGCGCACAAGCTGCTGGAAAAATTGGCGGTAGTTTGGACTTTGATGGCACTGATGATTATATAGATGTAGGGGCAGGAGTTGGTATTGATTTTGACAGTAGTAGTAGTTTAACGTTGGAAGCATGGGCTAAGTTGGAAGATACAAATCAATCATCTCCTGTCATAGTGGCAAGACAAGATGATGCTACAGGTGAGTACACGTTGTTTTTTGGCGAAGCAACCGATAAGACTCCCAGTATTTATCTGAATGTTTCTGCTTGGAATGAAAAAATTGATGCGGCTTCAGCTTTAAGTCCTGATACATGGTACCATATTGCTGCTACCTATGATGGATCAAATGTTCGTATGTATATTAATGGTACCCAGTCTGATTCAGCAGCATTGAGCGGAACGATAACCGATTCTAGCGATAATACAAAAATCGGAATGGGAAATAGCTTATTCTTCAATGGTGATTTGGACGAAGTTCGAATTTCGAGCACCCCTCGCACCGCAGACTGGATTGAAGCAGTATATTTATACACTAACGATACTACTAAATATTCTTATTCAGCTGAAGAATCATCAACTGGCGCTGGCAGTGTGATTATCACTGATACCTTGAGTGCTTCAGGTACCAATGCACTCACTGTTTATGGCAATTGGACGAATAATGGAACATTCACTTCTAACAACGGTACAGTAGTTTTTGCTCCCACTGGATCAACAGCCATAATTGCCGGTACTGCTGCTACGAATTTCTATAATTTTACCGTAACCAATGCGTCGGCAGGTAAAACTATCAAATTCCGAAACGGTGCATCAACTGGGTTTACTGGGAACTTCAGTGTGAACGGCACCAACAATAGTCCGATTACGATATCTTCGGATAGTGCCGGAGTGCAATGGTTATTAAACTTGAGTGGTACCACGGATTTGAAATTCTTGATTTTGAAAGATGCTGGATGTTTTGGCGGGACACAAAGTATTGTCTTACATCCCAGTATTCAAAATCTCGGAAATAATGATACTTCTTGCTGGAAACTCATCACCCAAGGTCCTCCAACGGGCGCTTCTGGCGGCGGGAGCGGTGGAGTTAACTTGTTGCCAGATATATTCACGACCTTTGATACAAATAATTGGGGCCTTAATGGTTCATCAACTTTTGCTATTAGTACTAATACTGTTTACAGTACCACCGGAGCATCTTCTGATAGTTTGGCTCGCTGGATTGGTTCATCATTTGGCAATGATCACTATGCTGAAATGACCATTGCGGCAGCGGCGGCTGATCCCGCGTATATTGGGGTCGCGGTTCGGGTCCAAGATTCAGGCATGAGTGGCTATGTCGCGAATTGTAGCTCAACTAATATAAAACTTTTGGAGTGGAATGCAGGGGCAGAAACAGTACATTATACTGGTACTGCTTGTGCCGTGAATGACGTCATAAGGTTAGAAGTGACGGGTTCCAGTTTTGTTCTTAAAGTTAATGGTTCTACTGTAACCACACTAACTGATGCCACTTACAGTTCCGGTAAACCCGGATTGTCGGGTCGAGACAATAGTACCGGAACTCGAGGTGACAACTGGACTGCGGGTACCGCGTCTGGCGGTGGAGGTAGTGGAGGTTCTGGTGGTGGTGCTGGTGGGAGTTCAACTTTACCGGAATCATTTAGTTCTGGCTCAGTCTTGAGTGGGAGTTGGACTACTGTCTCATCTGGAGCGTTTGGAATAAGCAGTACCGCAGTTCACAGTAACGCTGCAGCTGCTGATACTATGGCCTATTGGAATGCCGCCAGCTTCAACGATAACCAATATGCTGAAATGACAGTAACCGCCGTTGCTTCTGGAACTCACATTGGTGTGGCTGTCAGAGTGCAGAGTGGTTCTCATAGCGGTTATGGTGCATACTGTGATGGGACAGAGATAAAATTAATAGAATGGAGCGCTGGTGCTCAAGATACTGTACATTATACTGGCAGTGCTTGTTCTACCAGTGACCTGTTAAGGCTTGAAGTAACTGGTTCGACAATTGTTTTGAAACGTAACGGATCGACACTGACTACGGTATCAGACGCTACTTTTTCAACAGGAAAGCCTGGTTTAGTCGGACGAGGTGATCAGACCACCACACTAGGAGATAGTTGGAATGCGGGGAGTATATCAGGTGGTGGTGGAGGTGGCGGAAGCCCATAAAATTATCTAATATTTTTTTAAAAACTCTGATTAATTCAGAGTTTTTAGTTTGTATTTGCTATATATTTTTGTTTTTGAAATAATACAAATAGTAGCAATTAAGGATATAAAAATATGAATAAATTGGTTATTTTTAGTTTATTTTTGTTTTCATTTACTTTTTCTACTCAAACAAAGGCTGTTATCCAGAATTTAAATGGCCTAACTCCTCAGTCCCAGACTTTTTCTAGCGATAGTGTTATTAATATCATTTCCACGGGGTCAAACCATTCATTTACCACTGTTTCAGATTCAATTGGCAATTCGCAATTACTATATGACACTGGACAACATCTTGCTACTACGTCAGATGTTATTTTTTCGACACTGACTTTGAATAATACAGGACTCCACCTTTTAGATACCAATGTCTCACACGATCTAATTGTATCATCCGGATCGGACCTAACAGCGGATAGAATTTTAACTATATTGACTGGCGATGCAAATAGAGCCTTAACACTCGTAAATGACGCAATAATTTCAGGGACAAATACCGGCGATGTAAGCTTAGCTGGAAGTTATGATTATTTATCACTTACTAATCAGCAAATTACTCTAAGTCCAATCGATCTTATAACAGATATTACAGGTATTCTTTCCACTGTGCAGGGAGGAACCGGAGTAAATTCATTGAATGATCTAATTATTTTAGGTACTCATTCGACTGGCAACTACATAAGCACTATTGTTGGATCATCCCCAATTTCAGTTTTTGGCTCGGGTTCTGAATCAGCCGATGTGACATTGGGTTTAATAGATGATTCAATAAATTCTGCAAAGTTTGATTTGGTTAATGGTAATACTTCTGTAGATGAACAGTGTTTAACATATGAAAATGGTGGGGTAAATGGCAGTTTGGAATGGCAACCTTGCAGTAGTGGAATAAGTATAGGGATACCTATTACCGGCTCTAGTGCAGGTTCTATTTTATTCGTTGAATCTCCAGGGATTCTTGCCGAGAACAATTCTAATTTTTCTTGGGATAATTCAGGGAATTTATTGAAATTAGGAGGAGATGTTAATTTTAATGATACAAGTGGATCATCCACAAGAAGTATTTCTATAGCTAATGCAATAGGTACAAATCAAAGCGGTGATTCATTATGGTTAAGTTCAGGAAAAGGATCGGGAACAGCTGATTCAGGGAATGTTCGGATAAGCGCAGCACATAATTTTACTGGTGGTAATGGTGGAGCGATAGAAATTTTAGGAGGCGGCACTGACTTAGCCGGAGACGCTGGGGATATTAGGATACAAGCGGGTAGTACAAGCGGTTTTAATAGCAGTGGCGATGGAGGTAATATATCATTGGCTGCAGGATATGCTTTTCAGAATACAGGAGTTGATGGATATGTAAACATTAACACTGGTTTCGGCGCTTATGTATTTGATGATAGAACATTGTTTATGGACCAATATACTGGTAATTTAGATCCATATAAAATTTTAGTCTCGAATCGTTTTTCTTCGCCTACCAACCCCGGGGTAGATTTGCAAATAGCGGCTGGAAATGGAGGTACTATATCGGGTGATCCTGGGGACGTGACTATTAGCGCAGGAACTGTAACAAGTGGAAACGGCGGAGATGTTGGACTCTATGCCTCTTCTGGGCTTGGATTTAATAGGAATGGCGGTAATATTATTTTGCAAGCAGGTGAGCAGACAGGAGAAGGGAATACAGGAGCATTTAAATTTCTGATCGGAGATGATTATTCTGGAACTTTAGATTTTAAATTTGTTACTGGACAGGTTTTTACGTTTCAGAATGTATCAGGGACAATACCCTTACTTCAGGCAAACCAAACTTTTACAGGTTCAAACACCTTTAGAAATTCAGTTAATAAATTTGTTAGTAATTCTAATCAAAGTACAGTTTATATTGGTAGTATGGATTTTGGAGGAACGACAGGTTGTATAGTAATGGGTGATAGTGACGGAAATGGAGTAACTTATATCACTGCAAATAATGGAGTAGTAACTGCATCTATAACTCAGCCCAGCAATTGTCAATAATTTGGGAAAATCACCTTAAATCAATGAACAATGATCAGATAACAATGAACAACAGAAAGGGGACCTATTGCTTAGGTCTCTTTTGCGTTTATACGTTTATCGGCAGCGCCGCGCGTATAAGTTAGCGTTAAACGTCAAGCGGATAAGATGCATATCGCTACCGCCTGACGATACTCGCAGCGCCGACGAACAACGAATTACTAGATGTGAGTAATCCCCAGAGGACAGAGTTGCCAAGCAATTAATTTTATCCTATACTAGGCCTATAAAGAACTAATGGTCGAAACAAGTTAATTAAAGGATCCAAATAAATGCAAAATTTTCTAGACAGCACTTCCCCCCAACCAATGCCAACAGATGACCAGTCCGGTCAGGGAGGTGGCAAAAAGTGGGCTGTCGTGGCTGTAGTCGTCGTCCTCGCTGCTGCTGCCGGGTTTGGTTACTATTATAAAGACACCACAGGTTCCACTTCTGGTGCGGTTTTGGGTGTGGATACAGAATATCAAGCGGTCTTTTTGACCTCGGGTCAGGTTTACTTCGGTAAACTAAGCATGGGCGAAGGGGATTGGATGCAATTGCGTGATATTTACTATCTGCAAGTTACCCAACAACTCCAACCAGATCCAACTAGTCAGGATGCGACAGCACAGACTCAACAGAAAAATATCCAATTGGTGAAATTGGGGAGTGAACTTCATGGTCCACAGGATGTCATGAACATCGATCGCGATAAAATCCTCTTCTGGGAAAACATGAAGGATGATTCCAAAGTTGTGGAAGCAATCAGAAAGTACCAGGAAACCAAGAAGTAGTAATAAGTAAAAAGTAATAAGTAAATAGAAAGATCAAGTCGGAAACGGCTTGATTTTTTGTAAAATCGAAATCTGAATATCGAAATACTAAACAAATCAAAGTAATTAAATAACACGCAATGCTGAATTTAATTCAGCATCTCAGGCAGAGATCCTGATTGCCATCAGGATTGCGTGTAGAGTAAAGCGAAATGTATGGAAGACAAAGATCCCGGTGTTTATATATTAACCAATAAAGTAAATACAGTTTTGTATACTGGAGCCACTGGTATTGGGTTAGAAAGAGTTTGGCAGCATAAACAAAAACTAGTTCCTGGATTTACTAAAAAGTATAATCTAGAAAAATTAGTGTACTATGAACCTTGCGAAACGATTGAAGAAGCTTTTGAAAGAGAAAGACAAATCAAAAACTGGAAACGGCAGTGGAAAATAGATCTAATAGAGAAAGATAATCCAGAATGGAAAGATCTTTACGACGATCTAGTAAAGAGATCCTGATTGTCATCAGGATTGCGTGATTTGCTTTAAATTACCACCCCTAACCCCTCCTAACCTTCCCTTATACTAAGGGGAGGAATCATTGCGACACCGTATAACCTAGACCTGTATAATCTGAGGGTTTTTTGCTATACTACGCTTAGCCTAATGCTTAAGAAAGAAACAAAAAAAGCTATTGCGTTATTGATGGTTGCTATGGCTTTACTTGCAAGTCAAAGTGTTTTTGCTACTGATTATTCTTCGACAAATTTTACGGTAAAAGACCCGGTGATAGATGAGGGCACGTCGTCGACCAGTTCAGCTAATTTTGGCTTAGGTCAATCGATTGGTCAGCTAGGAATCGGCAAATCGACTTCCACAAATTTTCAACTCTGGAGCGGGTTCCAGTATTTTTTTAAAGTTAATGCGAATGTTTTAACGGCTACTCCTGGAGCAGGCCAAGCGAGTTTGAGTTGGACTGCCCCCACAACTTTTTTGGGCATTACAGTCGGGAGTTACGAAGTCGGCACAGGAACAATTTCAGGATCCTATGTATTTGAAAATGTCGGCAGTGTGACGACTTTTATCAAATCGGGATTAACTGCAGGCACAACTTATTATTTTATTATCAAAGCGCTTAGTCCTGGCGGAAATTTCTTAGTTTTTTCTAACGAAGCTACGGCTGTGCCTACTGCAGCTGGGGGCGGTGGAGGTGGGGGTGGAGGCTATGGCAACCAGTTAACATTTAATGGGATAGCTTATCCTAACAGTTTAGTAACATTGGTTCAGGATGGGACTATTGCTGCAACGACCACTGCCGCTACCTCTGGTTACTTTTCAATGGGCTTAAACGGTTTGAGCAACGGTACTTATAATTTTTCGCTATACGCGGCTGATAGTACCGGCAATCTTTCTCCGAATTTAAATACCAGCAGAACCATTTCTAGCGGCGTTGCTGTGGTAGTCAATGATTTGATAATTGCCCCAACCATTCATTTGAGTTATTCGACCATCAAGCAGGGTGAAAGTTTGACGATTTCTGGTTATACTGCGCCGAGTGTTCCGGTCACGATTAATATTAGCGGGCAAGCCAATGTTAACGTGACGTCAGACGCCAATGGTTACTATTCTTATCTACTGGATACGACAGCGTTGATTAAAGCAGTTTATCAAGTTTTTTCTCACGCTTTGGTTGGCAGTATCAACTCGCCAAATAGTTTTACCTTGAGTTTCGAAGTCGGTGATACATCGGTACCCACGCCATCCCCTGAATGTAAACGGTCGGATTTGAACTGTGACGGCTGGGTCAATCTCATCGATTTTTCAATATTGCTGTATTTCTGGGATGATACAAATCCGTTTAATCCCAGAGCGGATATCGATAAATCGGGAAAAGTTGGACTTCGAGATTTTTCTATAATGCTTTATGATTGGACCGGCTAGAATCAGATAACAGTGATCAGTAAACAGTTAACAGAAAAAAATGCGAAGAAATTATAAAAATTTAATTAATAATTCCAAGAAGTTTTTGCTTCTTGTGTTATCTGTTATCTGTTATCTGTTATCTGCCACAACTGCGCAAGCAATCACTTTGTACTCTGGTGCCGCGAATCAGAATGTTTTTGTCGACCACACTTTCCTCGTGGAGTGGTATCTGGATACCCAGGATCAAGAAGTAAATACGCTTTCTTTGAAATTGAACTTTAGCAATGAAAATTTGGAAGTAATTGAAGCCACTCCTGGTAATTCGGGTTTGAATCTTTGGATTAAAACTCCGACTTTTTCCAATGAGAAAGGGACGATAGAATTAATCGGTGGTGTGACTGGTGGAGTAAATACCAAGAAGTTACCAATTTTCCGAGCAGTGTTCAAGCCGATAGCTGAAGGGGAAGCAAAAATTGTAATGGACGAAACTTCTACCTTGCTCTTAAGCGATGGAGTGGGAACCGAAGAGAAGCTAACCTTCAATCAACTGAAGTTTGAAATTCATCCAGCAGACTTAGCCCCGATAGAAATTATTTCACCGACGCACCCAAATCCAGATCACTGGTATAAACAGAACAAAGTTTTGATTGAGTTTTTACCTAAACCCAACACAGAGTATAGTTATGGTTTTTCCTCAAATTTAGAAGTGTTCCCTGATGATGTTCAGGATGCGGTCGAGGATGTTATTTATGAAGATTTACCTGATGGCATTTATTACTTCAAATTAAATTCTAAAACGGTAGGACCTGTCCCGTGGGAGGAGGCGGCAGTTTTTCGAGTGCAAATCGACACCACTCCGCCGCAAGAGTTTCAGCCGTATCTGGCCGCTGATCCGTCGATTTTTGCTGGCAAACCATTCATTAGTTTTAACACTCGCGACAACATTTCAGGTGTTGATCACTATGAAGTGAAGTTTGGAGGATGGGGGAGGTGGGAAAAAACGGCGGATTCGGTACTGCAAGTCCCAGGTTTTATTTTAGGCCAGACGATTTCGATCAAAGTTGTGGATGCTGCAGGGAACGAGCAAATCAGCACGATAAATCTTAACGAATTACCAAATCAGGGATTCTTTCAGAAATACATTCTATGGGTTATAATTATAATGGCCTGTATTCTGGCTGTATTTGGATATCTACTATATCGATTTTTACGAAAAAAATACGCAATTTAAAATGCAAAGCAAAAATAAAATTATTTTTGGTCTAATTACAGCAAATCTGATTGCGAGTTTGTTTTTTATTCCGACGACGAATGTTGCTGCCCAAGTTCCTTCTGCTAACCTTTCGCTAACACCCTCGTCCGGCTCTTTTGTTGTCGGGAGTACATTTGATGTTTCTATTTATTTGGATACAAAGGATCAAATAGTTAATACGATTGAACTCAATGTCAAATTTCCACCGGACAAACTTCAGATGGTCTCCTCCTCCACTGGCAAATCCATTATCGGGATTTGGACGAGCTTGCCGAAATATAATAACCAAGCTGGAACCATTCATTTAGTCGGAGGTGTCCCTGGCGGGATTCGCGTAAGTCGGGGACTGATCGCGACGTTTACGTTCCGTGCCAAATCAGTCGGCTCGGCCATAGTGAAGTTTGATTCGAGTCGGGTGTTGCTAAATGATGGTTTTGGGACAGAAATTTTGACCCAAAATTTCAACAGTCTTTACGATTTGACATTACCTCCACCATCTGGTCCAGTGGTAGTTTCCGATACCCATCCAGATCAGACACAGTGGTATAAAGAAACCGCAGCTTCGCTGAAATGGGAACAAGAGTTTGGAGCCGATGGATTTAGCTATGTTTTAAATTCAACTCCAGTTGATGTCCCTGATCAGATTTCTGAAGGCAACAAAAATAATGTCGTCTATCGGAATTTATCCGAAGGCCGGCAATATTTTCACATTCGAGCATTGCGGGGGGGAGTTTGGGGAGGCACAACCCATTTTGCCTTAAATATTGACCCAACCCCACCGGCGGAATTTCCGATCGAGATTAGTCCCAACAGCAAAACCACACGGCGCCAACCAGTGATTCAATTTAATACGACTGACGTGCTGTCTGGTTTAGATCACTATGAGATGCGAATTGTTCCGCTCAACAAATCTCCGGAATCGACGGACAATGCTGATGAATTATTTTTTGAAGTCCAGAGTCCCTATATCACGACAGATTTAGATTTAGGCAAATACGATGTTTTAGTCCGAGCATATGACTTAGCTGGGAATTATCGGGAGCAAAATGAACGGCTGGAGATCGTTACAGCGATATTTAAATATGTAAATGGGGAAGGATTAGAATTTAAGAGTTGGCTTACCGTTCCCTGGTGGTTATTGTTACTGTTATTGTTAATAATTTTAATGCTGCTGCTATATATCATCAGCAAACTACACTGGTGGCATCGAAAATTAGATGACAGGCGAGAAACCAAAGAATTGCCAGGGAATTTACAGCAACAAATCGAGGAACTCCAAAAATACCGGCAAAAGTATGGAAAAATTATTCCAGTCTTGCTCGCTTTAATTATTACTTTTGCATCGGGAACGGTTCAAGCGCAGGAATCGGGTTTGGAAGTCTTAGGCCCACCAGTTATCAGTTCTGTATCGAAGAATATTTCGGATGAAGATATTTTCTATGTCGGCGGTCAAACCGGAGTCGCCAGTGCTGATGTTGTGATTTATCTGCAAAGTCTGGAAACGTCAGCGACTTTGAGCCAAACTGTGAAAGCGGATAAAAACGGGGAGTGGTTCTATCGTCACAGTGGGTTTCTAAGCCCTGGTAGTTATTTATTATGGACGCAGACGAAAGTTGGGAATCAGCTTAGTCCGCCGAGCCCACAAATCGAGTTGCTGGTAGAGACCACAGCTATTAAATTTGGTGCGACTAGAATTAGTTACACGAGTTTATATCTGACCTTATTTGTCCTGTTCGCCTTGTTGTCGCTATTGTTATTGGCTTATATTATTTATAAATTTATTCACGGCCATCGCAAGCACAAAATGTTCATGAAAGAAATTACGGAAGCTGAAGCATCCGTCCGCCGCGGATTCGCCGTGCTCAATCGTGATATCCAAGCAGAACTAGAAATAATCAAAAGTGCCAAGATGAGCAAAGATCTCTCAAAAGAAGAACAAAAGAAAGAAGAACAGTTGCTTAAGGATTTGGGTGAGATCGAGCAATATCTATCAAAAGAAATCTGGGACATCGAAGAAGTGGAACGCGGTCGCTCGTAGTAAATTAATTTTTGGTTAAAAAAAGAGCGCTGCGGGAAGCCGGGCGCTTTTTAGTTTTCGAGAATGCGTGTCACTGTCTGTGTGAGAGACTCAAAATCCCCGAGCTGCACGCTTCTGAATTCACGAGGCCGATTTTCCTCGTATTTCATAAGCAGCAGTACTTTATGAGTTTCGGCTTTCTGGCGGGCGAACTCCAGGCCGTCAGTGCGCGACCGGTAGGAATCCATGACTATCACGAGGTGATAATCTTGGATTCTCGCTTGGTCCAGGCATGTTTTGGCTGAGTCGAGGCCGATGGTCGTGATTTGATCCCACTTGCTTAAAGCTGCTCTGACTGGTTGAATCCTGGACTCGTCGTCAGCGACAAACATGATCCTTTTTCGTGTCATCGAACCCTCCGTTTGGGTTTTTTCGTGAGCTTGGTTTTTGACCTCACTCGGTTCGCACGTTCTCGGTCTCGATTCAGAATCTCTTCCGCCTCACGCATCAGAAGATGGGGATTGGAGTTACTCCGAGGACTACCTTGCTTGTCGATAAGGGTATACCAGCCGTGGCTTACCTTCTGGATTCTAAACCTTTGCTTCTCGTCACCGCTGGTCTTGTTTCCCTGACCTGCGTTGATCCAAGTAATCGGCATATCAACCCTCCACGCAAACCCCACGGTAATGAAATATAACATTCTTTGGCAAAAAAAAGAAGCCTTTTGATACATCAATGCCAATCCCCATTATCTGCACAGCTGTGCATAATTTGGGATAGTTAGAAAATATAGTCAGATTTTGCTGAAAAAACCGAAACGTTTTTTTCGAGTCCAAGCTCTTTTATTAAGCTGACTATATCCAACGAAACTTTGAATGGACTCAAGAAACAGCTTTCTCTTATTTGAGTATATCCATTCCTAATTAAGAATCTGCGAAGGGTATGCCTGGCGTTGTTCTTTTTTTGAGGGACATCGAAAATAATTAAACTGGAAAGTCCATCTGTTCGATTAACTTTGTTCGATGGTTTACGACGAAGCTTTTTTGCTTTCTCTGAAATAATAAAAGTATTACCTGCGGCAGTCGACTTTCTTATTAGAAGATTTTGCTTTTCGAATTTGTAGATTTTTCGGTAGTATGTAGTGCGGGGAAACTTCTTGTACCTGATTTGCCCATATGGACCCAACTCAGCAAAGTTCTCTGGATTCATAACCCTAAGAAAATCCAAAAATTCTTCCAATATCTTTCTAGAAATTGATTTCTTTTTCATAGTAAGTGCATTGTACCACTTTACGCCCACCTGTGCAAAAAGTGGTACCGTATGCAGAATTTACATTATGCAATAGTTTATGCAATAAAAAAAAGCCCTCTTGTGATGCGCTATGGATCAAGCAGGAGAGCAAATCAGGGCCTATGGCGTCAGTGGTCTTGGTAACGCCTGGGGTCAGTTACGTCATAAACTTCGAACAATTCTGATAGACCTGTGCGGCATTTAGAGCAAAGGTCTACGTGTTTACGCCGTTCCGCTGACAGTGAATCGACGGCTTGGACCAAGTCGGCAAACAACGCCAACCGGTTGTACTCCAGAGTATTCAGATGCGGACCTTCTGGCTCCTGAACCTTGACTGGCCGTTTGTTCATCGGATTCTTGGGGCAAGTCTTACCGTAGTGCCCCAGTTCACGGCAGTAAGAGCATCTTCGTCTGATCATCGAACCCTCCCTAACGAAACCGAGAGATGAACCACGAAATCAGTGAGAGTACGCAAACGATCACGATGTCACGGTAGATTGGAATATGCAGCCGACGTGAGGCGTCAACTGGCAGTTTCCAGATGAGCCGCACTGCATGGATCGCAAACACAAATGCGACCAAGACAATAACAATTGGTGGCCAATAGTAGTGGTCCAACACGATTCTTCCTTCGTCTGGCTGTAGAGACGGTCAGGCTTGATTCAGCGCCTTGCGAACTTCGGCGAGGAACTCGTCCTTGGTCGCTTCTCGCGGAACCAAGATCCCGCCCTGGACATCACAGTCCCTGGTGATCAACCGATAACCTGAGATTGTAATCTCCTGACAAAACGCTTCGGTACCAGGACCGAGATTGCCGATGATGACCAGATCGATATCGACCGAAGGAATCATCGCCTGATTCGCTTCAATGATGAGTCGGGCAGGGATGACGTCGTGGCCTTCCTCGCTCACGACTTTCTGCATCCTCTGCAGGTAGCTCCGGTTTTCTTCGCCGATCAGAATTGTCATCGGACCTCCGTTTAGATTTCTTTTCGTCGACGAGTTACCAGCCAGACAATTACTACCGTCACCAGGCCGATAATCGCCGGAATCTCCATGCCGGTATTCACCCGGCTTACCGTGATCTCCCAGCCACTAAACATAATCCTTCCTCCGTTGTGGTGAAACCAAGATAGCACTATGGTCTTCTCTTGACAAGGCTCAACAAAAGTTTTATAATACCTCTACCGTTAAAAACCTAATAAAAGGAGTAAACAGAAAACACATTGTTTCGGGCAATTCTTTTGATCCCATCAGATGAATTCGGGATATCAGAGAACACGCTTTTACGTGTTTTTTACTTGCTTGGCCGCCGAAGCCTTGGCGAAGGCGGCGCTCAAAGGTTTTTAAATGATCTTTCCCAACTGAATAATCCAATAAACTACTTTGTACATAGTTTATTGGGAGTAAGGTAAGTAATCGTCTCCCGCCACTGCAATTAATATTTAATTGTAGGCGGGATCCCGCCCCCAAGGCGGGAAATTCTTTTGATTTCTACCCCGACGTCTACTATTTAATAGTCAGATGAAGTCGGGGCTCCGACTGAAACGTCGGAGCAGGGCTTTTGAATAGTGAGCCTTTTTAAAAAATCACTATTCGCCAGAAATTAAGTTCAAAAGTTTTAATGTTAAAAGGTTAAAAAGTTTACTTTGCAACCTTGAAACATTTCAACTTTCAAACTTTCTTATATGAAGAGTTTGATCCTGGCTCAGGATGAACGCTGGCGGCGTGCCTAAGACATGCAAGTCGAGGGGGTTTAGACCCCCGGCGAACGGGTGAGTAACACGTGGGAACTTTCAACAAGTTTGGAATAACCTTCCGAAAGGAAGGACAATACCAAATGTGCCCGCAAGGGTAAAGGAGCAATTCGCTTGTTGTGAGGCCCGCGTCCCATCAGCTAGTTGGTAGGGTAAAGGCCTACCAAGGCTATGACGGGTAGCGGAACCGAGAGGTTGATCCGCCACACTGGGACTGCGACACGGCCCAGACTCCTACGGGAGGCAGCAGTTTGGAATTTTGGACAATGGGCGAAAGCCTGATCCAGCGACGCCGCGTGCACGAAGACGGCCTTCGGGTTGTAAAGTGCTTTTGATGGGGAAAAATCCCGCACCTTTTTGGTCTGGTTGGGGTTTGAATGTATAATACGCGTATGTATTACGTTTATATACTTTTAAATCTAGACGAGAAATCTGCTCGTAAGTTCTACATTGGAGTTACTGATAAAGTAACGACAAGAGTAGATCAGCATAATCATGGATTAAGTCAGTGGACAAGTAAATTTGGTCCCTGGAGGTTAATCTATTTTGAAGCTTATCTATCGCCAGTAGATGCTGGTCGTCGAGAGCGACAGTTAAAGCATCATGGCAAAGGGTTTCATGAACTTAAGAAAAGATTAGAATCTAGCATCAACGATGCCAAAAAGGTGCGGGACTGATGGTACCCATAGAATAAGAGGTTGCTAACTCTGTGCCAGCAGCAGCGGTAATACAGAGACCTCAAGCGTTATCCGGAATCATTGGGCGTAAAGCGTACCGATAGGTGGTTTTGAAAGTTTTGGGTAAAAGCCAGAAGCTCAACTTCTGAGTTTGCTCAAAATACTGCAAAACTAGAGGGGCAAAGAGGAGACTGGAACGAACGGTGTAGTAGTGAAATGCGTTGATATCGTTCGGAACACCGAAAGCGAAGGCAGGTCTCTGGGTGCCACCTGACACTGCTAGGACGAAAGCGTGGGGAGCGAATGGGATTAGATACCCCAGTAGTCCACGCTGTAAACGATGGATATTAGGCATGCGCGAGTATCGACCCTCGTGCGAGCCGTAGCTAACGCGTTAAATATCCCGCCTGTGTAGTACGGCCGCAAGGCTAAAACATAAAGGAATTGACGGGGACCCGCACAAGCGGTGGAGCATGTGGTTTAATTCGACGATAAGCGAGGAACCTTACCAGGGTTTGACATGTATCTTCAAGCGCACGGAAACGTGTGATCTTCGAGAGTGATACACAGGTGCTGCACGGTTGTCGTCAGCTCGTGTCGTGAGATGTTCCCTTAAGTGGGAGAACGAGCGCAACCCCCATGTTATGTTGATTTTCATAACAGACTGCCGGCGTTTAAGCTGGAGGAAGGCGGGGATGACGTCAAATCAGCGTGGTTTTTACACCCTGGGCGACACACGTGCTACAATGGGTAGGAACAAAGGGACGCAATACCGTAAGGTGGAGCAAATCCTCTCAAAAACTACCCTCAGTTCGGATTGAGGGCTGCAACTCGCCCTCATGAAGCTGGAATCGCTAGTAACCGTAGATCAGCCTCGCTACGGTGAATACGTTCTCGGGTTTTGTACACAAATTAAAGGCGCCTGGCGGCTATTAAAGCTAAGTGGTTTAAGTCCACTCGCTCGATTTTCGAGTGTAGCGAACGGGTAGGTCTACTTCCGCGAGGGATAGACTGAAGGATCCTAGTAGCAAAGGGCAGCGTGATCATAAAAAGAGAGATACGACCTATTTTTAGTGCGGTGTGTAATAGGGAAGTATCACAAAAAATCTCGATCATGATGTTTGGAATAGTATTAATGGTTACCCAGGGAGATCTCATAAACTTATGGAAAATTTAAAAGTTTTGAGAAGTCAGCTGCGTCATAGTAAGCTTGGTTTAAAATCAAGCCGAAGGACAAAACCGATGGTTTCTGATGATTATATCGTCGGTCTAACAGATGGAGAAGGATGTTTCTATGTTCTAATAAAGTCACCCTTAAATAAGGGCGGTGGCGGACGTGTTACTTTGAACTTTTTTATAAAAGTTCAGGAACAAGATAAGGCTATGCTCGATAAAGTTCGTAACTCTTTAGGTTGCGGAGCAGTATACTTTCAACCAGAAAGTCGAGAAAATCATAGTCAATGTTACCGTTATACAGTAAACACACATAGAGCAATCCTAGATGTAATTATCCCGTTTTTTCGCAAGCATCAATTGCAGAGTTATTCAAAGAAGAAAAGCTTTGAGTTGTTTTGCAAAATAGCTAAGCTTGTAGAAATGGGAAAGCATCATTCTAAATTTGGTCTAGATCGAATTCGATTACTAAAATCTCAAATGAACCTTCGGACTCGCGTAGCGCGGTAACGCCGCACACTACGTGGGAATGCGAAACTATCAGTTATCGCAATCCGCCCGTCACACCATGGAAGTGGTTAGTACCCAAAAGTCTCGTTAGAGAACTAAGGTAAGAATCATGACTGGGGTGAAGTCGTAACAAGGCATCGGTAGCGGAAGCTGTCGATGGATCACCTCCTTTCTAAGGAGAATTCCGTCTCTACCAGACAACATTTCGATGTTTCTGGCAAGCGGGAAGGATGGTCGATTGCTCTGACGCAAGTCAGAGTGATACATCAAAAACGACGATATATAAGCCTTATTCCCAATAATTTACGTACAAAGAAATAGAAGCCTTGCATGAGGCTTTTTATTTTTTAGTGAATATCTGTTGTTTCTAAGCTAAATTCACTAATATTTGACAATTATTCGTTAATCGACTATAATAGTTATAGGAATTAACTATAAATATGGCTATAACTAAACCTATTAGAAATAGAATCCAAGCTCTTAAGAGCGAATTTGATACTATGCGACAAGGTAAAGAATCTCTTTTAAATATGATTGATGATGCTGAAATTCCAGAGAGTGTCTATAACTCTAATGCTATAGAAAATTCAACCTTGACTCTTAAGGAAACTGAAAAGATTTTATTGGAGCAGGAGGTCTCACGAGATATTTCTTTGCGCGAAGTTTATGAAGCAAAAAACCTTGCCAGAGTTATAGATTATATTCGTAATAAAGTTCAAACTCTTGAAATAAATAAAGAAACTATATTGCTTCTGCATCAGATGTTGATTGGGGGCATTGATGATAGTATTGCTGGCCGATTCAGGAAGAAAGGGGAATATGTCCGAGTCGGTACTCATATAGCACCAGCTCCGGAACATGTAGAGAGAATGATTGAAGAAATACTAAATGAGTATTCAAGCAATTTGGAATCGTATTTTGTGGATAAGGTTGCAAAGTTCCATTTGGATTTTGAAACTGTACATCCATTCTGTGATGGTAATGGTCGCATCGGGCGTGTGCTTACTAATTTGCAGCTGCTTAAACTTGGTTTCCCAATTATTATTATTAGGGATAAAGAGAAAAAAGAATATTATGATGCCTTCAAAGAATATCGAGATAGTAAAAATAAGAATGGAAAGATAATGGAAAAGATTGTAGGTCTGGGTTTGATTGAATCACTGCATAAAAGGATTACTTATCTTAAAGGGGACAATGTTGTCATACTTGCTGATTATGCTAAGAAGCATAAAAAATCTACCCCAGCTGTCCTAAACGCTGCGAGAAGACAAAATATTCCAGCATTTAGAGAAAAAGGTGTTTGGAAGATTGGGGAGAGTTTTAGATTATAACCTAAAAGCCGGATGTTAAATAACTTCCGGCTTTTAGCAAACGTTGGGTGTTTCCATGTGTTTGTATTGTTGATTTTTACTATATTGGGCGAACTGCCCGGAGTTAACAATATTTGGAAACATCACGTGCGTAACTTTCGTTTTGCTTCATTCATCTCTCCTTTCAAATTAAGTATATGACAGCTAGATGTAAAGTAAAGTAGAAAACCTACAAGATTTAAAATAATCTATAAAAACCTGGACAAATCCTGACGGCGCTTTCGTCGTCAGTGGGCGAGTGCTATGATACAAGTATGAAGATTACTGAAACCTTAGAACAATTAGGGCTCCACCCAAACGAAGTTAAGATTTATCTGGCTGCTTTGGAATTGGGCCAGGCAAATATAACGGAATTGTCAGCCAAAGTCAGCATTCCTCGCACCACTGTTCGGGAACACATAGACGAGATGCTACAGAAAGGTCTTTTGAATCAATTCGAAAAACATGGTCGAACGATTTTGATAGCGGTTGAACCTAGCCGCCTCCTGGCTCACGAACAAGCAAAAGAAGTTGCACTCAGTTCAATTCTTCCCGAACTGGAAGCGATCAGAGAAAAAAGCGGAATACAAAAACCAATTATCAGAACTTTTTTTGGTTTATCAGAGATCCGCCAAATTTATGATGATATGATAGCGACCAAACATCCAATTCTAGGCGTTGACGCTTTTCGTGATGGGCGCGAAATTTTGGGCATGGATTTTATGAATTCCTTCGTCCAGCGTCGATATGAGCATTTTTTGAAAATTCGTTTAATTGTAGAAAAAACACCTGCCGCTTTGGAGTTGCAGGCGAGGGACTCAGATCAATTACGACGGACCAGATTTTTACCTGATAATTTCGAGTTACGCCGGACCGCGAATTTTATTTACGGTAACAAAGTCGCGATGATTTCTTTCAACCGCAAAGAACCGACCGGTATCGTGATCGAGGATCCGGATACAGCTCATACCATGTCGATTTTTTTCGAAAGTTTGTGGAACCAAAGTACTGACAAATGACGGCGAATTGGCCGTCATTTATTTAGGTTTTTTATTGATAAATTTGGCAGTTTGTTGGCTTATTCATTAGTTGAATTGTTATTTTATGCAGGAATGGTATAAAAAAAGAGGGTATAGCTACGCCCTCATTTAGGAAGTGGTTAAAGGTCGAATTCAATCCGCCGTCGCTAAAGCTATGGCGGACAAGTAGGAGTAAAATATATGAACAAATTTAATTGGTTCAAGGCAGTGGGTTTCGGTGCTCTGGTTTGGGCAATCATGTTTATAGCAGCTTCCATCTTCGTGGGATTTGGGATCACGATTAACCTCTGGGCAGAAATTACATTGGCAATTGTCGGTGGAATCGCTGCATACTTGCTTGCTATAAATATTCGAGCCCCAGCACCAATGTCAGCCTTCGGTTATGGCGCTGTGTTTGTGGTAGTTGGGGTTATCCTAGATCTAATAGTTAGCCAACAGTTTGTTTCTGGATTGTTTACGATGTGGACATATTATCTAGGCTATGCGCTAGTGTTATTTGCTCCACAGGTAGAGCTGGGATTTCGCAGCACCAATGTTTCTGTTCAGCGATAAGATAATGAGGGCGTAGCCGAAATCAAATAGTGTTATTTAATTAGTAAATTTATGAATGAGATTCCAACACAACATTATTATGGAGATCGCGTGAGGCAACTATTTTTCGTTGCGGCTGCAATCATGCTGATTGGCTTGCCCTTTGTCGGTCCACTCGTCACCTTGCCAGTATTTATTTCCATCTTCGCGATTCTTGTTTTAGATTTTTTAGCCGGCCTGACTAATCCGAGGCAGATGTGGGTCAATTGGGTCAATATTCTGGTGGCTTCGATTGCCCTGGTCGTATTCGAATACGCAGCAGTTAAATCGTTTAATGATTCTCGTGCCTTCTTCTTTGTTGTCAATCAATTTTTAGCCACGTTGTTTCTCCTCGCCATCTACTTGAGCACGAAGACGCTAAGAGGAATGATGATTAACAAAGAGTAATATGACACTCAATCTGCTTAAAAATATAGCCGCCGTAGTCGTATTGATTCTGATTGGGTTGGCGGTCGAGCGCTTCGCGATTCGTAGAGAATCGCCCCCACCAATTCCTCAAGAAACAAACTTCGATTTTACCGGACATATAGTCAGAAATAATCCCGGATTGAAACCTGACACCTGGTATTTGATTTATGAAAAGCCAGGACAGCCAGCATTGAATGTTGAGCTCAAATTCGATGAAAAAAGCTTCTGTTTTGTAAATGATCAGTCCATTTTTTGCAGTGAGTACACCTTTACTGTTGGTCAAGCCATCCATGTTGAAGGTGTTGAGAAAGATAACATAGTTCTGATCAGACAAATGATAGTCCTGGAAGATGTGGAACCAGCAAAATTATTACAAATTAAACTTTACTATTACAACGAAGACAGGGATCGGGAAATATCGGGCGGGGAGTGGCTGAGCTTAGATCCTGAAGCCGTGATCCCTGTAGAACGACAAATTCCCACTACCATGACGCCGATTCAAGATGCGATCAGGTTGTTGATCCGAGGAGAATTATCGAGTGAAGAAAGAGATGAGGGATTTATGACTGAATTTCCAAATGAGGACTTTAAACTACTGGGAGCAAATTTGAAAGCCGGTGTACTGACTTTGGAATTTACGGAAGTTCCAGGGTTTACTATGGGTGGGTCGGCAAGAATTAGATTGATGACGGCTTCAATTACAAAGACTGCCAAACAATTTTCTGAAGTCAAGACAGTAAAATTTTTGCCCGAAGAAATATTTCAACCATAAAAAAACGTGAGCGGTTTTTCTTTTTGCCATTTTATTGCTTGGGGTATATGATTTATACATGAAAGTATTTTCAATATTGTTTTTCGTTTTAATAGCATTAGTGCCATGTGCTTTTATCTTTTCATGGCTTATTTTGGTAGGAGATAGTGCCCACTTCTTTAATGATGTTTTTTATCCTATATGGATTCTTGTGTTCCTTTTAGTTTACCTTTTTTCTTGGTTATATAGAACAAATCATCCGAGAGAGATTGAGCCTAAATCTCTTAAGATTATGAGAGCAATCGGAATTATTATTATAGTTCTTGCTATGCTTTTTGCAGTATCAATGTTCTACTCTCTTTATAAAGGTTTCGGTGGGTGAGAAATGTTAGAGCACTTTTGGTTGACATGATTTGTTTTTTGCCCAAAAGGCGATTTTTTTTTCGATCACCAGTGTCAATTTTTGCACGGCCGTGCAAAAAGATAGACGATTATAATAGATAATAGTAAGCGAACATTAGGAAAAACAACAGAATACCGAAAGCACCGATGACAAATAAAATTTTGTCTGTAAATCCTTTGACTGGGGAGAGCATTAGTTTGGGAAATAATGCGATTTTCTTTCTGTTGAACGGATAGAGATAACCAACAGAGGTGTTGAATCCATCGATCAGCGGATGGCTGATATAGCTTAGGAAAAATACATAAGGTAATAGTGGATAAATATTATTTAAATAAAAAAAGTTGATCAGATAGACGATCAGGAAAAATATTAGTGATACAAAGACGGAATGCATGATTCCACGATGGTGAAAATACCTCCCAGTAAATATTCCTTTGAAATTACTCAATACCCCTCCACCCACGTAGTGGATTTTTGCGCCATCTCCAGCAGCATCAATATCGGGCAGGAGACTGGCTAGCATCGCGACGGGTAGAAATACCAAAAGGGATTGGTCTGGGTTTTTCGTAAATGATGTAAGCCAAACAGCATTGGCTCCTATCGCTAAATGTGTTCTCCACGTCATATAGTAAATTTATCACAAAGTCGCCACAATGGCGATTTTTTACTTTGACCGGCCGAGCTTTTTTGTACTATGATTACTTGAAATCGAAAGAGGAAAGCCCACGACTTAATATAGGAGTTGAGGCTATGACTACCGTCGAAAAGTTGCGAAACTCAACCGCTGCTGCGCGCATCCGCGAGCAGAAAGCGCTCATCGTCCATCGCAAGATCGCCGCGAAGACCATCTTGGAACTGGGTGAGAAGCTCTCGTCGGCAGGGTTCACGATTCGGGAATTTACCATGGATTCACCCCACGCCATGGGCGCGATCCGATACTGGGACCGATACCAAGATTTATTGATTGGTGCGGGGACTGTGGAGACACCCGAGCAGGTCTACGAAGCTGTCCACGCCGGCGCTTCGTACGTTGTGACCTACTGGAACAACCACAAAGTCATTGAAGCCGCGCTCAAGCGTGAGATCATTGTGATCCCAGGATGCAAAACGCCGACAGAGATCCGGGAAGCGTGGCACACGGGTGCGACGTTCATCAAGCTCTACCCTGGAGGGTTTGACAACGGTGCGGAGCTGGAAGAATTCGTCCACGGACCTCTGTCACACGTGCAGTTCGTCGTTGCAGGTGGGGTGACTCGTCACAATGCCGGTCAGCTGTTGAAACGGGGAGCAGCTGCGGTTGCTTTCGGTGCCACTGAGTTCCTCGAGAACGGGATCGAATCAGCGGATCAGATCATCCACGAAGCCGCGGTGAATATCTCGTTGCCTCACGCCGCCTAACCAGCAACTCGTCAGTGATCTTTTGGAGCAGACCCACAAATCTGCTCTTTTTTTATTTCATGTATAAAAAAAACGGGCGTCTGCGACTCCCGCTAACTAAATTGATTTCTGGCTTGAAGCCTTCGCTTCTTCCTCTGTCGCGATGACAACTTGTCGAGACTTCGTCTCGCTACTATTTTTTTCGCCGCGGATTATGACCCGTGCGCAATTGATCACCCCGACGAATGTTAGCAGGATGAACAGCGACCAGCCGATGGTACTGCTCCAGCGCCAGTGATAGACGAAAATCGTGTGCCAGATCAGAATGAAGGTCGCGTGAGCCTCGAGGCAGAACAGGGCAAACAGCTTTCGTGCCTTATTCTGGTCGAGCTTTTTTCTGTTTTCGTGAGCGGACGACAGAATACCGTTGACTACCAAGCCGATGGTGACTAGACCCCAGCGCACGAATGTTTCCATTGGTTTCCTCCTGAATCCAGATATTACACTAGACCACAATAGAATTCAAGGCCTGATGTTTCTGGTCTTTTGCACTTTTTTCAAGCGAGGAGTATATTATATTTATGAATTCCGTTAGAGACATAGATGTTCTACGTTTATATATTACAAAGTCAGAAAGATAAGCGCTTATATTCTGGATCAACGAATGATTTACGGAAACGCTTGAGCGAGCATAATTCAAGAAGGGTTTATTCAACAAAAGGCCGGGGTCCATTTATCTTAATTTACTACGAGTCTTGTTTAAACGAACTAGACGCTCGGGTAAGAGAAAAATATTTAAAAACAGGAATGGGTAAAAGATATATAAAAAATCGGTTCAAGCGTTTCCTGTCTCTAACGGGATGAAAACTATACTAGTTGTCGAGGATGACACCATGTTTACAGATATTCTTCGACACGTGTTAACCAAAGCTGGTTACAATGTGGTTACAGCCAAGGACGGCCTGGAAGGATTGGATGCAGTCCGCGGACATCATCCGGATTTGATCATTCTCGATATTATGATGCCCAAATTAGATGGATTAGAGATGTTGAAGCAACTGCGAAATCAAGAAGAGCCAGACAAGAAAGCCCGGGTAATTATGCTAAGTTCAGTCGAACAGCCAGATTCGAAAATCCAAGCATTCGCTAGCCAAGTGGATGACTATCTGGTCAAATCCAATGTCGATACAAAAATCGTTCTAGAAAAAGTCAAAAAAGTCCTACACGATTAGTAAAATAGACAAAAAATAGCTGGTGTTAACAGCTATTTTTGTTATCCCAGGACTCTTTACAAAGCTGGGGTTATATGCTAATATCTGTAGTCAAGACAAACGCAATGGATTCTAAATATTTGCAAATCAAAACCTATCGGGATAATCCAAAAACCACTTTTTTTGCGGTGTGTATTTTACTATTATTGTTAGGAGCTATATTTTTGGAGCACAACACCTGTCGCATCGTTGAGTATATTTACAACAGCGATCGTCTATCTGGCAACGTCCCACTTATTTGCAAAATCTTTTAAAAACAATGGTATAATGTAAAGGAAGTTTAAACTTTAAAGAAACAAATATAGAAATGTTGAAAGATTATAAATTAGGGGCCCTGGCCGGATTTTTGACCGGGATTTGTTTGATCCCGACTGCTTGGAATAGTGGTTATCAACAAACCGGCATTCTATTTGCCGTACCATTTATAATTGCCTTGGTAATCATGTTTGGGGTTTGGCTCGGCAAATTTCTCTCGAATTTTTTGCCGATCATGTACCAGCTATCCAGATTTGCGGCAGTGGGAATTCTCAACACCGCTATCAACTTTGCGGTTTTAAATCTGTTGAGTCTTTGGAGCGGGATTACGGCTGGGATTTCAGTCGGGGAATACAACATTCCAGCGACCATCATTGCTGCCACCAACAGTTATTTTTGGAACAAGCATTGGGTATTTCAGGGTCGACAATCCGCTATCCAGGATGTCCCGAAATTTATCCTGGTCACGTGCTTAGGTTTACTCGCCCGGAGTACAGTTTTAGTAGTCATGACCTCACAAGTCAGTCATTCGGGAATTGCTGCGGGTGCTTGGCTAAATATCAGCAATGTGGTTGCGACATTTGTCGGGATATTTGTCGACTTTATCGGGTACAAAATCTTCGTTTTCAAACGAAAATAAGAGCTGTCGTAATCACCAATTGACCTCTGCAAAGAGGTCTGTTTTTATTATGTTGAGGTCGCAGAATTAATGCCTGCCTGCCGGCAGGCAGGAAAGGACAAAACATGAAAAAATCAATATTCATAGCCAGTTTGGCTTTATTCATTGCCAGTACTAGTTCTGCTGCAGTCAGCTCGTCCTTGACGGTTAATGGTGATACCAGAATCGGATCGGATGTCAGTGTTTCTGCCAGTTGTGGCGATGTCCCGAACGCAAGTTTGGTACCGATCACACTTAGCCAGATCGGTATGGCCAGCCGAGTCGGGTTCGCGGCAACAGTCGGATCGAACGGCAGCTTCTTTACGACAGTTCGATTACCATCGACCGGATTTCAACCTGGACCTGCTTTCCTAAGCGCGACTTGTCCAGATGGAAGCACGATCATGTCTGCTATCATATTGAGTGCTAGTATCACTAGTTCTAGTATTACCAGTGGTGATGTCGCAGGGGTTTCAACCACCCCAGTCGGAGGAGTGGCTGCGGGTGTTGCGGGTTTAGATTTAACCTTGATCATTGCTGGAATTCTCGTCTCTGCAGGGATTATAGGATTACTCCTGGGGTCTAAACGAGAGACTCCTGTGCACTAGTAGTAGTTGATGTAAAACCGTTTCCGATTTATCGGAACGGTTTTACTTTGCTATAATAAGTGAAAATAAGCCTAATTGAAATGAAAAACAAAGGATTCACGCTCATCGAGCTGTTAGTAACTGTTGCCATTATTGGGATTTTGGCTGCGGTTGTTCTGGTTAATTTGAATTCGGCTCGGCAAAAAAGCCGTGACGCTCGCAGACTTGCGGATATTCGTCAGATTATTACTGCACTTGAAATTTTTTATAATGATAATAGTGGCTATCCAGATACCCCTATTCCAGCCACACCTAGTGACACTGGTCCAGATCCAGCCAATGGCAGTCCTGCGTGGAGTACTTTTTTGGGTACCTGGCCCAATGCCCCTGTGCCTCCAGATGGAGCTCCTGTTTGTGATGGGACGAATAATTTGTATACTTATTCGCAAGTTGGAGGTGGCCAGGATTACGCCTTAACGTTTTGTCTGGGAGCTGCCGTTGATCAATATCCAGCGGGTGTCAGAACCGCAAGTGGTGCTGGAATCAACTAGGGATTGCTTGCATAAAAATACTACTTAGTTAAAATATCCAGGAATGAATTAATCCTGGATATTTTTAATGTACAAATTGACTATACTGGTTGGACTAGTTGTGCTGGGAGTATTTACAACACCTCATAAACAGCAATCATTTGCCGAAAATCGACTAATAATCCCGCAATTAGCAGCGACGATGACGACAGTGATTAGTCCAGAAGTCACAGTTAGGGAACGGCTACCAAAAGCAGCTGAAGTTCGAGGTCTTAGCATTGAAGCAATTAATCTCGATATTCCATTAGACAAAACTACTTTGGGAAAAAATCAGGAACTCTTGGTTCCAGCTAATCCAAACAAAGCGGCATGGTATAAATCAGGGCCGAAGTTTGGAGAAGCGGGTACAGCTTTGGTCACGGGACACCTCGATTCGATGTCTGGCCCAGGGGTGTTTTGGAATCTCAAAAAACTAGTCCCCGGGGATTTGATTTATGCCAAACGAGATGACGGGAAGATCGTAACTTATCAAGTCGACAAACTAGAATCTTATGCCCAAGATATGACTTTTCCCTGGGATAAAGTCTATGCGACAACCGGTCCATCGAGCCTCCGCATCATTACCTGTGATGGGAAATACGATCCAAAAACCGCTAGATATAGTCACAATTTAGTTGTTTATGCTTCTGTAGTAAACTAAATGGGTGACCAAAAGAATTATCTATTTAATCTCTGGAGTACTAATAATTGCCGGTGGCTTTGTTCTACTTAGCCAGTTTTTGGATTTGAGTCCGCGAATTCCGACGGCAGCTATTGAGACCGATCCCTCGCTCTCTAAACCGATAAAAATAAAAATTCCCAGTATCAATGTTGATGCTGCGGTAGGGGAGCTGGGGCTAAATGCTGACCAAACCATCGAAGTCCCAAAAAATGTTTCTGAAGTCGGGTGGTATAAATACTCTCCAAGCCCGGGTTATATCGGACCAGCAGTGATGGTCGGACACAAAGATGCAATTACCGGACGCGCTGTGTTTTATGATTTAAACAAAGTTAAAATCGGAGACGAGATTGTTATTGACCGAGAAGACGGAAGCACGACCACGTTTAAAGTTGAGAGTATAGAAACTTATAAGCAGGATCAGTTTCCCACGGAAAAAGTTTACGGCAGTTTAAGCTATCCTGGCTTGCGATTGATAACTTGTAGTGGAACTTATAGTGCCCTCAAAGGCCGTTATTCGGATAATTTGGTTGTCTATGCAACTTTGCAATAGATGTATATAATTTGGACATGGAAAGAGAATATGGGTTTCGGCATGAATCTAAAGAGCAATCCAAGCTTGAACGAAAGTATTTTTATCATGGTACTCTTCTTAAAGATTTTGAACATATAAATACTGAAGGCTTTCATTTTAGAGAGGGGTTAGCGACTTTATCAATTTCTCCTAGTTTTATTGAAAGACACTGGACCAAAGCCGAAACAATAATGGATCAGAGGAAGAGGTCTGGACGGGGCAAGGTTCACGATTTAGAACCTAGCGAATCTCAAGGCCTTATTCTAGTCATAGAACCTCAAAATTATGAAGCATCACACATCTCTTCTTTTCCTCAAGAAACAGATGATGAGGTAATTTTTCGGAATCATTGGGAAAGACATCACCATGCCTTGCACGCACCCGAAAGCGAAGATTTGCTAAAGGAGCGCCTAAAATCCAGAAAGAAGCCTGCGAAGCGTGATACTCTGCCGCCAGAGCAGATTAAAATGGCTTTGTTATCCACTCCGGAGTTTAGTTTAATTTTGAAGAATTTTATTCAGGAACTACGTAAAGGACATATCCCATTAGACCAGTATGTGAAGATACTCACTGGATATTTAGAAAAAGGAGAGGGGATTATAAAAGACGAGGTGTCAGATAAGAAAGAATTAGCATTAGAAATGATCAATGGGGAGGTAGAGCAATATATAGTTACTACAGTGCGTAAATTATTTTTAAGCATAAAGCATTATCAACACAAAGACGTCTATACCGAAAAGAAAGGGAAGAAGTCATCGGCAAAAATGTTTGATCTCGAACAAATAGAATCTATATTAGCCAGCTTAAAATTATTAGATCTCGATCATCCTACGCTTAAACGATATCGGGATATCGCGGTTCATTCATTAGACCAAGAATTGGCCAAATTACAATAATCCGTTATAAATCAAAAACTACGTAGTTTGATACGTAGTTTTTTGGTGGGCGACGATTGGACCGAAACCTCTGACCTCGTAATACTCTAAAGCTGGTGGGCGACGATGGACTCGAACCATCGACCTCGTCATTATCAGTGACGCGCTCTAACCACCTGAGCTAGTCGCCCATCAGCCATAGACTATTTTTAATAAAGTAAAGCGACGAAATGACCTTGGTCATTATCAGGTCGATGCTAGTAAGGATAGCATCGCTAGTCGCCCTCATGAAATTAGCCCCAATACTTTACCAAATTTTGAGTGAACTGTAAAATACCTATATGCGTATATTCTACGGAATTATTTGGATAATTATAGGATTTCTCCTGATCAGGTATTCGGTGGGCCTCACGGAAAACTTAGGCACGATGGATTGGGCTGAAAAGTATCTTAAAGGCGGCTTTGGTGCGGGGACATACTCAATGTATCGCTTGCTCGGGTTATTGATCATCATCTTATCCTTACTCTATATCTTTGGATTTATGGGAGCAATTGTCAGCCCCTTTGGGCACTTGTTCGGCGGCTCCAGATAAGGTAAGCTTAGAGGGATTTGAGGGCCGCTAGCTCATTTGGTAGAGCGCCGCGTTTGCAACGCGGAGGTGACCGGTTCGAGCCCGGTGCGGTCCACCAAGATAAGCAATCAAAAATTAGTACGGAGCAGGTCTGCTCGTTGACTTGACCTAAACGATCGGTTACTATAAAAATATGAATAAGATTGCCGTTAAGAAGAAAATCCAAAAGCTAGAAGCAGAGATTTCTTTGCTCAAGAGTGCCGTATCGCAGCGGCCGGATTTTGAAATTGATGAGCAGAATTGGAAGAAAATAAAGCCAGCACTCAAAAAAGCCAGAGCCCAGACTTATAAAGAGGTTTATGGCTAAGCCAGTTATATTTCTAGATTCTAGCGTAATTATTTCCTCCCTCCTTTCTACGACCGGAGGGAGCTTTTATATTATCAATACGTTGAAGGACGATTTCGAGCTTCAAACCAACGAATATGGTTTAAGCGAGATTCAGAAAACCTTAAAGAATAAGTTCGCCGATCAACCCAACCTACAAAATCAGTTATTTTTAATTTTAGGCATGGCTCAAATAACCATATTGCCTAATCCGGCTAAAAAAGAAGAAAAACAAGCAGAAAAATACATTTCCAAAATCGATGCTCCAATTTTAGCTTCTGCCTTAAAACACAGCGACTTTCTTATAACACTAGATAATGAATTTTTTAATTCCGGAATAATAAATCTAGCGAAAGAAAAAGCCCTGGCCATTATGAAACCGAAAGAATTTATAGAAGAATTTCGCAATTAACCTAACCCTTACCCGAAATGTCAGCCTAGGGTGTTGAAAAGTCTTTTTTGTTCGGTAGATTTTGCTTCATATTAGAATTTCCCCCCCTTGAAAGGGGAGGGATTAAGGGTGGGGTAGATTGCAAATATGTTGAGAAATCTACCTCACCCCCGACCCCTCTCCTCTCAAGGAGAGGGGAGTTTTAATCTGAATTTACTTATCATTTGACGTATTGCTTAAATTTCACTATAATTGATTTGCGAACTGATATTCGAGAAGAAATCAAATAGAAAAAGAGAGGGCAATAAAAATAGAGTAAAAGATGCTATTCAGTAAAACTAAAAGCCAGCTAGGATTGGATATTGGTTCTTCCAATATCAAAATCGTCCAATTGCGACCTGATAATGATCGATTTGTGCTGGAAACTTATGGGATAGTCAATGTCTCTTACCAGATCGCGAACAAGGAGAGTTCCGCAGTCATTAAACCAGTTGCGGAAGTTTTAACAGAACTGATGCGCAGAGCTGGAGTAACGACGAATAAAGTTGTGGCATCACTGCCCAATAACTCGGTGTTCACTTCTGTGATTGAACTCCCGAAAATTCCCGATGACGAATTGAAAAAAGCTGTAGAATTTGAAGCGAAAAAATACGTTCCTTTGCCTCTGTCAGAAGTTGCTCTATCCTGGAGCGTAATTGATGAAAAAAAAACTAAAAAGGATATTGGCCTTGGTGCAAACCTCCCAGAAAAAATTAAAGTCTTACTCACAGCCGTCCCCTCGGTCGTTATTAACAATTACATTCAGCTTTTTAAATTATGCGGATTAGAAGCTTCGGCCATTGAGATCGAAGCGCTGGCTCTGATAAGGTCGTTGGTGGGCGAAGATTCGGTGAATTGTATTTTAATAGATATCGGAGCGAAAAGTACTTCAGTTAATTTAGTCGAAAACGGGTATCTGCGGTTGTCGAAAAATTTGAACATTGGTGGCGATTCGATTACTCTGACTTTAGCCAAGAGCTTATCAGTCAACTATAACCGCGCCGAACAGTTCAAAAAAGATTTCGGGCTCTCTGGAAACACTCAACTGCCTCAAGTCATGCGACCGATCCTAGATATTATCCGGAACGAAGCGGGACAATTAATTAACTTGTTTGAAAGTCGGGGCCGAACAATTGATAAGGTCATCATCAGTGGGGGAGGTTCGAGACTTCCGAATTTGAAAGAATATTTAAGTACATTAGGCAAACCCCTGGTTTCAGCCAATCCATGGTCTCACGTCGTCGCCCCTGACAAACTTAAAGCTGTGATTGAACCTTTGGGGCTTAATTTAGCGGTTGCAATGGGTCTGGCTATGCGCCACTCATAAAAAAATGACAGATATAAATTTATTACAAAGCCAGATAAAAGATACCACTGTCGCTTCGACACAGCGAACTTCGATGTTCGTGACTTTGGTTGTGATAATTTTCATTGCACTGGTCGCTGGTAATGTCCTCCTGTATTTGTTGACAAAAACCACTGAAAAACAAACGGCGGAAGTATTGGAAGAGAATAATGAGCTGCAAATAAGCATCAACAAGGTTTCGAAAGAGCTGGATGCTGCAAAAAGCCTGCAAGCGAAGTTGGCCAATGCTTCCATGCTCCTCGAAAAGCACACCTTGACCACCCCATTACTTGAAGAATTAGAAAAATATACTTTTATTAAATCCAGATATTTCGCAGCCGATTTTAATAAGGACAATAACAAAATTCATCTCGAAGGCAACGTTCCAACTTATACAGATTTAGGCAAATTGATTTTAGGTTTATCGACTTCTGAAAATTTTCAGAACGTAAAGTTGTTGTCAGTCAGCGATGGATCAGCTAAGGCCGCAGCTGGATCGGGAAAGGTTTATTCTTTTTCCATTGATATGAATGTGATTCCAAAAATATACACTAAATAAATGTCTATTCAATCCAAAAGTTTATACGCGATTATCCTGACCTTAGCTTGTTTAGCAAGTGGCTATTATCTTTATAATACAGTTTGGCCGAATTATTCGTCTCAACAAATGGCCTTGAATTTGGCTCAAACCGAAAATCAACAGTTACAAGATACCCTAGATTCCACTAAGGATTTTATAGAGAAATATAATCAACAAGCCTCCAATCCCTCGAACATTGACCAGTTTTTACCAGCGAAAGAGCCGGACGTCCCGAATCTTTTGGCGAATATCGAAAGTTTAGCCGGACAAAGTGCCATCGTTTTAAGTGAAATTCAAATTGTGGATAGTGCGACTAAAATTAGTGCAGTTAATGCTGTCCAACCGGTCGGAATCAGCTTTAGTGCTTCCGGCACGTATCCTCAACTTAAAGATTTTATTACTAAAATTCAGCTCCATCTGCGGTTAATGGATGTCACGAATATCACACTCGCAGCTAATAATTTGGGCGACCAGAGTAACTCCACTCCGATTTTGATTTATCAAATTAAATTAAACACTTACTACCAGAAATAAATGGATCCGAAAAAAAGGAAAATTTATATTATTCTCATCGTCGTAACCATACTCTTGAGTGTTGGTATCTTAGTCTGGAGTAATCTTAGTGGTGGTTCATCTCCTGAAGCTGATTTGATAACTCCCGTTACAAACAGTGGCCGTGACAACGATGCTACCGGTTCTTTTCAAGCTCCTCCGGTGTTTCCAGCTAGTAAGACTTTTGACAGTGGGGTTTTGCAAAACCCTGAATACACTCAACTTCGCGGCTACACTCCACTAGATATCGCCAACCAACTCGGCCGACCAGATCCTTTTAATCGCTATTAAAATGGCAGAAGCAGCAGTTAACACCCTAGAGAAAACCTTGAGTTTTGAAGAGTTCTTGTCGGAAAAAAAATTCATCTCCAGGGAAAATCTGATCAAGGCTCGGGCAGAAGCCAGCAGCTCCAACCGCAACCTCTTTGACTTTTTAGTAAGCGAGAAATACCTAACTGAAGAAGATCTGACTCGCGCCCGTGGGCTTTTTTTTAACCTGCCGTATATCGATCTTCGAGGAAAAAGCATTGCCAAAGACCTGCTGGAGATAGTTTCGAAAGATACGATTAGCACATATAAAGTTGTGCCGTTTGAAAAGGAAGATGATATTTTAAAAGTTGCTGTTACTGACCCGACTGACCTGGCGGCCATTCAGGCCTTAGAATTTTTAGCCCAAAAGCATAATTTCCGACTCGAAGTCTATATTACTTCTCTGATCAGTTTCCATGCCGCTTCATCAGTCGTCGCTTCAGTCAGCACAGAAGTTTCTCAGGCCTTAAAAGAAGTAGTCGAGAAAGAAGCCCGAGAAAAAGTTGCAGCCGAATATAAACGACCAACGAAATCAGATAATGGTGAGCAGAAGTTATCCGACGAAGCTCCGATTTCAAAAATTGTAGATGTTGTTATCCGCCACGCGATTGAAGCTAGAGCCTCTGATATTCATGTTGAACCCTCTGAAGAAGATTTAAGAGTTCGTTACCGGGTTGATGGAGTGCTGCATAGTTCTTTAATTCTTCCGAAATCGGTCCACAGTGCGATTGTTTCCCGGATTAAAATTTTGTCGAACCTGAAAATCGACGAACAAAGGCTTCCTCAAGATGGACGATTTCATATAAATTTAGAAAGTAAACCTATCGATTTTCGTGTTTCGACATTCCCGACCGTGGTCGGGGAGAAAGTTGTTTTGAGAATTTTAGATAAATCGATGGGCGCTCCGACCCTGGAAGAACTCGGCGTCATGGGACGAAGGCTCGAGGCGGTGAAAAGCACGATTCTCAAGCCCCACGGAATGTTTTTGATTACTGGGCCGACCGGTAGTGGTAAATCAACCACTCTCTATGCAATTTTAAGCATTCTGAATAAGCCCGGGGTGAATATCGTGACTCTAGAGGACCCGGTCGAGTACTTCATTGATGGAGTGAATCAAGCCCAGGTTCGACCAGAAATTGGGCTGACGTTTGCTTCTGGGTTGCGTTCAATTTTACGCCAAGATCCAAATATTATCATGGTTGGTGAAATCCGTGACCGCGAAACAGCCGAACTGGCAGTTAATTCTGCTTTGACCGGACACTTGGTGTTTTCGACCCTGCACACGAATAGCGCAGTTGGCGCTATTCCGCGATTGGTGGACATGGGAATTGAACCGTTCTTGCTTACCGCATCCCTCAACCTCGTCGGTGCCCAGCGGTTGGTCCGCAGAATTTGTGATAAATGTCGAACTGAAACCAAGCCGAGCGAAGCGGTCCAGAAATTTATTACGGAACATTTAGCCAATGTCGATGCGGAAGAATATAAAGGATATGATATCAAAAATACGAAAGTTTATATGGGCCGAGGCTGTCCAGTTTGTGGTAATTCAGGATATAAAGGCCGAATTGGTATCCACGAAATGTTGGTTGTTAGCAAAAAAATTCAAGAGTTGATTAATGACCGCACGCCAGCCATTAAAATTCAAGAAGTCGCAGTTAAAGATGAAAAATTTATCTCAATGCAGCAAGACGGGATCCTGAAAGCCTTAGCAGGAGTCACGACTGTCGAAGAGGTCATCAGAGTTACTAAAGAATAATATGATCGAAAAAAAATTATTATTTGTCCACCCGGATTACAAATTATCGGGAATTTATGCCAAGCATCTGGGTACGCGTTTCAATGTCGATAGCGCTCATGATGGACTTACTGCCATCAGAAGATTTCGTGCAAACCCGCCTTCGATCGTCGTCAGTGATTACGAATTACCTTTGTTATCTGGAATTTCGTTCCTGCGCTTTGTGAGACAGCATCCAATTCACCAAGCCGTGCCTTTTATTTTCTTGACCACTTATCATGATAATTCTGAAGCATTAGGTTTGGGAGCTTCAGACTGGTTGGATACCAGGAATTGCAGTCCAGATTTCTTACTTGATCGTATTCATAAAATTCATCAAATGCATGCCGTATAAATCAACAGAACTCGAAGTAAACAAATTATTGACCATGGTTTTGCAGCGCAATGCCTCTGATTTGCACTTGATCGCAGGTAAACCACCGACACTTCGAATCGACAGCGAGTTAGTGGAACTCAAAGAGTACGAAGTACTTTCAGGCAACGCGATTGCAGCTATGGTCGCGGTGTTGCTGGAAACTCCCGAACGCAATCAACAGCTGATGACTGAACGCGAAATGGATTTTTCATTTTCTTTCAAAGATAATATTCGTTTCCGGGTTAACGCTTATTTCCAAAAAGGGTTTATGTCCGCGGCTCTTCGTTTGATTTCGAACAAAGTCAAAACTATCGAAGAATTGAATTTGCCACCACAACTGAAAGAATTGATTAATCATAAACAAGGCTTGATTTTGTTTGTTGGTCCTACTGGACACGGGAAATCGACCAGCCAAGCCTCGTTGATTGATTTAGTGAATCATACGAGAGCAGAGAATATCGTGACCATAGAAGATCCGATTGAATACGTTTATATTCCTGACAAGTCTTTGATCAACCAGCGCGAGGTCGGTTCTGATACCCAAGCGTTTGGCCGTGCTCTAAAGAGTGTTCTTCGCGAAGACGCCAACGTCATTTTGGTTGGTGAAATGCGTGACTTGGAATCTATTGCCACGACTATTACTGTGGCTGAAACAGGACACTTGGTGTTTGCCACCGTCCACACGAACGATGCAGCTCAAACCATTGATCGCATCATTGACGTTTTTCCTTCGCACCAGCAGAATCAAATCCGGGCGCAACTTTCAAACATTCTGGTGGCTGTAATCTCACAAAGGCTGTTGCCAAAAATTGGTGGGGGCCGCGTTCCGGCCGTGGAAATTATGTTAAACAGCAACGCTGTGGCCAATGTTATCCGCGAAAACAAAACTTATGAGTTGCCGAATATTATCCATACCTCTCAATCTCATGGTATGATTTCATTAGACTACAGCTTAGCCAAACTGGTTCGGACGAACACTTGTCGGTTGGAAGACGTAATTATGTTTGTGTCAGATCATGATCTATTCCAGGGCTTATTAAAGCATTAAGATATTAACGAGATTCTATGGAATTTTTATATAATGCCAGAGATAATGAAGGAGGGTTTCGGACAGGAACAGTGGAAGCCGTGGATGAGGCGAAAGCTACGGAAATTGTTCGAGCTCATGGCTTGATCGTGATCAAAATCGCCCCGTTTACCAAACTCGATATGCTGGAGCGGTTGCGGCTTTTCGATTCTGTCTCTGTCAAAGAGTTGGTCTTATTTACGAGGCAGCTGGCAACTTTGATCGATGCTAAAATTTCAATTGTGCAGGCTTTGCGGATTCTGGAAAGTCAGGTCAGTTCAGCAAAATTGAAATCGACAATAAAAGATATCGGTTCTCATGTCGAGGGCGGCGAAAGTCTGTCTTCGGCTATTGCTCGTCATCCCCAGATTTTTTCCGACATGTTTGTGAATTTGTTGCGGGCTGGAGAGTTATCAGGAAAAATGGACGAATCGTTGTCGTACTTGGCGAATCAGATGGAGAAAGATTATGATTTGCGTTCGAAATTTATTTCAGCCATGACTTATCCGGCGTTTGTGGTTGCCGCTTTGATAGTCGTGGGGTTCCTGATGATGGTCTATGTCCTCCCACCTATGATTTCAGTGCTGACGGAATCCAATGTTGAATTACCGATTACAACCAAAATTTTAGTGGTAGTTACGGGATTTTTCTCTAAGTATTGGGTCTTAGTTCTTGCTTTTTTAGTAGTCTCAATTGGCTTGCTGATTTTCTATGCTCGAACGGCAGGCGGTCGTTATGTCATCGATCGGTTTAAAATTCATTTACCTATTTTTGGCAATTTGTTTGAGAAAATATATATGGCTAGGTTTGCCCGAAACCTTGCGACCTTAATTGCAGGTGGCATTCCAATTGTCCAGGCGTTAGATTCAGTGGCTGATATTATCGGGAACGTGGTTTATAGGGATATAGTCATGAAAGCCGGAACCCAAGTTCGAAACGGTAAAAGTGTGGCCTCGGCTCTGACAGCCAGCCCGGAATTTCCCGTGATTGTGGCGCAAATGACGCAGATCGGGGAGAGTACAGGTCAACTTCAGGAAATTTTGGAGAAGCTCGCGGGCTTTTATGAGAAAGAAGTGGATTCGAACCTAAAGGTTTTGACGACTTTACTGGAACCAATTGTCATGTTGTTGTTAGGGGTCGCTGTGGCAACCATAGTTGCAGGAATTTTAATGCCGATATATAATTTAGCTAGTGCTGCATAGTCGAATGGATACAAAAATTAATTTAAGGAAAACCTAAGCAATTCGAAAGGAGACGGCTTTCAAAGGCGCCTTGTTTTCTTTAGTATTGCAATGCTTTTCCAGCATTGGAAGGGGGTGTAAGTAAATGTTTAATTTTAAATCTCAAGGGTCAAAAGGGTTTACATTGATTGAATTATTGGTAGTTATCGCCATTATTGGAATTTTGGCAGCAGTGGTTTTGGTCTCTCTGAACTCGGCCAGGGCTAAGTCTCGAGACGCCAGACGTCTAGCAGATGTGCGTCAAATCATGACCGCGTTAGAGCTTTACTACAATGACTGTGGTGGTTATCCTGATGATGATGTTAACCCACCAGCGCCAATTACAACAGTTGGAATAGCTGCTCTGCAGGACGAGGTTAGTGACGGTACCCCTTGTACCTCTGCAGGCACAACTTTCGGAACTTTCTTAGCGACGATCCCGAGCAATCCGACTCCAGCCGACCCTTCCGCACTGATTTACACCTATAGTTCAGCCAGTAATACTGAATACACGATCACGTTTGGGTTGGAAGGAACATCTGGTGGATTTGGACCAGGTCTAGTTACAGCTTCCGAAAAAGGTTTGCAATAAATCTATATATCCCGTAATATCCGCCAGCTGGCGGACTACGGGATATACCTAAGTAGCGAATTTGATTTAGCTCCTTAGGTATATGGTTCAAAATCTAAACATTTATAAGCTGATCGTTCTAGGATTGATTGTTGTTCTATCAGCTAGTACGATTGTTTTGGCATTTGTGAATGCGAAATCCGAAGCTACTACCCGCCAGCGGATTGCTGATGTTGAAAAAATAGAAGAAGCCTTAAAAATATATTTTGAGGTCAATGGCTTTTATCCGCAGACGGACAATGGCCAGCCGAAAGACATTGAGCTTTATTTAGAATTTTATCCGTCTTACTCTAATTGCTCGTATACTTATGAGCGATTGGCTGGTGGCAATGATTACAAATTAAACCGTTGTCAATCATGATCGTAATTGTCTTCGTATTTGGCTTAATCGTCGGCAGCTTTCTCAATGCTGTCATTTTTCGTTTACACTCATCCGAATCCATAATTAGAGGTCGTTCACACTGTGTTCACTGCAAGCATGAATTGAGTCCCATGGATCTGATCCCTGTCGTTAGCTTCATGATCCTCAGCGGCAAATGCCGATATTGCCATAAGAAAATTTCCTGGCAGTACCCGTTGGTAGAGCTAGTCACGGGATTAGTCTTTGTATTATTAGCTCTTAGTTCCGACTTCCGACTTCTGACCTCTGAATTTTGGTATCTGTTAACTGTTATCTGTTTTCTGATTATCATTGCAGTTTTTGATTTTAAACATTTTTTAATTTTGGACGTTGTTATCTATCCAGCACTGATTTTGGCCACAATCTATAATTTGTCTACGGGATTTTTTGTCGAGGGCATAATCGGAGCTTTGGTTATTTCAGGATTTTTTGCTGCCCAATATTTTGTTTCGAAAGGCCGTTGGATCGGATTTGGTGATGTCAAATTGGGCTTACTGTTAGGAAGCATCTTCGGACTGAAACTAGGGCTGGTTATGCTTTTACTTGCTTATTTTATGGGAGCAATTGTCGGAGTCGGCTTATTAATCACTGGCCGGAAAAAGCTAAGTTCTGAACTGCCCTTTGGGGTATTTTTATCGATTTCTGCTATACTAATAATGCTCTATGGGCAGGATTTGGCTGACTGGTACTATAATTTATTGGGATTATGAAACAAACTTCTTTGAAAAGTGGTGCTGGATTTACACTAATTGAACTGATAGTTACTATTTTCATTATCACCCTGATTGCCGGGGTTAGTGTTGCTAATTATCGAAAGGGAGAGCGAAGCCGGCAAGCGGCTATCGCTGCGGATGGTGTGATCGGGGCGTTTAACTTTACCCAAAACTTAACTTTATCCGGTCGACAAACTTCGAATAATAATGCTTCCTGTCGGACAGCCGCATACTATTTTTTGCGAGTTGATACTTCAACGAATATTTATGAAGTCAAGGCACGAAATATTTGTGCTGGCGATGATCTAATTGAAACTTACTCACTGCCTGGCAACGTCCGATTTAGAGAAATCACGGCGGACGCTACCAGTTATGTTTGGACGGAAACGAGATTTGCTTTGCCCTTTGGACAAATTACTTTTGATTCCGACCTCGGGGTTATTCCGGGGAACCCAACATTGAATATTGTCGTGGAGACTCTGGATGGGTCGGTGAGCCGAACCATCACTGTTGACAGCGTTACTGGCCGGATCGACCAATAATTTGGTATAATTTAGATGATAATAATTTTCAGGTCATGAAAAAAAATCAAAAAGGTCAAAGTTTGATTGAAACCATCGGAGCAATTTTTATATTAGTCACCGGACTGACTGTTTTGGTGGGTGTGGCTGTGTATGCTTTTTCCCGAGGTCAAATCGTGGAAAGGGAAGTGGTGGCGTCGAACCTGGCTCGGGAAGGGCTAGACGTGATTCGGATGATGCGGGACTCGAATTGGCTAAGTAACACAGCAACATTTGGATTGTGTGCTCCGCCAGATGATGTGGATCGAGATTGTTATCCTGGTGTTTTTCAAGCGAACCCATATCCTGTGGACGCCAGTGGAGCATATGAAGATAATCAGCGTTTGCGTGTCCAACTCAATGCGCCACTTAACGATTGGCGAATACAAGGCGGGAACAATTTTTCTCAAATCAGACTTTATACGGATGCCTCAGGAATTTTTTCACATGAGAGTAGCGGAACCATTACTAATTACGCGAGGCAGATTATAATTTCTTTTGATGAGTCTGACCCGCCATACAAGGCTGTTAATCCTGCTATGAATGTAAAATCAATAGTGGTCTGGGATGGACGAAATTGTACAGCAGTTCCTAATGATAATACCAATGTCAATCTATCTGATACCGCAGGACCGCAAGCATTCATTACTGCCTGTAAAACCATAGTCGAAGAAACCATGACTAACTGGAAGGATTACAAATGAGACAGAAGGGCTTCACCCCGTTAGAGATAGTTAAATTATCTAACGGTAAAAAAAATAATAAATCTCTAACGGGGTTCACATTAATTGAGGCAGTCGTTTCCGCAGGGATCTTCGCTTTTGTAATCAGCTCCATTGTGGCGATTTATATTTCTGCCATCAGATTAGACCGGAAAACGAGAGCCGAACGCGCTGTGGTCCAGAACGCCAGGTATATCATGGACTTTCTGGCCAAAGAAGTCCGCAGCGGAAGAATCGATTATGCTCATCCTGGATATGGCGGCACGGCTGACAATCCCGATCAGTTGCATATTATCAACCAGGCCGGAGATTCAGAGTCATTTACGCTCGCGTGTGTTTTAGGAGTTTGTAAGATTACTATGGAAAAAAATGGGTCACCACCGGCGGATTTGACGAGTGACGCAGTTAAAATTACCAATCTTGAGTTTCGAGTTCTTCCAGAAGTCGATCCTTTTCTGCCACCATACGTATCAAACATCCAACCTTCAGTGACCATCATTTTGGAAGTATCCAGTAATACGGGTGGGAGCACCGAAGACCAAGCGAAAGTTAACCTCCAGAGTACCTTTACTGAGAGATATTATCCATCACGACCATGAGTCCCGTTAGAAATTTTACATCGGCGACCGTCTCACAGTGTACCAGTTCGAACTTAAATTTTATTTTATCTATTTATCTAACTAATCATTATTTCTAAACGGGATGACCAACCAACGAGGTGTCACATTATTATTATCGATTCTGATTTTATCCGCGATGAGTTTAGTCGCAGCCGCGGTTTCGACATTTGTCGTGCGGGAGATTCGTAGTTCCAGAGCCACTCTGCTGACGGAACCAGGTTATGCGGCGGCAGAAGCCGGCATAGAACAAGGGTTGTGGACTCTTAAACGCGATGATATTTCAGCGGTAACGGCATGCAAAACCAATCCGCCGCTCGTGGCCTATAACGCTGTTTCTGAAGTTACATATTGTAAATCCTTTGGTGGTGGAACCTTTGATATTACAGTCCAGCCGATTGATATTTTGTTATATAATCCAGATGACCCGAATGGCGATATCGATCTTTTAGATGGAGCTGGGGTGACTTATTATAACAATGTCGATGTTCTGAATACTGGGCCTGTGTCGATCCGGGTTGAGATTTTACGGTTAGACGACACACCAGTGGCGTCAGCCCTAATTGCACCAGGTGACCCTGTAGTACCATTTCCGATCGCCGCTGTCGCGGTTGGGAGGGAAGGCCGGCTGATTGTCAGGTTGTCAACTCTGGGTGGAGCTGCAGTTTCAACTGCGTTTGTGGATACGAATGAGGGGTTGCCAGACATAGTCAGTATCAGCTCCCTTGGCTGTAACACCAAACTCACCACCACTAGTTGTGCTGTGGATACGGGTAGTGAAATATTTAATCGTAAAATTGAAGTGAATCTCGGTAACTAAAAAACTTCCGCCGGCTGGCTCCGCCGGCCGGCGGATTAGGGGAGTTTTAATATTTGACCTACGGTGATGAGATCGGATTGTTGGAGATTGGGGTTGACAGCGATAATATCATCAACCGTAATATTGAATTGTTTGGCGATGGAGACTAGAGTATCTCCATTTTTGATTGTATAGACTTTATTAGGAATGGCACTGGTCGTCGCTTGGGGAATTTTTAGGCTCATCCCAGCGTGAAGCAAATAAGGCTCAGATAAGCTATTGATTTGGGCAATCGAATCCCAGCGGACGTTATATTTTTGGCTGATATTAAACAAAGTATCGCCATTTTTTACCACATATTCTGTAAATTCGGACTGGACGACTTCGGGGGTGGGCTGTACGGTTTGCTGGGTAGTTGCTCCCAAGACTTGTTTTTCAGTATTATTAATACGGGGAGCGACACTAGCATCGGATTTCGGCCAGAGGTTATACCCCAAACCGGCAGATATCAGTAAAAAAAATACACCCGTTGCGACAAGCATCACATCCTTCCGCGAATGCGGAGAAATCTGAGCACGAAGCTCGGGTGATAAATGGGGTTTGATATATTTCATCTCTCTTTATTTAAATTTTACGTTACTAAAAAATGCCTGTCAAAGCAACTCATCCGCCAGCTGGCGGACAAAAAATTCAAGAACGGATAAAGAAGCTTACGGATCAGATAAATGACCTTAGATACCGTTATCATGTACTCGATGATCCCTCTGTAACTGATCAAATTTATGACTCTTTAACCCAAGAGTTAGTGGGTTTAGAGAAGGATTATCCACAGTTCAAATTGAAAAATTCACCGACTAATCGTGTGGGCGGAGTCGCTTTGGATAAGTTTGAAAAAGTTACTCATCAAAGACGGATGCTTTCACTCTCCGATGCGTTTAGCTTTGAAGAAGTTCAAGCCTGGGAAGATCGACTGCGAAAAATTCTTCCAGACGAACGGTGGGATTATTTTGTGGAGCTGAAATTTGATGGTCTAGCCATCAGTTTGCGTTATGAAAAAGGGGAGTTAGGGATAGCTGCGACCAGAGGCGATGGGTTTGTCGGCGAAAACGTTACCAATAACATCCGGACCATCCAATCAATCCCTTTGGAAATTGATGAACGAAAAGAAGTCGAAGTCCGGGGCGAAATAGTGATGCCGAAAGAAGCCTGGAAGAAGTTAAATAAACAGCAAGAAAAAGAAGGCAAGGTCCTGTATGCGAATACCAGAAATGCTGCTGCTGGTTCACTTCGTCAGCTCGATCCAAAAATTACAGCTTCTCGAAACCTGCAGTACTATGCTTATGACATTGTCACTGATCATGGATTGAAAACTCATGCGGAAATTCATAAAAAGATTAAAGATTTAGGATTTAGGATTTCGGAATATCAAAAGACCGTAAAAAATTTAGAGGGTGTACATGAATTTTATAAACAAATTGAAAAAGCCAGAGAAAAATTACCATTCGGAATTGATGGGGTCGTAGTCTCTGTCAATCAAATTGATTTATACAAACGTTTTGGAGTTGTAGGGAAGGCACCGCGTGGGATAGTGGCCTTTAAATTTGCACCCGAACAAGTCACGACAGTGGTTGAGAACATTAACATTAATGTCGGTCGGACTGGCAAACTAACTCCGGTGGCATTTTTACGACCTGTGTTTGTAGGGGGGACAACTGTTTCAAGAGCCACATTACATAATGAAGACGAGATTCGACGCTTAGATGTCAGAATTGGCGACACAGTGGTCATCCAGAGGGCAGGGGACGTCATACCGGATGTGGTCGAAGTGCTCCCGAAACTTCGCACGGGCAAAGAGAAAAAGTTTAATATGCCGAAGTATTGCCCAGTTTGTAAGGAATTGGTCACACGACGTGGGGTGGATTATTTTTGTACCAATGATGACTGCCCGACCAAAAACGTCCGGGCCATGGAGCATTTTGTTTCCGCCTTTGATATATATACTGTCGGACCGAAGATTTTGAAACGATTCAAAGACGAAGGGTTGATTTCCGATGTCGTTGATTTGTTCCATCTAAAGAAAGAAGATATCCAATCGCTGGAACGATTCGGCGAAAAAAGTGCAGAGAATATCGTCAACTCCATTCAAGACCATAAAAAAATTACTTTGCCCAAATTTATATACTCGCTAGGCATTCCGCACGTCGGGGAGGAGACTGCCTTTGATCTTGCCTCTAGATTTGGTTCGATCAAGGCCGTGATGGATGCGTCAAAAGAAGAAATTAATAGTATTCCCAATATCGGCGAAGTCGTGGCGGAGTCGGCTTATAGTTGGTTTAATAAATCGGCGAATAAAGATTTAGTTTCTGGATTGATTGATGCAGGGGTAAGAATTGAAAATGTGAAAATCAAAACAACTGCATTGACTGGTAAATCAATAGTGGTTACAGGATCACTTGATACCATGAGCCGAGAAGAAGCGAAAGAAGCTGTCAGAGAAGCCGGTGGGGATTGGGTGAGCTCGGTATCCAAAAATACTGATTTCATCGTTGTCGGAGATAGCCCTGGCTCGAAAGCTGACAAAGCCGAGAATCTGGGCATAAAAATTCTCAACGAAAAGGAATTCTTGAAGCTTTTGGGACGGTAACTTTCTATAACCATCCCGGACGCTACGTTCCATTGGATTAATCAGAGGCGAAGGGCGATCCGGAATCCACTTCTTTTAATTAAAATCAAATATTATTACCAATCTCCGATCTCTGTCGCGGCGTTTTTCTTTTTGCTAAGCTTATGTTAGGAGGCGGCAATGAAACCAGTTAGTTGTAATTCGAGAAAGATCCGTGATGCGGAAGCCTTCCATCGCAAGCTGGATCTCGAAAGAACAGCGCGGGAGAACAGCACATTGTTCTCGGAAGAAGTACAAGCGGTCCTGGACCAGACTTATTCAGTTCGGGAAGCAGCAGGTTTGCTGAATATTTCGATGGTTGAGGCGGTAAAGCACGCCACACACCTGGTGGGTCATCAATTCAGGATCTCGAAGGACAAAGTACAGCGACTCAAGGAGGAAATGAGCAAGCAGAAAGAATCCGCAGCTTAGTGCAAATGCCCAGCATTTGCTTTTTTGTGCCCTATTTTTTACATTTGTATAAAATAGGTAGCAATTTTATATAACTTTATATTAGTTTTCCCCAGGTTGCTTTTTTTATTTGTATACATTAATATTCCTGTAATTTCAGTCGGATTGGCCGACTATCATTTCATGCGGGAGGATCCATGAGCACGAACATACCAGGTCAGAGGTTTTTGTCGCGCGGCACGGTTCTTCTGCGTGAGAAGGGCCGTAACATCGACATCTGGCTGGCAGGTGAATGGAGGCGCTACGACGGGACCATGCAGGACTACGAGGTGATCGATCGAGACGCTGCACTCAATCTACTGACGGTGACCATGAGACCGCCATGTAGTTTGCAGATGGCGGAGTCGCTGCTCGACGCAGCGCCGATAGCAGTGTCCGTCTAAACCCGCCTCGACCTCAAAGCGCGGCGACCTAACAGGGTTGCGGCGCTTTCTTTTTTTGAACCACTCTTCGTATAAGCGGAGGAGCTATGGCTGGATCAAACCAGGTAGTTGTCGATGACAAGTTACGGTTGCCAAACAGTTCAAAACCAAAACGGGTAACTCTGGTCATGCCCGCCAATCTCGACATGAACATTGAACTAGTTGCCCTTTACGAGGGTCGAGCGAAAAGTCGTTTGATTAAAGAGGCTCTCGCCTGGTATCTGAAGGAGAAGAAAGGAATACCAGATCCTCTCCAGGCTCCAGACGTATCTTGGTCAACCCCGCAGAAGTAGTTCAGACATAAGCGTTGCGATCCCAGTGGTTGCTTCGCTTTTCTTTTTGCCTGATTTGACTTATTAGGTTATAGAAAAATAATCGTAGCTCGGATGTAATTACACATTTTTTGCTAATAACTTTTTTTAGAATATACGTAAAGTAAGCGATCGCGCAAAATACGTAGACTCTTTTTCAAATGATTTTTCAAATTAGAATTTCCCTCCCCGTGAGCGGGGAGGGAGCCGATCTGCTCTCCGCAGATCAGCGGGAGGGGTAGATTACCAGCAAGTCTTAGAATTTACCTCACCCCCAACCCCTCTCCTCTCAAGGAGAGGGGAGTACTGAATTGTATCCGCTTTATATCCCCAGCCTATCCCCAAGCCCGCCCTTGACACGACACCTTAAAAAAGTTATAATTTGCGTAAGATTAAAAAAAGGGCATAAAGTATGGTAAAAACTGGACATTACACGATAAAGAAAGGCGGTTTACAGAACTAGCACGATTTTTTGTGTGCTGACTCTGAAACCCGCCAAAAGGCGGTTTTTTAATCGCCCGAATAGGAGTTCTTTATATGGGCGATTTCTACGAAATACGAAATAAACGAATTACGAAACAGGTTTCACACCCGTTCGTACTTTCGTAGATATTCGTAAGTTCGTAGAAAGCCGTAATAGATAGAGGTCACTACTTCCCCGCATTGATTGCTTAAATCAGGGTCTGAAAGCAAGTAGTGACCTGTGTAAGTTACGGCAAATTCGGAGAATCAGATGTCAGAGGTCAGAGAAATCCGACTTCCGATTATCCGATTTCCGATCTCTGAAGCGGAGCGTCCTTTGACAACTAACCGGCATCTAAGAAGTATGTTTTAGTCTTTTAAGCGTATAGAATTGATGAGATTCTGGTAGGCGCTTTTAAGAACGCTGTGCTTATATATTTGTAAGTATCAGTGACATGCTTGAATCAAAGTCCTCGTCTTTGTAAAGCGGGGCAACTTTACGAAATACGAATAGCTGCGAATATACGAATCAGAGAATTCTCAGATTAGTAAATTCGTAAAAATTAGTATTTAGTAAAATCCTAGTAATCAATAATTACTAGTCAAATATCCGCCATCTGGCGGAGAATTAAACAAATAAGGGTGTATGGTGGATGCCTTGACAGTTTGAGCCTAAGAAGGACGCAGCAACCTGCGAAAGCTTCGGTGAGGTGGTAAGCAACCTTTGATCCGGAGGTGTCCGAATGGGGAAACCTATCTGTTTGAAGAACAGATGATCAGTATCCGTGGTGGATACGAGATCGGGAACCATGCGAAGTGAAACATCTCAGTAGCATGTGGAAAAGAAAATAAGGGCATTATTTAATTTGAACTTTTGATATTGAAGTTCAAATCGAATATTGTCTCATTCTCCTAGTAGTGGCGAGCGAACGGGGAGGAGTCTAAACTAACTTTGTGTCTTCGAGTCGAAGAGTAATCGCAAGATTATTTCAAACTCGGATTAAAGCTTACAGGCGTTGCAAGGATTAGTGTTGTAACAATCATTCATTAGAACTCTGTAAAGTTCTTGAAGATTCAGTTGGAGCTGTTTAGCCGAATGGTCTGGAAAGACCAGCCAAAGAACGTGATAGCCGTGTAGCGCGAAAAACCTCTTATATCTTCCGAATGGTTTGTTAAGTACAACTAGACACGTGAAATCTAGTTGGAATCTGTGTCGACTACGACATAAGACTAAATACTCAAATTGATCGATAGTGAACAAGTACCGCGAGGGAAAGGTGAAAAGCAGCCCGGTGAGGGCGATGAAATAGTACCTGAAACCATACACTTACAATCGAGTGGGAGCTCCAACGCCGCAGGGTGTTGTGAGTGACCGCGTGCCTATTGAAGAATGATCCAACGAGTTAGCCGTACGTTGCTTACTTAAGCATTATCAAATGCGAAGGTATAGTGAAAGCGAGCCTTAATAGGGCGTAAAAATCAGATATCAGATAATCGGAGATTTTCCGACCTCTGATTTCCGATTTTAGGTAGCGTGCGCTAAACCCGAAACCCGGTGATCTACTCATGGTCAGGATGAACGTTATGTAAAAGTAACGGGAGGTCCGAACGCTAGAATGTTGCAAAATTCCGCGATGAACTGTGAGTAGGGGAGAAATTCCAATCGAACTGGGTAATAGCTGGTTCTCCTCGAAATAGCTTTAGGGCTAGCCTGTGCCGCACGTGTTTGAGGTAGAGCACTGAATCGGCTCTGCGGGAGCAATCTCGTAGACCGAACCAAACTCCGAATTCAAACACTTAAGGGCATGGAGTCAGACAATGAGGTCTAAGCTTCGTTTGTCTAATGGAGAAGAATCCACACCGCCGTTTAAGGTCCCTAAATCAAAACTATAGTGTAAAGGATGTGGGAACACTTATACAACCAGGAGGTTGGCTTAGAAGCAGCCATCCTTTAAAGAAAGCGTAACAGCTCACTGGTCAAGCGTTCTTGCGCCGACAATGTATAGGGGCTAAGTTTTGTACCGAAGACGCGGATCCAAGTTCGGAGGTCAGAAATCAGATGTCAGAGGTCAGAGAAATCCGACTTCTGATTATCCGACTTCCGATCTCTGAACTTGGGTGGTAGAGGAGCGTTGTATGTGGGCTGAAGCAGAGAGGGAACTCTCTGTGGACTGCATACAAGTGAGAATGTTGGAATAAGTAATATGTATGCATGTGAGAATCATGCACACCGAAAATCCAAGGTTTCCTGGGCAATGATAATCATCCCAGGGTTAGTCGATCCTAAGTTCGTACCCGAACGGGTGCGGATGATGGCAAATACGGTTGATATTCCGTAACCGCTTATAATACTGATGCAATTACACATCATGGTAATCCGAGCATATTTTGACTATATGTGTTCTTGTGTTCTTAGCTGGGTGCTTGAGGTAAACCCCAAGCGTCTATGTGTCCAGTTCGGAGGTCAGAGATCAGATGTCAGAGATCGGAGAAATTCGACTTCTGATTATCCGACTTCCGATCTCCGAACTTGGATTACTGTAACAGTGAAAACATGAGAGAAGCTCGGTAACGGGCAATTTGGACGAACCAAGGTGTCAAGAAACGTTGCTAGGGATTAGCGAAGTTGTCTCGCAAGAGGTGACTTTGCTAAATAGTTATAAGTGATCGTACCGCAAACCGACACAGGTGGATGAGTGCTAGAATACTAAGGTGACCGGGACAATAATCCTTAAGGAACTCGGCAAAAAAGCAGGCGTAAGTTAGCAATATGCCTTGCCCAGCCCCACTCTTCAGATTCTATGATGAATTTGAGAGTAATGTTCCAGTTTAAGACAATACACTCTAAGACATAGTAGTTTTTGATGAGTGGAGCTGGGTCGCAGCGACTGACCCCTCCCGACTGTTTATCAAAAACTTAGGTCCGTGCAAACCCGCAAGGGGAAGTATACGGGCTGATGCCTGGCCAGTGTTAGAAGGTTAAACTCTTTTGCGCAAGCTCAAGAGCCAAGCCCTAATGAACGCCGGCGATAACTATAATCGTCCTATGGTGAACTAAAAGCTGCCATAGTAAAACTTGGCCAAATGCTGGGATATCTGGTGTATCGAGCGCTACTAGGTTATAATGACAATGGATATTTATTCCTTGTCTTATGAAACAAAGTAAAAATGCGTCTCGTGCAGACAATCAGCAGGAAAGGCTAATTGGTTGGATTTTAGGGTTTGTTGATGGAGAAGGTTGTTTCTCGATTAATTTCACGAAACAGCCAGATCGTCAGGAAGCCACTAGAATCCGGAGAGGTTACAAGACTGGTTATCAAATTTCGCAAAACTTTGCAGTAGTGCAAGGTCAGCGTAGTCTAAGGTCTTTAGAAGTGATTAAGATTTTCTTCGGAATTGGTAAAATTTACCGAAATCGAAGACATGATAATCATAAAGAAGATTTATACAGCTATAAAGTTACTAATCGCGAAGATTTGAAACGAGTAATTATTCCCTTTTTTAAACGGAATAAACTGATAACCTCGAAGCGAAATGATTTTTTGTTGTTCGCAAAGTGTGTTGAGTTAATGCTACAGAATAAGCACCTCGCAATTGGCGGAATGCTTAAAATAGCCAGACTTACACAAAAGATGAATCACAAAAAATCGCGAGATAAACTAATTAGAATCCTCAGAGACTATACGCCAAGGTCGTCCAAAAGACGACAAGATATAGTCCCAACTGCATAGCGATATGCAGGCTTAACAGCACTTAATCATAAAAGATTAAGAAAGACCCGAGCGAAATTCCTTGTCGTGTAAGTTACGACCCGCACGAATGGCATAACGAGTAGGGGACTGTCTTAAGGATTAACCCGATGAATTTACATTGACGGTAAAGATGCCGTCTACCCGCAACAAGACGGAAAGACCCTATGAAGCTTTACTATAGTGTGTCATTGATGCAAGAATTTTTTTGTTTAGCATAGGTGGGAGCCTTCGAAGTACTGGCGCTAGCTGGTATGGAGGCGACAAGTGAAATACCACCCTGAAAGATTTTTGTTTCTAACCTTTATTTAACCAACAAAGGGACAGTGGCTCATGGGTAGTTTAACTGGGGCGGTTGCCTCCTAAATGGTAACGGAGGCGTTTATTAAGGTGAGCTTAGCTCCGATGGAAACGGAGTGTGACGCGCAAACGCAAAAGCTCGCTTAACTGCAAGGCTGGCACGCCGCGCAGATACGAAAGTAGAAGTTAGTGATCCGACCATCCTTCGTGGAAGGGTGGAAGCTCAACGGATAAAAGTTACTCTAGGGATAACAGGCTGATCTAGTCCAAGAGTCCATATCGACGACTAGGTTTGGCACCTCGATGTCGGCTCATCGCATCCTGGAGCTGGAGAAGGTTCCAAGGGTTTGGCTGTTCGCCAATTAAAGCGATACGCGAGCTGGGTTCAAAACGTAAACTACATTGCGTTGTATCATAGAAATATGATATTATTATCTGACTAATATCGGTGAAACCCGAAGTTGTTCTCCAAATGACAACTGGGCAATACCGAGGGAAGATCAGATTATGTCGAGTGAAGAAAAGTCTTATATAGCTGGGTTTCTTGATGGTGATGGATGTATTATGGCTCAACTTGTGAAGCATAAAGATTATGTCTTTGGTTTCCAGGTTCGGGTGAGCATAGTGTTCTATCAGAAAACAAATCATCAAGAAATTCTTTCTTGGCTTAAATCTATGTTAAATCTTGGTTATATTCGTCATCGAAATGACGGAATGACCGAGTATACTATAGTTGGTTTGAAAGAAGTAAGAGAAATTTTAACTCTTCTTTCTCCATTTCTTCGCTTAAAAAAAGTTTTAGCTCAGGAAGTTTTGAAATTAATTCGAAGCTATCCTCTAAAAATGACTCCGAAAGAATTAGTTCGTCTAAGTAAATTAGTGGATAAAACCGCAAAATTTAATTATTCAAAAAAACGAACCAATACTTCGGTTTCAGTTGAGACTTTTTTGAAAGAACATAATCTTTTCCCCGTAGAGACTGAATCGCAGGCAAGAACTGCGTGAAGATATCTCACTTTTGTGAGGTATAATACGTCAGCCCCTCCTCTATCTCTTATAGAGAGGGTGAAGATATAGTCCATGCCATTAGTAATAATGGAATTACATGCGTGAGACAGTTTGGTCCTTATCTGTTGTGGGTGTTCGAAACTTGAGTGGGTGCATCCTTAGTACGAGAGGACCAGGATGCATAGACCTCTGGTGTATCCGTTGTCCCGTCCGGGGCATGGCGGAGTAGCTAGGTCTAGTTAAGATAAACGCTGAATGCATATAAGCGTGAAGCTGTCCACAAAACTAGGTTTCGTTGCTTGAAATATAGCGTTAGGTTCGGGGAAGACTACCCCGTATTGCCAATGCTTCGCATTGGAAATATCAAGAACCAAGTATCAAATCCCAATGAATATTCAAATCCCAAGTTTTAATAATTAAGACTTGGTGCTTGGAGATTTATTGGAGATTGGAGCTTGAGATTTGGTGCTTCCGATGCGGAGCAGCGGCTCTATAGGTTGCAGGTGTACGTGCAGTAATGCATTGAGCCGAGCAATACTAATCAACCGAAAGTTTAATTCTCCGCCAACTGGCGGATTTGACTAGTGATTATTGATTACTATCCAGCACCAGTTTTGACAAACTATGTGTTAAGCAAAAAATTGCAATAACCTTAGCTGGTCAAAACTGGTGCTGGATTGTGTGCTGGAAAATGGAAAAGTTTGGGAGTCGTTTGACGTTGAAAAGACAGCAAAGGTTCATGCTCCTGAGCTGTTAGCCAGGTTCGTACTGCGTGAGAGCAGCAACCGCCTAGAGCCTTCGTTAGATAACTCCTCCAGGTAGCGTTACCAGACTATAGAGTTCTTCTACCCTCCGAAGCTTAGGATTTTTGAACATCTGATGATGGATCCTAAGCTGTCTGGTAACCCCCTGGCGTAATCGGGAGATCTCTTGATTTCCCACCAAGGGTGGGTTGCCGGTGTGAGAATCGTCGTGAGCTCGATGCACGACGGGGCACGTTCTCCACTGGCGACCTGCCGTAACTTTAAGGAGATGTTTCCGTTTTTTTCGCCACTGAGAAGAGGCGTTCGTTTCCAAAAGGGGTAATAAAATATCTTCTCTCCATTTTCCAGCACACAATAAATATGTTACAATTATCTCATGTTGAAATATAAGTCTTCATTCCGGTTAGTTGGTTTACTGTTCGGTATCGCTGCGATGGGAGTTCTCCTGTTTGTGGTTACATCGAACACTATATAACTTTGTTTAATTAGTCCGTGTTTCAAGGGCTGTGGTACGACCTGATCCCTTCCCGAACTCAGAAGTCAAACGCAGCACCGCTCATGATACTCCAGTGTAAGACTGGTGGGAAAGTAGGCAATGCGGGCTTTTTAATTTGCTTTGATTTTCTTCAATATAGAACTCCCCTCTCCTTGAGAGGAGAGGGGATGGGGGAGAGGTAGATTACTTGTTTCAGGATCTTTTTGTCTATGTAGAGTTAACAGTCAATGATGACACTTTGGGCTAACTTCTCGACTGGAGTTAGTCCATTTAATTTTGTGTGAATTCTCTTAGTGTTGTAAAAGTCCATCCATTCATATACGGTCTTCCAGATTCG
>Ga0209542_10001026_pt1 | contig 66568 bp, 78 predicted proteins | sample RifCSPhighO2_01_FD_184028 | JGI IMG/M metagenome (GOLD analysis project Ga0209542, IMG submission 184028) | Soil microbial communities from Rifle, Colorado - Rifle CSP2_plank highO2_0.1 (SPAdes) (version 2) | ecosystem: Environmental > Terrestrial > Deep subsurface > Rock core/Sediment ...
AGGAGAGGTTGGGATAGAAAGAGATAACCCATTACAGCCGCAGAAAGTGTGAAGACAGAGATAAACGCAATTGGAGCAAAGATAGAATTATCAGGGCCCTTATACTGCGACCCGTAAAACATTACTGACGCAACAATACAGATGTAACCTACAGCCGCAAGAGCATTGATGATAGGATTCTTAGTCATATGTACACTTATTGTACTTCTTTTTAAAACTTATTTCTTAGATACCTTAACCTTCGATAGGATCTAAGGTTAGGCAACCAGGAATTGGATTGGCCTCATCATACAGGGTTTTGTCTCCAGTGTACTCTTCCCAGGATTTAAAAAGGAAAGTGAGTTTTTTGAGAGTCTCTTCTTTAATACTCTCATCCAAATAAGCAAATGGGCAAACATGCTCTGGTTTCTGCCCACCTTTTAAAATACCTATTTCTGTGGCACCAAAACCACTCGGGGCACTGTTACCAAAGTTATCAACCTCGGCAATAACTTGTCCAGCAGAAACACGGTCACCGACTTTAACTTTTGGGTTTCTGACATGCTCAGTTTCATAAATCCACTTTTGCATCTTCCCATCAGTGGTCACTTGAATGGAAATGTCCCCACTCCACAGAGTTGGCATTGCAGCAACTACCCCATCTACCAAAGACCTAACCGGAGTACCTAGGGGGACAATAAAAGTGGGTTGAGGGTTGGATTTTTCCTTATTAGAACTAGCCACATCCGCCGGAATAACAAACCCAAACCCCATAAATAACCTATTAAATTCCAGTCTGGTTTTAGTAAATTCAAAATCCCCGGCCTTATTAGTTTCTGGATTATAGTAATCCAAATTTACCCCAATATTTTTTAGTTTGAGAGGCGGCTCATCCGGATTAACTTCTTTTTGGACAGGGGACGATATAGGAAGTTTTTCTTGAACCTTTGAAGTGGGTTTGGAAAAAATGACTATGGAGGCAACTAGAACTAAAACAACACCTAATATTCTTACTAGCTTTAAGCTAGGCCACTGTCTAAGGATGGGAACAAATTTTATGCTCATATGTGTTTACTTAATGCATATTTTACACTATTTGATTTATTTAAATATGCCTTTCATGATTATACGGCTAGGTCAGTTCAGCTATTTCTTTTTGTCCTAAATTTGCCTACGTATAAAACATAGCTACGTCTTTTTAAGGTTTAAAATGCTGTATAATTCTACCTATGACCAAGTATCATAAATGTTTTCAGGAAATGCTCAAGGAAAATAAGGATCTTTTTGAAAAGTTTAAAGTCGTGCACGATAACTTTGCCCAAGACCGAACGAAATATAAAGACGAGTTTAACCGTGTCGGAGAAGAAGTCGTCACTATTATTAAGCGCTACGAAAATATTTTGTGTGGTCACTCGGAAAACACAGGCTACGCCAAGTTTTCTTCAACTCTAGCTGATAAATTTTGGGTGGAAATAAGGGCACTTTACCCTCGTATTGATTTTGTGGGAATTAAATAGTAATAATCCTAGGAAATTAGCTAATTCTTAGTTTTATCTATTTTTTATTGAAATTGGCTTTGCGGGCGAGAGCTTTTTCTTCAATGTCTCGTCTTAAGGCTTCAGCTTTTTCTTTTTTGATTTTTATCCCCGCGGCCACAACTTTTTGACACTCGTCATCAGGACACACCCAATTAGAGTAGGTCACAGTCGAAGTAACAACTACTTCAGTCCAAGTTTTTTCACAAATACGTGGTTTACCACACCGCACACAAGGATTATCTATCACCTGTGTGAAACCTCATAGGTTTCTACCATCTTTTGTCTCTTTGGAAACCGCCGCTTTTTCTAAATCCACCACCACTGCGATCACCAAAACCTCCACGGTTTCGATCTTCTTGTGGGCGAGCTTCAGAAACTACTAATTTTCGACCTTGGAAATCAGCGCCATTAAGGGTTGAGACAGCTTTTTGGGCTTCTTCTTCAGTAGACATTTCCACAAAAGCAAAACCTTTGCTCTGGCCCGAGAACTTGTCCATAATAACATTGACACTGTCTACTTTACCAGCCTGAGCGAAAACTTCTTCGAGCTCAGCACTAGTTGCTTGATAAGGGAGGCTACCAACAAATAATTTTTTGGCCACTTGAACCTTCTTTCTTTTAAATTAATAAAACTGTCTAAATGTGGAGTGCTCTAAATAGCTGGACACGATACAAATTTATTGCGGGGTATCTTTATCTTGACTACGTAAAAACTCGATCAAACTTAAACAGATTTACTGATTCAAATCTGCTTGATTCACTATACCCTACTTCGTCTTCAAAGTCAAACTTTTACTTACTAGAGACGGTACACTTTCGGCAACTATTTGATAATCCAGTCCTTTGAATAACTTGGCGATCGCTTGGTCTATCTCTTCTTGGGTGTTTCTTTCTATCTCAACCATAGGTCCGATGTGCTCAATCTCCTCGTAATAAATCTCACCACCCAAACTCTTGAGGTGTTTTCCTAATTTCTTGTAACGGACTATCTCCTCAAAGCCCCAAGACTTAACTATCTCAACACCCTGGTCAAGCGCATTAGGCAACTCATATTTCCACTCAACTTTAAAGGTTTTACTATTCCTTGACCATTCAACCTCACGGTAGATCAAATATACTTTCGCGACACCCGCAATAGTATTTTCCCTCAAACGAAAGTTTTTCTTTTCATAATCCCAAAGCTGGTCCTTCGGACTAAAAAAGACATCCTCAGTCTCATATTCCTCGATTACCGACCCCTCGGAAAGTAACTGTGAAAGGACTTTTCTGGGGTCGTTGAATTTTAGTCTTATTTCGATCACAATATTATTATAACCCCAACTACAAGGACTTTGTAATATACTTCTATTAGGAGGGTCTAAACTATGGAAACAGTAAATGTAAACTTTTGGGCTGTGGTGGCAGCCACTATTTCAAGCATGATACTAGGGTTTGTCTGGTATTCGGCGCCGGTCTTTGGCAAACCATGGATGAACCTCATCGGTAAAAGCACAGACGAGCTCAAAAATGGAGCGGGGTTAGGCTATAGTGTAACTTTCATAGGGGCCTTAGTTCAGGCCTACATCATGGCTCACTTTGTGACTTACGCCGGAGCAGCGGATTTGGTGAATGGGGCTCAAACGGGCTTCTGGGCATGGTTGGGGTTCGTGGTTCCTACCTTTGCTTCTGATACCGTCTTTTCAGGAAAAAGCTGGAAACTCTATTCCATTCAAGTTGGTTATTATCTAGTTAGCCTAGTTGTCATGAGTATGATACTGGCCTCCTGGCGCTAATGTCTTAATATACCAATCTTTTACTAAGGTGACACCCTCGCGAGGGTGTCACCTTAAACTTAGTTCTTTTGACTTAGGGCAAGTCTTATGATAAACTATGGGTCAGAAAACAGCCCCAAGGAGGGTAGATGAAACTACGACGGGGGAAAGAGATCGGGGAATACAGCCTCTGGCTTTCTGTCCCATTTGGGCTTATGTCAGGGATCTTCGTTTCCCTGGACACCCTAAGTTTAATCCCAATCGTCATTTTTTGGATGCTTTTCTTCGTTTTAGTCCATAAAAAGGGCTTTGGATACAGCTTAGCTAGTTTTGTGATATTTGGAGCTACATCGTGGGGCATCTCAGCAAAAACCAGCTTTGTTTTCATATCCCAAACGTGGCCAATGAGTATTCTTTTCATCGCCTTCCTGACCATACCGACTGTTATCACCACCCTACACATATGGGATGGGCGACCAACTGAGGATAAGCTTTACTTTTTGAGAAGCGGTACTTATCACCCTGTTTTTCTTGCAGGATTGGGATTGCTGGGAGGGTTTTCTTACTCTGAGAGTCCTGAAGGTCTCAGGTTTTTCCTACTTGTGATGTTGGTAACAGGCTTTCTGGCCTTTCGGATGGTTAGAAAACACCCCTATCTTCAGGGAATGACTCTTTGGTTTATGTGTCTGGTGTGTTTCCTTACCACCACGGCGCTGTTTTCGAAAGAGATCGCCTTCTGGACCGAGTCTCAGATCGCAACACTTAAGCCGGGCTTGACACTTATCATGGTCTGGATCGTGGGAGCAATGTTCTTGGCACGGATCCTGGACAGAGAAACCCAAAATTCTATCTTAAAGTACTCTGGCGAGGCGTTGGTAAAAAAACTCATATCTTCCTCAAACAATTTGCCTACAAGGTAGAGACTTACAAAACCTCTTAGCTTAAGCTAAGAGGTTTCTTTATGAAAAATGCTTGATTTTATGGGCGCTTTGTGCTAAATTATAGGCCAAAGGAGAAGTCTAGTGATCACAGGAAAGAAGATCTCTTGGGGGAAGACAGCTTCCTCTGGTGCCTTAATCTTGGCATTTTTGTTTGTATTTAGCGTTTGGCAAACAGAGTGGGACTTTTTGTTAGCTTCTGTATTAGTAGCGATTGGGCTAGCTGGAATCTTTGATTTTCCATTTCTGGCTGCGACTAGCATCATATATATGCTTGTCGCTAATCTTGCTTCAGCGTATGTACCAAAAATGTTAATCCCAACCACACCTTTTGGAAGCAATCTAATCAGTGTGGGGTTAATCATTCTGCCGCTCATTCTTCTCTCAGGATATCTTGGTATACAACACCCACCAAAGACTCCGAGAGCTGGGGGTCGGCAAAACCATCACTTGGTTTTTGTGTGGATGGTCGGAGCGACGTTGGGGACATACGCCCCGATGAACAAGTACCTATTTGTAGCCTCTTTCTTTGTCGTATGCGCAATCTTACTATCTTTGGTTTGGGAAGTTTCCGAACAGCAACCCAAGACAGCAGCCAACTTGGCTCTCGGAGGGCTTCTTTGTTACATTTTGGTCGGTCTTGTGTTTTTCACAGGAAACGCATGGCTTAACCAATGGTTAGGGGTCGCTTTTACAGTAACCACCATAGCAACACTTTTGGGGAGAGGGCTATACTATCGCTTCTTCTATCGTGTCTGACAACCCATTCAGTTATTACTGCGTGGGTTTCTTTTTGGCCTTCAGGCCAGCCACTCCATAGCTTTAGCGAAGGGTGGTTTGGCCAAAAGTATCAGACCGTGATAAAATAGACACGTGCAAACGAAAATGCTTTATCGAAGTAAAACTAACCGGATCTGGGCTGGGGTTTTTGGCGGGCTAGGGGAGTATTTAAACGTCGATCCTACGATATTAAGACTGGCCTGGCTTATTATTACCGTTTTTACAGGGTTCGTTCTAGGTTTAATAACCTATTTATTAGCTCTGCTCGTTATCCCAGAGCCGAAGTAATTACTGCTCCAGATACTTCTTTATCTCCCCCAAGTAGTATCTCTTCCAACCGTCTTCTATATCATGGGCTTCTTTATCAGGCACGTTTTCGTGGAGAAGGGCGACCTGAGTTTGCTCCGGGCCAAGGGCGGTGAGCACAAAGGTTACCTTGGAAGGCTTATCCCAGTCGCCACCGTACCACTCTTGAACCAGTTTTTTATTGGTAACCACCTCCAGGTTAGTACCGTAGATATCTCCATCCCATAACTCAAATGGCACACCCTGCTTGTCACTCATCTTAGCTTTACCACCACTCCAGACCTCAATATGATCTGGATCTACCAAAGCACGCCATATTTCTTTTGGAGTGGCTTTTATCACATACGTTTGATTTATAGTTTTCATTGTTTAGACTCACTAACTTTGGCTACTTTGTAGTACATAAGCCAATTGTCACCCTCTGTTTTGAGAGGGGCGGGGTCACAAACAAATTCTTTAGTTCCTGGCTTAAGTCTATAGCCTGCATCGTCTTTCCAACTAAGCCCATCAATGGAAGTTGCGCTTTTTATACCATTGTTGCAGTAAAATTGGCGGTAAGTCTCCTCAGTTATTTTAACTGTGCTAGAAACACTACCAAGTGAGCGAATATCTTTCTGATACTTAAAACTTAAGCCATTACTTGAGATAGCAGCCAACAGTTTGGCCCCTTGCGAGAAGTACATGAACCATGAGTTTCCTATCTTTACAACGTCTGGATCCGTAAGGTTGCTATATTTAAGCCTCTCACCGGATTCCAAACTGAAGTTTACCCCATCTGAAGAGGTAGCACTTTTTACCATATTGGTTGGTACTACTGTCTTATTCTCTACATCCTCAAAAACTACAAAATAAAGTCTTATTTTACCATCAGGCAGCACGACCACATCTGGGTCAGCTGCCCCTGGAACTAAGGAATCAAACTGGACTGACCCTTGTTGCCAAGTCTGACCTTCATCTTTGGAGATAGCAACCATCAACCCCGATTTAGATCTCCCAGACCCATCCACTGCATAAATGGCCAAGGTGGAGTCAGCTAATCTGACCACATCCGGCACGGAAGCTTTTTCCAGTACCAATGAATCAAAAGCAAAATTTACACCGTCAATGGAGGTCGCCAGGTTAACATCATGATAAAAAGGGCCGTTTGAATCGTTAAAAGGATCTTTACTCGCAGTTTTAGTGTCAAATGTCAGCTGGAGCTCTTGCTCCAGAGGTTTTATCTCTTCTTGAGAAGCTGGGACTGAGGAATCTGGGTTCTTGGGGGTTGGGACGCTGGAGATGCTTCCAAAATACTCACCGATCCTCACAGCTGAAAGTAAAATAATAACCACCGAAAGGGTCAGGATAATAAGTACCTTTTCTAACTTCATACTGTGTATACTATACGATTTTGAGCGTACCTTGTCCACTCTTTAGTGGCCGGAGCTGTCCCAGTCTTTGCTAACAACGTCAAAACGCGCAAGTTTCTGTCTGAAAAGTGCTTGGATCTTCTCCAAATTCTGTTGGGTTTTAGCCTCAAATCTCAAAACTAAGGTCGGGGTGTTAGAGGAAGCTCTCACAAGTCCCCAACCACCCTCGGTATAAACCCTAGCCCCATTAATATCTACCACATTGTAACCCTCGTCTTTGAATTCTTTAGTCACTTCTTCCACCACCTTATACTTATCTTCGTCTGTCGTCTTGACTTGGATAGTGGGTGTAGAAACGTAAGAAGGGGTTCCAGCGATTACTTCTGACACAGGTTTATTCTCTAACGAGAGGTACTCTAATATTTTCAAAGCTGCGAAGGTGGCGTCATCAAACCCGTAAAAATCATCAACAAAGAATATATGACCACTCGCTTCGCCAGCTAAAGCCGCTTTTTCCGCAGCCAATTTGGCCTTGATGTGAGAATGCCCTGTTTTCCACATAATCGGGATACCACCGTGGGCTTTGATGTCCTCAGGTAGAGCTTCCGAAACTTTGACATCAAAAACTATTTTTGCCCCAGGGTTTTTGGAAAGAACCAGTCGAGAGAGCAAAATAATGTAGCGGTCCGGCCAGACGGTTTGACCTTTTTCGTCCACTAATCCCAACCTATCCCCATCACCATCGAAAGCAAAACCCAAATCACACTTGTTAGCCAAGGTTTGCTTGCCGGTATCTTCCATCATAGCTGTACCATCTGGATTAGCCGTGTAGTTGGGGTATGTCGGATCAATATTGGTGAAATGCTCTACTACGTCACACCCAGCTGCTGATAAAAGCTTTGGAGCAAGTAGGCCTGCTGTGCCATTACCGGTATTAACAAGAACTTTAAATTTTTTGGTAATTTTGGCGCGAGAGGTTAGATCTTTTACATATTCCTCAAGAATGTCTTCTTTCCGCACACTGCCAGAACCATTAACAAATTCCTCTTTACAAATAGTGTCGTAAACTTCGTTCATCTCGTCGGTGAGAAGCGTATAGGAAAGGTCACAACCAAGTTTTACTCCATTCCAACCTACAGGGTTGTGGCTGGCAGTAACCATTACCAAACCTTTGACTTTAAAATGGTACTGTGACCAGTAACTCATTGGGGTTGTTACTGTGCCGATATCAACAACATCAATCCCGGATTCATTGAGAGCTTTGATGATGTTTGCTTGAAAACTTTCGGAGGTAGCACGGGCATCGTGACCAACAACCGCTTCCTTAATACCTCGTTTGGAGAGGAAGGCTCCGAAACCACGACCTACATAGTAAACTGACGAGTCGTTTAACTCATCTTCAGACTCACGACCTCTAAGGTCATACTCACGGAACATGGTTCTTTTCAAAATTGGCATAAGTACCTCCTACAGTCCCTCCATATTAGATTTTGACAGCCGAAAAGTCAATTTTGCCAAAAAAGAAGAGCTAGTGAAAATTCACTAGCTCTGTGCGGCCTCTTCTCCTTGATCTTCAAGCTTAATGCCCCATTTATTTATGGTTGGGGGGATATCATCCCAACGTAGAGTTTCGTTAAGCTGGGCAAATAAACGCTGGAGCTGAGAACCAACGATTGCCCCTGGAGGTAATCCTTTTTTCATAATCAAAAGATTGCTTATAGTGGTACTAACGTACCTTCTTAAGACACTCCCAGACCCAAGAGCTACATCCTGAGCAAAAGTTCTTTGTTCAATTCTACCTGGGCCATGACCCATTACAGCAATTGTTTTTGATTCCCAGCCTTCTCCAAAGGTCCGACGCAGAGCACTTTCAAAAGTCTCGGCCGGAGGTTTTTCTCCAAAGTTAAACGCTACTATATTGGCTCCGTGGTCAGTAGTTTTAAGTACTAGTTTTTTCCCTTTCCGTGGGGGTTTCTTCTGCCTCGGGGTAGGTACCACACCCAGATTATCTCCGAGCGCACTTGCGTCCGAAGGAATAAGTATCTCCATACCTTCTCCTTCGGCGCTAAAAACTCCTGTCAAAGTCTCTACTACTTCCCTCATCAAGCGCTCAACATCAGGTATATTCAAAGTGCCAGCCGTGTCCAAGTCTTTCATGGCTTGGGCCAAAATCTTCTCGTATCTTCTGGCAAAATTTAAAGCTATGAGCTCTTTGGCTCTTCTTAAAGTAATCCGTCTGATTAGTCTTGCTAGACGCAGTCTGCTCGTGTGCAGACGTTGTCGGGTTTGGTTTTGCTGCTGGTCCATCTTTCCTCCCTTCTCACGCAATCCCGGACCCCCAAAAAGAAAAGAGTAATTAAGCTATTTGCGACGGTTAGCGGCACTTTTGGCCCGAGCTGCCCGCTCAGTTTCTTGAGCATTAAACATAAGCCTGGCAAAAAGTATCGTCGACATTTGCACCGTCAAAGCTCTATCTCCGGCCCCGGCGTGGTTTGCGACCGCTGAGGACAAACAGTGGACCTGATAAGCTAATCTCGTCCAATCTCCCTTGGCCTCCGCTTCCCGATAAACAGGGTGGGAATTGTTTATTTCCACCATCCCAAGATTCATCCGGCTGTGCCAAGGCGATTCGGGATCATCCTCAGCGTTACTAAAAGGTCGAATAATCGGGATGATATCCGGAATCTTCACCACTCCGGTACCGACTTGAACCGGTGTCGTTACTCTAAAAGACACTCTGACTCCTTCGTTATCCTCTGGCAACTCAAAGCTGGCTGAGGTTAGAGGTGCTGTGATTTCGAGTGGTAAAGCAATAGTTGCCCGGTATGCTCCCTTTGGTTTTTTGCCAAAGGAGACTGAGCCGCTATTCTTAGTTATCCTAGGCTCGCCAAGCATCTGACCACTCTGCCAAATCTGAACGGGGATACCTGACACCCCCTCACCATTCTGGTTCCTGACCGAAACAATCACGTACTCCAACTTATAAGTTCCTTTGCTAGGTCCCCTGGTAGGTCCCTTTCCTGGCTTTATCTTTCGCTTAGGTTCTTCCTCCTTTACCCCAAGTTTGTTTCGGAAATAGTCCGTTTCCCGAATCGCAGCAGTCAGGGCATCACCAAGTATCCTGGCTTGCTCTCCTTCTCTTCGCTCATCAATTTGCTCTAAAGTCCTCCTAACTATCTCAGCGAATTCCGTTTCACGCTTAAGCAGAGCCGCCACAAATCTACGACTTTTTGGTGAATTGAAAAGGAGACGTTTCTTGGAAGTATCCCAACAATCAGAATCATCCTCAAAGTCACCTGTTTGGGGAAAGTGGAGAACACCCTTTAGCCTCTTAAAGACGCTATCCAAGAGTTTCCTTAGGAGTGGATCCTCCTTGAAAGCGATATCCTGGGCGGCGTTACGAGGAAAGAGCGAACCAGCGCGATCCCCTCTTCGATAAAGCTCTATTTCTGGAGTTCTCTCTGAAGGATCAAGAAACAGATCAGCATTAAAAGGAGCGCCTCCCTCTACAAACAGAGTCCCAGTAAAGATTTGGTACCCCTTGTACACCGGTGGTTCTACCCGATGCTCGATCCCACCGGTAGCCAAACCCTTATCAGAAAGCTTATCAACAATTACCAAATCGGCGTTTCTAATTCTAAGAGCCTGACCCAAATTTCTCTTAAAGTACTCCGCAAGGGCCTCAGGCCTTAAAAAGAACTCGAAGTCGGGATCGACGCCGTAAATTTCTAACCTCGTTCCATGAACCAAAGGCTTCCGATACGGATCGGTCGGTGGAGAGTCCACTAAACTAAGAACCGGATCAATGATCCCAATGCTCTCTCTACCACCCATGTCTAGGCGATAATTAGCCACTTCTGGCTCTCGTTTAAGATTTGGGTAGCGACTCCGAGCAAGTTCTAACGAAGGTCGGGTGTTGTAGACCACCTTCCCGTGAGCATAACTATAAGGCGCAGTCGTCCCACCAAAGCCGCGCATCCCAATTTTCCCTTGACCAGGGGTCTTAGCCGATAAACCAATAGCCCCTACCATGTACTCAAAAGAGTGTCGGGAGACTGGGGAGAGTTCCCTTTTAAGTTCTTCGAAATCTACTGCCACTCCCTTTACCTGATCAGCGTAAGCTTGATCCAGTCTTAGGGTGTCATGTTCAAACATACGATCAAGAATACCGTCACCGTCATCACATACAACTAAGCGCATTTCTCCATTTATACGACTTACCTCCACCCAAATTTTTTTGGCATTGGCATCCAAAGCATTGGCCACACTTTCTTTTAAGGCCTCTTGCGGGTTGTCGTTGAAGCCGGCTAAGTATTGAATCGTGGTTTGCGTGACTAGTCTAAGCCTTAGTGAGCTAGGTGGTTTAATCACTTGGGCTTCCATCTCCTTGTTTCTTTCAGGGAGTCTTCCCTTTGGTCTGGGTCCAGAGTCAGAATGGCCAGTTTAGAATAGGCTTGTCTGACCCCTTCAGCATACTGTTTAATGAACTGGTCTCTCATTTCGGGAGTACCACCCATCAAAGTCTCCAATACTCGGTTTAAACCATCTAACATACTTTGTACCGAGCCACTTGATGCTACTTCTTGATGTGAACTATTTGGTTCTATCGCCGCAACTGGTACATGCAGATGTTGTAAAGTCTTGAGAGCTTCCGCGGAAAAAGCGGCACCCAGTTCTCGTCCGAAATTCCGACCCCACTCGGCTGACAAATTAGTTACTAAAGCCCCCAGTTCCTCGAGCAAACCAACCCTTGGTTGAGTTATAGTTGGCGCCGCAGCTGTTGGTGGCTCCGCTAATACTCTATGCACTTGATCACTCACAAGTTCTGTGGCAGTGATATGTACCCGTCTTTGGCGAGAACGTCTAGTCCCACCAGTACGACCGGCGGCCCTCTGGGTTGGTTGCCCAACTACTGACCTCAATTCTTCGAGTTCCTCTTTATGTTCAGCAAGGTACCTATTCAATCGCTCTTCGTCCCACGCAACTGGCCTAAGACTAAAACCGCCTTTCGGATTTCTGCTGGGACGGGGAGGAATTTTGGTGGGGTTTGCATCTAGAATTCCGAGAAAATAAAGCCGGGCGTAAATTTCTAACTGATTCTCCAAAACGCTACGTGCTCCGATAATGGAAAGCCAGGTACTGGCGTGTTTTGGCTTAAGAGCCGCACCAAAATCGGACGGCGCTCTTCCTCTTCTATCTAGCTTCTTAAACCCAAGTTCTATTACTTTTGCTTTAACGGCCTCAGCAAGTTTAGTCAACCAATCATTTCTCTCTTGTAGCGCTTGCTCATAAGTTCTTCCATTATAGGCTTGAGAGTTAGGGGTAGTTGTCATCTCTCCCTCTTTCGACTTTTGGTATTCAGTTGTCAGGTGCCTCCGAACCTTGAGAGCTCGGAAACGCCAGATTCTGGCGGGATGATTATGAGGGATGTGAAATTTTTCACACACCTCTTAATCGCGGGCATTATACCACAAGATCAAGCTTGTAGTAAAACCCTATGATCTTCTCCTTAAGATTTGCCTTAACAAATGCAACTAAAATTAAGGCATAAAAACTCGCTTTCGCGGAGAAACGTAAACAGCCCTCACCTTGGTGGGAGGAAAGTTCTTTGAGCAATTTTTAATCAGCAAAGTCGCGTTAATGCTATAATACAAACGCCGAAACACAAGGAGAGTGATAGGTGAGAGTACTAATCCCTGGTAAAGGTGGTAGAGAAAGCGCTCTGGCCTGGGCCGTCGCGAAGAACCCCAACAACCAAGTATTCGTATCCCCAGGAAACCCCGGAATAGCAAGATATGCTACTTGTATAGAAATGGCTAGTTATCAACCGGAGGATTATCTTAGATTAGCTCACGAACTGCAACCTGACCTGGTTATCTCTGGGCCTGAAGACCTACTATATGGTGGACTCGGCGATCTATTGAGAGCAACCGATTTTCGTTTCTTTGGTCCTGACACGGCTGGTGCAAAGCTAGAGGGGAGTAAAGTCTTTTCCAAAGAACTGCTATCAGAACTTGGGATTCCAACTGCTGGGTTTGATGTTTTTAGCAACGTGTCAGAAGCTTTGGGTTATGTGGAGGCTCATTTTGACAGCTACCCAGACCAGCCTTTAGTCATAAAAGCTGATGGTGCTGCGTTAGGCAAGGGTGTCTTTATCACTAAAACAATAGGAGAGGCTCAGGAAGCAATACATCAGATCATGACACAAAAAGCTTTTGGCCAAGCTGGGGACCATGTGGTAATCGAGGAATTTTTGGTCGGTGAAGAAGTTTCCTTCTTCGTCCTTGTAGGCATCAATGAAACAGTTGCTTTTGGCCCGGCCCGAGACTACAAACGGGTGGGAGACGGTGATCAAGGCTTCAATACCGGCGGGATGGGTTGTTACTCGCCAGTAAACTTTGTCACTGCTGCTAGATCTAGACAAGTAATGACATCCATTGTCGATCCAGTTCTTCTTAAGATGCGAAGTCTAGGAACGCCTTTCATTGGTTTTCTATATGCAGGCCTTATTTTCACAGAGGATGGGTTTCAGGTTCTGGAGTTCAACGCCCGTATGGGAGACCCCGAGGCCCAGGTAATACTCACCCGCTTGGAATCAGACTTTGCTCAGATCTTGGTAGATCTTCTTGACGGCACATCGGTAGGAGAACTCTCTTGGTCGCCTGATCAAGCAGTCTGCGTTGTGCTTACTTCTCAGGGGTACCCAGAAAACTATGAGGTTGGTTTTCCAATCACCGGTATCGAGAGGGCAGAGAGTTTGGGATGTGTGGTGTTCCATGCCGGAACAAAAGAGGAAGCTGCGGTCTTAGTCACAAATGGGGGACGCGTCTTAAACGTAGTGGGAATAGGTAAGGGCAACCAAGCCAGAAAGCTTGCCTACAAGGGTGTTGCCGAAATCTCCTTTACCGGTAAGCAAAGTAGAACTGATATCGCCTCAAAGGTGTTGTAGTTGAATGCAACACCTTTCTTATTTCTATTGACTTAGTCTATATATAGTATATACTAAGTATATATGAATTCAGCTGTTGTGAACGTTAAGATTGACCAAAAATTAAAAAAGCGTGCCCAGAAAGTGGCAAGTGACCTTGGCTTTAGTCTTAGTAGTCTTATTAATGCTTATCTAAAAGAGCTAACCCGAACCAAAACTGTCACATTTAGTACTCGTAAAGAGGAGCCCTCTGAATATCTTATTCAATCCCTCAAAGAATCCGCTGAAGACATCAAAGCGGGTCAAGTGATCTCTTTTGAGACTTGGCAAGAAGAGCAAAAATATCTCAATGACCTTATAGACCATGATCGAAAACACAAAAAGAGTTGAATACTCAAGAAGATTTCAAAAGCAGCTCAAGAGAGCTCCAATTGAGATAAAAATAGCCTTTTTAGATAGACGAGATGTTTTCAACCAAGACCCTTTTCAACCCCAACTGAATAACCATAAATTATCTGGCAGTCTTAGCAATCTTAGAAGTATCAATATCACTGGTGACTGGCGTGCAATTTACTCCGAGACAAAAACGGTTATTATTTTTGAAATGCTTGGAACCCACAGCGAATTGTACAAAAACTAGCGTTTTGGAGATTGTTTTTTGGCTCTTGCCTTACCGGCCAAACCAAACTTACGACTCTCTTTCATTCGAGAATCCCGAGTTAGTAATCCCGCCACGCTTAGCTGGGAACGGAAAGTGGGGTCAAATTTTATTAAAGCGTTGGCAAGGCCGTGCACTAGAGCACCAAGTTGTGAATGGGAACCACCCCCGAGCACTTTAACCGTAGCGGTAAGAGAATCAAGTCTATTAACCAGACTTAAAGGTCGCTCATATTCTCTTTTGGCACTTGCTCCGGGGAAGTAACTATCAACAGCAACGCCATTTATAGTCATAGGTTCTTTACCTAAAAAGACCCTCACTCGAGCAATAGCAGTCTTTCGCCTTCCAGTACCTTCATACCATTGTGGTTTGCTTATCTTTGGTCGCTTAAGGACGGTAGTCTTTTTTTCTTTAACTTCTTGTGCCATAGCTATACCGCCACCTTCTCAGGCTTTTGAGCTTCATGAGAGTGCTCGATTCCCGGGTAGATATGTAACCTAGCCATCAATTCCTTACCCAACTTGGTCTTAGGCATCATCCCCCAAACAGCGTGTCTAATGACTTCCTCAGGTTTGGTTTTTCTAACCACTCGAAGTGTTCTTACTCTAAGACCGCTGGGATAACCGCTGTAGTTGTAGTAATTTTTATCTTCTTCTTTCCGACCACTTACCCCAACTGCCTTGCTATTGGTCACAATAACAAAATCGCCAACTGGTAAATTATCCGATAGAGTCGGCTTATCTTTACCCAAAAGCAACCTAGCTATTTTAGTCGCAGCGCGTCCTAAGACCTTATCTTTCACGTCAATAAGATACCATTTTGGGATAATTTGCGTTTTTTTCATAACAAGGGTCGTTTTTTTAAGCACTTTTATCTTCCTTCTTAGGTTCTGGTTTTTCTTTCTTGACCACAGTCTTTCTGGTTACTTTTATCTTAGGCGACTGAGAAGATTCCACTTTCTTAACTGCTTTGGTTTCGACAGGTTTTATTTCTTCTACAAATTCAAGTCTCACCATCAACGCGTTATCGCCGTGTCGTGGACCGATCTTAATAATTCTGGTGTAGCCACCACTGCGGTCCTTAAATCTTGGGCCGATCAATTCTACCATTTTGGCAGCTGTATTTTCCATACCGAGCTTAGCGATAAGAGTCCGTCTTGCAGTGATGGTGTTGTCTTTCGCCTTGGTTACCAACTTCTCAAAAGGTCCTTTGATAGCTTTAGCCTTAGTTATTGTAGTCTCGATTCCTTCACGCATTATAAGCGCGTTCATAAGACCTTTAAACAAGGCTTTTCTTTGATTGCTATTTCGACTTAATCTGTAACCATAAACTGATTTACGCATAGTTCAAATTCCTTTTGAGGTCTTATTCGCTAATTGCTATACCTTTTTCTTTAAGCTTTTCCTCTATTGTAATAAAGGACTTAGCTCCAAGGTTTTTAAGAGCCATAATTTTTTCTCGAGGTGTCTCTATAAGGTTACCTAGAGTTTCAATCCCAGCCGTTTTTAACGAATTCGTCACCCGAGTTGGTAAATCCAACTCCTCAATCGGTGCGTCGTTAGCTAATTTAGTGCTAGAAGACTGGTTTTTGGGCGCTTTCTTGGAAGCCCCTACCCCGTAGGGACCTTGGAGAACTCCGAAGTAGTCTCCCAAAATCCTGGAAGCAGACTTAATGGTCTCCTCAGGCGTAATAGTCCCATCGGTATAAACTTGAATAGTCAGTTTGTCAAAGTTGGTAATCTGCCCAACACGGGTTGCTTCGACTTTGTAGTTAACCCGCATCACAGGACTATAAACAGCGTCGAGTGGAATCGTGCCGTTACCTGCCGCCTTGCGGTCTTCCACTGGTACATACCCTGAACCATACTCGACACTTGCCTCCAGATCCAACTTGGATTTAGCACTAGTGAGAGTAGCGACTACCAGCTCTGGGTTCGCGATTTTGGCAGGCCCGATTACCTTAAAGTCCCCGGCCTTAACCTCTTTGGAACCTTTTTCAGACAAAGAAATCTTTATATCACCTGTTTTTATCTCTTTATCTGTCTCAGGAGAAAGTCTAACTCTTTTTAGATTGAGAAGAATCTGGACGACGTCCTCTTTTACACCCTCAATCGAAGAGTATTCGTGAGCCACCCCAGTGATTTTTACCGACGTGACAGCCATGCCAGGTAAAGACGTAAGTAGTACACGTCTTAAGGCATTACCAAGAGTCAACCCATAACCTTGTGGCAATGGTTCAACAACTATCTCACCGTAATTATGATCCTGCTTCAGGACCGAAATATTAATCTGATCGAGCATTTTGCCTCCTACTATTAGTTTGTACCCCACCAGCTGACGGAGTAAGCTAATTAATTATCTAGAATAGTATTCAACTATTAATTGTTCGTTTATTGTTGGGTCAAGTTCTTCTCTCTGTGGCATCCTGGATAGTTTACCAGCTAGAGCCTTCTTTTCCAACCACTCAGAAATCTTAGCATTCTTATCTAGCGGGGGCAGCAGGTGGGTCATCTTACCCTTAATAGATACTACTTCCCCGACCTTAACCCTATACGATGGGATATCCAACTTCTCACCCTCAACCAAAACATGTCCATGGGTCACAAATTGTCTTGCCTGGTTGCGGGAAGCCGCTAAACCAAGTCTATAAACAACATTATCTAGTCGGCTTTCTAAAAGTTGAAGTAGCGTTTCTCCTGTCGAACCTTTTTTCTTGGCGGCCAGGGTAAAGTAGTTCTTAAACTGCTTTTCCAAGATTCCGTACATTCTTTTTACTTTTTGTTTTTCCCTGAGCTGTTGCCCATAGTCACTTACTTTCTTATGAGTATTCTTCTGACCATGCTGACCAGGAGGAACAGCTCCTTTTCTTTCTAAAGGATGTTTAGGACCTAAGCTTCGTTCACCCTTAAGGAAAAGATTAACCCCTTCCCTTCGATCCAATCTAAATTTTGGTCCAGTATACCTCGCCATTTTTACGCCTCAACCTCTTTCAAATAGTCAAGTAAAAATATGGTTCTGATGTAATCATGGTTCATACTACACCCTCCTCATCTTTCTTGGGCGGGTGCCGTTGTGAGGTATCGGCGTAACGTCAGCAATAGCGCTAATTCGCAGCCCTAAGCCCCGTAGAGCCCTTATAGCAGCATCACGACCTGCACCAGGACCTTTGATATACACCTCAACCTCTTTTAGCCCCATATTTTGAGCCTTTCTGGCTACATCAGTCACTGCAGTCGTTGCTGCATACGGAGTCGACTTACGAGCACCTTTAAAACCGCTGCTGCCCGCACTTCCACAGGTTAAGGTATCACCATTACTATCAGTGATTGTAATTAAGGTGTTATTAAATGTCGCTGTGACAAAAACTTTACCTGCTGACACCTCTTTTACTTTCTTAGTTGTTTCTTTTTTTGATTCAGTCATAAATACAATTCCCTAGAACCTACTTTGTGGCTGGAGCTTTAGTCTTGGCGCTAGCCTCCATTTTCAAGATTGCGTCTTTCTTCATAGCTCCAATTGTTACCCTCTTGCCTCTTTTGGTACGAGCATTACTTCTGGTGCGTTGCCCATTGACTGGTAAACCTTTCTGATGACGCCGGCCCCGATAAGTTTTGAGGTCTTCCAATCTTCGGATATTACCAATGACTAATCTTCTGAGATCACCCTCAACCTCATATTTTTCTACTTCTTTCTGAAGTTTGATTACCTCATCCTCAGTAAGATCTTTCACTCGTTTGTCTGGGTCAATTTTAGTTGCTTCAGTAATTTTCTCAGACAAAGTTAGACCCAATCCGTATATATAAGGAAGGGCAAACAATACTTTTTTATTTTGAGGTAATTCTACTCCTGCTATTCTTGCCATCCTACGCTAAAGCTCCGGATGGTGTTGCACCATCCTTCACTGGCCCCGAGCTAATTTGAAAATTGTAAATTGTAAATTGTAAATTTCCCATCTATCCTTGTCGCTGTTTGTGGCGCGGATTTTCACACAGAACCCTAACAACACCTTCGCGCCTTATAATTTTACACTTATTACATCTTTTCTTAACCGAGGCTTGGACTTTCATAATTTGCAACTAATACCTGTAAACAACCCGCCCTTTGTTCAGATCATAAGGGCTAACTTCAATTTTTACCCTGTCTCCAGGAAGAATCCGAATATAGTGCATTCTCATCTTCCCTGAGATGTGACAAAGAAGGAGCCGCTTTGGTTCTGTAGTTTGGTTGCCAATTTGCTCCAGCACCTTACTAAAATCCGCTTCAATTCGAAACATGGTATTCGGCAAAGATTCTTTAACCACACCATCTACTTCAATAAATTCTTTATCTGCCATATTTATTTAACCTGCCAATTCTACGCTATACTTAAACTTTAGTCAATACTACAGGACCACTTTTGGTGACCGCAATACTATGCTCAAACAAACCTGACAAAGAGCCATCCGAAGTAACTATAGTCCAGCCATCATCCAAAATGCTTACTCTTGGTTTACCCATATTGTAAATTACCTCTATAGCAATAACCATGCCCTCTTTTAACTCTGGCCCAGTATTTCTCTTACCTACCCCAGGCACGGGAGGCTCTTCATGCAAATAGGTTCCTATGCCATGACCAGTCAGCTCTCTTACAACACTGTAACCAGATGCCTCAATATTTTCCTGAATCGTGGCACTTATATCTCCAATTTTCTTACCTATATGAGCTTCTTTTATAGCTTTAGCTAGGGTTTCTTTCCCCACTTCTAAAAAACGCCTGGTCGTTTTTTCAGAGACACCACCTACTATAACAGTGGTCGCGGTGTCAGAAAAATATCCTTGATAGGTAGCTCCCAGATCTATACCCAAAATATCGCCATTTTTTAACACATAACCCGAAGGTAGTCCATGAACCACCTCGTCATTAACGCTAAAGCAAGTCGCATAATGGTAACCTTTCACTTTCTTAAAGGCACTTTCCCCGCCCAGTTTGCTAATCTCTTCCTCCACAGCCTCCTCAATCTCTAAAGTAGTTGTGCCCGGTTTAGCTAGTTCAACGGCTTTTTCCAAAACCAAGGCAGCTATTCTTCCCGACTTAGCCATCAAGGAAATCTCTTTATCATTTTTTATCTTAATCATATTTTATTTTTAAGCTCTTCAAATACCTCTTCTTTGGCACGGGAATTGTCTATCTCAAGTAGTAACTTACTTCGACTCAACTCGTCAATCATCTCTTTTTTGTGTTCTCTGTAGGCGCTAAGTCGAGCTTTTATCTGATCCGGCGTGTCATCGCTGCGAGCACGCTGAATTAAGCGTCTTATAGCTTCACTTTCGGATAAAGTTACGTAAATAGCCTTTTTTATAGCTAAATCTTTTCTTGCTAGAAACTCTTGCAGAGACTTTAATTGATTCAGATCCCTGGGAAAACCTTCAATAATGAAGCCATTACGGTATTTACTATCCTCAAGAACACTTAAAATAAAAGGTATTACCAAATCATCTTCAACGTAAGCAGAGCTACGGATGGCAAACTTTTTACCTATCACACTTTCTGACTCAATTTCTTTTCTTATTAATGATCCTGAGGAAACAAAAGGAATCTTTAGGTAATCCGCCAAAAGTTTGGCGTGGGTAGTCTTACCTGAGCCTTCCGAGCCAAAAACTAAGTAAACGCTCCTGCTAGCCATTTATTTTCCTAGAAAACCTTCGTAACTACGCTGAATTAACATAGAACGGATTTGTTTAGAAGTTTCCAAAATTACCGAGACGACAATCAAAAGTCCCGTCCCACCGATAGCCAAGTTCTGAAAATTGGTAAGCTGGGTAACTACGAAAGGTAAGACTGCTATTACGCCCAAGAAGATCGCTCCGGGTAGTGTAATGCGATTCAGGATAAAATTTAGATATTCACTGGTCGGACGGCCGGGTCTAATACCAGGGATAAAACCGCCGTGTTTCTTGATTTCCTCGGCAATCTTAGTGGGGTTGAAGCTAACCGCAGTATAAAGATAGGTGAACCCTAAAACCAGGACAAAGTAGGTAGTGTAGTAAACCGGATTGGTAGTTTGAAAATAAGTAACTAATTTAGAGGATAGATCTAGCAACCAAGGGCTTTTTGAGGTAGTCAATAATGAACCTAGAATAGAAGGTAGAGAGACTAAGGAAATAGCAAAAATAATAGGGATTACTCCCGCCTGGTTAACACGTAAAGGCAGGTAGGTCATCTGGGTGGTTTGGGTCGAGTCTTTGGCTCTCCGAGCGTACTGAACTGGAATACGGCGGTGAGCTTCGTTGACAAAAACGATCCCTGTAATCACCAAAAAAGCAATTACCAAGAGACCAATTAGACTAAAGATTTTTGTTTCATCCAGTAAGCTAAAAGTCTGGACTAACACTACTGGAAGTCGGCTGACAATACCTACCAAGATTATTACCGAAGCACCGTTACCAATGCCATTCTCTGTTATCAGTTCGCTTAACCACATCAGAAAGATTGCCCCAGCAACTAGAGTCAAGATAACCGCCAGCAGGTCAAGAGTGCTAAGTTGTCCAAAAACCGCTAAGTCACCTCTTTGCAAAAAAGTGACTATCCCAAAAGACTGGAGCAAAGATAAAGGTACAGTGAGATATCTAGTATATTGATTGATTTTACGCCTACCATACTCACCTTCTTTGGAAAGCTCTTCAAGCTTGGGGAAAACCATTGTAAAAAGCTGCATGATAATGGAGGCATTAATATAAGGATTAAGTCCAAGGGCGATAATAGAGAAGTTGAAAAAAGTCCCCCCAGAAAAAAGATCTAACAACCCCAAAACTTCGTAACGAGAAATAATTTGCTTAAGGTTATCAACATCCGCTCCAGGAACAGGAATGAAAGTCACCAAACGAAAGATAATAAGCACAGCAGTGGTGATTAGTAATTTTTTCTTCAGCTGTGGTGTATTCCAAAAAGCTCGTATGTATTTGAGCATTAATTATTGCTGACTGCCTCAGTCGGCGTAGTTCCTCCGGCACCCCCAATTTTTTCTTTAGCTACTTTTGACATCGAAAGATTCACAGTTAGGGCTACTTTCAGTTCCCCATTACCCAATATCTTAACACCTTTCCGAGCGTCTCCTTGGGAAATCATGCCTTTCTCGACCAAGAACTTAGCATCAACGACACTTCCTGCCTCAAATTGGTTAAGGTCACTTACGTTGAGAACCACAAACTTTGATTTATAGCCAGGGTTACCAACACCACGTCTAAAAGGCAATCTTTTTACAATTCTAAGCTGGCCTCCTTCAAAGCTAGGATTAATGCGGCCACGAGATTTTTGGCCTTTGGTACCACGACTAGAAGTCTTACCTTTACCACTACCGTGCCCTCGGCCAATTCTTTTAGCTTTTTTAGTTAATACACCCGGAATATTATTTAGTTTCACTTAAGTCCTTTACTTTCTTACGGACAGACTTCTTTTCAGTCACAACTTTTGGTTTGGTAACTTTGGCTGGTTTGGGAGGCTCAGGAGCTGATTCCTGTTTGGTGACTTCTTGTGGTCTTACCTTTAAAGGTTTCAGGGTCCGTAGCGCCTCAATAGTGGCATAGACATTTGAAGCTTTATTCGAAGTCCCCAGTACTTTGGACAAAATATCCCTAATCCCAGCAGCTTCGACAACAGCCCTTACTGCCCCACCGGCAATAACACCAGTACCACTGGAGGCAGGTTTAAGGAAAATCCGGGCCGCGCCTTTTTTGACGAGCGTTTCATGAGTTATAGTGTTCCCCTTCATAGGAACCACAATTAGATGTTTTTTGGCGTAGCTCACTGCTTTACGAATTGAGGATTGGACATCCGTAGCTTTACCCAAACCAACGCCAACTCGGCCTTTTTTGTCCCCAACCACCACCAAAACTGAGAAACCAATCTTGTTTCCACCCTTAGTTTTTTTGGAAACTCTATTTACCTGCACAACTTTTTCTTCAAATTCTCTAACTTCAAATGTATCCATCAAAATTCCTTGGTTAAAACTCCAAGCCTCCTTCTCTTGCCCCTTCGGCTAGACTCTTAACCCGACCGTGATAAAGAAAACCGGAACGGTCGAAGGCAATCTTTTTGATTCCTGCCTCTTTAGCTTTTTGTGCAATACTTTTGCCAACTTCGTAAGCTTTCTCTGTTTTAGTCATTTTGGTTTTAGCCGTGGAATCACGGCTAGAAAGTATAACCCTACCTTTAGTGTCATCTGTTATATAAGCGTAAATGTGAGCACTAGAGCGAAAGACCCCCAACCTAATCGGTGTAGAAGCCTTGATCTTGGCAGTGATTGCTTTTTTTCGACCTTGTCGTCGAGAAGATAAAAGTTTTGTTTTCATTTTTATACCTTTGCCCCAGCCTTACCAGACTTGCCAGCTTTCTTCTTAATTATTTGCCCAGCAAACTTAATACCTTTACCTTTGTAAGGTTCTGGTGGCCTTACTTTATACACCTTAGCAGCCATCTGACCGACTAACTGTTTATCAATACCCAAAACTGTTATCTTGTTTTCTTGAACCTTGAATTCTATCCCCTCTGGAGGAGTAATCTCCACGGGATGAGAAAATCCAACATTCAAAGTGAGCTTCCCACTTGTAACGCTTGCTCGAAAACCAATACCACTTAGTTCCAAGGTCTTAGAAAAACCTTTTTCTACTCCTTCGACTAAGTTAGCAACCAAACTTCTGGCTAAACCGTGCATTGCCCTAGCTTCTTTGGAAGCATTCTTTGCCTCAACCCTAATCAAGGACTCTTCCACCCTTGAGCTCGTCAAAGGGGGGAGTTTTTGACTTAATTCCCCTTTAGGACCTTTAGCTATCACAGTAGTCCCCTCGATTTTTATTTCTACACCAGAGGGGATCACCACTGGCTGTTTACCAATCCTACTCACTTTACCAAACCCGAGCTATTAGCTCGCCTCCAACACCTTTTTTTCTAGCTTCCTTATCCGTCATAAGACCCTGCGAAGTAGACACAATAGCTATTCCCAAACCACTTAAGACCCTAGGAAGTTTATTGGTTCTTGAGTAAATCCTAAGACCAGGTTTAGAGACTCTCTTAATGTCCGTAAGGACAGGCTCACTACCGTCATACTTAAGCATTATCTCTAAGTCTTTAAAACCTTTTTCAGTAGTTTTGACCTGATATTTCTCAATGTAATTATTCTTCTCTAGCACTACTGTAATTGCTTCATTCATTTTTGAGTGCGGAATCAGAACCATTTTCTTTCTGGCCATGTAACCGTTTTTTATTCTTATTAGTAGATCAGATAATGTATCCATACTTTTACCTAGAAGACTTAGTAACTCCTGGAAGTTCTCCTCTTACGGCTAGTTGTCTAAAGCACAATCGACAAACCCCAAATCTACGAATGTAAGCCCGAGGGCGCCCACACCTATGACAACGATTATAACCTCTTACGGCAAATTTTGGTTCTCTGTTTGCTTTTACAATTAATGATTTCTTAGCCATATATCACTTGAGGTTATAGTTTGTGGGTTTTAGGTTGTAGCTAGTTCTCCTACAACCTACCACCTAAAACTCTTCGAGCCTGAGCCTCAGAGCCGAAGGCCTACAACCTATCCTTTTGTTTCCTCCTTCTTAAAAGGAACTCCGAATAATTCAAGTAGTCTTTTAGTTTGTTTTGGGTCTTTGCTAGTAGTCGCGACAGTGACTTGCAAACCACGATATTTCCCGATTTTAGCCACATCTATTTCCGGAAAAACAATGTGCTCTCTAAAACCAAGACTAAAGCCGCCTAACTTATCTATACTTTTATAATCCAAACCTCGAAAGTCTCTAACTCTAGGCAACACAATGCTCACAAGCTTATGTAAGAAATCGTACATTCTTTTACCCCTTAAAGTCGCTTTTACACCCACAGGGTCGCCTTGTCTGATCTTAAAACCAGCTATAGCCTTCTTAGCCCTTCTAATAGACGGTTTCTGACCTGAGATTGCAGAAAGTTCCGCCAAAAGAGTCTCTTTTTCCTTATCGTTACTAAGGCTGTCCCCTGTCCCAATGTTAAGCACAATTTTCTCAAGTCTGGGAACGGCCAAATCATTGGTAAACCCAAATTCCTTTTTGAAGGCTGGTACTATTTCCTTTTTGTACAAATCTAAATAATCCATCTTAACTTACCTTAGTTCAACGGTTGCTTACATTTTCTGCAAGTCCTTATTTTCTTACCATCGCTACCTATTGTCAACCCAATTCGAGCAGTCTGGTTACATTTTGGACAAACAAGGCTGACTTTTGAAACGTCCAAGGGAAATGTTTTTTCGACAATACCACCACCCATGTTCTTGCGGGTATGTTTTTTATACACATTAATGCCTTCGACAACTACCTTTCTCTTGTCTTCGACCACCTTTTGTATTTTACCTGTTTTACCCTTATTCGAACCTGTATTAACTTTTACGTTGTCTCCAATTCTTAATTTCATTTCAAGATTTCCTTAATATTATTTCTATACATAAAGATAAAGCGAAACAGGGTTCTGAAATTGAAAATTTCATGGTTCATATATTAGACAATCTCCGGAGCTAAAGAAACTATTTTTAAAAAACCCTTGTCCCGAACCTCACGTGCAATAGGGCCAAAAATTCGAGTCCCTCTTGGTACACCGTCCCCACCAATAATAACCGCTGCATTTTGGTCAAATCTAATATAGGAACCGTCTGAGCGTCTTTTTTCCTTTTTAGTACGCACAATTACGGCCTTGACTATCTCGCCATCTTTGACAGCACCTTGGGGGTCAGCACCTTTTACAACACAAGTAATTACCTCCCCAAGACGGGCGACTTTTTGAACGCTTCTGGCGGGGATGTCTATGACATACAACTCTTTCGCCCCGCTGTTATCGGCTGATTTTAACCTCGATTGTTCTCGAACCATATTATTTCTTCAAAACCTCTTTAATCAGGAAGTGCTTGTCCTTTGAAATGGGCCGTGTTTCAATTATTTTTACCCGATCACCAATGTTTACCCCAAGAGTGTCATGAGCTTTTATCTTTTGACTCCTGCGGACTCTTTTTTTATAAACTGGGTGGACAGCCACCCAATCTACCCTAACCAGGGCTGTTTTTTCACTTTTATTACTTACAACCTCACCAACGAATTCTTTCATTAGATTTTTACTTCCTTTTGTCGCAGGATTGTTTTTATACGTGCCAACTCTATTCTTTTGTTCTTAATAGCCCTAACATTTTTGACTTTTTGCTTGGTCAAATCTGACTTCATTTTGAATATCTCCAGTTGAAAGTCAGCTAACGATTTAAGAAGCTCTGGCACGTTTTTGCTAGTTAGGTCTTTTGCTTTCAACATTTAGATATCATCCTCAGTAATAAATTTTACATCGACACTTAGTTTCATAGCGGCGAGTCTCATTGCCTCAGTGGCTATATCCTTACTTACCCCACCCATCTCAAAAATGACTGTTCCCGGTTTGACTACAGTAACGTAATGGTCTACGCCGCCTTTTCCGCTTCCCATGCGGGTTTCTGGTGGTTTCTTAGTAATTGGCTTATCTGGGAAAACCCGAATCCAGATTCGACCACCTCTTTTTGTATAGTGAGTCATTGCTCGTCTAGCGGATTCTATTTCTCGAGCGCTTACCCAACCACGAGTCATGGATTTCAACCCAAATTCACCAAACTCCAGCGCATTCCCCCGAGTAGCAACACCTTTCCAAGAACCCCTAAATTGTCTTCGATATTTAACTCGTTTCGGCTGTAACATAAGCTATCCATCAACCCAATACACTTAGGTTATTTCCTCTCCTTTGTATACCCAAACCTTCACTCCGAGCACTCCGGCAGTGGGAGTCTTAGCTGCTACTGAAGCATAATCAATGTCCGCTCTCAATGAGGAGAGAGGTATTGTACCAGAAACCGCCTTTTCCCTTCGAGCAATTTCAGCCCCGCCAATACGACCGCTGATCAAAATTTTGACACCTTTAGCCCCAGCGCGCATTGCACGATCAACCGCTTGGTTTATCGCCCTTTTTGGTGGGTAGCGTCTTTCGATCTGAGTTGCAACGTTTTTAGCGACCAGATAAGCGTTCACGTCAGGGTTCTTGATGTCTTTAACTTCCAGTTTTACAGGACCACCACTTAATACTGCCAAAAACTTCTTGAGTTCCTCAACACCAGTCCCAGCTCTTCCAATGACCATTCCCGGTCGAGAAACACTGACATTGACAGTGGTCTGGTTACCACTTCTCTCTATAGTCACTTCAGCTACACCCGCGGGCACTAATTTGGACATAACTGCCTCTCGGATTTTCAAATCCGCTAACAAGTAGTCTCTATATCTTTTACCATCCGCAAACCAACGCGACAGCCAATTCTTCTTTAGGCTTAGTCTATATGCGTTGGGATTAACTTTCTGACCCACTTTAATAAACCTCCAAATAGTTCTTAGCTAACCAACCGAGAAGCTGAATTCTACCACAAACTGATCTTAGAGTCTAATCAGTTAGAGTTACTTTTATATGCGTAGTTCGCTTCAGAATGGGGTGGGACATACCTCGGCTTCGAGGAATACTCCTCTTTAGGGTCGGTCCTTCGTTCACCTCAATCTTTTTGATCACCAATTTCTGGCTATCTCGCTTGAAGTTGTGCTCAGCATCGCTAGTCGCAGCTTTTATGACCTTAATGAGAGGTATTGCCGCTTTCTGAGGCATAAACCTCAGAGTAGTGACAGCCACTCCCACAGGAAGATTTTCCAGCTTTTTTGAGAGTAATCTTACCTTCCGTGGAGATATTCTTATGTATTTGTTACTGCTTACTATTTCCATAATTTAGTTGGTAGTTTTTAGTACGTAGTACGTAGAAATTTTCTACCTACTACCAACTACGTACTATGTACTACGTACTTATCCTATGTTGGTGAAGTTGTCCTCTCCACCACTCTTCCATGAGTACGAAAGGTGCGTGTTAGGGAAAATTCACCTAATCGATGTCCGACCATCTGTTCGACAACAAAAACTGGGATAAAAATCCTTCCATTGTGGACTGAGATCGTATGGCCAACCATCTCAGGCGATATCTGACTATCTCTAGCCCAAGTCTTGATGGGTTCTTTCTTACCCAGTTGGTTTAATTTTTCTATCTTCTTTGATAGTTTAGCGTCTATATAGGGTCCTTTTTTAGTTGATCTTGACATAATTAATGTTTCCTTCTTTGCAAAATTAGGCTCGTTGATGCTTTGGTTTTTTTACGAGTTCTTTTTCCTAAGGTAAACTTACCCCATGGAGATTTGGGAGACTTCATTCCAATAGGCGATCTGCCCTCACCACCACCGTGGGGGTGGTCACGCGGTGACATGGCAACACCTCGAACCGTTGGCTTTTTACCTTTATACCTTGACCTACCAGCTTTTCCAATAACTATGTTCTTCCAATCAGAATTGCTAAGAGCTCCCAAAGTAGCCATACAGTTTTGGGGAATTTTTCTGACTTCGCCTGAGGGCAATTTTAAGTGCGCCCAATTATCTTCTATAGCCATTAAAGTCGCATACGTACCCGCAGATCGTGCCAACTGACCACCAGAATGAGGTGACATCTCGATGTTGTGAACGACACTACCAATCGGAAGGTTTTTTAAAGGAGAGGCATTCCCTACTTTAGCCTCCACTTTTTCACCAGAAAGAACGCTGTCTCCTACCTTAAGTCCTTGAGGAGCCAAGATATATCTTTTTTCACCATCTTTGTAAGTGACCAAGCTGATCGAAGTCGAACGGTTTGGGTCATATTCAATGGTACTTACTACCCCTGGCACATCAAACTTATCGCGTCGAAAGTCAATTTCACGATATAACCTCTTTTGCTTCCCAGCCTGGTGTCGAACACTAATCCGACCAGTACTGTCCCTACCGCCTGTTTTAGGCAGAATCCTACTTAAGCCTTTATGAGGCTTGCTGCTAGTTAAATCTTTTTTACTTAGTCCTGTCATGAATCTTCGCGAAGGCGTCGATCCACCCATTTTCTTAATTGCCATGTGTTGCTATTTTCCTTCCTCTTTGGGAGGTTCTTGATCAAAAAGATCAAGTTTTTGATCTTTTTTCAGTAGTACTATCGCTTTTTTATAGTTACTTTGTTTTGTAAGCAATCTTTTCTTACCAACCCTTTTGAGCGCCCCTTTAACAATCATCGTTCTTACTTCTTTGACATCCACGTTAAACATATCCTTAAGGGCTTTTTTTATCTGATACTTATTCGCCTTTAAAGCCACCACAAAAGTATAACGACCCTTGTCTGACAAACTAAGAGTTTTTTCAGTGAAGAGGGGTTTTACCAAAACCTGACTACTTTCCATTGTTATCTTCCAAAATCTTTTTAAGCTTTTCAAAACTACTAACCTTGGTGACTATTGTATCTGCCCTTAGTAAACTAAGAGTGTTCATGCCTTCCCAAGTTATAAGTGTAAGATTTGGGATATTACGGGCTGACAAAAAAGTCACTTTATCTAGTTTGTCCAAAATAAAAAGGGTTTTACCCTTAGTTTTTATGCTAGACAAAGCAGACACAAGCTCCGCAGTCTTTGGTTTTTCAAGATTAAAATCCTCTATTAAGACCAAGGCTTCCTCGATTATCACCTGCTTTAAGAGCTCAACTAAGGCTTTCTTACTCCAACTTTTAGGTAAAGTTAACTTTCTCTTATCATTCTGAGGGCCATGGACTACACCGCCACCCACCCATTGAGGGGACCTAATCGAGCCTTGTCTAGCCCTACCTGTTCCTTTTTGCTTCCAAGGCTTTCGCCCCCCACCTGAAACTTCTGAACGGTCTTTAACAGCAACAGTTCCTTGGTGTTCGTTTGAAAGCATTACCCGAACAACCTGAGCAATCATACCAGGCTTTACCTTGGAAACAAGCAATTCCTTCTCAATCACTACTGGAGCAGCGGAGCCATTTTTACCAAACACAGCAATATTTACCTTTGTTTCAGGTGTTGTAGTCGTTTCTAATTTAGCCATTTGTGTCCTCACCGTTTTCTTTGGCGGCCTCAACAGGAACGACTTCTTTACTTTCAGCTACTGGTTGTGAAGCAGGACTTTCTACGTTCTCATCTGAAACGCTAGGCTCTTCCTTGGGAAGTTGGGGTAGTGCAGGAATTTCCGGTTCGTGATAAGCTTTTTTCTTCTTAATCGAGCGGGTGAGTGTAACCACCCCTGTTCTTGATCCAGGGACAGCTCCTCTAATAGTCACCAGATTATTTTCCTCATCGATATCCAATATCTCAAGGCCCTGTATGGTCACCTGATCAACACCCATGTGTCCAGCCATACGTAGACCTTTTAAAACCCTTCCTGGGGTTGTACCAGAACCAATAGACCCAGGAGCACGGTGCCGATCGGACTGACCATGCGTCTTAGGACCACCAGCGAAACCATGTCTTTTCACACCACCGGCAAATCCTTTACCTTTTGAAATACCAGTTATATCAACCAAATCCCCTTTACGGAACACGTCGCCTACTTTTACCTGCTCGCCCTTTTTTACTTCCTCGTTACCCAATTCAAGCTCTTTCAAAACCCTTGGGGATACGTCTTTCAGACCTTTAACAATACCCTTGATTGCGTTAGCTAGTTTCTTTCTGTAACCAAAAGCAACTAAAGCCTTTTTAGCATTTAGTTTTACCACAACATTGGGAGATACTCTTAGTATGGTAGTTGCGCTGACCCTTCCATGCCTATCAGGCATTTGGGACATATTTAACTTTTCACCCATAATTTGCCTTAATTTCATACTCTTCAACAAAAAAAGCCGTTTAGGCTCTTTTATCCCTACATACACCAGAAAAACTTAACTACATTTTTATTTCAATGTCGACACCAGCAGGAAGGTCTAAGTGCATAAGAGCGTCAAGTGTCTTAGGAGTTGGTTCAATAATATCTATTAATCGCTTGTGAGTTCGAATTTCAAAGTGCTCACGGGCGTCTTTATCTACATGAGGTGAGGTTGTTACTGTATAACGCTCTATCCGTGTAGGCAGTGGGATCGGCCCAGCCACTTTGGCGCCAGTCCTGATAGCAGTGTCAAGGATATCCTCGGCGCTATCATCTAGCACTCTGTTGTCATATGATTTTAAACGAACTCGTATTCGACCTTTAGCCATCTAATTAGTTAGTAGGTTGTAGTTAGTAGGTTGTAGAAAATAACTACAAACTAAAAACTACGTACTACAGACTCCTACGCGATTATTTTACTAACTACCCCTGCTCCTACAGTGTGACCACCCTCACGGATAGCAAACCTAAGACCTTCTTCTAAGGCAACAGGACCAATTAGTTTAATTGTAACTTTAATGTTATCCCCTGGCATTACCATCTCGGTTCCCTCTGGAAGAGTTACTTCACCAGTAACGTCAGTTGTTCGGAGATAGAACTGGGGTCTATAACCTTTAAAGAATGGGGTGTGACGACCGCCTTCTTCTTTGGTTAAAACATAAACCTCTGCTTCAAATTCAGTGTGAGGCTTAATGGAACCAGGCTTGGACAAAACTTGACCACGCTCGACATCCTCTTTTTCAATACCCCGAAGAAGTAACCCTACGTTGTCCCCAGCCTGACCCTCGTCAAGTTGTTTCCGGAACATTTCTACTCCGGTCACTACTGTCTGAGAAGTTTTAGGCCTAATACCCACAATTTCGATTGTGTCGTTAACTTTGACGATGCCACGGCCAATCCTACCTGTAACAACAGTTCCGCGCCCTTTAATAGAGAAAACATCCTCCACCGGCATGAGGAATGGCTTATCAAGCTCTCGAACTGGGGTTGGGATATACTCGTCAACCTTGGACATAAGTTCTTCAATAGATTTAACTGCGTTGGCGTCACCTTCAATGGCTTTAAGAGCCGAGCCACGAACCACAGGGATATCATCACCTGGATATTCGTACTTCTTAAGAAGCTCCCTAACTTCCATCTCTACAAGATCCAAGAGTTCGGGATCATCTACCATATCAACTTTGTTCATGAAAACTACGATAGCGGGCACACCTACCTGACGAGCCAAAAGGATATGCTCTCTGGTCTGAGGCATAGGACCATCAGCCGCACTAACTACCAAAATAGCGCCATCCATCTGAGCAGCACCAGTGATCATGTTCTTAATATAATCAGCATGACCTGGGGCATCGATGTGGGCGTAGTGCCTTTTCTCAGTTTCGTACTCAACGTGTGCCAAAGCAATAGTAATACCACGTTGCCTCTCTTCAGGAGCTTTGTCTATCTGATCATAAGCCGTAAACTCGGCCATACCCTTTTGGGATAAGACCTTGGTAATCGCGGCAGTTAAAGTTGTTTTACCATGGTCAACGTGACCAATGGTACCAATATTAACGTGTGGTTTAGTTCTTTCGAACTTTTTAGCTTCAGCCATGTTTAGTCCTCCTACAATTGAATTACGAATTAAGAATCATGAATTAAGGCTTTCCTTGATTCCTGATTATTATTCCCCGATTCAAGTCGTGAGCGGATTATATTCGCCAGAATATCGCGAATACAGGACGCTCATTAATCCAGTGAGCGGATTATACCTAAAAATCTCGTGTCAAGCAAGTGTCTTACTTATTCTCAACCAAACTCTTAGCTACTTGGGACGGAACTTCCTCATAATTGAACGGTTCCATGCTAAAAGAACCTCGACCCTGAGTCATAGAACGCAGCGTTGTAGCATAGCCAAACATTTCTGCCAAAGGCACGTTCGCCCGAACTACGGTCGCGTTACCCCGAGTCTCTGTGCCTTCCACTTTTCCACGTTTACTTGAGATATCCCCTATTACGTCTCCCATATAATTTTCAGGTACAACTACCTCAAGTTTCATGATAGGCTCAAGTAAAACTGGATCAGCACTTTTAGCAGCTTCTTTTAGCGCCATTGACCCGGCAATTTTAAAGGCCGCCTCGCTTGAGTCTACCTCATGGTAGCTTCCATCATAAACAGCCACTTTTAAATCAACCAAGGGGTAGCCAGCTACAACCCCTGTCTCCAAAGCCTCTCTGACTCCTTTTTCAATAGGCGATATAAACTCCCTAGGGATAGTTCCACCCACGACTTCAGAAACAAATTCGTAACCCTCACTACGACCCTTTGGCTCAATTCGGAGATAACAGTGCCCATACTGACCGCGGCCACCTGATTGGCGAATATATTTACCTTCAGCCGTACTTGTCTTACGAATGGTTTCTCGGTAAGCAACTTGTGGCTTACCCACATTCGCTTCGACACTAAATTCCCTCTTAAGTCTGTCCACAATAATTTCTAAGTGCAACTCGCCCATACCACTAATAAGGGACTGGGATGTTTCGGGATCGTTGCGTACTCGAAAAGTAGGGTCTTCCTCTGCCAAACGGGACAAGGCCAAACCAAGTTTCTCTTGATCAGCCTTGGTCTTGGGTTCTATCGCCAAAGATATAACTGGCTCGGGGAACTTGATTGATTCTAAAATAATCGGTTTAGTCTCATCACAAAGCGTATGTCCGGTAAAAGTAGTCTTGAGACCCACAGCAGCGCCAATTTCTCCAGCGGAGAGCTCTGTAACTTCTTCGCGGTGATTAGCGTGCATTAGCAGTAATCTGGAAATTCTTTCTTGGGTATCTTTGGTGGAGTTATAAACGTATGATCCGGAGGCTACTTTTCCGGAATAAACTCGGAAATAAGTAAGTCGCCCGACATACGGATCAGTCATGACTTTAAACGCCAGAGCACTAAAAGGCTCTGTTTCGCTAGCAGCTCTGATTTCCTCGGCTTGTGTTTCAGGATGTATTCCTTTCATGACAGGGACATCCAAGGGGGAAGGTAATAATTCTACAACAGCGTCAAGCATTGGTTGAATGGCTTTATTCTTAAGCGCTGATCCAGCTAAAACCGGAAATATTTTAAGACTTATTACAGCTCTACGGAGGGCTGCTTTGAGCTCTTCTTCTGCAAGTTCTTGACCACCAAGATACTTCTCCAAAAGGGTGTCGTCAGTTTCCGCAATTGCCTCGACCAGTTTTCCGCGAAACTCTTCTACTTTTCCCAGCATATCAGCTGGAATTTCGGTATCAATAGGATCTTTTCCAAGCTCTTCAGTGTAGACAGTCGCTTTTTTAGTAAGTAAGTTTACTACTCCCTTAAAGTCGCTTTCGGTACCTATCGGAATAGAGTAGGCTACTGCATTGGCACCTAAACGCTCTTTGATAGAGTCCAAACTCATATAGTAATCCGCCCCAATAGCATCTAGCTTGTTTACAAAACAAATTCTTGGGACATTATATTTATCTGCTTGACGCCACACTGTTTCTGATTGAGGCTCAACACCCATTTTTCCGTCAAAAACGACGACCCCGCCGTCAAGAACTCTTAAGGATCGCTCTACTTCGGCGGTAAAATCAACGTGTCCTGGGGTATCAATAATGTTAATGCGATGAATTTGATTTGCGTAAGGTCCTGTTTTGGGGGTCCAAAATGCGGTCGTAGCAGCCGAGGTGATTGTAATACCACGCTCTCGCTCTTGCGCCATCCAATCCATAGTGGCTTCGCCTTCATGGACTTCACCGATTTTATATGTTTTTCCGGTATAAAAAAGAACACGCTCCGTAGTCGTGGTTTTACCAGCATCAATATGAGCAATAATTCCAATGTTGCGTATTTTTTCTAGTGGATAACTTTTAGTTGCTTCCGCCATTTTTCTACCAATAAAAAAGCGATAGTTTTGTGATGAAGTGTATCAGGATATTCATCCGTTTACTATCACCTCTATTTAACTTGGTAATTCTACCATAATGCCTAAGTTCGTGCAAACCTAACCCTGAGAAAAAAGAAAGGCCTCAAGAGTTACTCCTGAGACCTAGTGATCTTCTCTTTGGTTCTTGTGACGTTGGTTCTAGTAACGGCTTCCCGGTTGCTTCCTACAGTCCGAACCAGTTTCCCATCCTCAAACTCGGACATAGTGAACCGACCTTGATAAGAAGGTTTCGGGCTAACCGAAACTGTTCGCCATCCTCGCATATCTGCACAAAGCTCGAGTTTATGGAGCAGATGAAACTCAATCACCTCAATATCATTCAGGGTAAACCTATTGGGATCGTTTGGATCGTAAGAAAATTCGATGTCTACATTGAGATCCACCCCATTTTGGGCAGACTCGCAGACAATCCATCTGCTCTCTACATTGGTAGGGGGGATATTAAACCCATAGGCAATTTCAGCACGGACCACTGTATGAATATGGTCCTCATCGCTGGGAGCTTCTCTCCGAAGACGTTCCAAGAAAGCACGTGTCGTATGGATCACACCAACTGGCATCTCTTCTCTCCTTATTGTTCGGCTCTACCGAAGATGTTGGGAATTATACATCCTATAGCTTTTAAAGTCAACTCAGGATTGAACAACGAGGTGTTTGGTGAAGCCTGCTTGAACGAGCTTTTCATAAGCATCCCAGACATCTTTTGGAATTGGTTGGGGGACTATAAAACCTTTGAGCGGATATAGTTGGAGGCGTTGTAAGTCTCCAACCATAGTATTGATCAAATACTCTTTATCTAAAATCTCATTGGGATAATTTTCATAGGAAATTGGGGGAGAGGAAACAACAAAGTCTATTTCTGGCCACAGCTTCTTAATCGTGGCATAGGCTCGTCGTTCCATAAAAGGTTTTTGCAGCGCGATGAGTGATCCTATTGCTAAATCTTTATCTTGGAAAAGTTTCCTAGTAAACGCTACATTTTCTCCAGTATTTGTGGCATTCGGTTCTTTAATGATGTCTTTTTCGGGAACTCCTTCCCTAATAGCGATCTGAGCAAATTTCTCTGCTTCCGGTTCAGGCCAGGTGTTGGTCAGGCTCCCACGATTACCGGAAAAGATAATCTTTGGCGCCCACCCATCTTGATAAAGCTTCGCTGCATATTCAGCAACTCTAAGGTCATTACTACAAAGTACAAAAATATAATCTGCCTTTTTTAAAGGTTGGCGCATTAAATGATAATCCCAAATCTTTTTCGCCAACTGGTCAATATCTCTAGAGTTCATGGATTTAGTTTACCAGAAAGCTAAAAATCCCGATGTGCGAACCTGTTCCACACCAGGTGTGCAGATAAGTTTAACACTTTACATCTGTTTGCTTATAGGATATACTTCTAAGCTACGAGTAAGGAGCGTAGTCAGTGGACCAAGAAGATTTCATGGGAATTAGGACTGGAGAACCTCTGGAACTGGAGGTAGCACCAGGAAGATATGTGCTTGGTTTTGCCTACTCTAACGCGGTAAAGGATGAGATACTTTTCAAAGCTTCGATACTAGCTGCTTCAGGACTGGGCAGACTTTTTCCTAACGGTAATGTTTCTTATAGAACTCGCTACAATCTATATCGATTGGATGAAGTCCGGCATAAACGATACCAGGGGTATCTTCAAGCAATATTCGAAGCACTAAAACCTGTCTTTATATACGTCTGCAGCCTTTATCAGGCCCACGCCTATATTGGTACTAGGAAAGAATTAACACCTGTAGAATGGCGATTGGTACTTTTGTACACTACCCCTCATACCAGTCCGAGTACATCTGCGTATGTATATCTTCGTAATGATGGCGCCTGGTTACGTAAAACTCACTTTGATACAGCCTTGCACGACGAGTACGGTAAAGGTGAGCGAGCAGCTATGATTCTAGGTACTTATCCCTACCAAGAACTGGTCAGGAGTGCGCTCACACTAGTGTTAGAGACAATGCAAATCAACCCTCAAGCCTTAGATCAACTTCGAGAGGCAGAGAAGGCTCTACAAGGTTTGCTTCACAGGCAACCGCATAGAATTCTATCAATCCGAAAACCCAGATAAATTTTATCTGGGTTTCTTTTTGACAAAAAGAAACCAGTCTGAAATTAATCAAACTGGCTAGGAGAGGTTCTTCTAAGGCTATGACTTCTCGGGCTACAAGGAACACAAAGAGTCGCATCTGGCATAGCTGCCAACCTTTCCTCAGGTATAGGTTGACCGCATGAACTGCATAGGCCATAGGACCCTTCTGCTATTCTCCGAGTAACCCTTTCTATATCAGCCAAACGACGTTCCAAGCGCCTGCGAAGCAACTCGTCTGTTTCATGCTGGTTCGCGGTCTGGGCTGCAGAGACTAAACTCTCAAAGTCTGACCCACAGAGACTATCGCCGTCTCTCGGTCTAAGACTCTCAGCATCTTCCTCAAGTCTCCTTCTAAGTACGTCTAGTCTAGCTCTTTCCGCCCCAGCTTCTCTTAGGCCGGCTGTGTTCCCGTTAGCCATTACTGCCCCTCTTTAGAAAAGGAAAATGAAATTTCTCATCAACCCACTTGAACAGTCGATAAAAGCCTGCACCTAAAACCATCAACAACCCTGTATCCAAAAAAGCCGCCAAAATCGCTAATCCCGCCCCTATGTGCTGAACAGAAGAAACACCTATGGATACAAGATAAATTACAAGAGCTATTCCACTGAAATCAGCTTTGGATCGAAGCATCTCTCCCAAGAAACGGTTATAACCATAAAGTATCCCACCAAGCAAAGTAATTAGGCCCAGTGGTATTAGGAAACTATTGACCACACCTCTCACCTCCGTTTGTGATTAAGCGGAATTATATCATAGGAAGCAACTCATAAGAAAACCCTGACATCTTAAGATAGCCAGGGTTAAACTACTTCTCTTTGCGGGCGCATTTTATTAAGCAACTTTAGAAAATACAAAGTTAAGTTGTAGACTGCCATTAAAACAAAGACCCCAAAGGCAAAACCCGAATAAACATTTGCAAACACACCTGCACTGAAAAGCCCGCCCGCTACACCAAGAAACCCAGAACACACTAAAGCATAACTCAAACTCTCACTCCGAACCATTCGGGCCGCGCCAGCGATCGACAAAGACGCAATCAGGATCAAAAAAATAGTCCCGATTATAAACAGTGCTATTAATGGTGTCATCTGCCCTCCAATTCTGAGAGCATTATACTACAACGATCAAAAATAGGTTGGTGAAAAGTTAATTAAGAGGCTTACCAGCGGAAATGTGAAAAGGCTTTGTTCGCTTCGGCCATGCGGTGGGTGTCATCTTTTTTCTTAATGGCCGCACCCGTGTTATTCGAAGCGTCAATTATCTCGGCTGCCAGTTTATCTGCCATGGTCCTGAAATCGCGGCTAGAGCGTGCGTCTGCTGCAATAATAACCCAGCGAATTGCCAAGGCTTCCTTGCGGTCGCCCCTGACTTCCATAGGCACTTGGTAACTAGCCCCACCCACACGACGAGGACGCACCTCCATCCTTGGTTGAGTGTTTTTCATGGCTACTTCAAAAATATCTAGAGCATTTTTCCCAGTTTTGGTAGCTACTTTTTCTAAAGCCGAATACATTACTTTTTGGGCTACAGACTTCTTGCCGTCTTTCATAATCCGGTTAATAAACCGAGTGACCAGTCGGCTGTCGTATATTGGATCTGGGTCCAGAACTTTTTTGGTTATTACTCTTCCTCGTGCCATATATCACTTGAGGTTATAGTTTGTGGGTTTTAGGTTGTAGCTAGTTCTCCTACAACCTACCACCTAAAACCTACAACCTAACCTTTCGCCTCCTTTGGTCGTTTCGCACCGTAAAGTGAGCGGCCTTGCTTTCTATTTTCCACTCCCGCAGTATCATAATGGCCTCGAATGATATGGTATTTTACCCCTGGCAAATCTTTAACCCGACCACCTCTAACCAAAACCACTGAGTGTTCAGCAAGGTTATGGCCTATACCTGGAATATACGCCGTAATTTCTTTACGATTTGAAAGTCTCACCCTGGCTACTTTTCGCAAAGCCGAGTTTGGTTTCTTGGGAGTCATTGTTTTAACCACAGTACAAACACCTCTTTTTTGAGGAGAGATTGTAGGCACAGAGCGTAACTCACGGGCGTTAAAACTACTACGAAGTGAGGTAGCTTTTATCTTTTTTTGAACTTTTTTACGGCCCTTTCGAACTAATTGATTAATCGTTGGCATATTTAGACGTCCATTCTAGCACGCTCTCCAGTTGGTATCAAGCGTCCAATAATCACATTTTCTTTCAAGCCAAGTAATCTATCCACCTTACCAGTCGTGGAGGCCTCCGTTAAGACCGAGGTTGTCTCCTGGAAAGAAGCTGCCGAAAGAACGCTTTCAGTATAAAGAGACGCTCTAGTAACACCTAAGATTACAAGCTTAGCTGTGGCAGGTTCGCCACCTTCAGCCAAAATCTTGGCGTTTTCTTCTTTAAACCTGTTTCGGTCAACGAGTTCGCCAGGCAAAAGCATGGTGTCCCCACTCGTCTCAACCCGAACTTTTTCGCTCATCTTGCGAACTATCGTTTCAAAGTGTTTATCATTAATAGGGGCACCTTGAGACTCGTAAACTCTTTGAGCTTCGTCAATAATGTATTTCTGAACCGCCTTAATACCCCTAGTCTCAAGCAAGATTTTCAAGTCCACGTGTCCTTTAGTAAGTATCTCTCCAGCCGTAATCAGTTGCCCATCTTTAACATTCAGTTCCGCTGCTACTGGAATAAGGTACTCTTTCGTTTCCGGGCTGTTTGAGCTTGTGTCCGTAGAAGTAATGACTACTTTTCGTGTTTCCTCGGTTTCTTGGACATTTACTCGGCCCGCCATCTCAGCCATAAGCGCCGGAGTCTTGGGGGTTCTAGCCTCAAATAACTCTTCGACACGGGGTAGACCCTGGGTAATATCAAGACCAACAATACCACCAAGGTGGAAGGTTCTCATCGTAAGCTGGGTACCGGGCTCGCCGATACTCTGGGCAGCCATTACGCCGACTGGAGTTCCGATAGCGACTAGTTTTTTGTTGGATAAGTCACGGCCATAGCAACGGGTACAGACTCCGTACTTGGCTTCACAAGTTAAGGTCGATCGTACAACAATAAAGTCTCCGACGGCTGCGACTACCTTTTCAACCACATCCTCAGTTATTTCTTCACCTTTTTTAAGAACTACCTTACCTTTTTTGTCTTTAACGTCGCTGGCTACACATCGTCCTAGAATACGTTCTCCCAAGGAAGCTTGTCTTGTGTCACTTGTTGAAAGAGTCACACCTTCTTTAGTCCCACAGTCATCAATTCGAGTAAGTACATCGTGAGCTACATCCACCAAGCGCCTTGTCAGGTACCCTGCTTCAGCAGTTTTTAGGGCTTTATCTACCAAACCCTTTCGAGCACCCCGAGTCGACGTAAAATACTCATAAATATCCAAGCCCTCTCGGAAATTTGACTTTGAGGGTAACTCTACAATTCGACCCATTGGGTCAGCGACTAAACCTCGCATACCTGCCAGTTGTTTTACCTGATCTCGAGAACCCCGAGCACCTGATTCTTGAATAATCCTCAAGCTATTGTTGTCGCCTAAGTTCTGCCAAGTCAACTCGTCTATAGTAGCCGTAACCTCAGACCAAACAGCTTCGCTAAGGCGGGCCTTTTCTTGTTGCGTGATTAGCCCTCGGTGGAAATTTTTCTCTATCTCTTCGACTTTTTTATCCGCTTGGGCAATAAGTTTGGGCTTTTCTGGAAGGATCTTGGCGTCAAAAATACTTATCGAAACCCCAGAAACACTAACATAGGAAAATCCTAAGAACTTAAAGGCGTCGATTAATTCAACTGTTTTTTCTTCACCAAATTCATCGTAACTTCGTGCCAGGAATTTTTTAAGGTCTGATCCCTTAATAGTCTTGTTTACAAAGCCAAAACTCTCTGGCAACGCTTCATTGAAGATCATTCGCCCGGCGGTTGTTTCTACTTTCTCACCGTTGATATAAACCTCAGCAAGCTGCTTTAAACCAAGTTTGCCGCTCTGGTTGGCCAAAATTGCTTCTTCATAAAAATAAGGGCCCTTTTTCTCCAGTTTCGGATCAATCTGGGTAAGGTAAAATACCCCCAAAAAGACGTCTCTAGTTGGAGTCATAATTGGCTCACCATCGGCTGGTCGAAGAAGGTTATGGGTGGACATCATCAGGCTTTTTGCCTCTTCTTGAGCACGAGCTGATAATGGGACATGCACAGCCATCTGGTCCCCATCAAAGTCAGCACCGTAGCCAGCGCAGACAGAAGGATGGATAGCAATCGCGTTACCCTCTGTCAAAACAGGAAAGAAAGCTTGAAAACCAAGTCGGTGCAGAGTCGGAGCGCGGTTAAGCAAAACAGGGTGGTCCTTGGTAATTGACTCCAGAATATCCCATACCTCTGTTCCACGTCTTTCCAAGACATGCTTAGCACTTTTGACGTTTGGAGCAAAGCCTTGCACAATCAACTCACGTAACACGTAAGGTTTAAAAAGTTCCAACGCCATCTCCTTAGGTAACCGGCACTGATTAAGTTTGAGTTCCGGACCCACCACAATAACAGAGCGTCCTGAGTAGTCAACCCGTTTACCTAACAAATTTTGGCGGAAACGGCCTTGTTTACCCTTAAGCATGTCTGACAAGGATCGTAATTCTTGAGTTATAACCGCTCTGGTTGTCGTTCTCTGCGAGCTATCAATCAGTGAATCGACCGCTTCTTGAAGCATTCTTTTCTCGTTGCGAAGAATGATTTCTGGGGCGCCTAAGTCCATCAATTTCTTCAACCGGTTGTTACGATTGATTACCCGTCGGTACAAATCATTAAGATCCGAGGTTGCAAATCTACCTCCGGAAAGTTGTACCATTGGTCGCAAGTCTGGGGGAATTACGGGTAGAATACTAGTTATCATCCATTCAGGCTTCACATTGGCAGATCGCAAGCCTTCCACCAGCTTTAACCTCTTAGTAGCCTTTACCTGTTTTTGGCCGGTACTCTCAATTACCTCTTTGCGAAGTTCCCCTGCGAGAACAGTCAAATCTAGGTCTTTAAGAGTCGCTAGAAGTGCTTCAGCACCCATACCAACTTTGAAGAAAGACGCAGCGTCCATTTCTCGAAGTCTTAGGTACTCGTCTTCAGTGAGAAGTGTTACGGGGTTGATGCCTTCAATAAGGGTGAACAGATTGTCAAAGCTTTCCTCGATTTGAGTCTGCTTGGCTACCAAATCATCTCTTAAGGAACTTATTTTCGCTTTACTTTTCAATGTCATTTCCTGAGAGATAATCTCAAAATGTTCTTTATCCTTAGTCTTAAGTTTTTTCTTTTCCGATTCTAATTCTTTGCCCAAATCTTTTATTTTCTGGTCAAGTTGTTCGGTAGAGTCTTTTTTGTTTTGCTCAAGACGCGTTTTGACTGTTTCGATAGCCTTATTTTTCTTTTCTTCATCTACATCCATAACCAAGTACTGAGCAAAATAAATCACTCCTTCTAAGTTTCGGGGGGTGATATCTAAAAGTTGAGAAAGCTTGGAAGGACTCCCTTTGAAAAACCAAACATGGGCTACTGGGCAAGCCAGAGTGATATGCCCCATTCTTTCCCGTCTAACTCGGGACTGGGTAACTTCGACACCACATTTATCACAAACAATACCTTTATAACGAATCCGCTTATACTTCCCACAATAGCATTCCCAGTCTTTGGTTGGCCCAAAGATATTTTCGCTAAACAAACCATCCTTTTCCGGTTTAAGAGTCCGGTAGTTGATAGTTTCAGGTTTGGTAACTTCACCAAAAGACCAATTTTTCATTACTTCAGGCGAGGCAAGGATTATTCTTAAGGCTTCAAAGTCCTTTACATCTAAGTTGGTGCTATTCACCTTTTACCTCCTCTTTAGCTAGTCCACTCTGGACTTCTTCTGCTTCAACGGGAGTGCCCACTGGTTCTACTCCATCAGACTCCGCAACTTGAATCGCGCCAGAAACTTCCATAAGCTCGGTGGCTTCTGCTTTAATTTTTTCCTCTTCTTTAAGCTCGGTAACGGTTTCTTCACCAAGTTTGCCTTCTTTCGCCCCAATTAATTCCACGTTAAGGCTCAGTCCGTTGAGTTCTTTGACCAACACCTTAAACGACTCTGGAACAGTGGACTCTGGGATGTCTACTCCTTTAACAATTGCCTCAAACGCCTTAGCTCGTCCTACAACATCGTCACTTTTGATGGTCAGCATTTCCTGTAAGGTATGAGCTGCCCCATAAGCTTCGAGAGCCCAAACCTCCATTTCGCCCAGTCTCTGACCACCCATCTGGGCTTTACCCCCGAGTGGTTGTTGAGTAACCAGGGAGTAAGGACCAGTTGAACGGGCGTGAACCTTTTCATCAACCATGTGGACAAGCTTCATAATATACCCTATGCCCACTACTACTTTCTCATCGTAAGCCTCACCGGTATTCCCATTATAAACTCGGACTTTACCATCAATAGGTAAGTTGGCTTTGGTAAATTGTTCAATCAGGCCTTCTTCCTTATAACCACCAAATACAGGCACTGAGACTTTCTGATTGAGTTTTTGGGCGGTAATCCCCAAATGGGCCTCAAGGATCTGGCCAAGATTCATACGTGAGATAACTGAGAGAGGGGAGATAATTACATCTACGGGAGTACCATCCTCCAAGTAGGGCATATCCGCTACTGGAACTACCTTAGAAATAACTCCTTTATTCCCGTGCCGCCCGGCAAGTTTATCACCAACGGTTACTTTACGAGTTTGGGCTACTTTTACTTTAATCAACTTCTGGACTCCAGGATCTAGCTCATCGGCTTTTTCACGGGATAAGACCTGAATAGATACAATCGTCCCACGCTCTCCATGAGGCATACGAAGAGAGGTGTCGCGGACTTCTCTAGCTTTCTCGCCAAAAATGGCCCTTAGCAGTCTTTCTTCAGCCGTTAATTCAGTCTCACCTTTAGGGGTGATCTTACCGACCAAAATATCATTTGGTCCTACTTCCGCTCCAAGATACACCACACCTTGGTCGTCGAGATTGGCCAAGTTTTCTTCCCCCACATTCGGGATGTCTCGAGTGGTTTCCTCTGGTCCAAGTTTTGTTTCAGTCACGGGACACTCGTATTCTTCGATATGAATGGAGGTCAATGCATCATCTCTAACCAATCTGTCAGAAATAACAATCGCGTCTTCAAATCCATAACCTTCCCAAGACATGTAGGCCAAAACAACGTTTTGACCTAAAGCCAGTTCTCCATTTTCGGTTGAAGGACCATCAGCGATGGTCTGGCCTTTTTTAACCTTCTCGCCAGGGTTAACTAAAGGCTTCTGGGTATAAGCCGTGTTTTGGTTTGACTTTACAAATTTGGAAAGCTTAAACTCAAAAACTTTCTTATCCTCACCCTTAACGACAATTCTCTTACCATCAACATAATCAATAGTACCGTCCACAGGGGATTTCACAATTCTTCCGATATTTTCAGCCACAATCTTTTCCATACCAGTTCCAACAATAGGTGCGCTTGGCTTGATAAGCGGCACGGCTTGGTTCTGCATATTAGCACCCATTAGAGCTCGGTTGGCATCATCATGGGCCAAAAATGGAATTAACGAGGCTGAAGCAGAAAATACTTGCCAGGGAGAGACGTCAACGTAGTTAAGATTCGAAGCGGGAATCGTGGTAAAGTTGCCACCATGTCGGACGGGTACTCGTTGGTCCAAAACGTATCCTGCTGGGTCGAGATTGACACCAGAATGAGTAATATAGAATTTTTCCTCATCATCCGCCATCAGCCAATCAATCTGATCTGTAACTTGGACCTTCCCGGACTTGTCAGTCAGAGCTTTTCGATAGGGTGTTTCCAAAAACCCATACTCATTAATTCTAGAAAAAAGTGACATATGAGTTATTAGACCAATATTGGGGCCTTCCGGTGACTTGATAGGACAAATCCTCCCGTATTGGGAATTGTTAATATCGTGTACAGAGAAACTCGCACGCTCTCTTGTCAAACCTCCCGGACCCATCACTGAAAGACGTCGAAGATGCTCTAGTTCGGAAAGCGAGTTTATCTGATCCATAAACTGAGAGAGTTGTGAACCGCCAAAAAACTCATTGAGTCGAGCGATAACAGGCCGGGCGTTGATCAAAGAAACTGGGGTTACCAAGGAAACATCAGTAGCAATACTAAGTCTTTCCCGAGCCACTCTTTCCATCTGTAGCAAACCAATTCTAAGTGTATTTTGAATTAGTTCTCCTACAGCTCTGACTCGGCGATTCGAAAGGTGATCAATATCATCAGCGTGACCCCCACCGTTGTTTAACCTAATTAGCAGTTTCACTGCTTCGACAATATCTCTCGGCTCTAATATCCAATGTCCCGAGTCATTGACAGTATCCAATCCCAATTTTTTGTTGAGCTTATAGCGACCTACTTTACCAAGCTGGTAACGTCGGGAATTAAAGAATAGGTTTTCCAGTAGTTCCTTAGCATTATCTAAAATAGCTGGGTCGCCAGGACGCATCCGGTGGTAAATTTCCAAAAAAGCTTCATCGCTACTTTTAGAAGGATCTTTTTCCAGAGTTGTTTCGATATACTTATGATCTGAGTTAGTATCGGTATCGGTAAAAAGCTCAACTATCTTATCGTTCGTCGAATACCCTATCGCTCTTAGCAAGGTTGTGGCCGAAATTCGTCTTTTTCGGTCAATTCTTACTGAAAGAACATCATTTTTGGCGGTTTCAAACTCCAACCAACTCCCACGTGTAGGACGCAGCTCACAACGAAACAGATTTCGCCCGGTAGCTGGCTCAACTTCGGAGGTATAAAAAATTCCAGGACTCCGAGTCAATTGGGAAACAACAACCCTTTCTACTCCGTTTATGATAAAGGTCCCAGAAGTTGTCATTAGAGGAACGTCGCCGAGAAAAACCTCCTGCTCCATGCTTTCACCGGTTTCCTTATTTACCAGCTGAGCTTTAACACGTAGAGGAGCGCTATAAGTAGTCCCTTTTTCGATTGCGTCTTCAGGAGAGTATTTTGGATCACCAAAGGAGTGTTGCAAAAAATTAAGCGCTAAGTTCTTACCAGTAAAATCTTCAATAGGGCTGATTTCAGAAAGAAGATCGGTGATGCCTTCTTTGATCAGCCAGTCGAAAGACTTAATCTGCGGTTCGGTAAGATCCGGAATCAGGTATTCGAATCCATATTTACCAAAGATAGTTCTTTGGGTAGCCGACATAAGTTTACCTCACTTTTTTGAGTTTATCTGACCGAAACCCCTAGCTACTCCCAGGAAGTGAGCTGGGTTACTATTTAGTATTTGTACTTGGTAGGAAAGCAAAACACACAAATTCAAGTTTTCAATTGCTAATAATTGAAAAGAGAGATTTAAGTGTTTTGACCTAGTTACGTTCAATTTCGTTGTAAAATACAAAAACAAAGACGTACTCGTATCTTTGTACGTCTTCATAACTATTCAATTCTGGGTAAAGTCTAGCACCCATAAAATACTTTGTCAATAGTTAAGTCTAAAACAAAACCTTGGTGTTTGATAAGGATTTTTTTATTCTCTCGAGTTCTTGAGAAGGCACGTCAGTATTACGAAGATCGAGTGTCTCCAACCATTTCATTTCTCGGATAAGTGGGGGGAGAAAAGAAACAACGTTGTTGCTGAGATCTAGGTGTTTTAACGTTTTGATGCTGTGCAAGTCGTTGAGAACTTCCTTAAGCTTACCGTCGGGGTAAGACCCCCAGGCAGCGGGTTTACCGTCCAAAACTAGTCTTACGAGGGAAACCATACTATCAATATTCCCTGGAATGCGGGAAATATCATGCCCTTTCCAATCAAGGTATTTCAACTTTCTTAGAGCGGCAACTGAGCTTGGGAACTCCTTTAGAGGGACGTTGGTTAGGTTAAGGCTAACCAAATTTTGGAGTTGCCCAAGTTCTTGAGGAAGGGTAACTAGGAGTGAATTGTTTACCAAAACTAACTCCTTAAGATTGGTAAATTTTCCAATGCTGCTGGGAAGCTCTTTTCTCGTCGGTATCCCTCTCTCAGAAAGGTCTAATCGACAAACGGATTCAACGTCCGAAAGAGCTTTTTGGTAGTCCTTATAACGCTCTTCCTCGGGACAAATAGAATCTTCCTCTTTAACTAATTTTTCCAAAGAGTACTCCGAATCATCGCTAGACCCACTCGTTTGCGAAAGTCCCTCAAAACTAAAATTGGAGTAAATCCTTCGTAAAGTAAGCTCAGAAACGCTCTCAGGAACGATTTCAATCACATATGCGTCTACCGGATTTTTAACAAAAAAACCTCTGGGCCCATTATTACTTTCCGATTCAAAACCCTCGACCACAACCATGTCATAAGTACTAAAATACTTCAGGTCGTTCAAAACTTTCAGGTTGGGCGACGTACTCAAAACATTATCTTTGACATAGTCAGTGGAAGTTAACCCCACGTCCTTAGCTCTAATGTTTACAACGACCTGGCTCTTGGTTCCTTCTTCCCCCTCTTGTATGAAACAGACTCTTTCCGCGTCTGAACTGTTTGGATTACCGCCACAGTGGGAGGACCAATTAGGAGGGTATTTCAAAGTATAGAAATACTTAGTACTAACGTAATTTTTCCAACTTTCAATAGGGGTATTTTCAGGGTTACTGACACCAGATTGAACAGTGCTATCCTCTCTTGGAAGGCTGTTAAGATATATGGCGTATCCAAAACCGGCTACGGAAACAACTACAATTACCCAAATAAGAAGATTGACTGGGTTGCGTAGTTTTTTTGGGAAAAATTTTGGAATTGAGAACCTATCCAGCGTAGCGCCTAGATTCTCTTTAGCTATATTTAGGGCAGGAAAATTCATCTAGTAAAGTATCCGATTAAGTAACACCTATGTCAATTTTTTAACGCAGGTAGTTGGCTACATTCTGATTATGCTCTTCCAAGGTTACGCCGTAATAAGCCTTACCCTGGTCATCGTGAGCATAAAACCAGTAAGGTGTTGATTTAGGGTTGAGAACTGCTTTAATGGCGCTTAGTCCGGGGTTACAAATAGGACCCGGGGGTAAACCAGCAAACTTCCGAGTATTATAAGGCGAGTCTGACTCCAAATCCTCCCTAGTAATATTTTTTCGCCACCAGGTGTTATTTTTTGCGTCGTACCCAAGAGCGTATTGAACTGTCGCGTCAGTTTCCAAAGGCATTCCTTCAGCTAGCCTTTTTAGTAGTATCCCAGCGATGATTTCTCTCTGTTCATTATCACGAGCTTCTCTTTCCACGATTGACGCAAGAGTTACAATCTGATCTTTGGTAAGGCCACTTTGGGGTATTTGATTCTCAAGTTGACTATCAAACTTAGCGTCAAAGTTGTCCTTAAGGATATCGACTATATCTAGCGCACTTGCGTCCACTGGTAGCAAATACGTATCTGGAAACATGTATCCTTCCTGCGCTAATGACAAGAAATCCTTTTGGCTGATACCTAGCTCTTTTTCTAAAATAATAGCAATTTCCTCTTTTCTCAGACCTTCCACAATCCTGACCCATTTATCCAAAACCCCATGAGTTAGCTCGCCAACTAGCTCCTCCATACTGAAACTTCGAATAAGTTTGAAATCCCCTGATTGAATATTTTTTTCCTGGTTGTGGAGACGCAGATATAACTTAAATACTAAAGAATTACGAATAAAACCGTTTTTTTCTAGCCTCTGGGCAATGGAACTAAGACTTTCTCCCTGAGAAATAACAAACACACTTCTTTCTGCTTTGTTGCTAGTTGGCGACAGGAAATAACTCCAAAGCGCGTTAACCGCTAACACCAAACCCGCTATTAACACAACACAACTTAATAGCAGTTTTTTTCTCACCAAGTTATATCTGATTTTGTTCATCCAAATATTCTTGAAGTAGTAGGGTCGCGCTGGCTGCATCGATATCCGCCTTTTTAATTCTTTTTTTGCCTGAAAGTCTTAGTTTGTCCAAAGCATTTACAGAGGTCAAGGTCTCATCTCTTAGTTCAACCTCCAAGCAGGTTTTCTCTTGCAAAACATGGGCAAAGTCGTAAGCTCCAATACGATCAGGGCTAGGTAAACCAAAAATTATTTTGGTCACTCGGTTTTCTTCAATAATGGAACTTATTTTTTGTAAGACTGATTTCTTGTCTTCAACAATAATCGTGGGCAAAGGGTAGGCAAGCGTCCCCTCACTGAAAGACACGCCAATTCTCTTTTTTCCGTAGTCTAAACCTAAAATATTCATCGGCCAATTTTAGCATCAATCCGACTTTTTTACAGCTTCGATTTTTATTTTACTCCCGTTTGTGGGGATCTTGTTAAGGAATCCGGGGAGGCTTGGGCTTAAGATAATCTCAAAACCAGCAATGTTAGATTGAGACCTTAAAAAGTTTTCAGCTTGATCTAGCGATTTTCCTTTAAGACTCGACATCAGATTCTCTCGATCGACCTTAGTTATAGCGTAACCATTGAGCTTGGCAAGTAAAGTAATCGACTTGTTTTCGGTTTTTAGTACCTCTGAGGTAATTGCTGCCCCTTGGGCCACCTCATAACCCTCTGGCACAGAGCTCTCCACAGCAATGTAGAGCAGTGTTTCCAACTCTGAGCTGTTATAAGCATAACCAGTCACGCTTAGTTCCATATCAATCCCAAACAGCTCGGCTTCATCACCAACTTGGTGAGTGAGGTCTTTTTGCAAAACTTTGGTATCAGAAAATCCTTCAACAAGTTTCTGTCCTTGGCTCAACTTACCACCAAATTCTTGATTAACATTGCCCACAAGCTGTTTGGTGAGCTTCTCGGTCAGATTCTTGACATCGGTTTCTGAAACAACAGTTACTTCTTTTGAAGTCCCACCAGATAATCCAGCGCTGGCCACCGCGTTAACATTTTCAAAGCCTTCTGTTCCTACCACAAAAGTTTGCCCACTACTGGCATTATATTTTGTCCCGACCTCCACAGAGGTAACAGTAGCGTCTTTACGGCCGGGGTCAGTTTCGTTTATCTTCTTTCCTGAACTATCAATATGAGACGAAGTCGATCCCTGAGGAACAGTCACCACCTGGTCCAGAATATATTTAGCGCCCTCCAGCGCATCTGTTGCTTTGATCACAGTACCTTTGGGGAAAGTCTTAGCCGTGACAGTGTTGTAGTTTCGCAGGGTAACTGTTCCGGTGGCACTGGTTCCCACTGTTTTCTTTCCCGTGGTTTTAGCCGAATCACTACTACTTTTGGTAGCTGTCAGAGGAGTCAAGGGAATTTCCTTCTTCAGAGGGTCGGGTTCTGAAACAAGCGGGGAACCAGTCACAGTTATTTCTTTAATAAGCTCCTGATTATCTAAATAAAGATTAATGGCTGCCGTTGGGACGTTTTCCAAGAAAAGGTAACCCCCCAACAAAAAGAGTAACGCGACCCCACCAATGAGAAAAATCCCGGAGTGTCTCACCTTCTTAGCTAAAAACCTAAGCAGTCTGTCCACAAAACTAGGCGCAATATTAAAGTTGGTAACATTACTACTAGGCTCCTCGAAACTATGAGTAGGGAGAGAGTTGGTGGGGACAGAAGGACTTGGGATAGCTGTTTTAGGTTCCAAATTGGGCTCTTCTTCCACATTCGGTGACGACCTAACGCCCTCGGCGAATACCAAACTCTTACCTAAATCACTAGCTGACTTTTCCAAAATTTTTATGTTTAGCGGATTTTCTAGAAGTGGGGACTCACGGGGGATGATTACGGTAATGTCGTTATCCTCCACCCCTTTGAGAGTGGAGAGGATCTTGGCCAGACTTGTACCGATACCGAACTCTAAAGTTTTCATAGTGTTTCACCCTCTACTGATAAGGCATAAAGAGAGGCTTCAAACTGAGCAAAACCCAGTCTGGTATTAAGGTTTTCGAATCTAACTTCTTTGAGATTAGCGAAATTTTTCTCTAGCGTTTCTTTAGCCACTTTTTCCAAAACAGCCTGATTTTCGGTGTCATAGAAGCTCACTAGCGTAGGCCACCTAGGGTGTTGGCTGAAGTCTTGCAGGGCAATTTTTAAACCCTCTCCCCAAAAATCAGGCTCACTGCTTCCTAAGGAAAAGGTTTTGACCCCGACAATATTACTCTCCTCCACGAAACTAAGAGTCGTGAAGTCTTTAAGAATCCTAAGCAAAATCCCATCTTTGGTCCCACTGTCCAAAAAGGCCCTCACGATACAGTATTCTAAAGGCACAATTTTTTCCAAGTCTAACTTCGCTTCTTGAGCCACTTTTTCATATAGATCGAGTTTTTCTTTTTCAAGATAGGCATTGAAACAACCCAATTCCAAAACGCTTCCCCTAGCCCCAATCGGGTTACCGATTCTGACCCCGTCAAGAACCGCTGAAGTAACACTGGAGAAAAATAATTGCTTGCCGTGGGCATTGTAATCCTCGCCCACTTGAGTCAAAACGCGCTCAATGTCCTCGCTTGTCATCTCTTCATGCATTTTTTCTCGATTGAGTCGGGCGATAGTGGTCATTGTTTCTATTTTTGGGTCGTTTATTCCAATGATCGCTCGGTTGGGTAGATTGGGATTCTTTTCCGCCAAAGCGCCTAATGATGAGTTAAAAACCACAAAAAGATCAGCCTTACGATCCTCGGTAACACTCGCAACCAAAGCTGGTTTGGTATCTTGGTCAGTAAAAAAGCCTAGGGAAATTTTTTCTTGATTAATTTCTGCTACCAGAAAATCGTCAGAGGTTTTAGATTCTTGAGAGGGTTGTTTTTTTGAACTAAAGAAAGACGGTAGTTTGAGCAGCATACGCCAGATGATTATATCACGTAACAGTTGCTTTAATTCGTCTGATGCCACTCGCAACTGCTTCTTCTTTTTGGATTTTGAATAGCCCGATTTCTTTGGTGTTGGTTACATGTGGACCGCCGCAAAATTCCTTGGAGAAGTCTCCGATTGTATAGACACTCACCTTATCACCATATTTTTGCTCAAATAATCCAATCGCCCCACTTTTTTTCGCTTCCTCAAGGCTCATCTCTTCACGAGTAACTTCTAATCCTTTATTTATCTTTTCGTTAACTAAGTCTTGCACTTGTTGCAATTGCTCCTGAGTTAATTTGTTCGAGTAAGAAAAATCAAAACGCAGTCTGTCATTAGTAATATTGCTCCCTTTTTGGGCAACACCGTCCCCCAAAACAGTTCGGAGTGCTTGGTGAAGCAAGTGGGTCGCGGTATGCATTCGCGTAGTTCTCTCGCTTACTTCCGCCAAACCTCCTTTGTATTCCTTCTCCCCACCACGGGATTTTTCTTGGTGCTCAAGAAAATATTTTTCAAACTCATCGGTGTTGGCCGAGAGTTTCTTTTGTTTAGCAAGATCAGTTGTTAATTCTACTGGAAAACCAAAACTCTGAAACAGCCTAAACGCCTCTTCACTACTAATACTTCCTTTTTGTTCAAATTTAGCGAATTCTTTCAAACCATTCTTGAGAGTCTGATCAAACTTGGCTTCTTCATCTTCAAGCATGGTGATAACTGTCTGTTTATTGGTTTTGAGCTCTGGATAGCTTCCGGAATAACTATCAATTACAGGTTCGGCCAGTGTTGCTAAAAAGCGCCCATTGATACTCATTAGTTGTCCGTGCATAATCGCCCGTCTGATAAGTCGACGAAGCACATACCCCCGACCAACATTTGAGGGAATCACCCCATCAGCACTAAGAAACACCGCTCCCCGAATGTGATCAGACATTATTTTTACACTCTTTATAGCTTTATTTTCCTTACCACCAACCTCAACCAGTTCCTCTATTGCCGTGATAATAGGCAAAAACAAATCTGTTTCATAGGCGCTCTCTTTGCCTTGAAGAATTGAAACTAGTCTCTCCATTCCCAAACCAGTATCAATATTTTTCTGGGAAAGAGGGGATAATTGACCTTCTTTGTCAGAATCATATTCAGTAAAAACCAGATTCCAGATTTCCACTTCCCCAGAGTGGGTTTTGTAATATATCTCCGATGAGGGACCACAAGGTCCAGAATCGCCTGGAGGACCCCAAAAGTTGTCAGTTCGACCCAGTTTACGTATTTCAACTCCAGGAACAGTCTTTTGCCAAATCTGGTAGGCTTCTTTATCCTCAGGTACACCTTCCGAGCCTGCGAAAACGGTAACAAAAAGGCGGTCTTCAGACAAACCTAACTCTTTGGTAACAAAATCCCAGGCATAAACAATAGCTTCTTTTTTGAAGTAGTCGCCAATCGCAAAATTGCCAAGCATTTCAAAAAAAGTGTGGTGAGTGTTATCACCCACCTCATTAATATCCGAGGTTCTGAAGGATTTTTGAATAGAGGCGAGTTTTCTCGAACCAAAATCTTCTTCTGGACTCTTTAACCCTTGGAAATAAGGTTTGAATTGTTGCATACCGGCTGTGGTAAGAAGAACTGAGGGATCATTGTCTGGAATAAGCGAGGAGGAGGGAACCACCACGTGACCAATGGACTTGAAAAATTCCAAAAATTTTTGACGAATCTCGCTTGATTGCATGATTGCAATTCTAAATGAATCTAACCCTAACTTCAACACTCCCAAACATTCCTGCACACCGGGAGTGTTTTAAACCCGCACACTGGGTTTTGTCGTTTTAACCATTGGGGAAAAAGAGAATAAAATTCTATCTTTTGATCTTGAAAAAGCGTCTTTTGATACTAGAGGCGGTCCGACTTACAGGGGTAGTCCTAGCCACAAAGCTTGGTTCAGGAGAAGTCCTTTGGGGGACGGATACTTCATCTTGGTCTTCGTCTTCAAAGAACTCAGTCACATTAGACTCAGCAAGCAAATCTTTTATCTCCTTAGCCCAGTCTTGCTCTGAATCCATCAGGGCTTGGCGGACTTTTTTGCCAGAGTCACTCTTAAACAACCAATATAAACCTGCGCCTACGGCAACACCCACAAATAGGCCAAGGTAGAATCTGTCTTTAGATTCCTCTTTTTTCTCAATGTGATAGTGACTCTTGCCAAACATTACTCTTTATCCTTTTTCCGGGCCTTCAAAGCCGCCAGCATCCCCAATCCTTCTTTGACCGCGCTAGCGATACCCAAAAGATTTGAGGTCGGACTAACTACTTTTTTATCAACAGTTTCGGCCATAGATTCAAGGTGATGCAAAAGGCGATAAAGTTTCTCTAGATTTGCCCGCACATCGCGCAAAACGAGAATAACGTATACGCCAACGGCAACAATGATGGTGGAGACAAGAACAATGACAAGTGTAAGAAAAATGTTTGTGTCCATAGGCAGTTACTTTAGAAGTATAACCTTTCTAAAAAATTTCAACAAGTAGTCTAAATCTACTTAGACATCAATCTAAAAGATCTACCCTAATTTAACGGGATGTGTCGGAGGACCCTGAGGCACTAGGGGGCGGAGTCGGTTCCTCCTTTGGTAACTCTACACTTACTGCCCTAGATGCTGTTGTTATTTTTCCGAGTTTATTAACCGCGGTTATCACCAGAATATTTGTCCCCTGAGCTATGCCCACCTCCTGGGTGAAAGTCCCTCCAGGTCCGAGATTAATCACTTGACCGTTTATCTTCACTTCAGCGTCTGGGTCACTCCGTCCTACGACTGACACAGAGGTTTTGTTAAGTTTCAGGTTGTCTTGGGGCTCATCAATTACCAGTAGCGGCGAGGCAGCAAACGATTGATACTCACGGTAAAGGTAACCAACGAACAAGATCACCACCAAAGAAACAAACCCTACCAAAACAACTCTAGGGGTTAAAACAAATCTCTGAGATTCTAGGGGGGTGGGAGAGGTTTTGACGTTTTTTCGATCGTCGTACTCTCGACGAAAAAGGGCAAGTAATTCGTTCACATCCAGCCCAAGGTACTCACCGTAATTACGGATTAACCCTTTTATAAAAGTCGGGGCCGGGAGCTCATCATAGTCACCTTTTTCCAAAAGCTCGAGAATAGATTTCCGGATTTTAGTCTGCCTTTGGACTTCTTCTAGTGATAAGCCTCTTTTTTTGCGCTCTTCTATAAAAACTTCGGCAACAGTCCTCATTTAGAGACTTTTAACCCTCATTTTGGCCACCTGAGAGAAAGGCCTCAGCGTCTTTTATCAGGACATCTCTAGCTTTAGACCCATCTGCGTTGCCGACAACTCCCGCCATCTCCAACTCATCAAGCATTCTGGCAGCTCTGGCATACCCAACACGAAGTCTTCTTTGCAGAAGCGAAGCTGAAGCACGATCGTACTGACAAACCGCTCTTACAGCTTCCTCAAAAAGCTCATCCCGACTATCCGAACCACCGCCACCTTTACCTGACAACCTCGAAATCGGCTGGGTAGTGACCTCTTCCGTATACTGAGGCTCACCACTTTTCTTAAGAAATTCCAGTAGTTTATTAAGTTCATGTTCTGCCACAAAAGCTCCTTGGATACGCTGGGGTTTGGAAGCGTCCGGCGGTACGTAAAGCATGTCTCCTTTACCCAAAAGTTTCTCAGCGCCAGGCTGATCAATAATTACCCGCGAGTCCACTTGAGAAGTAACATTAAAAGCCAGTCGGGTAGGAATATTGGCTTTAATGACACCCGTAATTATATCCACTGAAGGCCTTTGGGTAGCTAAAACAAGGTGCATACCAGTAGCACGAGCCATTTGGGCAATACGGGTAATCGAATCTTCAACCTCGACTGGAGCAAACATCATTAAGTCGGCAAGCTCGTCAATTATAATCACAATGTAAGGGATCGCTTGAAAGCCAGACATCTCATTGTAGCTTTCTATGTTTCGGGAGCCAACTTCCGCAAAGAGTTTGTAACGTCTGTCCATTTCTCCCATGGCCCACTTCAAAGCCGAGAGAACTTTCGCTGATTCTGTAATGACCGGTGTGAGCAAATGTGGTATGCCATTGTAAACTGACAGTTCCACAATCTTAGGATCAACCATAATCAAACGTAATTCTGACGGGGTTGTGCGAAAAAGAAGGGAGGCAATCAGGGCATTTATACAAACGCTTTTACCACTTCCTGTAGATCCAGCTATAAGACAGTGCGGCATCTTAGCAATATCTGAGACAATCGGTTCTCCTGAGATATCCAGACCTAGAGCAAAAGCGAGTTTAGATTTTGCCTTTTGCATCACCGGCGAAGCTAAGATTGATTTAAGAACAACTATCTCAGGAGAAATATTCGGCACTTCAATACCAACCAAAGATTTTCCGGGAATAGGGGCCTCAATACGAACTGCCCCTGTCGGTGCTGCCAAAGCAAGAGCGATATCGTTACCTAAAGCCGTAATTTTGGTAAGCTTTGTTCCAAGGGCGATCTCTAGGGCATACTGAGTAACAGCCGGGCCAAAATTTACCTCAACTACTCTAGCCTGGATACCAAAACTTTCTAGGGTTTTTTCGATAATCGCAGCGTTTTGTTTGATGTCCCCTCGATTAGCTTTACCACCTACTTGATCTGAAAGCAGATCAAGAGGGGGATATTCCCAAACCTTATTTTCCATCGGGAGACTGCTCACTACTTGAGTAGCAATAGCTGGCGTGACAGACTTGTCCTCATTAGGGGACCTTTTGTCATTCCCAAGGTTTGATCGTAGACCCTTAGTTATAAAAGGCAGTTTGTCTGAACCCAAAGAAACTTTAGAAAAATTAGGTAAACGAACTTTGGCCAAAAGCTGAAAAGGTTTTATTACCAAAGCCACAAAGCCTATCAAAATCTTAACTGCATCCTCGAGAGAGGTGTTGAAAATAATCACCAGAGAAAAGACTACCCCAAAAGCAAACAGCACAAAGGCACCAACTGGGGAAAAAATTAAGCTAGAGATATTAGATAAATAACCACCTAGTTTCCCAGAGGAGTCGATACCCCCCAAACCACTGAGACCAAGTAGCATTGCAATCAGTAGGCCTGACCCACCAACAATGTTAAAGGTTATAAAAGGGATTCTTAGTTTGGTAAGTAGCACGCCAGATAAACCAGCAAGAACTGGGACGCTTACAGCTGCCCAGCCAAAATACTCCTCAAGCACAATCCTAATTTCTTGAGCCATACCGCCATTACCAAAAAATGAAAGAAAGGTGAGAGCACTTGCTGCAATTAGACTAAGGGCAGCGATGGATCGAAAAGTCTGTTTCTTAAGTTTGAATTTAAACGGGCTTCGACTTTTATAAGCCCTCCTTCTCCGAATTCGCATCGTGCTTAAGATTATGTCATAAGCATGCGTTCAGTGCAAACAGATTACTTAACAGATTCTGTTATTTGATACACAGGAAAAATCACACTGCTCGTGCCTAAAAGGATAGCTACTGTCGTCACGCCTAAGGTAAGCCAAATAAGCGACTTGTTCCGCACCGAACTGGTATTAACCAGATCCTCGGTACTTGATCTGAGTTTCTCAACAGCATTATCGTCTATCGGATTGGTTTTCCAGATTTTGATCAACATACCAAAATTCAGAAGGAGCGATGCGAGAAAGACCTGTTGTGCGTATCCTGGAACTTGGTATCCAGTATTAGCGTATAAGCCACCAATTCGGGGACTAAGTGAAACGTAGAGAGCAACCACAGTTGCGACACTTATAAGGACCCAAAAACTGTATGCCCATTTCAACTCTTTTCTTTGTTTCACTATAAACGCGTCGAGCTCGGACTTTTTGACATACGGATTATACGCTATCGGTATAACAATCATAGTACCTCCTTAGGCTTCCACTACAACAGGAAGAATCATCGGACGGCGCTCGGTACGCTCGTAGAGAAACTTCTCAAGTTGATCAATAATTTTATCCCGAGAATTGTGCCAGTCAACAACTTTTACAGGCTCTAAGGTCTTGCGCACGACAGCCTTAGCTTCGTTAATGAGTCCTTCAGATTCTTTCATATATACGAACCCGCGCGATACGATGTCAGGCTCGCCAATCATCTCCCCTGTAGATTTTTTGATAGTAACAATCACAACGACAACTCCTTCTTCTGAGAGCACTTTACGGTCCCTAAGCACCACATTACCAATATCCCCAACCCCAAGACCATCAACCATTACGTTATTTAACTCAATTTTTTGTGTAATCCGAGCAGAGCTTTGGGTAAACTCAAAAACTGTCCCTTCGTCTTCTACAAAAATATTCTTCGGATCCATGCCAGCATGCTCGGCCAGTACTCCCAGCTGTTTCATCTGACGATACATACCCGATATAGGAATGAGATATTTCGGATGACACAAGGATAGCATTAGCAGTAGCTCAGATTGTGACCCATGACCAGAAACGTGGAAGTCATCGATAATATCAGAATACCGTACTTCGGCACCGAGACGAGTAAGGTTGTCAATTACGCTATGCACCGCATCTTGATGGCCAGGGATCGGGTCTGAGGAAAAAATAACCAAATCTCCGGGCTTGATCGAGATAAATTTATGTTCTCCTCGGGAAATACGGGTGAGAGCACTCCCTGACTGACCCTGACTCCCAGCTACGATAAGGGTTGTATTTTTCGGGGGAACACGATCAAAGTCCTTCGGAGGAATTAACAAATCCTGGGGGTAACTAATATACCCAAGCTCACGTGCCACCACCATGTTATTTTCCATCGACCTTCCCACAATACCGACACGACGACCAAATTTGACTGAGGCATTAATCGCTTGCTGAATACGCGAAATATTGGATGAAAAAGTGGTTATGAGCACCCGACCGATTGCCGAGCGCATTTCATTTTCAAACTGTTCCTGAATCTTCAGCTCAGTCAGGGTCGTACCAGGTTTTTCAGATCGTAGAGAATCGGAAAGGAGGACCAAGCACCCATCTTTGGTCAGTGCGGTAATCTTGGCCACGTCAGTCGGTTTACCGTCCACTGGTGTCCAGTCAAATTTGTAATCTCCTGTATGGATCGCCAGCCCTGCGGGAGTGGTGATTCCAAAACCCACTGCGTCTGGAATCGAATGACTTACCCGAAACGCCGTGATGCGAAAACTCCCTAGAGTAAAGACTTCCGAAGGGTCGAAGACAATAACTTTTGTTTTATTGAGTACTTCACGTTCCTTGAGTTTTACCCTGATCAACCCTGCGGTAAGTTTTGTCGCGTAAATCGGCACATTGAGTTGCGGAGCCAAAAAAGGGAGGGCCCCGATATGATCCTCATGACCATGGGTAATAAAAATTGCTCGGATTTTGCGTTTTCGCTCGAGTAAGTAAGTAATATCCGGGATGACCATGTCAATCCCAAGCATAGACTCCTCAGGAAAACCCATGCCACAATCGACCACAATAATGTCGTCCCCATACTCGTAGACATACATATTTTTGGTTACAAGTCCGTTTCCGCCTAAGGGAATGATCCTGAGAGTTGGACCGCTTGTGGGGTGGGTTTGCTTGGCTGGTAATCTAAATTGCATAATTATTTCCTTGTAGCTAGTTAAACAAAGTCATTTGGTCCTTGTTTTCATCATCTCCCTTAACCATAAAGTCTTCGGGAGAAAGTATTATTTGTGGTAGTTTTTCAAAATCCGACTCAATTAAATCCAAAATCTCGCTTCGTCTAAGAGCAGCGGCCGGGTGAAACATTGGTATTATTATTCTACCACCCAACACTAAAGGCCTGCCGTGAACCTCACTTATCTTAGCTTGGGGCAAGAAGTAATTCATAGAAAATCTCCCCAAGGTAACGATGAATGATGGGTTTATTATTTCTACTTGCCTGACTAAGTAAGGAGCAAAAGCTTGAATCTCCAAAGGCAGCGGATCTCTATTATCCGGCGGACGATACTTAACAATGTTGGTTATATAAACCTCTTCGCGGCTCAAACCCGATTTCAAGAGTAATTTATTAAGCAAACTTCCAGCGTTACCGACAAAAGGTCGGGCTAAACGGTCTTCGTGAAATCCCGGTGCCTCTCCAATTAACACAACCTTTGCGTTTATATCCCCTTCGCCAAAAACCAAATTAGTTGCTCCTTCACGCAGAGGGAGACCCTTGTTTGCGGTAAGCTCACATTTTAACTGGTCCAACTCGTCAGATTTGGTCATTAGGGAAACAGGTAAAGCTAGTAATTTTCTAAAAACTAGTCTGCCGCTAGTTTCTTAGACAAGTTTATTCGTCCCTGACTATCAACCTCAAGCACTTTTACCTTAAACTTGTCTCCAACCTTAATCACATCCTCAACTTTTTCGACACGGCGGTTTTCCAATTGAGATACATGGACCAGGCCTTCTTTTCCAGGCAATATTTCTACGAAAGCCCCGAAAGGCATAATTCTTTTGACCGTTCCCTCGTACACTTCACCAGGTTCTACTTCTTTGGTAATATTTTCCACCTGTGACGCTGCTTTGGCGGCGGCTTCTTCGCTGGTTGCGGTGATGATGACCCGTCCATCTTCCTCAATGTTAATATCAATAACTGTATTCTTATCGATTTTACTTGATTCAATAATCTGGTTAATCGTTTTTCCACCACTTCCAATAACTTCCCCAATTTTCTTGGGAGGGATTTGGACTACCAGGACCCGAGGGGCGTATTTGGAGAGCTCCGGACGAGGCTTGGAGAGAGCTTTCAGCATCACATCCAGAATGTGTAATCGGCCAACTCGAGCGTCTTTGAGCGTTTTATCAATCATTTCGAATGTAAGTCCGTCAATTTTGGTATCCATTTGGATTGCAGTGACACCTTGCTCACTACCAGCGACTTTGAAATCCATGTCACCAAAAAAGTCCTCCAGCGCTTGAATGTCGGTTAGGATTTCGTATTTATCGCCTTCGGTAATAAGACCCATGGCTATACCTGTGATAGGCGTTTTAATAGGCACTCCAGCATCCATCAAAGCCATTGTAGAGCCACAAGTTGCACCCATGGAAGTAGAACCAGAGGAGGCCATTGTTTCAGAAACTACTCGGATGGTATACGGAAATTCGATCTCATCAGGAACGACAGGTTGGAGAGCCTTTTCGGCTAATTTTCCATGGCCAATTTCTCGTCTTCCCGGAGACCCAACACGACGTACTTCACCGGTAGCGTAGGGAGGAAAATTGTAGTGATGCATGTAACGCCGCGTCTCTTCGCCTTCCATACCATCAATAAGCTGCTCAAGGGAGGTGGAACCGAGGGTGGCGATAGAAAGGATTTGGGTGTCACCGCGTCTGAACACCGCTGACCCGTGTGTCCGAGGAAGAAGTCCCACTTCAACTTCAATTTCACGAACCTCATTGATTTTACGTCCGTCAGGCCGCTTTCCCTCATCGACAATAGCTTCCCGAACCATTTGCTTGGCTGTTTTGTCAAAAATCTGAGCCATTTCAGACTTACTTAACTTGCCTTCAAAAAGCTTATAGATTTCTTCTCTGAATTCTCCTGTGGCACGGTCTCGGGCCCCTCTATCCGGATTAAAAAGCTTTTCTTTGAAATTTACTCTAACGTGCTCGACAATCTCTTTTTTTACCAGCTCATCAACCTGCTTGACCTCGTAAGTCATTTTTTCTTTTCCAACGGTTGTGGCAAATTCTTTGATTAGCTTGATTACAGGTTGAGACTTTTCGAATGCCGACTTAATCCCCTCAAATATTACTTGCTCTGGAACTTCGTGAGCACCCGCTTCTATCATTACTACTTTTGAGTCACTTGAAGAAACAACCAAATCAAGTTCGCTAGACTCAAGTTCGGTCTCGAGGGGATTGGAAATAAATTCTTTCTCTGCATACCCCAGACGCATCCCCGCAATTGGGCCATTCCAGGGAAGATCGGAGATGCTAAGAGCGGCTGAAGCGGCCACCAGTCCCAATACAGCTGGGTCGTTTTCATTGTCATAAGACAAGACCGTCACAATAACCTGAACTTCGTTTTTAAAATCTTTCGGAAATAATGGTCGAATAGAACGATCGATAAGACGGCCATTGAGAACGGCTTGTTCACTCGGTCGCCCCTCTCGCTTAATAAAACGGGAGGTAGAAATACGTCCAGAGGCATACAGACGTTCTTCGTATTCAACACTCAAGGGGAAGAAATCTGTATCTTCCTTGGGAAGGGCGTTTGTGACTGTCGCGTGGACAACTGTTTCACCAAGTGTAGCCAGCACCGCGCTATTTGCTTGGTGAGCAAGTCTACCTGTTTCCAAAACTAGTTTTTTACCTTCCCAGTTAATTTCTTTTTTAACAATTTCTCTATTCATAATGCGTTTTATTTTTTAGACAGGAAAATATTACTTGATCTTTAGCTTCTCGACAATATTTTTATAGCGATCAGCGTCTTTTTTCATGAGGTAAAGCATAATTCTTCGTCTTTTATTAACCATTTGAAGCAAACCACGGCGAGAGTGGACATCCTGCTTGTGATCTTTAAGATGCTCAGAAAGACGGTTAATCCGCTCAGTTAGTAGAGCAATTTGCACCTCTGGAGACCCTGTGTCTCCCTCATGCTGGGCAAATTCTTGTAAAATCTTTGTTTTTTCGTCTTTTTCTAAGGACATAAATTTAGTATATCAGCTCAAATTAAGCTTTGCAATTAACCCTTGAACCTTTGTCAGACCTGATGGTAACAAAGGGTTGTTTCAGAATAGCACTGACTAATCAATTTTCCAACTGAGAGTTCCGGAAAATTTTTGGGGAAAGCCAGGATGAGTCAGGTGTCTTTTCTGACTCTACCGGCTTTGTTTCCAATTTGGTAGGTTCCTCTACGCTCTCTGGCGCTACATCTTTAGCTTCGGTATCTTGCGAATCTTTTCTAGTACCACTTATTCCCTCTGGGCCTATTTCAGCGCTCTCAACTACTTTCAGACAGTGCGCTGCGTTTTTTAAAGTTTCTGATTTCACACCTAGAGAAAAATTCTGGGTAGCGGCTTTTATACCCTGGTAAAGTAGAGTTGCATTATCTGAGTTAAGACCACTAAGTTGATTAAGCAACTCCAGTACCATTTCCGAGCTCGAAGCCCGCCCCACATCAACGAAATTAATCTGGCCGTAAAGAGTATTTATTTGGGTGTGATCAATATTTATCAGAGTTGTGTTTGGCGTCTCGTTTACGCCGACCGCTCCCTTAGCAATTAAGGGTAGCTCTGGAACGTCAATCACGAAAACAACGTCGTAAATTTCCCCTGAGTAGGAATAATTTACTTTCTCAGGATTAATCAAACCACCTCGAGGAGTAACTACTAGGTTAAATTTATCACCCTCTACGTTGTAGCTCACTTTTTCAATTGAGCCTTCGACATAATCAAAAGAGATAACCAGATTTCTAGGTGGGATGGAATTTACAAAACCCGAGACACCGCTAATGTTGTCAGGATTGCTGATTTCCCCGCTGACCAAGCACGTCTGTTTACCAAGACGTATCAGATATTCGTTTAAAGCAAGGATTGAAAAAATACCATCCCAGGTCGGATTTTCTCTGGTAACAATCATTACCTTTTGTGTACCTTCCAAAAGACCATTAACTTGTGTTCCAATATTATTTATCTGCATACGTTTACGAATTTTCAGTTCTCAATTTCCAATAAATAAATGAGTAATAACTCCCTAAGTAAGGTTACAAGAGCTAATTAAAAATTATAGTGACTGATTATATCTGAAATGATAAGGAAGTGCAAATTTAACCTGACTTGTAGGCAATAATCACGTCACCTGGAGCCAAGTCAAGGGTCGGTTTGGTGACGATCCCAAACTCTTGGCCGGAAGTGGCTTTGGAGATTTCATCCTTCTCGTGTCTCATTGACGTGACCTTTGCACTACCAACTAACTCTTTTTCTCGAAAAGCCTTTAAGTTATCATTTCGGCTTACTTCACCCTCAGTAACCCTAGCACCCACTACTGTTCCCGAGCTTGTGTCAAACAAAGCCAAAATTGAAGCTTTGCCCTTGATTTCAGGTTCAGCCTCTTTTTTGGTTAGGACGTCTATTCCCTCTTTTAGCTCGTCCAAAAGCTCGTAAATAACACTGTAAGTCCTAATTAGAACTTTTTCTCGCTCCGCAATTTTGGCCGCCGATGGGAGTGGTTTAACATTAAAACCTATGATTAAAGCCTTCGTTGATTGGGCAAGATAGATGTCTGATTCAGTAATATCCCCAGTCTCTTTAAGAATAAATTTTACCTCAGAATCTGGGGTTTGGAGTTCTTGAATTGAACGAACAATTGCTTCCAGCGACCCAGCTACATCTGCCTTGATGACAAGACGGAATTCTTTTTTGCTATTATCGGCAAAATCAAAACCAATGTTTTTGGTTTCCTTGGCTTCAATGGGAGCTACATCAACACTTCCAGATAACTCTACCTTTTCCCCAACCTGAGGTACCTCCTTGAGGCCCATTACCTCAACCGGGGTAGAAACAACTACTTGATTGGTTGTTTTACCATCAAACAGCTTTAGCGAGCGGACTTTACCACGGGTGTTACCTGCGGTAATTTGGTCACCCACCTTCAAAACGCCAGATTTAACCAGTATTGTCGCTACAGGACCACGAAATCGGTCTAATTTCGATTCAATGACTACACCAACGAACTCTTTCTTAGAACTGACTTTCAGCTCGTTTACCTGGCACACAAGGATAACCATATCCAACAAGTCGTCCAAGCCTTGTTTGGTTTTGGCCGAGACTGCCACGACAGGAACGTTCCCACCGTATTCTTCAACCAAAACATCGTTTTCAGCCAGTTGCTGTTTAATTCTATTTATGTCCGCTCCAGGTAAGTCTATCTTGTTGGCTGCAATGATAAATGGTACCCCAGAGGCCTTTATGTGGCTCAGAGACTCTTTGGTTTGAGGCATCACACCATCATCAGCCGCGATCACCAAAATAACCAAATCAGTTACCTGGGCCCCTCGAGCCCGCATTTGTGAAAAAGCAGCGTGTCCTGGGGTGTCGATAAAAGTAATTTTTTGGTTCTTGAAATCTATCTGATAAGCACCTATATGCTGGGTAATACCACCGTGTTCTTTTTCCGCCACTCGGCTATTCCGAATAGCATCAAGCAAACTGGTCTTACCATGGTCTACGTGACCCATAATGGCTACCACAGGCGGTCTCGTCAATAAATTTTGCTTAACTTCTACTTTTTCTGTCATATACAAATTACCAGACTCCTGCTACTCAGGGCTTGCCGATTTTTTCTTAGCTACTTTTTTAACCGTCTTGGTAGTCTTCTTAGCGGTTTTAGCTATTTTTGGTTTGGTAGTTTTGGTTTTTTTGGCTGGCTTTATGTCACCACTAAGGATTTCTCGGGCTTCTTTGGCTTCTTCTGATTCATTGCTACCACCTAAGTTTGCCCCTTTAATGTCGATTTTCCAGCCAGTCAGCTTGGCCGCTAACCGCACATTTTGGCCTTCTTTACCAATCGCCAAACTAAGCTGATCCTCAGGAACTTCCACAAAAGCTATTTTATTAGGAATATCAGATTTGACACCAGACACTTTAGCAGGGGATAGGGCTGAGGCCACAAACTTAATGGGGTCTTCATTCCAGGCAATCAAATCAATTTTCTCTTGCCCCAACTCAGCAATTACAGCCTGAACCCGAACCCCTTTTTGACCTACACAACTACCTACTGGGTCTACTCCGGCTTGTTTTGAGGAAACGGCTACTTTAGTCCGAGTACCTGCCTCCCGAGCAACAGCTTTAATTTCGACTACTCCAGACCCTATTTCAGGAACTTCTAGTTTAAACAGGCCTTCCACAAGACCTTTATGGGACCGAGAAACAACAATTTCATGTCCTCTGACTGATTCTTTTATGCCCGCGATATAAAAACGGAGGCGTTGGTTGAGGCGATAGTGCTCACCAGGAATTTGCTCGTGCGGAGGCATAACGCCTTCGGCTTTCCCAAGGTCAATGATGATGTTTGGCCCTTCAAATCTTTGGACCATACCATTGATAATCGTGCCTACTCTTTTCTCAAATTCTCCTAGAATGACTCCTTTTTCGGCTTCTCGGATACGTTGAAGTAACACCTGCTTAGCAGTTTGCGCAGCAATCCGACCAAATCCGTCTGGAGTCACGTCTTTACCATCCTTAAAGACCCTCGCCCCACCCTGCTCTGGGTCCAACTCAACTTCAATTTCTTCTGTTTCACCACCAAAGTCTTTCCGATAAGCTGCTTTGATTGACTCAGTAATGATTTTTAATACCTCAGTCGTGTCCAAACCACGCTCGGCAGCCGCTTGGTTTAGGGCAGCAGCAAATTCTGTTCTAAGAGCCACATTAACCTCCTATTTTGGTAAAATTAATGGCGGGTTTTACCCCACCATTAACTACAATTCATCCAAATTATAATACTGAGTATATAGAAAACTAGTCTCTAAGTCAAATCAGCTACTGGCTTACTGGAGCTGGTTCGCTACCACCTGGCTGTGGTAACTCACCCTCACCAGGAACAGGCATCGCTGGCTGACCCATTGGCGCTGGTGTTGGGTTTGACATAGGATCGCTAGCTGGAACTGGGTTAGGAGTTGAGCTAGGCATTGGGTTTGGATTAGTTTCTGGGGTTGGTTGACCTTCGGTTTGCATAAGAACCTCCTTAAGGCTAAAATTTATACTTCAACGTTATCACCTTGTATCAAGGGTGTCAATATATTTGGAATTTTCAATTACCAATTTTTAATTTTCAATAAATTTTCATTTGATCAATGTATCATTGAAATATTCATTGTAAATTGAGAACTGAAAATTGAAAACTTTAGCCAGCCTTGACACTTAACCTATAGTGTGCTATAATTTAAGCTGCACTTAGGTTGGAAATGATCTGTCTAGAAGAAAGGGAGGTGAATTACTCTAGACAGATCAATACCAATCTTAAGCGTATCCGAATACAGCTGAGGCTACATGAATTTACCATACCAGATTCGTTGAGTCCCAGCTGTTTTTCGTAGATCCTTCCGTAGCTTTAGCGAAGGAGGATGGTGTTAAACAGCGCAGCATGTACTTTGAAACAGTTCTCCTTTCTATTCTAAGCCTAACTAGCTTGGGTCTAGGAAGGAAAGGAGAACAGAAAATGTACGGACTGATAGAGAGGCTCGGCAAGGGCTTCGGCTTTATTCTCTTGGAAGACGGCCGCAGTGCTTTTTTCCACTTCAGCTCCTATAAGGGGTTTGCAGGTGCTCTTGTTGAGAGCAAGGATGTAGTCGTGGTAGGGCTGAGCAGCGGGCCCAGGGGGCTCCAGGCCAACGTAGTGTACAACTACGCTGACTTTATCTTCACCCACAAATGTAAGGGTTGTGGGGCTAAGCTCAGCCTGGGGCAGATAGTCGAGGCGGATGGGACACTGAAAGTCCCTTACTGCCAGGTTATGAGATGTCCTGTTGAGGACACCCATAAAATAAAAAGGCAGGAGCAGCTGAGGGTAAGGGACCTAAGGCTGCAGGCTGCGGAAGCGGTATGTCTTTCCGAAGGCCACCAATGGGTAGGAACCCCGGTGGAAATGTTCGGGGTCTATACCGTCGCTGTGTCTTGCAAAAGATGCGGCATCTCCGAAGGCGGCATCCGTATAGGCGAAATGGACTAGGACAGGAGTCGAAAGACTTGAAGGGAAAAAACCTTCTTCACCTGTCGTTGCTCTTAGGTA
>Ga0209542_10001027_pt1 | contig 66558 bp, 93 predicted proteins | sample RifCSPhighO2_01_FD_184028 | JGI IMG/M metagenome (GOLD analysis project Ga0209542, IMG submission 184028) | Soil microbial communities from Rifle, Colorado - Rifle CSP2_plank highO2_0.1 (SPAdes) (version 2) | ecosystem: Environmental > Terrestrial > Deep subsurface > Rock core/Sediment ...
CATAACTCACTGCCTTTTGGTGAGAAGTGTTCATATACTAAGAATATGGATATTAGCATACCTATTATTAGTGTTATTGACAGTGCTTTTCTTAGATTGTTCATGCTCTAATGTGTCTTTGTTGGGTTTTATAGTTTCTTGTTGAGGATTTTCCAAAAATGGCTTCTCCTGTAGAAAGGTCTAATGTTAAAGATGCTAAATGTTCTTCAAGACAAATAGGCATTCGGCACATATTGTCTCCTTTTATATTATTTAGAAGACCTGCTTCTTTTAGTTGGTTTAGGGTGAAGTCTCTTATTGATGTTATTTTACCGTTAATAGTAAGTTTAGATGGATTTATTCCATAACCGCAACCACCTGCTAAATATAATTTTAGACTGGGATGTTTTTGTTGAGATTGAGCACTTGCGATAAATTCTCTTATTGATTTTTTGAATATAGGGGGATATTCACAACGAGCCATGGCTCCTTGAAATACAGTTTCTTTGTATGTCATACCCATAACTAAACTTAATCCTACTTTGGAAGTTAGTGTGTGCGGAGAGTACGTTATTAAATGATTATTTCTTTCTACAGCATAAATATTAGGGTGCATGGGATTATTTTATAAATAGGATATTTAAATGTGAGTTTTATAGCGAAAGACTTTTGTTTTTCCCCAAATTAGTTGTCTTTCGCTAGATAGCAAAGGCGCGAAAGTGGGGAAATTAGAGCGTCCTTTGCTATAGATTAATTTATTAACTTTCTTTTTTATTATGTTTTATGGTGATTGATATAATTACAGTAATTATTGTTATTATTGCTCTTTTTATTGGATATTTAATTGGGCATAGTCTTGGAACATTTAAGCGAGAGAGATTATGGCAACAGCAATTGCCTGAACATCGTGCAGATGCAATTGCTCGTTCTCGTTCTGTACTTGCCGGGCAATTTTCAGAGCAACTTGCGCCATATTTACCTAATTTTCCTTTCAATCCTTCTGAATGTAAATTCATTGGGAAGCCTGTTGATTTTATTGTATTTCATGGACTTGATGAGAAGAATGTTACTGGCGTTTCGTTTGTTGAAGTTAAGAGCGGTAAGAGTAAGTTGAGTGGAACTGAGAAGTCTGTTAAGAGTGCTATTGAAAATGGGAATGTAGATTGGGTAGATTATAGAGTTCCGGATGGGGTTAAATAGGATAATTAGAGGTTATTCCGATGACTTTTCCAATTGCTCTGCAAACTTTACCCTTTCTAAATGCCCTAAGGTCACATAATCCTAATGAAATATTGTCTAGTTTTCTATTACTTCTTAAATTTCTTTCTAATCTTTCACATTGAGATACTGCAGATTCATATGCTTCAACTAATGTATCTCCTCTTCCTTCAATTTGAACGGGGGTTCCATATGGTTTTTGAGTGACATAATTGACAGTCATCTCTTCTTTTCTTAATTCTTCAATACTTCTTCTACTTGTAAAAATATAAATTTGGTCAATACTCATGAACTTTGATTTTTATAGGTTATTTAAATATAAGCATCTTACTTTTTGTTTGCCCATTCTTCACAAAACTGACAGTTCTTTTCTGCTTGACAGGCTTTAAAGCCCGTAGTTCGGGCTTGCATTATGTTTTTTGCCGTTTCTACTATTTCTTGTTTTACTTCTTCTAAGCTGAATTGGGTTCTTGGGCTGTGGATTTCTTTTGCAATGCCTTTTTCATCTATATTAAATTCTAAAGGATATTCTTTTTGAAGCATTTCTAATATAAGAGTTTTAGGTTTACCGAATTGCTTTGAGGCTAGAGCATAGATTCCTAATTGCCAGTTTCTGTATTTTGGTTTTATGTCCGACTTGCCAGTTTTGTAATCTATTATTGTTAGCTCTCCGCTGTCTGAAATGTCTATTCTGTCTGCAAATCCGTTGAAGATTAATCCGTCTATGACTACTTGTAGGCCTTGTTCTGTTTTAGAGTTTTCATTGTATTTTTTATTGTTTCTTTCAAAGAAGACCTTTATTAAATTTGTTGCTTCGTTTAAGTTTACTTCTTCATATCCCTCCATCTGAACAATTTTAGCGCAGTCTTCAAAATCTTTAAGCGTTTTACATAGGCTCTTTACTCCTTGTTCTAAAACCCTGTGGATGAAGTTTCCTATAGTCATGGCTTCCCAAGATTGAGGTATTGGGTCTGGCATATGATAAATGTATTTCATTTCATATCTTTTCTGACATTCATCAAATAACTGAAGAGAGGATGGGGAGAATTTTATTATTTGTTTATTTGTTTGCTGGTTTTGTGAAATCTCTAATGGTGCTTTCTCTTTTGGCTCTTGATATAAATCTGAGCTGTCTTTTATGAAATCTATTACTGGATTGTTTTGATAGTTTATTTCTTTTAAGAATTGACTTTCTTGGAATGCTCTTTTGCTATACTCCTTTGCATATGTTAAGTATAGTCTTTTCTTTGTTCTAGTAAAACCGACATAGCATAGACGTCTTTCTTCCATTATTTGTTTATTTAGGCTTTCTTCAGGGTTTTCTTTTTCGTCTTGTTTGTCTATTCTTTCTATTGGGAACTTTTTTTGAACTAGGCTTGACATTATGACTACTTCATACTCTAGGCCTTTTGTTGCGTGATTTGTCATTATTCTAATTCCATCCTTTATCAGGATTGGAGATTCTATTGAAATGTCTAAAGCGTCTATTGTGTTTAAATGGTGAATTAAATTGCTTAATTCCTTAGAATCTGTTTCTATAAACTCCTTTACAAATGCGTGAAATTTTTCTAATGTTGGTAATTCATTTTTCTTTGATTCTTCGTTGTCTTCAACACTCAGAAATGTAAATATTTTTTTAGTTATTTCATCTATCGGAGATTCTTTGTTTTCTAATAAGACATTGATGTTTTTTATTATTGTTTGTATTTGTATCTCTCCTTGTTCTGATAATCCTTGTATTTTCTCTTCTATTAAATTCTTACTTAAGCATTCTTCTTCTTTAAGGCTCTTTATTTTTTGTGCAAATATTAATTCGTCGTTTTTGTTTTTTAATGTGTTATGTATTAAATCCCACCATGCACTATCTCCGCCCTTGGATTTAGTAATTAATTTATCTAGGATTGTTAGATAGGCTCTTACTGTTTTTATGACTTGATTTTTTAATAATGAATCGCGATTTATGCTTGTGTAAGGTATATCTTCATATTCTAATTGTTTTTTTAACATTGATGACTGCTGGTGAGTTCTGAATATTATGCATATTTCTTTTAATTGAGTGCCTTGCTTTAACTCATCTCTTATTATTTCAACTATCTTTCTTATTTCTTCTTTATTGTTTTTTAGTTCGTATGCCTTTATGTTTTCTCCATTTTCGTTGTAAGCATTTTTTACTTTGAAACATTCCTCTTTATGTTTATAATTGTTTTTTATTAACTCATGAGCTATTTCCAATATTTTATTTGTAGAACGATAGGATTTGTCTAAGTTATATATATCGCTGTCTTTTACGTTCATAACTTTTTTGAAATAATTGAAGTTTTCATCGTACGCGCCCCTGAATCGGTATATTGATTGATTTAGGTCTCCGACTATAGTAATATTCTTATTTATTACTAGTTTTTCTAGAATTAGGCATTGTAATTTATTAGTGTCTTGGAATTCGTCTACTATTATGTAATCGAATTCTTCTGTTACTTCTGGTGCTTTTGTTAATAGTTCTAATGCCTTATGGTGTAAATCTGCGTAATCTAGGCCGTTTCTTGTCGATTTTATTTTTTCGTATGATTTCCAGGCTTGAATGAATTTGCTTTTTTTTAGTTTTTCTTCTGCATTATCTCGTTCTATTTTTAATTTGTCTAGTTCTGTTTTAGGTATTTTTTTTATATGTGCTGTATTTACTTTGAATTTTAATTCTTCTAATTTTTTTGATAATGTTTCTATTTCATCCGAGCTTGTGTCTATGTGGTTGTTCTCTTCTAATGTTTTTCCTAAGTCTTTTGATAGGCTTATTTCTTCTACATATTTATTGCATAACATCGGATGTATTTTAAAATATTTATGCAATAGAATTTTTCCGTCATCTGGTAAGATTATTTTGAAGTTTTGTTTTATTCCTATTTTTTCTCCGTGTTTTCTCAGTATGTCTGCACAAAATGAATGAAATGTTCTTATTATTGGTTCTTTATCTTTTAGATAAGGTAACATTCTTTGTCTTAATGTGTTTACTGCTTCGTTTGAGAAAGTAAGGCATACTATTCTTTCTGCTGGATATATTTTATTTGAAATTAGAAATCTTAGTTTTTGTATGATGCTGTGTGTTTTGCCAGTTCCTGCGCCTGCGAGTATAACGCAAGGGCCATTTGTCTTTAGGATGTATGGTTCCATGTATTTCGAATATAATTGGAGTATATTTAAGTTGTTATTAGGATTTGTAGTATTGGATATGTTTACAATTGCTTGAATTGTTTGTGTCTTTAAAAATAAAATTTAGTGCAATGATGCAAAAGGCAAAAAATCGGAGTTTTTGAGAATACTGTCTTTATTAATTCTGAAATATGTTTTTTTGGGCGAGCATCGTATTAGAGAGACACGCGCTTTTTTCGCTTCTTTTTTCTGAAAAAAGAAAAGTGGGAGATTTCTGTCTTCTAGTAAAAATTTTCCATCTTAAATAATAAACCATAGGATTTATAAATATGGGTGAATTATAATTCACATATGAAAGACAAATGTCATTTATTTTTTGAAACATTGGGGACTAAACTAAAGGTGGATATCATAATAAAACTAAAAGAGAAGCCATTCAGTGTAAATAGATTATCAAAACAACTTAAACAAGAAAGGAGTAAGGTTTCACATGCACTGAAATCATTATTAGAATGTGGTTTTGTTAAAGTTAAGAAGAAGGATAGGGAAAGAGTCTATTCATTGAATACAGAGACCATAATTCCACTATTAAATCTTGTTGAAAAACATGTTAAGAGGTATTGTAGGATTTGTAAAAAGAAATGAGGGCGAAAGAATGAAATTAAATTCAAAAACTTTAAAGATATTATCAAGAGAACATGAGAATATATTAAAGGTAATTGATGCTTTAGAGTTGGAAATAGAACAATTAAAGAATAAAGATATTGATACAATTTTCTTCAAAAAAGTTATCGATTTCATTAGAAATTATGTAGACAAATTTCATCACGCAAAAGAAGAGGATATTTTATTCAAAGAATTTAATAAATGTGCAGAGGAAGGATGTATACATTGTAATCCGGTAGAACAGATGCTATTTGAACATGATGAAGGAAGGAAAAGTGTCAAGATGATGGAATTAGGTATGGATGAAAGAGAGAAGAATAAATTAATTGAAGGAGCAAGGAACTATATCCAATTAATAAGGGAACATATATACAAAGAAGACAATATACTTTATCCAATGGCTGATGAAGCATTAAGTGAAGATGTTCAAAAAACAATGCTTGAGAAATTTAATAAAATAAATTTTGCTAAGAAGAAGCAAGTTGAAGGATTTGAAAAATTCGCTAATGAGATGTCAGAGAAATGAATCTAGACAAGAATATGTCAAAGTGTTTCCACAAACTACAGCCTTTACAGGCCGTGTCACATTGTTTTTTTGATGTTTATTTAATTTCCCCGTGACCTATGAGACGCCAGTGATTATTTACATTTCTAGCTAGGCCTATCTTATTGCCTTTGAAAGGAACTACGGGTATTTTGAGATTTATTTCTGCTTCTTCTTTTGATAATTTTGATATTATACCTACGGTTACTGAAGTGTTTATTGAGAGCATTATTGACTCGCTTGGCTTTAATGGAGGTATTTGTATTCCTCCTAAAAATTCTTTGAATAAATTATATTTTATTGTTATTTTTGTAGTTATTTCAGGTAACTTTCCATTTAGTGAGACTACGCATCCTGAAAGAGTGTCTGTTTTTCCTAAGGCCATGTCTAATTCTGTTTCAATTGAAGAGTTTCCTCCAGGAGTAATTTCATTTACTTTGCCTGAGCCTTTGAATAATGATGCTATTTTTGTTTTGATTGTTTTATATTTTAATTGATTTGCTTCTTTAGTCATTATTCCTGGCTTGATTTCTATTATGTCTCCTACCTTTAGAGTTCCTTTTTTTAGAGTCCCGCCTAAAACTGCTCCATGTAAATTTGAAGGTTTTGTTCCTGGTTTGTTAATATCGAACGATCTTGCTACTAAAAATAGTGGAGAATCATTTGGGTTTCTTTCTGGCGCTTTGATTTCGCATATGGCCTCATAAATTCTTTCTATGTTTATTTCCTGCTGCGAGGAAACTGGAATTATTGGCGAGTTTTCTGCAATTGTTCCTTTGAATTCTTTTCTTATCAAATTATAATTTTCTATTGCCTTTTCTTTGCTAACTAAGTCTATTTTATTCTGTACTATGATTATATTTCTTACATCTTTAGCCTGTAACGCCATTAAGTGTTCTCTTGTCTGTGGCTTTATTCCTTCGTTTGCCGCTACTACTAAGATTGCTGCGTCTACTATTGCCGCTCCTGAAAGCATTGTTGCCATGAGCATTTCGTGTCCTGGGGCGTCTATGAAAGTTATGTATTTTTTCTTATCTCCGTGATTGTCTATATTATAGTCTCCATTTTTTGATATTATTATGTCTGAGTATCCTAACTTGATTGTTATTCCTCTTTTAAGTTCCTCGGAGTGAGTGTCTGTCCATTTTCTGCTTAATTTGAATAGAAGAGTGGTCTTACCGTGGTCAATGTGGCCTGCGATTATTACATTTAAGGTTTCTAGTTCTTGCATGAATGTTTAGATAATTATAGGTTTTTAAAACGTTGGGTTTTGAATGTTAATCTTTTTTAAGTAGGGTTTTCTATAGGTTTAGATGATAACTGCTATCTTAGATACAAATATTTACGGGTTTTTTATAGCTGATAAGGACTTAGGAATTGAGTTAGCTGAAAAAATAAAGAATGACTCAAATTTGATTATTCATAACTTTAAATTAATAAGAAATGAATTAAGGGGTGCTCCTGCTACTTTGACTATATATGATAGGTTGGTTTCTAATAGATCTATTGAGGAAAGTAAGCAGATTAAAGATTTAGCTCATAAATATTTTGAATACTATAAAGAAATTGGAGGTATACAAGGACAGAAAAAAATAATAAATGACTTTAAGATTGTTGCATGTGCGGCTCTTCTTAATTGCGATTTAGTTGTTAGCGGGGATGAAAGAACACTTTTAAATCCTCTTGCCATAAAATCATATCGCTATATAAATTTAAAGATTAACAGAAGGACTCCAACGTTTTACAGGTATAATGACCTTAAGAGAAAATACTTTTAAGCTGTTTGCGAAATTAATTTTCTAACTTGAGTCATAGCTACAGGATCATTTCTTATGCTTATGAATATTTCTCTTAATTCTTTCAATTCTTCCTTAGTAGGCTTCTTTTTGACCAACTTATGTTTATTTTTCATATTTTCTTATAGAAGTCTTTGCTTATAAAATTTTCTATTTATTGTGCTGGAACTTCTTTCTTTTCCTTTGGCTTGTTTTGTTCTGGGAATAATTCTACTAGGGGTTTGTTTCCGTGCTTTATGACTGTCATGTTTATCTGTATGCTCTTTTCAGATATTTGATTTCCCCTTACTGTCTTTCTTAGTCTTAAGCCGTTAGGTGTTTGTATCTTTTTCTTTCCGCCTCTTCTAGGTTTCTTGTGCATTCCCCAGCCCTTTGTTAAAATTATTCTTTTTATTTCTGAGCCTTGAACGTCTGGCTTATGAGGGAATCCTGAGCCGTCTGAACCGCCTGTTATTTTTAATGTGTAACCTGCTAGATTTTCAGAAGCGTCTTCTCCAGATATTTCTTCTCCTATCTTTTTACCTAAAAGAGATTCGCTGCTAGACTCGATTTTCCATGCTTTTCCTTTATCTGAGATGTTTAATTTGAATACCATAACTCACGATATATTTAAGGGTTTTAAAAGCTTTAGGTTGATGGGTTTTATTTGGATTTTCTGTAAGAGTCATATTCTTTTCCAATAGCATCTAAGGTTACCTGAATTGCGCATTTTTTAAAAGCTTCATAAACTGGATCTCTTCCATCTACTGTGGCAGTGGTTAGAACTATTCCAAATCTTGCTGCTTTGATTAATTCATCTTCAGAAAACTCTTTGAACATATGCTCTAAGCCTTTAGCTACATCTCTTTCAAGTTTTCTTAGATTAATTTTTGACTTGAATGTTTTATTGTCGTAGACCATTTTTATGTTATCTTTTTTGCTTTTTTATATATTATTGGTTTTGTTAGACTTTTGAAAGATTTGCTCTTTGGTTCTATAAAAGAATTTATTTGCTATTTTTTTATCAATTAAGGTGTATTTATCTACTTCATTGATTAGACTTTTTGATACTAGTTCATAGAATGAGACTATCTCTATTTCTCTTTTCTTTTCCTTTACATATTTGACTAATTGGGTAAAATCACCATCTCCTGAAAATAGTATTGCCTTATCATATTTATTCTCCCATGCATGATTTAACATATCTAGTGCTAAGTAGATATCATCTCCTTTTATTGTATAATATTCTTCATCTTCATCAGTGAATCTTTTTTGTCTTTTACACAAGATTACGTGACACTTAGATATTTTTCTTAATCTTGCAAATAGTTTTTGCTGTTCTTTAAATCTTCTAGGGTTAATGTCTTGTTTAAGAGACGCATTATAATAATATATGCTTACTAACTCCCCTTTACCGATTAATTTCTTAATATATTTTTCAAAGTCAAAATGATAATCTGAATATTTAGAATGTAGAGATTTTAGCCCATATACAAAATTAGCTCCATCGATATAGACTGAAACTCTTTTAATCATATGAATAGGTTCCGGAATTACCTAAGTAATAGCCGGGAACACGCTTGCGGGATGCCGTAAGGCTTAAGGCATTCCCTGATGCCTTATTATTATTACATATTCGAATTATTTAAGCCTTTCTAAACCTGTTTTCTTAGAATTCTAATCCCCATAATCCTATTGGATTTCTATAAGCAATTACTTTCCCCACTCTGACTTTTTCTTGCGTTTGATTTCTGCGATTTCTGAAATTGCTTTTATTTCGCTTTCTGATAAAAGGTCTTTATTCTTTTTGAAGTGTTTGAACTGGCTTTCGCTTATTTGGTTGTAAAGGTATTTTTTGTCTGCTAATTGACGTTCAAAGTTTGTTCCTGGTAAAGATATTGCTACTTCTTTGCCTTCAGATACTTCTTCTACAGAGTTTTTTTCTTCTTCTATTGCCTTGACTCTCGCTATTTGTTCGTCTGTTTCATCTATTAGCTGGATTCCTCTTTTTAGATTTCCCGCTAAAACTCTGATTCCGAAAATAGCTGGGTTTGAGTTTCTGAATTGGAATTTATGTAAAATTTCTAGCTTACATATTTGAGAGAGTTCCATCATTCTATCTTTCTCTATTTGCGCTTGTCTTTCAGTTCTCCAGGCTTGAATGTCTTCTATTAGCCTATAGACTACTTTATTTGTTATTATTTTTACATCTTCAGGTTTTAGATCTGATTCTATTTCTACATTGAATCCTAGAATTACTGCGTTTAATTGATTTAGTTCTAGATTTGCTTTTGCTGCGCCTATATCTCCTTTACTAATTTGACCTATTCCTGCTTTTACTACAGGGATGTTTGCTTGTTTTAATAATGTTAGGAGCGCTTCTAAACTTCCTAGAGAATCTGCTTTTATTATTATTCCTTCATTGTCTATTTTTAATGTATCTTTAAATTCTTTTGCAAATTTCTCTTGGATGTCTTTGGCGTTGTTGTTTATTATTTGAAAAGGCATTCCTGACAATATATTTTCTTTGTTTGTTAGTTGCATTCTTATTCCGGTTGTTGCAAAAACTTCTTTTGCCGATTTGAATTTGTTGCTTAGGGGCATGACTTCTTCTAAGCTTCTTATTTTGGTGACTATCATTTCCCCACTTAATGTTGCTATTCCTATTTGGTCTCCTTCTTTTAGAGAGCCGTCATAAAGTATCGCTTCCGCCGTTTCCATTGAACGTTGTTTTTTTACTTCTAATAGAATACCCTTAGCTTCTTCAGATAATTTGAGTCTTTCTGTAAGAAATTTTTGAGATAAACCACATAGAACAAATAGGATTTCAGAAATTCCTTCTTTTGTTCTTGCTGAACAAGGAACTATTGCTATTTCTTTGGTAAAGTCGCTTATGTTGTAAAATAATTCGCTATTAAATCCGTGGTCTTGCAAAGAGCTTTGAAAAGTGCCTAGGGCTATTTCAAATTCATCTTTTGTTCTTTGAGGTAGCGTTTCTATTGAATTCTTTATCGATTCTTTCTTAACCCATCCCGATAATTTATCTACTTTATTGAAGGCTATTACAAACGGCGTTTTATTTGACTTTAGAATTGAAATTACTTCTGCTGTTTGAGGTTGTATTCCTTCTTTGATATCTACAACTAGAATTACTATGTCTGCTAACGAACCGCCTCTTTGTCTTAAATTGGTGAATGCGGCGTGTCCTGGGGTGTCTATGAATAGAAAGCCAGGGATTTTGAGATCAATGTGTCCTTTTTCTAATATTGGGCACATTTTCTTTATTTGGTCGAATGGGTATTTGGTGAATGATATTTTTTGGGTAATTCCTCCGGCTTCTTTTTCCTGTACTGACGTGCCTCTGAAACAATCTAATAAAGTAGTTTTTCCATGGTCTACATGCCCTGCTACTGTGATTATTGGTTGTCTTATCATAATCATTCGAGCTTAATTGTATTTTTAAACGTTAAGAATTACCAATTTTATGAGAAAATATGTTGTTTTGATTTGTGCTTTGCTTGTTGTTGTATTTTTGAGTTTGGTTGTGCTGGCTTATTCTTTTGCTGAGAGTTCTGGAAAAGTTTCTAATTCTCTGTATAGAATCTATACTCGTGCTGTTTGTTCTGGTAATACTTGTCAAGACTATGAGTTTAGTTGTTTAAATGGAAGTGTTATTTCGTCTCGAGCTATAAGCGGGTTTGTTACATTTGGAGAGGATTGGGTTGATAATCGAGATGAGAAAGACCTAGATAAGTGTTGAGTGCAATATTCCTTAAATATAAGTTATGTTTGGTTTGTTTGTGACTGACGAACATAATCATAGTGAAGATGACTCTTTCGAGAGAATTCCTTTCGTTAGGAATTATATGGCTTGGGTAGCTGTTTCTGCTGGAGTTGGTGCTGTTGTTGGGGGAGTACTTGAACACTATTCTGGTTCTGGACTTGGTTCCATTTTATTAGGTGTTGGTGTTGGGGCTTTGGGGTTTGTAGCCGTTTTTTCAAGCACTGAGTATACAATTCAAAAGAATAAATACGATTATGCTAGAGAACGAGATGAAAGAAAATAAAATTACATTTCTAATTCTTCATAATTTTCTGCTTTTGCTTTTTTCTTGCTTGCCTGAGTTTTTTCTTCTTTCTTTTGTGTTTGTTCTTGAGTAGTTTGTGCATGTTGTTTTGGTTGTGATTGAGGTGTCTGTGCTTGTTTTTCCGATTTTGATTCTTGATATTTCTTTGCTGCTTCTAAAGCTTCTGCTGAAACCATAAAATCTTCTTCTTTAATTGAATTTATAGCTTCTTTGAATGATTTGAAATGTTCTGCTGAAATTCTTGTTCCTGCTTTTGTGAATCCTGTGTATCTTTCTGAACGGACAAACTCTCTTATTGTGAGACCTGCTTTACCGCCAAAGTCGTCTACTCTGATTACTATGTCTGTGTCTTGGTTCTTTGGTATTCTGTCTATGTCTTTTTCCATATTATTTTTTATAGGTTTTGTGTATTTAAGGATTTGGGTTGTAGAAAGTTTTATTAATACTTTTATTTACCATCTGGTATGACAGATAGAAAATCAGAATCTGAACTTGAGAGTTTATCATCGCAACCTGCGGTTAGATGGAAAGATTTGGTTCCTGTTTATGGGATGTATTCTTATGCAAAAGATAGGCTTGTTGATGATCTGCAGGTTAGGGATTTGGCTTATGGAGCAGTGCTTTTGGCATCTCACACTATTTATTTAGCCGTTACATTGTCTCCTGCAGTAAATTTAATTATGAGATAGTTTTCAAGGTTTTTTATGTTGTATTATTTAATACACTACATCTTTAAATAAACTTATTTTTATAGATATTAATGGTTTTTGAAAAGAAGCGCGGTTTTGCAGATTATGTTTCCGATGGTTTTAATGCCGTTTCTGAAGGTGTGCGTCGTTTTGCAAGCACAAAATTTGATACGATTATAGATAAGGCTGAATGGAAACTTATGGGATTGCAAGATAGAATAATTAAGAAGTTTATGCATACTTTGTTTTTCGGGATTAGTGCTGTTTTTCTCTCTTTGTCTGCTTTTTATTTGATGAAAGAATATTTTAATTTATCAAATACTTTGTCTTTCTTTACAATTGGGATATTAGTTTTCCTTATTGGTATTTTTATCAAGCTTACTGAGAGGAGATATAATTGAAATGGTTAAGAAAAAAAATGTAAAGAAGTTAAATGACTTTAAAGGTAAAATGTCTGACGCGGCTGCGACCACTAAAGAGAAATTTATCGATGCTAAGGATAAAGTGATTGAGAAAGCAAGAGAATCTCGCGATAAAATTGAAGACGTGGCTAAAAAAACCGGGCGCTACATTGATAAAAATCCTAGGAAAGCTGCGGCAATAGCTGCCGGAATTGGTGCTGCGATAGGTGCTGCAATTGTAGCTGGAACTCGTAAGAAGCGCGGATTCTTTAGATGAGATAGACAAGGACTTTTAATTGTTTTTTATTGATTTCTTATCTATATTGAAAAATATTTATTGAATTCTGAAAAATCCTTTTATAAATGGTATGGCAAATAAGATGATAGCCACTGCACTTGTTACAAGTCCTGCCCATCCTAACACTTTTTCTTCTTTATTTATTGCTTTAATGCTAAATACAAGCAAGAATACGCCTGCTAATCCTGAAATAATCATAGTTATATTTGAGAAACGAGTATATGAAATATTCATGAGCCAGAAACCTGCACAGACAATAAATGAGGCAAGTAACTTATCTTTAACATTATCGTTCATGTTTCATGTAAATCATTTATATATTTAAAGGTATCTTGTTGTATTGTTATATGGCTGTATTAAAAATTGGGAACATTAAGTTGAAAAATAGGCTTTTTCTTGCGCCAATGGTAGATGTTACTGATTGTGCTTATCGCTTATTGTGTAGAAAGTATGGGGCTTCGATGGCTTATACTGAAATGATTTACGTTGATGCTATTTTACATGAAAATTTGAGGACTAAGAAACTTATGACTATTGCTTCTGCTGGTGATAGACCTGTTGGTTTGCAAGTTACGGGAAATAATTTAGTAGAGTTTACTAAATTTTCTAAACTTAAATTACTTGAGGATTATGATTTGATCGATATTAATTGTGGATGTCCTTCTTCTAGGATTGTTGGAAATGAGGCTGGAAGTTATTTGCTTAAGACTCCTGAAAAAATTGGTGAGATGATTAAAGTGCTTAAGGATGCGGGACATATTGTTACTGCTAAAATTAGACTTGGATATAAAAATAATAATGTTCTTGAGGTTTCTAAAGTAGTTGAGAAAGCTGGTGCTGACTTACTTACGATTCATGCTAGAACTGCTGAACAACGTTCTAGTTCTTTGCCTGATTGGTCGTGGATTTCTAAAGTTAAGAAAGAAATTGGAATTCCCGTTGTTGGAAATGGCGGTGTGGTTAGTGGAGAGAGTGCTTCTCGCATGCTGGATATTTGTGATGGTGCTATGGTTGCTTCTGCTGCAATCGGAAATCCATTTATTTTTCGTTCTATTTTAAGTTATATGAAGGCTGGAAAAGAAAAAGAAGTTACTAAGAATGAAAGAGTTGAATGTTTTTCTGAATATGTTAAACTTTCTGAGAAATATGGTGTTTTTGATATGTCTAGAGTTAAATATCTTGGAAGCAATTTTTTAAAGGGTTTTGATGGAGCTTCTAAGGCTCGTTCGGCTTTGATGGTTGTTAAGACTAAAGATGAGATTGGCGAGTTTGTTAAACGTATTTTATAAAATATAATAATTCTATCGTCAATAAAATTATTTTTCTAGTAATGTTTAAATACCTATTTTTTTATCAAGTAATCCAAAATAATAATATCTCGAACGTTAGAACGTTTCGAATAAATTTTGATAAGAGGTGATTAAGGATATTCAATAAAAAAACGATGTGCTATCTGAAACTAAAGTGTCTAGTTTGACTGACGCTTTTTTTTTGGATGCTCATTGGATGCTCAAAGTGTTTTGTAAACCTTATTGGTTTATTTTCAAACATTTTGATATAATAAAGAGAGGTAGTAACTTTCGACAGACACTACCTCCCTGTCCGTTAAGACAATGGCTGAAAGAGGAATTCGTTTAAATACATTTAGATACATCAGTGAGCGACCTGCAAGAGTTAGGGTTTACTTTACATTTGCATTGCTTGTTTTTGTTGTAGGATTTTTATATTTTGTAAGTTTTAAAATATCTATACTGACAGGGTTTTACATATTTTTTGAATTTGCTAAGAAATATGCGGGTGGGAAGTTATTAGGAGTTTATAAGAAATAGATGCAAAATTACAGTAATTCTTAAATAACTTGTTGAAAATTGGTTTTGATGAAAAATATTAAAGGTTATGTGTTTTTAGCTAAGTTGGTAGGCTCTGAAAGAGAGTTTTTGTTTGGTAGAAAATCTGAAACTGATGGACCTGAGAGGGTTTATGGTGATTTTGAATCTAATGGTTTTAAGTCTTATGTTTATCGTAGGGATGTTCTAGTTGGTGCGCAAAATTATGTTTCTCAGAATTCCAATGTAAGCAATGTAGATTTAGCTCAAATTAGACTAAAGATTGCCGAAAATGAAGAGGACTTGTCTTATTTTATAAGGAGATCTGATTTGATAGTAATTTTGTATGGTTCTTCTTTAAATTTACCTAATGGTATTATGTTTGGAGATATTGTGTCTGAAAAACCTAATAGTTTGCCTTTGCCAGGAGCAGAACTTAGAGATAATGGATATGTTCCTTTTCGTAAGAGCGAGGGTAAACACCCATTTACTTTAGCAGATTCTTTACGCAATGAACTTACTCGACAGGCGAATTCTTTGGTTGCGATTGCACAGTTTAAGTTGAAGAGGATTGGGAACGTTTTTAGAAATACTTAAAATCTCTATTATTCTATGTCTTTTATGGATATTCAGTTGTATAATACTCTGACTCGCAAGAAAGAGGCGTTTAAACCAATTAAGAGCGGTCGTGTTGGGATGTATTCATGTGGACCTACTGTTTATTGGTATCAGCATATTGGAAATTTACGTTCTTATGTTTTTTCAGATATTTTAAAAAGAGTTCTTTTATACAATAATTTTAATGTAAAACATTTGATTAACGTGACTGATGTGGGGCATTTGACTTCTGACGCTAATGAGGGAGAGGATAAAATGGAGATTGCTGCTAGAAAAGAAGGAAAGACAGCTACCGAGGTTGCAAATTATTACTTTAAAATATTCAAAGAGGACTTCGATAAATTGAATATTCTTCAACCTACGAAATGGACAAAGGCGACTGAACATATTAAAGAACAAATTGAACTGATTAAAAAGCTGGAGAAGAAAGGATTCACTTATAAGACTGAAGACGGAATTTATTTTGACTCTTCTAAATTTAAAGATTACTCAAAACTTGCAATGCTTAATGTTGAGGGTCTTGAAGCTGGTAAAAGAATTGCTGTCGGCGAAAAAAGAAATCCTACAGATTTCGCTTTGTGGAAGTTTTCTTTGCAATCGGGGAAGAGGCAGCAAGAGTGGGATTCTCCTTGGGGTGTTGGTTTTCCTGGGTGGCATATTGAATGTTCTGCTATGAGTATGAAATATTTAGGAGAACATTTCGATATTCATACTGGTGGGGAGGATCATGTTCCTATCCACCATACAAATGAAATTGCTCAATCCGAAGCAGCTACTGGGAAAAAGTTTGTCAATTATTGGTTGCATGGGGCTTTTCTTGTCGATAGTGAAGGAAAGAAAGTGAGCAAGAGTACCGGAGGCCTTTATACAGTTTCTGAACTTAAGAAGATTGGTTACAATCCTCTTTATTATAGATATTTATGTTTACAGACTCATTATCGCAAACAATTGCAGTTTAGTTTAGATTCATTAGATGCTTCTAAAAACGCGTATGAAAAGATTAAACGCAAGATTATTCGATTAAGAAAAGAAAAGAATCCTGGAAATACTGATGTAATTCAATATAAAAAAGACTTTTTAGAAGCTATCAATGATGATTTGAATATGCCTCGTGCTCTTGAAGTTTTTTGGGCAGTAATGGAAGAGGCTAATATGAATACAAAGACTCGGCTACAAACATTAGAAGATTTTGATAGAGTCTTTGGATTAGGAATTAAAGATATGAAAGAAAAGAAAATTGTTATTCCTAAAGATGTTTTGGAGCTATTGGAAGCTAGACAGAAGGCTCGTAAAAATAAGGATTTTGAAGAAGCTGATAAAATAAGAGATAAAATAAAAGCAAAAGGTTTTGATATTGAAGATTTAACTGAGGGTGGGCCTAGTTTGGTGCCTATTTGATTTGACTTCAAAAGAAGATTTATTTTATAAAAATTAAGCTGATTCTATTTTTATTGAAATTGGAAGATTGCTCAAAACGTCTTTGAGACTAGAAGCTCTTTTCTTGAAATTGAAAATACCTATTCCATACAACTTGCCATTATCTTCATATTTGAATATTACAATATCTTTAGAGATATGTTCTCCATAATCTGCTCTAGGTTCACCTACGAAAATCTCTAAGTAATCTGCTTCTTCATCATAGTGCATTTCCATTTTTCCAGCCATATTATTAAATGTGCTTCACAAAATAAGCTGTTATTACAAAGCCGTGTCCGTTTAAATATTTAACTACTACTTGCAAATATTTTGCCTCCTCTTTTCTATTTTTATAGTATCTATAATAATCATACAATTCTCCCGCTTCATGAGAAATAATTATGAGGGGTTTTTCTAAAGTTTCTTTGATTTCTTCAATATAATTTTCCATTCCTTTATGATAAGTTATATGTTTAAATTGTTCTTTTGTTAATCTAATATTTCTTCCAGTTTTGTCAGTTATTTCAAAGATGTTGTTCATATATTTAATGATCTATTGTTATTAAAATACTTTACTTATTTATCAACTTTCAGCCACATTTCATTAAAATATTTTCTAAGGTTATCTGCAAGAGACTGAGAGTGTATCAAAACAGAGAAAATAGATTCACCCCATGAAACAAGAAGGATTTTATCTTTAATTATATCTATATTTCCTGGAAGAGGCAAGTTAGAAAATCTCATAGTTAGATGTTTTGACTTTTTAGAAAACCAAGAGGATTTGTATTCTGCATTGCATATTCCTCTATTTTCTGTTCCGCTCACTAGGTCGACTATGCTGTTATAGAATAGGTTTGATTCTTTCGCATATTTATCTTCATGAATGTAAAAGAACAAGATTTCATCATTTTTTGAAGTGTTCTTTACCAATCTTTCATAAGCTGTTCTAAGACCCTTTTTGCCTAAGAAAACTTCTGCTTCTTGTTTAGATTTAATTTCTTGTAATTTCTCTAAATCTGGAAGAATCTTTTTTAATGACTCCCTTTCTTGCACTATTTGTTCTTGTTTCTTGTCTAGATATTGAATAAGATTAGATGGAGAAGCTGCCTGAAAGTATTTGGTCTTATTTTTGATAATGAAGCTTACAATTCCTTTTTCTATTAATCTATGTAAGATGTCATAGATGTTTGAATAAGCAACTCCAGACTTATTTACTATTGGTCCCACTGTTGAACTTCCTATCTCGCTTAAAGCTAAATAAACTTTTGATTCTCCTTCCGTGAGCCCTATTTTTAACAAATTGAACATTTCATGGTTAACCATGAAAAATTAACTTAATAGCTCTATATAATACTTTCTATTATACACCCTGTACAGGGGAGATAAATATTATAAGTTATTATTTGTTGCAGATTCTAGGAGAAAAATAAACATGCCTCTATGTGGATTCAACGGAAAAATGCTTGATGGTCTTAGAGACTTCCAGGAAGGTTTGGTAGAGCACGGATTATACGGGCGTTCTAGAGAGACTGGTCAAACTGTTGAACAAAGATTACAAGAAGAATTGGAAGATATGAAAAGGTTTTCTAAAGAAGTTGGTAACTTAAAGGATCCAGAGATGAGGGATCTTGTTAGTGGTCTTTCCGCATTTGCCGGAGCATTTTATAGATTAGCAAGAAGAAAAGGGTTAGATAGTTATAAAGAGACGGTTCAAGCTGTAAGTAATTATTTTCTTGAGATGGATAGAAAATATTATGGTGAATTACAAGGTCAACCTCAAGATATGGCTAGACTTGCAGAGCATCTCAATGGTGTGAATGTATAATTTATTTATTTTAATTTAATATGGATGATTTGATAATGTTAAAGATTTTAAGTTTTGAATAGTGCAATAAATTTATCTAAACCAAATTTTTCTAGTTCTAAGTAGCTTTTCATAAGATAATAGTTTCTTTTAATATACTCGCTGTTTTTTGTTTGAGAATATTTCCATTGAAAGAAGCCTACTACTTCAATTATCCTTTGAAGCATAAAATAATAGGTAGCTTTCTTTTCTTCTTCATTAAACTTAATGTATTTTTGATATTCTTTAAGGAATAGTTTAATTTGATTTTCTTTTATTCTTGGTCTTAAGAAGAAACCATGCAATAGTACTCCTAAATCATATGAAATATAATCATAACCAGTCATATCCCAATCGATAATTGCAGCAACTTTACCTTTGTGTACTATTGTATTATCTCCGCGTATATCTCTATGTAGCAAAGATATTTTTAGTCTTGACTTATCTAATTTTTTTATATTTTCTAATAATTGTTCTTTTTTTTGTTGAACCTCTATTTCTTGAACTTTTAAGAAATTATTTTTTAAAAGCTTGGTTATTGTTCCTCTAGAAGCTATCTTATTTGTGCGAGGAGTCAATTCTTTCAAGTAGAGATTTATTTTTCCAACCATTTTAGCTAATTCAATTGTTTGGATATTTGTTAGCTCTTTGACCGATTTACCTTCAATGTAATTTTTTACACTAATCTTCTTTTCTTTATAATCTGAAACTAGTTTTTTTGAATTATTTAATATAAGGTGGGGCACTAATATTCCTTTTTTGTTTAGATAATTAGTCGCTCTAAAGCTAAGAAGCTTAGAATTTATTCTAAAATGCGGATTAAATGATTTCAGTATAAATTTTCCTTTTGTAGTATTGATGAGGTATACTTCACCTGAGTGAGCATTGAGCATTTGTTTGTTGCTTTTATACTGGCCAAGGTCATAATTTTTCAGTATTTCTGTAAAATCCTCTTTTTTCATATATTTCTAGAAGTTAATTTACTTTATATATTATAAGTTTTAAAATGGAAAATAAACCATTTTCTTTTGGTTTCAGATATCTCAAGTATCTTCGCGCGGACTAAAAAGTAGACTATAATTAACTATTAAGTAGTTACATATACAAACATTTATAAATTCCTTCTTTTGGAGTTTTATATGGTAAACAGAGATTTGATATATTTGGTAAATGCAGGTAATGATCCTGTTCAATCAGCTGTGTCTAACGATGGTAGCTTTCCTGCTTCGGGAGTTCTGGCTTTGGGAACATGGTTACAACATAGATTGCCGGATGGTTTGGAAGTTATTTGCAGAGATGGACAAATTTATGGAATGGATAGGATTGCAAGAGATATGGCTAGTTATAGGCCAGGATTAGTGGGAATAAGCACTTTATGTACTTCTTATCAAAATGCCTTAAAAATAGCTGAAATGGCAAAATCATATGGCGCAAAAGTTGTATTTGGAAATGATCAAGCTTCTCAAAATTCAATTCCGGTATTGCAAAATCAAAGAAATGTAGACTTTGTTATTGGAGCAGAATACGGAGAATTGCCTTTAGAACTATTACTCAGACATGTTAGGGGAGAGGATATACCCTTAGATAAAATTCCTTCTTTAACTTATAGGGATGCTAGCGGAAATGTTGTTGGTTTTGACTGGCAAAGAGATAAAGGCAAACTATCTATTGTTAGCCCATTCTCAGGTTATCTGCAGGCATTACATGAGGCAGGGATTGATCCAAAGAAGAATGGCGCGCTGGATTTATTTCCAATATTAAATAGAAATCTATTTCCCCAAGAACACTGGCAAACATATTTGGCAAATTATTCTGAAAGATTTGCTAGACTTCATAAAGAACCTGTAACAGGTGTTGCTACAATGAACAGGGCGAGAGGATGCAGTAGAAAAGGAGATTTAGTTTGTAAGCATTGTGATATTGGGGGAGTATTAACTGGAGAAGTAGCTCTATCATCTCCAGAAATGTTTTGGGAAGAAATTAGAGCAGCACACAATCAAGTAAGGGCTAATTCAATATATGAAGCGTGTGATAGTTTCTCTAGCTTTCCTGGATTAATAAAGGGGATAGCCGAAGCTAAACCAGCAGATTTAGGATTTAATCCTCAACTTTTTGTTTATGCACAAGCCAGAGATTTAGCAAATCATCCTGAAAGGGTTCAGATGCTAAAAGATATTGGGGTATTTAGAGCAAATGTGGGTTTAGAGTCTATGTCAGACTCAACATTAAGGCATATGAAAGGTGAAAAAGATAGCGTAGAACAAAATGAAAGAGCATTGCATTTACTTAAAGATGCGGGAATTCATACCTATGGATCTTTTGTTTTGGGTTCGGAAAAAGAAACACCTACGACGCTTAGAGAAACAACTGATAGAGTAAAAAGTCTTATTGAAAATGGATTATTATCGGATGCAGAAGCACAACCGGTCTTGCCTTTAGCAGGAAACTATCAAGGTAGAATTTTAATGGCTAATGGATTGTGGAAAGTTGATAAAGAGCATCCCGACTGGCCTGTAAATGTAGATGAATTATCAAGAACTTATATACATAATTTCTCAGGGGTTTCTCATGATGATTGTGTTGTTGCAGCAAATGAGATAAGAGCAGCAGCAAGAAAAAAAGGAATAAACTTCGGAAGCGGAGCTTCGAGAAGAGAGAATTATGATAAAAAGTAAATTTATAACCTTAAACTTCTAAACTTAGTCATGAAATTCAAAATAATTGCTTACAATATTCTTACCGGACTTTGTGATTGGGATTTTAGTAATAAATTGCCCGTTATTGATAAGAAAAGACTTTCTCTTGCTAAGAAATTGATTAAACAGGAAAATCCCGATATTTTATGTTTGACTGAAGCATTCTTTTCTTCCAAGAATTACAAAGGTGTTTATATGGACTATCAAGAAATATTTAATTATCCTTATGTTGATGTTAGAAAGTCTAATGTTATCTTGTCTAAATTTCCTATAATTTATTCTAAGGAGTTTGGAAAACAAGGGCATAATCATAAGGGGCTTGGATTATATTGTCAGGTTATGGTTGGGAAGAAGAATATTCCTATTAGTTTAATACATCCTAATATTTGGGCTAATGAAAGTAAAAGGCTGGAATTAATAAAAGACTTATTTGATGAGAAGAATAATATGATTATTTGCGGTGATTTTAATTCTATTTCTAAGTCTGATAATTATAGCAAAGAATTTGCTGAAAATTTTAGGAAGAAAGTAATATTCAGACATAATGGGAAAGGAGATTTAAAAAATTCAAATACAATAATGAAAGATACTTTTAATCCTAAAGTTGTCAAGTATATTGAGAAAAAGGGATTTGTGGATACCTATAAATTAAAAAATAATAAATTTGATTTTACGGTTCCAACAGATTTTCTATCTAAAGATAAAAGTACTGGGATAAGAATAGATTTTATTTTTGTTAGATGGCTTAAGGTTTTAGATGCAGGAATAATAAAAAATTCACTTAGTGAAAAAGCTTCCGACCATTATCCCGTTTATGCTGTTTTGGAGATTTAATTAGATTTGCCCATTTTGCAGCTTCCTTACGGATTGAATTACTCTGATATCTGGTGAGAGGATGTAAACGTGGTCGTTTACTGATCTTACGGCTCTGTATATGCGCTGGAGAAACTCACGATATGCTTTGTCTCGGTAAAATTCCCAGAAATGGTCTGGATGTGTCTTTTGTAATATTTTCCAGAAAGTGTCTGAGATGTTTGGATTAGGATATTTTGTGAATATTACGGAATTGCACATGTTACCTGGGAAGTCTATTCCTCTTGAGCATTTTGTTGTAAATAATTTGTTGTTTAATCCTTGTTTGAATGTTGATATTGCTCGACCAGTTTTGTCTTCTCCTTGTGTTTCTCTTAGGGATTCTTGAGATGTTAACTGTGTGAGTTGATAATTTGATTTTTCTTCATCTGTTGGGAGGTCTTGGAATGCATTTACGTGTATTAACGTCGGACGCTTGGCCTTTTCTACCGTTTTGTTTAGTGCTTCTAAATAGTCCTTTCTTGAATGACTGCCGTCATTGAAGTTTGCGTATTTACAGTCTCGTTCTTTTCCAGTCATCATTATCTCTATTGCTCCTTGTTGTAGAGTTTCTGCTTCAACAGTTTTGAAGTCATTTATTCCAAAAATATGATTTAATACATTTTTAGAATGTAAAGTTCCTGACATGAATAGAAGAACTTTACTTTTATCTAGTAGCTCTGCTATCTTTTGAGATAGATTTGTGCTTACTAATTTTATGAATAGATTTTCTTCTTCTTTTCTGTAAGTTAGATATACCTCTTCAGTCATTTCTTCAAAATTTCTTGCTAATTCTAGAGCTTTATTTGAATAATTTGTTTCGTCTACTAAAATTTCAGATTCTAATTCTTTGTCTTTCAATAGGAGTTCAAATAATTTTTTTATTCTTGTTTCTTCTAATGTGTGAACTTGATTTTCATCTACTCCTAAAGCTCGCTTATTTTGTTCTTCTAGTCTTATTAGTTCTTGAATTTCTCTTACTGTTTCTTTTGCGTCTGCTGATTCTGGGATTATTGTTGAAAAACTGTTTCCTAATCTTGTTAAGTTGATATCTTCTTGTTGGAACAAGCCGTCTAGAAATTCGTCTGCTTCATCAATTATTTCTATTTCTGTTGCTGGTTTTCTTCCTAACGATAACTCTGCTTTATATTTTGCTGCGTTGAATATTATTACGTCTGCGTGTTTGTATGCTAGGTATTGGTCATAGTAAGAACATCCAGATTTTCTGTGGTAAAAAGTATATTCTCTACCGTCGCAACCTGCATATTTTATTTTTTTTGCGTCTTTTAGCTGATTTAAATCATAACTGCTCGGTACGATAGGGCTCCAGTAAGGATTTGCAGGTGCTATTGAAAGTCTTCTTATGTTCTTGTAGTCTGGAACACCTTGTCCAGATACGAAGGGATTGTTATGGAAGTAATCTGCTATTTTAGGATAATTCTTTTCAGATATTTTAATGTTTTCAGGAAGTTCAGGATCTGCACATGAAACTCCTTGATTTATTATTGAGTCATGGTTTTCTCGACCGGTCATGACTGCTATTTTCATTCTTTCGCCATTTTTTTTGTAGAGGAATTTATTAGTTGTGTAGTCGTCTTCATATTGTCTTTGCAAAGCCTTTACAGGCACGATTATTGAGGATTTGCCTAATTTACGAGCGATGTTTAATGCTATTGCCGACTTTCCTGTTCCGCAGGCGCCGTGTAAGAATATTGTTTTTGTTCCATTTTTTATTAATTCTAAGATTTCATTTACTATATCTGTCTGCGTTTTACCATTTGAGAACTTTAAAGGAGTTATTGGGCCTTTTTCATCGTTTAAGTCCCAATTTGATTCATTGAATATTTTTTCTGGTTTTTTTGTTTTATCTTCTTTTAAGAAACTTAATGTTTCAGATGTTTTTAATTCGCTTTTTGATGAATTCATTAATTCAGAGAAATCTTCTGGTAGAACTACCGTTTCTTTTGGTTTCCAATGTTTTACTGCGTTTGTTTGAAGACTTTGAAGTCTTGACTGATCACCCATATTTCCCATGTCTTTTTCTTTAGAAGCTTTGTTTTAAAAGGGTTTGCAGACAAATTCTTTTTGAAGATTTAGTAATATTTATTAATTATTTGATTGTTTATTTGTTATGGGCGAGGTTATTAGAGGATTTTATCTATCTAAATATTCGCCATTTTCTTCGTAAATAATTCTTCCTGAGCCATATTCTGTAGGCATCATCATTTCTGGCAATTGTGATGCTTGATTAAGAAACATTACAAGATCATTTGCTACATCTATATTAGACATTCTTTCATTACCTGTTGCATGTAACATATAATTGAGTCCTCTTTCTTTTGCATCTTCTATAAATGGGTTTAGTCTTCTATCTCCTCTATTTCCTACGCTAACTACATTTACCGAACGGATATCGCTGTACTGAGCCATTATTTCAGTTATACTTTTTAATTCACGTACGACTACTTCTGGTCTTGCTTCTGACCTAAATAATCCGTATGCTTCGCTTCCTCTTTCCATATTATATTGAGGTTAAACTAGTATATAAATGTTACTATTCCTTAGTTATTACTTAATTGTCTTTTATTGTTTTTTAACAAAGTTTTTAACTTGCAGATTACTTGTTCATTCAATAAAATGGATGAAAATAAAGCTTTAGCTGTATTTCAAGGCAAAAATATCAGAAGGGTTTGGCATAATGATGAATGGTGGTTTTCTTTATTAGATATCGTTAATGCTCTTATAGATAGTGCTGATCCCAAACAATATATTAAGAAGATGCGAAGTCGCGATTCTCTACTTAACATCAACTGGGGTACAATTTGTACCCCTCTTGAGATTGTTGCGTTAGATGGCAAGAGAAGAGAAACAAATTGTGTAAACACTCAAGGTGCCTTTAGAATTATACAATCTATTCCATCTCCAAAGGCAGAACCTTTCAAATTATGGCTTGCTCAAGTCGGTCATGAAAGAATACAAGAAATACAAAATCCTGAACTTGCCCAAGCTAGAATGAAAGAATTATTTAGATTTAAGGGTTATTCTGATGAATGGATTGAAAAAAGGGTTAGGGGAATAGCTGTAAGACAGGAATTAACTGATGAATGGAAAAATAGGGGCGTTGTGAAAAAAACAGATTTTGCAATTTTAACTTCTGAAATATCTAAAGCAACTTTTGAAATGACACCTAATGAATATAGAGAATTTAAGGGTCTGGAAAAAGAAAATCTTAGAGATCATATGGATGATATGGAACTTATTTTGGTAATGCTCGGGGAAGCAACAACTATAAGATTTACTAAAGAGCGAGATTCTAAAGATTTTTTGGATCTCAAGAAAGATGCTTATGATGGCGGTGATGTTGCTGGGTCAACAAGAAAAGACATAGAACAAAGAATAGGTAAAAGGGTGGTTTCAAAAAATAATTTTTTAGAGGAATCTGAAAATAAGAAAAAACTATCGAGCAAGGAAAATTAGTTTAAGTGATTTACAAGCCTTTTTTGAAGATTTAGCAAGTCTTTTAAAGTAATCTTATTTGTCTGCTTCGTGCGGGGATGCCAGAGTGGTCAAATGGGACACGTTAAGGCCGTGTTAGCTTAGTGCTTTCCTAGGTTCGAATCCTAGTTCCCGCATCTCACTACTCAGCAGCGAGCAAGTCCACAATCATCAGATGAGGAACTGCACGGCAATAGAGGAGTGAGAATGAGTTATTCAGCGAATCTCCGAGCCTGACAGAGTTCAAGCAAGAGAGGAACTAGATTAGAAGTGCAAGGATTCGAATGGTTCTTTATTGTATAAAATATCGTAACTTTAAAGTTACATATTATCCAAAAGTTTAAATACTAAGTTTATGCAACTTTTTTATGGAATCTGAATCTAGAAGAAGTTTTTTAGCCAGAACTGTTGAAGGTGTTTCAGCTCTTCCTTTGGTTTATTTAATTGGTAAGAACTTTAGCAATAGAACAAGTTATTATCAAATTGATGATATCGAATCTCGAAGGAATATGCTTGAACAGCCGTCTGAATTAACAGAGCTTTCTCGTGTAGGCGCAGAACTTCAGAATTCTACAGATAATCTTAATGGAAACTTTAGACGAGCTTATCATAAATCTCATACTAGATTAGTTCCATATACCACAACAGACTATGAAGGTCATGTTCATACTGGAGTTAGAATGGAAACTTATTATACTTGGGAAGAGCCTGCTAATCTCCCCAATCATTCCACAATTGAACAATGGAGTGATTTTCAAAGAGGTTTAGTTGGTAAAATAAGTTCACTTGCAAAAGATTCATTAGTAGATTTACAAAAACTTCATAATCTTAGAGTAAAAAGAGAGACAACAGGTGTTGCTTCTGAAGGGCTTGTAAGTGCTGCACTTTACGGTCCGCAGATAGCTGCTTTGTTATTTTATGAAGAAGCTATAGCAAAAATTAGGCATGGGGAATTAGATGACTCTCCTGCTTCTGAAATTGTTGAAAAACATGACACGTTAAATCAAATAACTAGGAGAAGTTGGTTTAAGGCAGGAGCTGCTTTAATTGGGGCTTATGTTGCTTCAGGTTTTACAGAAGAAAATACTAAAAAAAGAGAAGACGGGAGATTTAATTTAATCAATGAAATTGAAGGATTAATAAGTCTTGCTGTTGCTCCAGAATCTGAAGCCTTTGAAAGATATTTTGATACTAATCATGATAAGATGATTGGTTCATTAAGGGATAAAATTGAAGTATCTAGGCGTGCTTTATCAACGAATATTGCTGATGAAGGTGTAAGAGACGCCTTTGCCGGTTTTGTTGAAGTAGGAGATAGGTCAGTACAATCGTTAGATAAATTATTTATTGATGGTGTTCCAAAAGAAATAAGTGACTTAGCAAAGTCGGTTATGATTGCTAGAAGATTGGATGATAAATCTAGGAGTGAGCATAGGGCAGTTTATTCCGGATTAGGATTAACAGGCCTTGCTGTTGCGGGAGCTATTGCGGGAGTTTTAGTACCTACTGAATTGGTTAACGAGTATTATGCAAATAAGGTGGAAAAATAACAATAATTTACGTATTTCTTTATAAAGGGAGATTAAGGTTTAAAAAGAGACAATTCCTTTATGATGTATAGGTCTATGACTTATACCCTAAATTCTGACTCTTAACGAGGCTTTGTTAAAATGAAATTAAATAATCTTTCTTTGGTGGCAATTTTGGGGCTTGGCTCATGTTCTGCTTTAGATTCTGATGAAACATCTTTGATTAACAGGAGTACTTTTATTGATAGGCCTTATAATTCTGTGACTATTCCTTCAAATAACTCGGGTTATGTTAGTTCTGGAGGTTTAGGGACTTCTGGAGGTTCTATTGGTAAAGATATTGATTATGGTCTAAAAGATGTTGAGAACTCTGCCAATGTTGGGCCTGTTGAGATATCTCCTTCACAAGATGATAATTCTGTTCGTTTTAAACTTCATAATATTCCTGCTTCTTTTGAATTGCCCATTACTGATAGAAATTATGTGTCTGAGTCTAATTATTTTGAAGAGCCTAATTCAATGTATGACTCGTGGATTGTTGGAAATGGATACTCTGGATATGAAAATCAACCCGTTCCTTTGAATGTTCTTGGGCGTGCTTTGAAAGATATTATATTTGATAATGTAAGGCCCATTAGAGTTTTATCTGAAGAGGTGTCTCGACCAGTTAGGTTTGTTTTTGGAGATAGCGCAAAGTTAGATTTTTATCAAAGAGATGAGAGCTTGGGAGTTAAATTGAAATTTGGTTCTGATTTTGGAGACAGATGGAGTTGCAATTATAGTGTTGAGCTTCAGGCTTCTGATAACGGCGAGATTGGAGCAATGATATCTTTTGGAGTTAAGACTGGAATAAGAAATATTTATACTAGGTATTGATTTTATTGACTTATTAGATTTAAAGTTATCTTGTTGTTGTTTTCATATATTTCCGAGATTTCATTTTTATTATCTACTAGAAATTCTATTTTTTTAGATTTAATTGGAATGTTTAGGTTTTCTACATCCAGTATCTTTTTTGATCCTATTGAAATCTCTCCTATATCAAATGATTCTATTAATTTATCGTCTGCAAATACTGAAATTTCTGTAGCTCTAGATTTTTGAAGTCCTTGATTTAATACTTCAATGTGAAAATTCAAGTACCTGCCGCTCTTACTGGCGTTTGCCGCTGTAAAAACTAAGTCAGGTAAGGAATCATCTTTATATAATTTGTTTATGCTTTCTATTATTTCTTCGTCTATTTGTTGGTTGCATTCTAATGTTGGATAGAGTATGCTTTTTTTATTGTTGTTGTGGTCAAATCCTAAGGCGTGGAGAAGTTCATGAATTGCTACATTTGAATTATCACATTTTCCTTCTCGATATAGTGCTATTTTTCCTTCTAAAATGACTGAGTATAAAGTTGAGTTTAATACTCGTGAGGGTCCACCTTCTCCTGCAACGAAGTGGTTCTTTTCATCTGCTTCTGGTGAGACATCTGCACATAAGATATTTAGCACAGAGTTTGCTTTGGATGTCGGGTTAAATTTTAATATTGTTTTCAATTCGATAGTGTTTAGGGCTTCTCTCATAGATTTTGCTTTTTCTTCAGGACATGATTCTGCAATATGGTAATTTATTGTTCTGTCTGAGTATCTCATTCTTGTATAGAATTGTTTGCTTGGCAAGTCGTTTGTTACATTAATTGGGTTTTCTTCTAAATTAAAATTATTAAATGGGACTGTTTCTCTTGGGTAATATTGGTATAAATAATAGGCACTGAAACCAAGAGCTACGAATAAGATAAGTAAAATAAAATTACTGAAGAAATCTGCTTTTTTATTCATCTTGTGTATATATTTTTGAGATATATAAAATCTACTTTCTTGTTTCTATTGCCTTACTTATAGAATGTCTGACTTTTTTGTAATTTGATGTTTTGTCTTCTTTTGAGCGGTAGCCTATAGCGCAGAGAACTGTTGAAGTGAGATCTTCTTTTTTTAAATTTAGAATTTCGTCAACTCCATTTGGGTCGAAGCCTTCCATTGGTCCTGCGTCTATACCTTTTATGGCAGCTGTTTGCAGCAGAATTCCTAGAGCGATGTAAGTTTGTTTTTTTGCCCAATCTTTTATTGATTCGTTATTGTGTAATTTTCTGAAATTAATCATCATGTCTTCAAAACCTTTTAATGAGTCTATTGAAATGTTTCTTGTTTCTGCTGTGTCTTTTATGTATTGTTTAATGTATTCTTCTGTTATGTCTGTTTTTGAGCATAATACAATTAGATGTGATGCATCTGTGACTTTTGGTTGGTTAAATGCTACCTCTCTTATCTCTTTTCTTAATTCTTTGTTTTCCACTACTATGAATTTCCATGGCTGAAGGCCGAATGATGATGGAGATAGTCTCATTGTTTCTAAGAGTTCATTTAAGTCATTCTCACTTACTTTTTTATTTTGATCGAAGACTTGAGTCGCATATCGCCAATTTAACGCTTTTAGGATTTCTGACATGAGGGGTTTGTTATTTGGAGAGTATTTAAATGAGCGTTATGAGCTTTAATGAAAATATAAAATTATTTTTTATAGATTTATTTGTCTTGTAATCTATTAGTAGTGACAAATAGTAAGGTTTAAATATGGTGTTTTTTTGATGTTTTTATGGAAAATAGAGAATATGAAGTTACGGCTACTGTAGGTGGAAAACCAGTTACTGTAACTAGGTCGGATCTTTTAGAAAATTTTAAGTCATTTCCTTTGGCTGAGAGAATGGAAAGAATTCTTCGTGGTGAATTTGATGATATTGAGATTTATTTGGCTTCTAATGGTCCAAATTCCCAAGCTATTAAGATGAGGTATCATGAAAAATGAAAATAACATGATGGACAAACAATTAAATCCTTTACAGAGGAAGCTTTATGATGGGCTTGCTTACTTAAGAGGAGAGCACAGCATGAACCAAAGTATTGCCGGGATTAATGGAGTTATTAGACTTGCTAAAATTGCACGGAAAAGTTATGAAAAATGGGTCGAATGTCATTTTATGGAATTGGGATGCAGTCCGAGAGATGCCTTTGATGCGATACGCGAATCTAATCTTGGCGCAAATGGATACGGTGTTTTCGTTGGGGAACTTGTTCAAATGAGAAGCAAACTTAAGAAAGTTAATAAAAAATCTAAACCTGTTATTGTCGACCCTCAGGATAAAATTAGAGAGGGAGTTGCTTATTTAGAAGAAGATTTTGAATCTAATAAAGATAATATTGAAGGTTTGGTAGATTTAATGACTGTTGCTCAGTTGGCTAGAAGAGGGTTTTCTTTATGGACGCAGGAAGGATTTTATCAAGGAAAAGTTAGAAGAAAAGATTTAATTGGTGCTCTTGAAGGTTTATATGGTCCAGATGGCAATGAACATTCAAGACTTATTGACAAAGTCGACAAACAGGTAAGGGAACTTGTTGGAATAAGTGCTGTTCAAGAAGAAGATGAGAAATATGGTATGCGTTGATGATATTGTTTAAATACCTCAAATTTATAAGTTTTTATGGAAAAATATGGAATTGCTTATGGGTTTTTTAGATCTGATTTGTCTTTGCAAGATTTAGATAGAATACTTCGCGATGGTTCTTCTACAAATCTTCGTTTAAGATTGGTTCCATTGACTCTTGAAACTCATTTTGAATCTACAGATGGACAATTTGCTCGTGAGGTTAAACGTGCCGTTATTGGAAGAATGAACTATGCTATTGAGGCTAAAATCTCAGATGATAGCAATTACCTTACTGCTATAAGGCTTGCTAATCTTTTCAAATCTGCTCTTGGAGATCATGACTCTGGAGCTATTTATTGGGATGATGGGAAGTTTCATCATTCAAATGATGCGCGAGAAAATGTTTCGCGAAATGAAAAGATTTAAATAATTAAGATATAGTTTATTTTTATGAGAAACTACTTAAAAATGACATTGTTTGTCTTTTCTGCTCTATTTTTACTGCTTTTAGCTTCTTTTGCAAGTGCTTATCCATCTAATATTAATACTTATACTGATAGAGACACATTTTCTTACAATGAGAATGTAGATGGAAATAATAGGGGCTTTAGTTTAGCATTTACAGATAGAGACTCTGTTCCAGTTAGAGGATATGGCTATTGTAAAGGTTACGATTATTATGACTGGAGTTATGGGGGCAAGAAATGTGCCAGTTCTCGTTATTACGACCCTTATTATGCTGATATGCCTTATTATTCTGATAATGCTTACAACAATATAGACCACAATACTGTTCTTAAAGATGCTTTTAAGACTTATAGGGAAAGCAAGAAGCAGGAGGCTCAACTTGAAGCAAAGAGAATTGCTCTCGAAGAAAGAAAGCGTTATAGTTACGGCGGATATGGCTACGGTTATTCTGGCGCAAGATATTACAGATATGGTTGGTAATTTTACTAACTAAATAATTAAAAAGGTAATTTTCTTTTTTGAGATATGATTGAGTTAGAGGACCTTAAAACAGATAAGCTTGTTCCAGACAATTTACGAAGAGCAGATAGGTTAATATTTTTAGATAAAATTAGAGATTATAGTGAAAGACTGCGTTGGATAAATTATTTTTCTGAAATAGATGTTGATGGACGGGTGGCTTATATGGGTAAATCTGATATCTCTTCAGGTTATGATCTTAATTTTGGGTGTTAAAAATTATCAAAAGCAATAAAAAGCCTGCTTGTTTTTTAGGTTTATGAAATTTGTTAATAAATTAAGGTTCTTTTCTGGAATTATTGTTTTATTGTTTTTAATTGGAAGTTATTTTATTGAAATTATGGTCGATTCTGGAGTTGATTCGGTTACTTTCGATACTTTATTAGGAATTATTATTTTTCATAATATTTTTGTTCTTTCTTTTTATATTTTGATTGCTTGTTTGTTAGTTTTAACTGGAATAAAGAGGATAAAGATAGTATGAACTGGTCATTTATTAAAGGATTTAGAGAAGTTTTTTCCAAACCATTTTATATTTTAGTTGCTTTGTCCGGGGCTCTTTTGTTTTATATTCTTAACGTTATCGTTTCTGACTTTTCCGATTTAAGGGGTATTGCTAAAGATTATAGTTCGTTTACTGCAATTAAATTGGTGTTTAATTATTTTATAGGATTTCCCAGCACTTTGAGTTTTTATTCTGCATTTGTTGTTTTTTTGATTGCTTTATTATTTGGTTTATATATTGCTTTAGCCACTTTCAAGACTACTCAAATGAAGAAGTCGCAGGATAATTTATCTTTATTTGGTGGAATCGGTTTATTTTTAGGATTTATTGCTCCTGGTTGTTTTGCTTGCGGAGTTGGACTTGCTTCTATATTTGGACTTGGTGGAGCTTTGGTTGCATTGCCATTTGATGGAATAGAGATTTCAGTCATATCAATATTTTTGTTAGGGTATGCAAATGTTTCTATTGCTGGAAAAATTAGTAAGAATACTTGTTCTGTAAGATTTAAATAAGATATTTTATTTTGGTTTTTATGTATGTTTATCAGAATTCGCAAAAGGTTGATATTAGAAGATTTGACGCTGATGTATTTTTAAGTGCTAAACTTTCAATATTTAGTGCTAGAGAATATTCTGTTGATTTTGAACACTATCCTCGTGCTTTAGATTTGAAGTTTATTGATGTTTTTCGAGAGGTAGTTGTTCCTCGCAACCTTGGTTTTTATTTAATTGGGGAGAATGTAAGAGATTTTAAGAGAGATATGGAAGTGATGACTCCGGATGGGCTTAATGGGCGAGGAGTTCTTTGTTTTTTTGATAAGTCTAAAGGAAAAATAGAAGTGATAAGTCCTAACTAATATTTTGTGTTTTGTTCGAACTCATCAAAACCTTTATTAATGAATAAAATGTCAATCTCTGATGGAAACTGACAAAGTGAAAGGAGGTAATATTATGGAAACAACACAAAAAGATGAAGTTTTTACAATTAGAAAAGACACTTTGTGGAAGTATTCGACATTTGTCCTTTTAGGTATAGTTATACTTGGAGTGGTATTCTTTGTTTTGCCTGGGAAAAGTACGACTGGAAATGTTATACAACAACCAGGACAGCAATTACCTTCTGAGCCTACCGCTAAAATAACCGTTGAGACCGATGGAGATCCTGTTAAGGGAAGTGCAGATGCTGAAGTGACTCTTGTAGAGTTTACAGACTATGAATGTCCGTTCTGCCAGAGAGCAGCACAACAGTCAATACCTATACTTGATAAATATGTTAAATCTGGTGATCTGAAAATCATAACGAAGGATTATCCTTTGCCATTTCACGCTGAGGCACAGAAAGCTGCAGAATCAGCTCACTGCGCTAGAGACCAGGGAGGAGATGCGAAATATTATGAGATGCATGACTTGCTATTTAACGACGGAGTTGTAGGAGGAGTTGAAACATTCAAGGGATATGCACAACAAATCGGATTAGACTCTGCTAAATTTAGTTCTTGTTTATCAAGTGGTAAATTTGCTGATGAAGTCAAAGCAGACTTAGAATATGGTTCACAAATTGGAGTTCAAGGAACGCCTGCATTCTTCATAAATGGGAGAATGATTAGTGGTGCTTGTCCTGCTCAGACATTTGATTCTGCAGTTAGTGCAGAGCTTAATGGAGACGATTGGGCAGTTACTAATTGTCAATTTGCAAAACTATAATTAGATTTTTATTTTTTTATTTTATTTTTTTATAGAATATTTTTTTGATTAGATAAGAGGTCAAGGTTATCATTATTAGATAAGCTAAAAACCATTCTAAGATGTAAGGTAAACCGAAACTGAAGTTTGCGCAGTTATGATAAACGCAGTTTACATTTTCTTTGTAAGTTGTTGTTAGTCTTGAAATTATGAATACAATGGTTATCTGCGTTATGCTTATTATCCAGAAGTCTGTTCTTTTTAGTTTGATTAAATGTAAGGCTATTAGACTTAAAGGCAAGTTGAATATGTGTTGAAGACTTATTATTTTATCTGTTATTGGGACCGATTTGAATAAATAATCCGTTATTCCTAAAAGACTTGATTTTGTTATTAATTGATAAAAGAAGTCTATGTTCCAAAGTAAGTATGGTATTCCTATTATTGTTATCTGGCTTGCTATTAAGGAGCTATCTTTCCTTAAAACTCCTATTGCTAATAATATGAGGCAAATATAACTTAACCAGAGAATTGGGGCAAATCTTTTTTCTATATTTAAGATTGTGTTTATTATTGCTGCTATTCCAAAAATTAGAAAAATAATTCCTATTGAATTAATTACAATTTTGGATTTCATGGAACGTTTCTTTTTGCTTTCGATTTTTTCCTATTATGCTTCACTATGTGGAATATTCCGTACAATCCTATTAAAAACCATATTGCATTTGTTACGAATGACGGGTATGCGCTAAGATAAATATTGTTTATAGCTAATAACAAAGCTCCTATGATATTAAGCCATTGATACATTTTTGACATTGATGTGAGATTTTTGTGAACTAATAGGAAGTATGCCAGCAAGAGAAGAAATGCTCCCAGCCAGCCCACTATATCTGCCATCACCATGTTTAAAGTTAGATGATTTGGTTAATAAATTTATTTGAATGAATTATAAAGTAAATTCCCTTTCGGTCTAATGGTTTTATTTGTAGAAACAATTAAAAACAGCGTTTATTGTTAATTTTCATGAAGAAAGATGGCTTGGCAGGCCTTGTTTTGGGAAGCATCTTAGTAGGGACAATAATCTTATCGCCCAAACATAAAACAGGTCCTATTTTCAAAAGATCTTATAATCAGGAAATAAAGCAAAGAGCGACTGAATCTAAAAGAAAAATAAATCCTCTTCTTATGTATAATAATCCTAAAAAAATGTTGGGCTCGACTGTTGCGCTCGCAGCTTCAGGACCAGTGCCTTATGAGACAATTAGTGGCGCATGTCCTCCTCACTTATTAGACTTTACCGACTACGAAACTCAGTTTTCGCAAAGGAATAGATGATATTAAGAATCTTTGAAATATTTACTTACCTCTATTAATAAGTTTATTCAAATAACTTCAAGAAGTTATTTTCTATTTCTTTTTCTACTAATCTCTTATCATTTTCTATTTTTTCTAACATTTCAAGCATTGCCTTTCTTGCTTTTCGATGTTCTATTTCATCAGTTTCTGTCCAGTAAGGATTTTTATTTTTCATGGGTTTTTCCTACTCTTTCTTTCTGTTGTTTCTTTCTATGTTTGGTTCGTTTTCCATTTTCTTATCTTTTTCCTTCTTCCAGCATTTTCTATATTTTCCTTCTTCTTTTATATAACTTCTAATTTCTGGATAAAGTGCTATGGCAAATCCTCCAACCAGACCAATCAAGCCTTCAAAAAATAGAAGGTGTCTATTGTCGTCATAACCTAAATAATCTGTAATACTAAATAATCCTATTGTGATGGGCAAAGCTGAAAATCCTGCTGTTAAGAAGAAACGCGAGTACACTCTATCATCTCCACTATGATCATCTAGCCTACTCATGCAATACCTCCAAATATTTTATCTGAATAAGCTAAGGTTACTCCAAAGCCATAATAAATTAGACTTCTTATTTTTGTATGTCCCATCATTAAATCTATTACTGGAGGCACTGCTGGAAGATACTCTTGTCCTGTAGCTCTTCCAAGACCTCCCCAAGCTGCTCCCCAAACAACTGGAAGCAGGTCCAGACATGTATTTTTTAGGGTACGCACTCTGCTTCTTACACCTTCTTGCACTTCTAGCCCTTCTTCTTGCGCTATTCTTTCCATTCTTAAATTCCAGTCTTTTAAACGCCAATTTTCCATATATTTCTTCAAAAATATCTGTATTTAAAGTTAAGTTGTTATGTTTAATAACAACATTTATATAGCGGTTTTAAGTTTAGTTTTTATGGAATTAATTGAAAAGTTACAGGCAAGTGGGCTTACTGGAAATGAGGCAAAAGTTTACCTTGAGTTGCTTAAGATTGGAGAGGCTTCTGCTAATCAGATTGCTAAGAATATTGGAATGGATAGGACTCTTGCTTATACTGTTTTGAATCACTTGATTGAAAAAGGACAGGTAAATTATATTATTAAAAAAGGCAAGAAGATTTTTTCTTGTTCTAGTCTTGATAGTTTGTTAAATCAAGTAAAATCTAAAGAAATTCTAATAAGTGAATTGATTAATGAATTGAAGACTTTTGAAAAAAGAGATTCACCCAAAACTAAGATAGAGATTTATGAGGGCAAAGAAGGATTAAGAACAATGTTTAGATTGATGTGGAAATATAAGTCTTTTTGTTCTTTTGGAGCTACTGGGCGAGCTTACGAGGCATTGTATGAATCTAATGCTTTAGCTAAGGAATGGATTAAAAATAAGGGCTCTGGAAGAGTTATTACAAATCATAAATATAAAAATCATGAAATGACTAACTTAAAAAATATGTTCTTTAAATATTTGGATGTAGAAAGTGAATCAACTACTACGATTTATGGAGATTATGTTTCAATTCATACTGCTATTGACAAACCATTTATTATTTTAATTAATGATAAGAATATTGCTAAAAGTTACCTGAATCACTTTGAAGTTTTGTGGAAAGTGGCTAAAGCTTAATATCAAATAAATTCTTGAAAAGCGAAAGGTTTATAAGTAACTACAAGTTACTATATAGTAACTTAAAATTACTATGGTTTATCAAACTGAGAATGAGAAAAGAGCACTCCTTATTTTATTTAAGGATTTTACTAGTTACTACAATGCCAATACCCTTAGCAAGCAACTCGGCATTTCTAGAGTCGGGAGTATGAAATTACTCAAAAAACTTAAGACAGAAAACTTAGTGATTGCAACAGTAATAGGAAAGTCTACAGTTTACAAACCAAATATGCAGAATAGTTATGTGCTTGACCTCATCACATTTATTTTGGCAGAAGAAGCTAATAGATTTAAGCGGTGGAAAGAAGAGTTTAAGGAGCTTTTTGTAGACGGGAGGATAATACTGTTGTATGGTTCTACTATTGTAGATTACACAAAAGCAAGAGATATTGACATAATGATACTTAGGAAGGCTGGAGATTCTGGGCAGATTCATAAACTAATTAATGAAAAACAACAATTATTGCCTAAGAAAATTCATGCAATTGATTTGACATCTCAAGAGTTTATAAAAAATGTGCAAAATAAACAAGTAGCTGTTATAGATATTGTTAAAAATGCTGTGATATTATATGGGCAGAGTAAATATGTAGAATTACTAAAAAATGTCTCAAGCCTCTAAACAAGTTGATTGGTGCATTACAAAAGCTCTAAAAGAGCTGGAAGAGTGTAAGAAACAAGGTCTAAAACCAAAACATCGTGGTCTGGTTAAGGTGCCTTCTAACGTTCAAGAAGCAAAACAACATTTAACCAAAGCAGAACATGACTTACAAGTAAGTGAATATCTAGTGAAAGGTGGATTTGCAGATACGAGCATCGGCACATTATTTTACACGATGTATCAATGCTTTTTAGCTATTTCTTCAAAGTTTGGATATGAGTCTGGCAATCAAACGTGTACAATCTCTTTAATCGAATATCTTATTGAGGAAAAAAAGATAGCAGTTGATAAGAGATTTGTTGCTTATTTTAAATATGAAACTGAAGAGCAAGTGAAAGATAGCATTATTGAAATGCGAGAACAGTATACTTATGGAAGTGAAGTAAAAGTTGAAAAATCAAAGATAGACTTCTTCATGAAAGAATGTAAGGAGCTTATTGATATTACTAAGACTATAATCTATGAATAAATAATTATTTTTTCTATTGTTCAAATAACTTGTTAAAATTATCTTCTATTTGTTTTTCAATTTCTTTTAGTGACTTGTTTTTAATTTCAGCTATTTTTTTGTAGCTGTAGATTACATTTGCTGGTTCGTTTGGCCATTCTTTTAACGGATGCAAGTAAGGTGTGTCTGTTTCGCATAACAGGTTGCTTAGAGGAACTCGTTTTACTACGTCTTGGAATTGTTGACTGTAATGTACATTTGCGGGAATGCTTAGAGACCAGCCGTTTTTGACAATTCGGTCTACTAAGGACATTTTGCCTGAGAAGCAGTGCATGATGACTTTTTTTACATTTAATTGTTCTAATAATTCTATTGTTTGTAGCTCAGCTTTTCTAGAATGAATTATTATTGGCTTGTTTAGTTTTATTGCTAAGTTTACAAATTTTGTTAAATTGTTTTTTTGTTTGTCTAATGTTTTAAGTAACTCGGGTTCTTTTAGGTCTAGACCTACTTCTCCTATTCCTGCGATTATTTTTTTGTTTTTTTCTATGAATTCTATTTCTTCGTCTATTTCTTTATCTGAAAGGTTTAATGCGTCTAAAGGGTATACACCTAGAGCTGGTTTGATTTCTTTATGGTTTTTTGCTAATTCAAGAACTTTTATGTTTTGCTCGTGGTCTGTGCCGTTTACTACAATCATATTTACGTTGTTGTCTTTGGCGTTTTTTAGAGCTTTTTCTAATGGGAACTCTTCAATTAATTTGTCTAAGTGGCAGTGAACGTCTATGAACATGTTATATTTTTTTGGAGTTTAATTTGTTAACGACTTTATTTACATCTATGCCATGTAAAATACATCCTTCTTCAAGAGTTTCTTCTATGGCTATTGGACATTCAACGCAACTAAGTCCTTCTTCCCATAATACTTTTGCAGCTTGCGGATTATTTATTATGATGTTTCTTATCTTATCCTTTTTATTTATTTTTTTTGTTTTCATTTTTCGGAATTTATTGCAATTTGCATGTTTAGCTTCAATTCTTCAAAAGTTTTTCTTTCTTTTTGGTAGAAAATTCCTACAGGTATCTTGCTATCTTTAGAACTATAATCAAATTCATCTGCTCGTGCCATGGCTTCTTCAAAATTAGTTTTATTGTGTTCTGTTTTTTGTAAGTTGTAAAATCTTTTTTTGTAATCTTCATTTTTGTGAAAGATTAAACAAGGTTGTAGAACTTCAATGTACGCAAAACCTTTATGTTTTAATGCTTCTTCTAACACATATTTTATTTGTTCGGTCTCACAACAAGTTCTAGCAACAAAACTTGCTCCCATTACCAACATTAGCTTTACAGGATTAAGAGGAGAAATTGCAACTCCATCAGGATTGGTTTTATCAATGTATCCTAGTTCGGTTGTTGGTGTTGGTTGTCCCAATGTTAATGCAAAAACTTGATTGTTGTGAATTATATATTTAAAGTCTGAGTTATATCTAGCCATTTGTATTAAGTGTTCTATGCCTTCAGCATATGCATCTCCATCTCCAGAAAAACCTATGACATTTAAATCCGGTTTGGCTAATTTCATTCCTAAGCATGTAGGTGCAGTTCTTCCATGTAAGGTATTTATTCCTGGCAGGTTTAAATAATCGAATATTTTCCCATGACATCCTATTCCACAGACAATTCCAAAATCTTCTTTTCTTTTTCCACTTTCTATTTGTTTTTCTATGACTTTTTGTACGGCATGTAGTAAAATAAAGTTATTACATCCTGGACACCATGTTGACTCGGCATTTGTTCGTATAGAGTTGTTCATTTTTCAATTTCCTTTGTTGATTTTATTCTTTTTTCAACTTCTTCTAAAAGTTGCTCGAATATAAATGGTCTTCCATCATATTTTAGGATTTTATTCTCATTTTTTATAAGAAATCCCGTTTTTTCAGCAATTAGTGAGGATAATGGGGAAGTTGCATTGTTTTCAACAATTAACGTTTTTTCTGCTTTTTTTATTTCTTCTTGAATTTTTTTGCTAAATGGCTCTAAATAACTAATTTGTAGAAACTTGCAATCAACTTTTTTAATAATATCTAAAATGACTCCTTTTGTACTTCCCCATCCGATTATTAGATTTCTGCTATCTTTATTCCCATAAATTTCGAATGGTTTAAAGTTTTCTATTTCTTCACTCAATTTTTTTGATTTATTAATTCTATTTTCAACATTTTTTTTAATTATATTAATGTTCTCCGTGGCAATTTTGTTTTCATCAGATTCATAACTATTGAATCTAGCAGGCCATTTAACTGATTTCTCAGATATAGTAATTTGTGGTTTTTCTGTGAAACTGTAATGGCTTTCAGATAGATGTTTGTCTGAAATTAAAATTCCTGGGATAGTATATTTTTGAGTAAAATAAAATATTTGGGTTGTTCTTTCAATGGCCTCTTTGGCGTCACCAGGTGCAATAACTATTCTGACAAATTCTCCGTGTCCTGCATGTAATGCCATGTTTAAATCTCCTTGACCGGTATATGTTGCAAGTCCTGTTGATGGTCCTGGTCTTTGGGATAAATATATTACTAAGGGTACTTCAGCCATTCCAGTTAAACTTAGAGCTTCAGTCATTAAGTCAAATCCACCGCCTGAACTTCCCACCATGGATTTAGCTCCCACTATTGCACTTCCGATAGCAGCATTAATGCAAGCAATTTCTCCATCTAATTCAATGGTTTTGTGTTTTTCTTCTTTTTGTCTTTGTGCCAACTCCGTTAAAACTCCTGTTGCAGGAGTCATTGGATAGCTATAATAAAATTCAACCCCTGATTTAATGGCTCCTTCACTTATTGCAACGTTTCCATTCATTAATGAAATCTTATTTTCAGACTTTGCAGATTTTAGATTGAATTCTGTGTTTTTGCTGTCATAACCTCTTTTAGCTTCTTCAATATTCTCTGAGTAATCATTTATTTTTCTTAATTCTGAATCAAGAAGATTAAAATCAAATCCTAAAATTTTAAATAAGCAACCAATATAAAACATATTATTGTGGCTTCCTTCTAAAATAATTCCATTATTTTTTAGGTCTTCTTTATGGATTTTTTCAGTGTTCTTGTCTAGCGCAACTAGGATGTCTATGCTTTTTGAATTGCTAAATAAAGGTTCTTCTGAAAAAGTTACAATGTTAAAATTATGTCCTCCTCTGACTCTGGATTCGTATTCCCTTGATGCAAATACAAAAAATCCATTCTCTATTAAGCCTATAGAAATTAAGTTTGCAATAATATTTGGTCCTTGTCCTGCCTCTCCACCTATAAGAATGTCATATCTCATTGAAGGACTTATTTTGAGGCTTATATAAAATTATGTCTTTTTAATACTAGTTGAAATTTCCAATCTAAACATAAAAATCCCCCCACCAAGAGTTGAACTTGGGTATACCGGGTTCTATATAACAACCCTTGGTTTCTAACGAAACCATGCCGATTGCGCTTCATTCTCATTCCCTTTAGGGAAATGTCTGCGCTATTCTACAGCCGGTCACTCTACCGTTGAGTTATGGGAGGCTTATAAATGAATGAAGATTATCGTTTTTAAATATACTGGCTATCCCATTTTAATTTTTTTCTAGGATAAAAAAATGAGGCGTTTTTGTAAATTTGATTATATATCTGCAGTATTTCGGATTTAGTATTGTTTCTTAAATTCCATACATTTCCTTTATCTTTCCATATTTTAAATTTGTTAAATCCTTTTTCAACAAAAATTTTATGTAACTCCGTAAGGAAGTCTATAGAACCAGAACTAATCTTGAATGTATAGTTATTACCGCTAAAAATGATTGAACCATCTCCGTCAAAAGTGCCTCTGATATAATCCCATATATATTTGTCTTCTTGAAAAAATATCTTGGGTACTTTAATATTGTTGGATTTTGCTCCAGAAGGAATCCCTAAGGAATTTATGAAAAGAGTTATATTCTTTGATGAAACATAGATTTCATAATTTGATCTTAATGAGAATCCTGTTTTTCTTAATCTAATTGATGCTTTGTAGTTGAATAATAAAAAGATAAGTTTTAGTATTAAATCTACTTCTTCTTTTTCACTTGTATAAACCATTAATCTATATTGGCCATTTTCTTTTGTAACTTGCAGGTGTCCATCTGTCGAAACTATCCCTAAAAAATAGCTTAATTCTCTAGTCATATTTTCTGGAATTATTGGTTTTTGGAATGATTTGCATTTGTATCCAACTGTTTCTAACATTTTATTCCAAGTACCAAAGTATTTTCTTGATAAGAAGTAGAGCGTTGCATTATCTCTTTTAACTGGTCTTCTTCCTAATTTTTTTGCGACATCTTTTAATTTTTCAATGACTCTTTCTTGATTTAAATCCACTTTATAAACCAGATTCTCTCATATTTATATTTTCCTATCAGGGGATGAAATATGGTAGAATTGTGTCTTTTAAATGTTATCGCTCTGCTACTTGAACTTATTTTTTCTTATGTTTTCTTGTTTGTGGCATTTCTTTTTTTGCATTTACCGCGTTGTTTCTTGAGCCTATGAATGAAGTTGTTGCGATTACTAATGCTAAAGTTATATAGAATGAAGGTGTTGAGTAATATTGTAATATTATTTGTGTTCCTGATGATTTTAAGAACAATGGTATAAAGAATAATAAGTCTAGGACGAATCCTATTATTGCAAATGTGATTCCTAATTTTAATCCTTCTATTATGTTTCTCTCTGCTTTGCTAAAATACCAGAGACTCGTGAGACTTGTTAAAATTACTGTAACTATAATGGTGATTATCCAGTATGTTGTAGGCATATTTTGAAGAGATTCGAAATTTATTTGGGCAATAACTGTTAAAACAATTCCAACAATAAATGTTATTAAATAAAGTGCTAGCCCTATTAAAATTCCTCTTTTTAGATTCATTATATTATTAGGGATGGGGTATTTAAAAGCCTAACTATGAAATCTCTAAATTCGAAGCTTTTTAATATTAGGCGAACTTTGTTAATTCATGGGATTTACTGTAGTCGCAAGCGGTTATTTTGATCCATTACATAAAGGTCATTTGGAATATCTTCAAGAAGCTAAGAAACTTGGAGATAAACTGATAGTGATTGTTAATAATGATGCTCAAGCTGTTTTAAAAAAAGGAAAGTCATTTATTCCTCAAGACCAGAGAGTTGCTATTGTTAAGTCTCTTAGTTTTGTTGATGAGGTGTTTTTATCTATTGATTCTGATGTTAGTGTTTGCAAGTCTCTTGCTTTTTTAAAGCCTGATATTTTTGCTAAGGGTGGAGATCGTAGTGTTGGAGAGATTCCTGAAAGGCAAGTTTGTGCAGATTTAGGGATTAAAATTGTGGATGGTTTGGGTGCTAAAATAGAATCAAGTAGTCGTTTAATTGCAGGAGTCTCTAAAAATAATTTGGTTGAAAAGCCGTGGGGTAGTTATTTGGATTTTGTTAGAGAGAAAGATTCAGTTGTTAAGGAAATAACTGTTTTTCCTGGAAAAAGGTTGAGTTTACAGTCACATAATAAAAGACAGGAGTATTGGATGGTCTTTCAAGGAAGTGGTTCTGCAATTGTGGGAGATAAAGAGATTGAGCTTTCAAAAGGAAGCTTTGTTTTTGTAGATATTGGAAAAGTGCATAGAATAATAAATAATAGTTTAGATGTTTTACGTATTGTGGAAGTTCAGATGGGGGAATGTTCTGAAGATGATATTGTTCGTTATGAAGATGATTTTGGACGACGATAAGTTTGATTTTGAGCGGGTTCGGTTTGCTCGGCTATTTTAATTTCGGGATAATATATATTTAATACAGTTCTAGTAGTAGCATCTAATTCTTTATAATTATCAACTCCTGCATAAATACTTAAGTAACTTTCTACTATTCTTTTAGCTTCGAATGGAGATTTTTTTAAGTGTTTTGCATCTTCGAGCAAATAAAATAATCCATCTCCAAATCTTGATACATTAGTTTCTGACACAATAAGTTATAGTGTTGCTTATATTAAAATGTGTCGATGTGCTTCTTGTAACTTTAGTTATTGGACTGGAGAGCACATCGAGCATCCAAAAAACAAGTGCTCTTAAAATTTTATAGTTTAGGATATCGTTGTATATTGTTTTTTTGATTTTGATTTTTTGTTGGGCATTAGACTTAAAAGTTAAGGATTTGTGATTATTTTATGCCTGCGTGGCGGAGTGGTTAACGCGCGAGTCTCGAAAACTCGTTTCCTCACGGATGCCTAGGTTCGAATCCTAGCGCAGGCGTATTTTAGAGTAGGATTCGAAGCTCAGAAGTGAGCAAGTCACTTCTGGGACTCCAACTTTCACAAGTTGAAGTAATCCTAGCACCGGCGTCAGAATGCGGTTTCCTCACGGATATCCAAGTTCGATTCTTGGTCAGGGCGTTTATTTCCAAGTGTGTCAAAAGGAGCATGTTAAATACTTCCTAAACCTTACTAAATGATGTTATCTGTGAGCGACTTAGTGAATATTCTGCTGCCTGTGTTAAGCCATTGGATATTATGGTTAATTTTTGTTATAATGGCTATTATTATTTTATTTTTGTATGCTTATCCTTATATTAAGAAGCCGAGGAAAGAATTCAGAAGTTATCATATAGGAATTCCTATTACAAATGTGGTTTCGATGTATATCTTTACTAAAATGCTTGAAGGAGTTATTTATGGAGGTTCTATTTTGAAAGTTGACGCATGGGTTAATAAAATTATTTTTAATATTTATTTTCCTTGGATAGATAAAATTGCTTTGTTTGTTACAACTATTGGAAGTACGTGGGTTATAGTGTCTCTTTTTGTAATCGCTCTCACAGTGTTAATTTTAAGAAAGAGATGGCGTTATGCATTACTATCGACAATAGCCCTCTCTGGAGCGTTAATATTACAATTGACAATAAAATTTCTAGTTCATCGTACTAGGCCACAAAATTTAATAGAAACATATTTTAGTTTTCCTAGTGGACACGCAATTACCGCAGTAGTATTTGTTTCTCTACTTATTTATTCTTTTAAAGATGATTTTAAAAATAAGACTGTAAAATATATCTTAATTGTTGGATTCTCTATTTTCTTTATATCTATAGGGGCTAGTAGGATAATCCTTCAAGTTCATTGGTTTAGTGATGTTATAGCTGGATGGTCATTAGGATTGTTCTGGTTTATGCTTGTTGTACTTGTTGAAAGATCTATAACTGGACTGATTCAAGCTGTAAGAAAGGAAACGAAAGAAGCAAAACCTATTGTTCCTAAAGAAGTTACTAAAATTATAGAAAAAGGAATTAAGTAATTTTTTTATATTTAAACCATAAACCAATTAATAAAGAATAACATCCGAAAGTAATTAATCCTATTGCAACTATCCCAAGAAGCCAAGAGCCGTAAGATCCAGTCATTATCATAGATAGCGCTCCATCTATGCCCTTTGCTTCAAGAGAGTTTGAATGATATGCGGCAAATAATAAGAATACTCCTATTAGTACAGATACTACTGCGCGGGCTAATGTGCCGAAACGCCCCATGAATTTAACAATTTTCATTTGCTTTGAAGATAGAGCATATTGTTTAATTTGCCCATCAAAATGATAACTAAATCCTTTATAAATTTGAAACATACTAATTCCTAAAACTATAATTCCTATTATGCCCACTATCCATTTTCCTAATGGTATTGAAAATATGGTGTTGATGATATTTCTAATCTGAATACCTTGCGCGCCATTTTGCGCTGCATTAGGCATATTAAAAATTAAATTATAAGTTGGAGGAATTAGAATTGTATAGGCTATCGCACTAATAAAAAACCCTATTCTTTCTAAAATTCCTTTAAAACTCTTGCCTTTATGTAATGGGTCAAAGAAAGCTCTGGTTAAACCCCATAGTGCATAGCCAACTAATCCAATTAATATTATTCCTAACAAAATGCGACCAAATAAACTTTGTCCAATTGATGCAAGAGCACCTTGTTGGTCTTGTAAACTTCCTGAAGCGCCTAATGCAATTTTTATAGCTAATAATCCAATAATGCAATAAATCAAACCGCGTGCGCCGTAACCCATACGAGTTAAATTCTCTAAAATAGGACTAAATGCGATTTTTTTACTTCCTTTTTTAATTTTATTTATTGTTTTTTTCATAGTGTGATTTTTCTTTTTTTACCTGATATTTTTGAAATAAGGCTTCTATTGCAGTATATGAAAGGCCGAACCAGGCTATCCCGACAGCATAACCTGCAATAACGTCGCTTAGATAGTGGTCTCCGATGTAAATTCGACTGAAACCAACATAAATTACGAATAACGATGCTACCAAAACTAGTGAAATTTTTCCCATGTAAGATTTAATTTTAGGCAAAAATAAGTAAACTAAAAACCCGCATAAAACTAATATGCTCTTTGCATGTCCGCTTGGGAAACCAGGGATGGTTAAATTACTCGCCCATATTAGTTCATCAAATAAAATGGAAGGTCTAGAACGATCAAAAATATTAGAAAGGGAAAGAAATAGTAATCCAGAAAATCCAAGAGATACTACAGTCATAACTAACTCGCGCCAGAATCTTTTATAAAGAAAATACAAAGAAAGAATTATTGCACCAGCCCAGATTAATCCAGAACCAATATAATATCCTGCAATCATAACATTTATCACTAATGGTGAACTATTCAGTGCGAGAGCATGAAAATATTTAGCTAGAGGCAAATCCCATTGAATTAACGAGCCTTGATTTACTAAGTTATAGGCGATTATTGTAAAAATTAGTGTTCCAAAAATAAACATCATTAATCCAATTATAGGATTCTTTCCTAAAAATCCGGAACTACGTAAACCCCTAGAAATGCCTTGATTTTCCACAATTAGTATCTAGACTAGAGTGTATATATATTCTAGGAGTATGAATCCATACAGCTAGATTATAAGAATGTTAATTTCCTCGTAAAATCGTGCAACATGAAAGCAAAATTAATCATAAACCCTACTGCCGGAAAAACGAAAAGGAAGATGCCTCCTATTTTAAAGTGGACTTTTAAAAAATTGAAAAAGCGGTTAGAACAAATTCCCGAACAAAAAACAACTGCTAAAGATATTGTTAATGAAGTGAAGAAAAAATGTTATGAAAATGATATAAAATTAGACATAAGTTTTACAAAATATCCTAAACATGCAATGAAATTAGCAAAAAATGCCGGAAATAAATATGATTTAGTTATTGTGGCTGGGGGAGATGGAACTGTAAATGAAGTTATAAATGGGTTATTTGGTTCTAAGGCTACACTCGTAATTATTCCATTCGGGAGTACAAATGTTTTAGCCTTGGAATTGGGGATACCATTTAATGTTAAACGAGCTTGTGACTTAATTGTAAATGGTAAAAGAATAAATATAGATTTAGGACATGCAAAAACAAATCAAGAAGAAAGATATTTTTCAATGATGCTAAGTGTGGGATTTGATGCAAGTTTAATAAATCAAATTGACTCAAAATTTAAAAAGAGATGGGGAAAACTTGCTTATCCGCTTGCCGGAATTAAACACATCTTTAAGTATAAATGGTCGAATATACATGTTAAGCATAAGGTTCATTCGATAGGATATTTTGTAATAATATCCAATTCTAAGTGTTATGGCGGGGAATATCAAATAGCAGATAAAGCTAATATGAAAGATGGTCTTCTTGATTTGATAGTAATTAATAGAAAAAAATGGTTAGATATAGTGGGAATAGTGTTTTCTTTATTGAGTGGAAAACTAAACACATTTTTGAGTGGAGAATATCATCAGACTGAGGAAGCACACATTTATTCTCGTAAAAGAATGTTGGTTGAAGTAGATGGGGAGTTGATAGGTACAGCTCCTGTAAAAGTTAAAATTGCACATAAGGCCTTGAAAGTTATGGTTAAGAAATCAAGCGCAATTGTATGACTTCATACAGCACACCCCTATATACTTTAATTATTTAAATATTATTGAGAAAAAATGGAAAATGTAGTAAGTAATGAAATAAAAAGACATCCTAAAACAAGTACTCTAACCCTTATTTTGCTTTTAACATTAATTGTGGCTTTTGTTGGGGCGTTTAAACAAAGTAATTGGAGTTCGATGATAATAGTTATAATAACTGCTGTTTTAATTTGCTTACCTAGGATGATAAGTAGGTTCTGTAAAGTTGAGATTCCTGGAAAGTTAGGATTTTATGCTGTCCTCTTTATTTATGCAACTCTTTTTCTTGGAGAATTAAAGAATTATTATGCTAAATTTTGGTGGTGGGATGTATTGGTACACACAAGTTCAGGTTTAGCTTTCGGAATAGTTGGTTTTCTCATTTTACACGTAATGTATAGCACTGGGAAAATTAAGACGAGTCCAAAAATGGTTGCAATGTTTGCTTTTGCTTTTGCACTTGCTTTAGGAGCACTATGGGAAATAGTTGAATTTGGAATAGATAGCGCATTCAGTACTGTTCGTATGCAGGGAGGAAGTTTGAGTGATACAATGTGGGATTTAATAGTAGATTCATTAGGAGCATTATTTTCTGCTATAATGGGTTATTTACATCTAAAAAAAGAATCTGGGATAGTTGTTAAGTCAATGATGAAAGAATTTAAGAAAGATAACCCCAAGATGTTTAAAAAAAATAATAAAAAATAAGATTTGTTTTTAATTTATCATTATGATTTCATCTTGCTTGGACTCCGGCGCTTAACTTTCTTCTTCCTACTCTTACTCCAGCTCCTACGCCTATTCTTCTTCCAATTCTAACTCCTGCTCCGGCCTTTATTTTTCCTATTTTAACTCCAGCTCCAATTTTCATTTTTTTACCTCCCCAATTATTAAGACAATTATAATCTATATATTGTGGAGCGGTATGTTAGACTACTTTGTCGTATAGATTAGTACTTCTTTTTGAAAATCTCAACATATAATAAGCATTAGGCCTTAGATATTAGATGAAAAACTACAGTTTTATTCAAGAAAATTCACATTTGTCTAAGATTTGGACTTTAATTTCATCCGTTTTTATATTGATCTTGATTTTAATTATAAGCATCTTTTTCTCAGCTTTCTTTTATAGTTTATTAAATTCATTACCTTATGTTAGTGCTTTAATAGATTTCTTGACTGAAAATATAAGTAACGCTACAGTTTGGGGTTTGTTTTTTGCGCATTTAATTGGAGGAATATTTTTTGTACCTTCTCCAGATGAAATAATATTTTATTATGGTTTAGTTAAAGGAAATCCTTATTTTTTGGCATTCCTTTCTGCGGTTATAGGGTATATGATTGCTCAAGTTGTGAATTATTATATTGGAAGTAAGTTAAGTCCATTAATCATGCACATTATTTCTAAGAGGAAAGTCTACAAAGCTCGTAGATTTGTTAATAAATATGGAGTGTTGGGAATATTTTTATTTAATTTTCTTCCTTTTCCAGGTCCTTTATTGACATTTGCATTAGGTATCGCGAAATATAATTTCACTCGTCTTTTTACAATAACTCTAATTGGGAAAATGTGTAAGTATATTGTTTTGATAATTTTCTATTTTATCTTCTCTGCATAGTATTTTATACTACTTTGTCTTAGCTTAATTGCGATGGAATATCAATATGTAATAAAGAAAGAAGCACACCTAGATAGAACTGTAAATATAAAAAAACTAATTGGTAAACGCGTTATTTCTAAGGGTGGAACGGTTATAGGATATGTTTCTGAGATTAGAGTTAACTCTAATAATTTGCAATTAGAAGGGGTAGTAGTTGATAGAAATTTTGAAAACCCAATTTATATAGGCAAAAGCTATTTTTCCAAATTATCTCAAAATTCTGTAATTTTAAATGTTGAACTCAGTATTTTGGTGAATGGGAAGAAAGTGGTGACTTTAGATGGCAAAGTGCTTGGAAGAGTTAAAAAAGTAAATAGACGAGGCAATACAAATGAAATAGAAAGTCTTGTTGTAAGTTCTTTTTGGAGAAAATATCTTATTCCTAGTTCCGAAATTAAACAAATAATGGCTTCGGTCCAAATTAAACACAAACATGATGCAACAAAAATCTATCTCTGGAAGAGACTTAAGCAAAACAGTAACCTCTGAAGACTTATTGGGAAAAGAAGTAATTGACCTTAATGGCACTTTTATAGGCGTAGTTGAGAAAGTTCTCATGGATCCTAATAAACTTGAATTTGTAGGGATTTCTATCGATAAAGGATTTCTCAAAAAGGGTTTGACTATAGGCAAGAGTTACATATCTAAAGTTACCCCACATGCCGTATTTTTGAGGATAAAAGTCTCGTATAATATTAAGGGGAAAACGGTATTTGATAATGAAGGTCACGTTATCGGCAAAGTATATTCTATAGAACTTCATGGAAATAAAAATAAAATAATCAATATAATTGTTCGAAGAGGTTTGTCTGATTCGTTGTTTGGAACTGAGATAGTAATTCCTGCAGAGTACATTAAAGATATAGGTGAAAATGTCATGTTGAATGTTAGTAAGAATAAACTGAAAAAGAGTAAGTCTGTTGTTGAGGTTTAGGCTTTATAAAGGGGAGATACTTAGTATTTACATGGGTATGCAGAAATGTTTTGAGTGTAAGAAGGAATTTGAATCTAAATCGAATGCTAGATTTCCTAGAAAGTACTGTTTGAAATGTAGTGCTAAGAAGAAGAAATTATGGGAAAATCAGTGGAAAGTTAAGTTTGAAGACTTGGATGATTAGGTTTTACTATAATTTTGCAATTTTTTTGTTGCTTCTTCCCAGCCTGCTACTCTTGTCATGTTTTCATGTTTGAATTTTTTGTTCCATGGTTTGTCGAAAAGAAGCACCTTGATTCCTATTTCTGCGCATTTTAGTGCTGTTTCTCCAGAATCTTCTAAAATTATTTTTATTCCAAGTTCTTTACAGATTTGTGATTTATTGGCTCCTTGTCCCTTATGAAAATCTCCTGAATGAATAATCTCTATTTTATCTGTTTTAAGATGGTATTTTATCCAATCACCTGTTTTTTTATTGAACCTTGTAGGTCTTGCAGTTATAATAAATAATTTATCTCCATTATGTAACAAACTGGTTATTGATTCTACTGCTTTTTCTATAGGTTCTATCGATTCTATTTTTTGATTTTCATGAAAATCATCTATTAGTTGAATTGCTTCTTCTCTTGTTATTCCCCATGTTGTCCACCAGTCGTATGATTCAAAATCATCTATTTTGTGGGACTTTCCATTTTTTTGATTATACTCTTTTAATAATGGTTCTAATAAATTGGCGACTACTTCATCAAAATCTAAAGCTATTTTCATATTTTATGGTTATTACAAATGTATAAAAAGGTTTGTTTGTTTTTTTATTTATGAGTCGAAAAGGAATTAGAATTGCTTATTGGATCGTTACTTTGCTTTTTACTTTGTTCATGCTTTTTAGTGGAGTTTCTGAATTGATTGGAACTGAATCTGGAAATGCTTTAATAATTAGTTTGGGTTATCCTCTTTACCTTAATTATATTCTTGGGGTTGCAAAGATTCTTGGAGCTATCGCTTTAATACAGACTAAGTGGTATGTGATTAAAGAGTGGGCTTATGCAGGATTTACATTTGATATTCTTGGGGCGACACTTTCATATGCTCTTGCTGGTTTTGGTATAGTTGAGTCTTTATTTCCGCTTATATTCTTAGCTGTGATGTTTGTGTCTTACGTTTTGTGGAAGAAATCGAATTAGGTTTTAGTTTAAACTATACTTTTCCCAGACTTCAACGTATTCTCTGGTTACGTCTCCTCTTAATAGGGCTAAACCCATTTTTTTATTTTTCTCTAAAATTTTCAAATAATATATTAGTCCTTTTTCGAGTTCTATTTCTACAGGTCTTGGAAATCTTGTATCTAATATTGCTTGTATTTTAGACTCAAATTGGTTAACTAGAGAATTATTTATTTGACTTGAATGAGATGCTATGGCTAAAATTAAATTTGGCAAGTTTTCTTTTTTATCTCTTTGTTGGGATACGATGATTAGAATTCCATCTTTTTCAATAAAAGCTCCATATTTTATTGCGTTTTCTCTAGGACTTGCTATTCTTTGTATTGGGAGATTAATTTCTTGTATTACTTCTTCTAAGTGTGGATACAATGTGCCTCTTAACAATAATGTTTGAGATTCTTGGAAATCCATTTATTTGTTGACTTAATTAAGTTTATATATATTATACTTTACTTTCATTTATGAAGAAGATTGTACTTGCTATATTAATTGTATTGTTGGTTTTTGGTGTTGCTACATTTGTTAGACTTTTTTTTCCTTCAGGTAATGTAGTTTTTAGTAATAAAGTTATTAATTTAAATGGTGTGAGTTCTGTTCAACTTGGAACTTCTGGAAATACAATATTTTCTGGAGACTCTAGAAAAATTAGTTTGGCTGAGATTTCTTCTCATAATACTGGAAATGATTGTTGGGTAGGATATGATGGAAAGGTTTACGATGTAACCTCTTTCTTGTCGGTGCATCCTGGTTCTGCGGAGGCTATAATTCCTCATTGCGGAACATCTAGCGAGTTTACTAATGCATTTGTTAGACAGCATGGGACTTCTAAAGTTTCTAAACTTATGAAAGTTGGAGTTTTAATTGGCGATTTTGAGATTATAGGACGTGTCAAATGAATTCGCGAGAATTAGCAAATATAATTTTACGTGTATCTCTTGCTTTAGTCTTTATTTATTTTGGATTTTCTCAAGTCAGGGATCCTGGAGCTTGGTCGGGATTTGTGCCTGATTTTTTAAAGGTTTCTGGAATATCTGGCAATAATGTTGTTATTTTTAATGGAATTCTTGAGCTTGTTCTTGGAACTTTTTTAATTACAGGGTTGTATGTTAGATTTTCTGCTTTGATACTTGCAGTGCATTTATTTGGAATTGCTTTTTCTATTGGTTTCTCGCCTTTAGGTGTTCGCGATTTTGGATTGGCTTTTGCAACACTTGCTCTTTACTTTTATGGATATGATAAATATACTTTAGATTATCGGTTTGAGAAGAAGATTGTTAGTTAGATTTTAATTAACTAAACTTTGTATTTTTTCTACTATGTCTGGCTGAATATAATGGTGAATCGTTACTGTGAAGCTATCTTTCCATTCACTTGTCTTTTTATCAAACCTTTTGTGGCCTAGTTTTTCTGCTATTTCTGTGAATAACTGTTTTATTTCTTCTTTTTTTGCTTTTTTATGTGCTTTTAAGAATTTCTTTGCTTCTGTTGTCGCATAGAATGAGCGGACTATATGCGGGTAGAAACTTTGTCCGCAGTAGGTTTGGAATGCTTTCATGAAGTCTGTGTCTTTTAGCGGTTTGTTTTGATTGTTTGTGAAAATGAATTCATTGTTTTTTATTTTATTTAGTTTTTCTTTTAATCTGTTTATATAACTTGTTGGGAATTCTTGTTCTATGTTCATGGGAACTCCGCTTTTAGCTAGATAATTGAAACTTACTAGGTTGTCTTTTATTTTTATGTCTTGTTTTTTTAATGTTGTAAGACCTTTATGTTTTGTTTCTTTGTAGTTTATTTCATTGCCTACGCGCATGTATGTTTTTAGTAATGTGTATAAAGGGAGGGCGTAAATGTCTTTTTCATCGTTTAATGCTTTAGATACGCTTTGCTGTATTTTACTATAGTTTTTTTCAAATAACTCTACTTTTTTGTATTTGTTTCTTACTGCTTTGTTTTTCTTCTCTTGTGTATAGAGATATGCGTATTTTCCATTTGGATTTTGGTAAATGACATCCCAGTGGTCATGAGAGTTCTCTGAGTGAATTGTTAAGTTTTTTGCCAGAATTGAGTAAGCTTTGTCTAGTTTTTCTCCTGTTGGTAGGATGTTTAATCTTGCTCCTTGGACTTTGTCTTGGTATAACTGGCCTTTGAGGAATTTAGGGTTCTTTTGATCTATTAAATCTTTGAAGTGATTGTGTGTTTTAAATAGATTAATTACATTTAGTGCTTCTGGAAATTCTTTGTTAGAGATTTTCCATTTATTATTTGAGTATTCGTATGTTTTGAGGTCTTTGCATATACGGATTGTACCTGATAATACCTCTTTTGTCATGTTTATTAGCCGTATTGATTGTATTTAATTGTTATTCTCCATTTGCTAAATCTTTTTATAGCTTCTTTGTTTTTTTGAATTATGGATGCACGTTACGTTATTCTTGCTGATTCTGGAAGTCCTGGATATGATTTTGCTCGTGCTATTCATGAAGATTTATCTAAGCGTAGCAGGGCATTTGAACTTGGAGGAATAAAAGTTAAAGAATTTAGAGATGGTGAAAGGAAACCAAAAATATTAGCTAACCTAAGGGGAAGAGATTGTTATTTTATTCATGACTCAAATAAAAATCCTGCTGTCTGGTTTTTAGATTTATGCCTAATTAATGAGGCTCTTAGTAAATCTTCCGCTCATCAGATTATAGATGTTTTTCCATATCACAAATTTGCAAGACAAGATAGAAAGGATGAATCACGAGTCCCTATAAGTGCTAAAGTCATTGCTCGTGCAGTCGATGATTATGCACATGGAGTTTTGACTCTTGACGTACATAATCCTGCGATTGACGGATTTTATGAATCGCGTTTTGACAATTTACCTTCTTTTCCTACTGCGGTTAAGTGCATTAAGCCCTTCTTTGAGAGGGATTTGAGTAATTTAGTTATTATGAGTCCTGATGCTGGCGGAGGTCCTCGTGCACAGTCGTTTGCTAAACGATTAGGTGTTGAGCAAGTTGTTATAGGATATAAAACTAGAAGTAAGAATGGAGATATTGATGGTTTACATATCGCAGGAGATGTTAGTGGGCGAGATATATTGATTATAGATGATATTGTAGATTCTGGAGGGACTCTGGTTAAGGCTTGTGAAGCTGCTCGTAGATTAGGGGCTAGGAGAATTTATGGATATGCGCCTCACGGATTGTTTACTAAAGGAGTTTCAGAAGTTGTTTCTTCTTTTGATAAGTTTTGGATAGGTAATACATTAAATCAGGAATCACACGATAAATTAGAAGTTATTCCCTTTGCTCCACTTTTTGCTGATGCGTTATATAGAATGACTAGTGGACAGAGTTTGAGTGAGTTGTTTGACTGATGATTGGTTTTAAAAAGGGTTAATCTTTGATTTATATATGTTAGAATCATTTGCTAAGCTTGGCCTTAGTGCCGGTATGTTGAAAGCTTTAGCTGACGCTGGTTTTACCGAGCCTACTGATGTTCAGGCAAAAGCTATTCCTCTAGTTCTTTCTGGGAAAGACGTTCTAGGTAGTTCGGCTACTGGAAGCGGGAAGACTCTCGCATTTGGTGCTGGAATAATTGAACGCTTGGATGCTGGACAGGGAATTCAATGTCTTGTTTTAACTCCTACTCGTGAACTTGCTGAACAAGTAGGAAAGACGCTTGAAAAATATTCCAAACACATCGGTTTGAAAGTTGTTGAAATATACGGTGGAGTTTCAATAGTTCCGCAGAAGCATGACTTGCGAAGTGCAGATATTGTTGTTGGAACTCCTGGAAGAATTCTTGATCATTTGAGAAATGACTCACTTGATTTGAGCAAGATTAAATTTTTAGTTTTAGATGAAGCAGATAGAATGTTAGATATGGGTTTTATTGATGATGTTGTGACTATAATAAATAAATGTCCTAAAGAAAGACAGACTTTATTGTTTTCTGCTACTATTTCTTCAGATATTTCTCGCATTGCGAAACATTATATGAATGAGCCCGTTTTAGTTGAGTCTGAATCTCAAGTCGACCCGAGTAAGTTGCATCAAGTTTATTATGATGTTCCTAGCAATTTGAAGTTCTCTCTTCTTGTTCATTTGCTTAAGGAAGAGAAGAGCGGTCTTGTAATGGTATTTTGTAACACTCGCAGAAATGCAGATTATGTAGTTCATAATTTAGAAAGAAATAAGATTGATGCTATTGCGATTCATGGAGGACTTGCACAGAATAAGAGGAGTAGAATAATGGAGGAGTTTCATTCTTCCAAGGCTTTGATTTTAGTTTGCACAGATGTTGCCGCTAGAGGTTTAGATATAAAGAATGTTTCTCATGTGTATAATTTTGATGTTCCTAAAACTAGCACAGAATATATTCATAGAATCGGACGTACTGCTCGTGCCGGAAAAGAAGGAATTGCTATAACTATTGTTTCACAGAGAGATTATGATAGTTTTAGAAGTGTATTGAGAGATCCTTCTATTACTATAAAACAAGAACCAATGCCTGAGGTTCAGCCAATTTTTGTTAGATTTAAGGAAGAATCTAGCGATAGAGATAATCGTGGACGACTTACTTTTGGAGGTCGAGGGCGTTTTAGTGGTTCTCGTGAACGCACTGATAGAGGCGGAGGCAGAAGCTTTGGAGGACGTGGTGACTCTAGAGGTGGTCATGAGCGTTCTTCTTCTTCCGGAGGAGAGAGAACATTTGGAAGAGCAAGATTTGGAAGTCCTAGCAGAAGTTCTGGTGGCTCTCGCGGCAGTGAAAGAGGTAATTTCCAGAGGCCTAGAAATAAGGAAAGAATGTATTAGATGAATGGTGTTATAGTTCTAGAAGATATTATCTATTAAATTGTTGATTTTTGAAAGCCCTACGACCCAAATTCTTATACAAAATGTTTTTAAAGAAAAGACTATTTGATGATTGGTAAGTCTATGAAAATCCATTTTTTAATACATCTTTTTGCAGGAGTAATATTAGGGATTGTTTCACTTATGTTTCTTCCTCGTTTTGGATATTTGGATAGGAAGTTTTTCATTGGTTTTGGGCTATTTTTTCCATGGGTATTAACATTTATTATTATAGGTCTTTTATTTTTTTATTTTGATACATCAATATTAAGTCAAAAACTATTAAAGATAGGGTTAATGTTATTGGTTGAGATTGTAACTATATTTATTGTTATTAAAAGTATTAAACTGGGTTTTTAATACTAATTGAGATCTCTACTTTACTAATTAGATTGGTGCCGAATATTTTAGGCTTAAAGACATTAGACTTAAATATATCATAAAATTAACTTAATTATGTTTGACATAAAGGTTTTACGCGAGAATCCTGAATTAGTTAAGGAAAATATAAAAAAGAAGTTTAAAACCGATAGGCTTAAACTGGTTGATGAGGCACTTTCTAAAGATAAAGAATGGCGTGAGCTTAAGGGGCAGGTAGATAATTTGCGCGCTGAAAGAAATAAGATATCTAAAGAAATAGGCGATGCTAAAAAGGCTGGAAAAGATGCTAAGAAGTTGCTTAAAGAAGCTGGACAGATTCCTGAAAAGATTGACGGTTTAGAGAAAAAAATGTATTCTCTTGAAGAAGAGATTTCTGTTTTATTGAGCAAGATTCCTAATTTGATGCATTCTTCTGTTGCAATTGGAAAAGATGAAAGTGAAAATGTTTCAATGCGCAAGATTGGAAAACCTAAGGAATTTGATTTTGAAGTAAAGACACATGCTGAAATTGCTGAAGCGCTTAGTGTTGCGGATTTTGATGCTTCTGCGCGCACTTCAGGAAATGGGTTTTATTATTTACAAGGAGATTTAGCTTTGCTTAACCAAGCATTGATTAGATTTGTTATTGATAAAATGGTTTCTAAAGGATTTTTGTATGTTGAAACTCCATTAATGCTTAGGGGAGATGTTGTTAGAAATGTTACAGACTTGAATGATATGAAGAATCAGATATACAAAATAGAAGATGAAGATTTGTATCTAATTGGGACGAGTGAACATTCACTTATTGGAAGATTTATTGATACTATTTTACCTGATAAAAATTTGCCTATGAAATTTGCGTCCTACTCGATGTGTTTTAGAAAAGAGATAGGTTCACATGGAATTGATGAAAAAGGACTTTTTAGAAATCATCAGTTCAACAAAGTAGAGATGGTTGTTATTTGTCGTCCAGATGAGTCTATGAAATTTTTTGAAGAGATGCAGGGAATTACTGTCGAGATATTTAAAGAGTTAGGAATTCCTATTAGGATTCTGGGAATTTGTTCTGGTGATTTGGGAGATTTAAAACATATTCAAGTAGATATTGAAGCGTGGTCGCCTCGCAAGAAAGCTTATTTTGAAGTTGGTTCTTGTTCTAACTTAACTGACTGTCAGGCTCGTAAACTTAAGATACGAGTTGATTCTGGTAAGGGCGAGAAGTATGTGCCTCATACATTGAATAATACTGCGATTGCTACTTCTCGCGCAATGGTTGCAATTTTAGAGAATTATCAGCAGAAAGACGGGAGCGTTAAAGTTCCAGATGTTTTACTTCCGTTTATGCATGGGAAGAAGTTTATTGGTTTAGGGAAGTAAGATGTTAACTACTTTAGATTTATATCAGAGGGTCGGATATGGCATAGATTTTGGGGACAGAGTTAGATTTGTTTTGCGCAGAGGTTATGAGTTAAAAGTTTCTCCAGAGTATGGGGCCGGGATGGTACAGAAATCTTCAATGCCGAATACTAATAGGACTGTAGTGAGTAGAATACAAGGTCTTCGTCCTCAACAACCTGGAGAGCTTGAGATAGATTGCACTTTAGATGATGGAACACCTGTATGGCTAAAGATAACTCATTGTAGGAGTCTTAAAATATTAGAATGAGTTCTGATTAGAAATATTTAAATATGGTAGAAATACCATAATATTATGGTAAAAATTAAGATTAGTGGAATTAAGATTGGACCTAGAGAGAAATTGTTGAAATATTTAATTGAAAATAAGAGTCCTGTTTCTATAAATCAAGTGTCTAGAGCGATTATTGTTGATTATAAGAATACTCATAACTTAGTAAATGAACTTCAGTCACATGGAATTATTATAAAAGAACGCCTTGGAAATACTAATCCTATAAGGATAAACCTTGTAGCGAATAATGAAATATGTAATGTTGAGAAGAGAAGGACTGAAGAATTTTTATTGAAGAATCCTAAATTTAAAATTGTGAAAAATTATATTGAAGAGATTAATTATCCTTTTTTGATTGTGTTGGTTTTTGGTTCTTATGTTAAGAGAACAAATACCAATGGTTCTGATATCGATATTTGTGTTATATGCGATAATAATGAAAAATTGAAAATACTTCTTGAAAAATTAAGACTTTTGGCTTTGCCTTTGGAAATACATGATTTTACGACTGCTCAATTTAATTCTATGATTGAAAAAAAGCAGAATAATTTGGGAAATGAGATTGTTAATAAAAATATTATTTTATATGGCGTAGAGAATTATTATAATCTAATAGCAAAATGGATGAAAAGAGAATAAAACAGGCAGAAAATAATTTTAAACATTATCTTGATGAAGGCAAGATTAAGAAGGTCACTCAATTTCAAAGTATAATTTATGAGACATATCTGCGAAATGCTAGGGAAAGTCTTGCTGTTGCAGATAAATTATTTCAAGATAAAGTTTCTTCGCTTTGGGTTGTGGTAACTAGCTATTACTCTATGTTTTATATGGCAAGAGCATATCTTTACAAGTTAGGGTATAAATCTGGAGAAGAGATAGTTCATCAAGTTGTTAATGAGGCTTTAATTGTTCAGGCTAGACACAAAATAAAGAATCATATACTCGCTGAATATGAATTAGGAAAGGAGGAAGCTTTGTCTATAAGCGACAATTATCTTAAAAATTATGAATCTGAGAAGGAAAAAAGAGCTACATTTCAATATGAGACAACTGAAGATATTAAAATGTCTAAGGCTAAAACATCTCTTGATAGGGCGAAGGAGTTTTTGACTTTGATTGAGAGTTTATTACTCTGAGACAATTTACCTCTTTACTATACGTATTCTTAAAAACTGAGAATTCTGAGAACTTGTTCGAGGTGTATGTGGCTATAATCATAGATGAGTCTTTTTCTGATGATGATTTGATTATTTTGGAAAAGGTTGAACAGAAAAAATTTGGCTCGGCTGATGTTGCTCGATTGAAGGTCGATGCGATTAATCTTGAGAAAAATACTGAGCTTAACGAGTTAGTTTCTTATGATATGATTAAAGATAATTTGACTTATAAACTGAAACATCAGACTGAGGGGGCTTTACATATTTTGCGAGAGATGAATGGTTCTGCGCTTCTTGCTGATGAAGTAGGTCTGGGGAAGACAATAACTACTGGAATGGTTATAAAAGAGTGCCTTGTTAGAGGTTTTGTTTCAAAGGTTTTGATACTTACTCCGCCGTCTCTTGTTGATCAGTGGGTTGCTGAACTTGATGAGAAGTTTAATATTAAATTTAATATTATTGAAAATGAGTCGGATTGGGATTCTAGTGACTTGGTTATTGCTTCGGTAGATAAGGTTAAGACTTTTGATAAGGAACTTGGAAGATTTAGACATTCTAAAGCCCATGATATTGCTTGGGATTTACTTGTCGTTGATGAAGCTCATAAGATGAAACAGCGTAGTACTACTAGGTGGAGATTCGTCGATAGAATGCAGAAAAAAAGGTTTTTGTTGCTTACTGCTACGCCCTTTCAGAATGATTTGATTGAATTATATAATTTATTACATTTACTTAGGCGAGGACATTTGGGAACTATACAAGAATTTAGAGAGAAATTTTTATTTAGGGGAAATAAGAGGCGTCCTTTAAATCCTCTGGAGCTTAGAAGGAGATTGCAAGAAGTGATGCTTAGACGCAGGCGTGAAGAGACGGGAATAGAATATAAGAAAAGAATTCCTAAAATAGAAGTTGTACATTTGACTGCTGAAGAGAAAAAGATTTATGATTCTATTTGCGATTTATTGAAGACTAAATATTTTGCAGCTAATGGGGATGAATTGCGAGGTAAACTAATTATTTATGCGATTCTTCCTAAAGTGACTAGTTCTTCTAGGTCTGCTGTAGAGTCTCTTACTAAGATTGCTGAAGGCGAGAAGTATCATTCTGAGACGCGTCAGTTGGCTCAAGAGATTATAGATGCTTATAGTGTTCTGAAAAAAGATTCTAAAATAGAAAAATTAATTGAGATTGTAGATAAGACTTTGAAACAAGATTCTAATGCTAAAATTTTGCTTTATACTAAACATCCTACTACTCTAAAATATATAGTGGAGAAGCTTATTCCTTATAACTTAAAGATTGTTGAATTTGTCGGAGGGCTTTCTCGTGAAGAGAAGACTGAAAGGATTTTTAACTTTAAGAATAATGCGCAGATTATGATTAGCACTGAAACTGGAGCAGAAGGATTAAATTTTCAATTTTGTAATGTTTTAATAAATTATGACTTGCCTTGGAATCCTATGTCTGTTGAACAAAGAATTGGGCGCTTAGATAGAATTGGTCAGACTCGCGATATGTATATTTACAGTTTGGCTACGAAAGATACAATGGAAGAACATGTTGTAGACTTGATAATAAATAAGATGTGTTGCATTGGTCTTGTAATAGGAGAGTTACCTACCATATTGTTTAATTTAGGAATTGACGGAAATGGTAAGGCTGGACTTAGTAAAATAGAGGAGATGCTTATGGATTCATTTATAGATTCTAAAAATAATCTTGAGATATTTGCACAAGATGTTGAAGCAATAAGTAAGATGATTGAAAGTGGTGTTAAAGATTATACTGAAGCTAAAAAGGCAAGTGCGGAGGTATTAGATGGAAAGTAATGATCCGCTTAGGTTATTCAGCATCCAATTTTTCAAAGAACTTGGAGCTAATGTATACGAATGCAGAGATTATATTGAAGTTACTTCAGTGCCTTTGAAATTTCAGAAATTTTATGGAAAGAATGAGCCTTACAAACTTGTTTTCGATAAGTCTTTAGCTGCTATGGATGCTGAGCTCATAACTCCTGAAAGCTATTTATTAAAGATGATGAGGGCTTATTTAGATAATGTAGGAGATTCTGTTTTACTAGCTTTGAATTATCCAATTCAGATTGATTCATTTATTAAAAAGAATTTTGAAATACATAATTGTATTATATCTAAAGCTACTGCTTCGATTAATCAGAATTTCTTGTTTAAGTTTACATTTCAAACAACATATAAGTTTCAAAATGAAGAGGAGAGATTTGTTAATGATGTTTTTGTGGATAAAGGTATCGTAATAAATCCAGATTTGTCTGAATTTACGACTTCTAATTTGAATAAGAAGGATATGGATATGACTCAGCTTAGAGATTATTATTCTATCGCTAAAGAGCATATTAAGGAAGCAATTAATAAAAGGACGTCGATTATAGCTTCTGTTCTTGAAGATAGCCTTTCTAAAGAGATTGCTCGTGTTAATTCTTATTATGAGCAGAGAGTTAAAGAGATAGATGAACAGCTTTCTAAAATAAATAGCTCTAATTCTAAGTCTCAGAAAGACCCTGCCGTTTTGAATGCGCAGAAACAACAATTTGTTAATGAAAAAGAACTATTTGTTCAAAATGAGCAGAAAAAACATTCTTTGCGATTGAATACTAAGCTAATAACTACTGCAGTTATGCTTTATCCACTATACTCGGTTGAAGCTTTTTTTAAGTCAGATAATGTTACTCGTTTAGTTATAATTCAATTTGACCCATTAAATAAGAAGATGATTCCTCCAACTTGTGATATTTGTAAGACTCCTCTTTCTGAAATAATATTATGTAATGGTAATCATTTGGTTTGCAGACAGTGCGGTGTTAAATGCGAAGAGTGTGGAAAGATTTCTTGCGAAACTTGTTTGCGTCAGAAGTGTTCTGTTACTAATAGGTTTATTTGTAAGCAATGTGGTCGAGTTTGTGTTAAATGCAAGGCTTTTAAGAATAAGCGGTTTATGATGACTGACTCTGTGGGAAGGCAGGTTATTTGTCGTTCTTGTGCTTAGAAGTCTTTTTTGTTTTTAATGTAAGTTAGGAGTTTTTCACTTATTCTTGGCTTTCCGTTTACTAGCGGATAATAATACGGTAGGTCTATTGATTCTATTTCGTTTATCTTTATTGTTAATTTGTTTTGAAACTTTATGTTTTTTAGCTCTTTGCCGTTTATTATTTCTTTTAGAACATAAACGGCGTTATCTGTGCTAAATTGTTTTTTTCCTAGATTTCTTACTTCTGCGTTTTTTAGTTTGTTAGTTAGTTCGACTTTTGTTCTCTTTTTTGGAGGGTAATTTCCTAAGATTCCACCTATGATAAAATATTCGAAAGATTCTGCTTCTTTAGGGGTTAGAGTTTTTGGAGCGTCTGGGTCAAGAATGCAGGCATTTTTTAGATTTAGATTTATTACAGATTGTTTTGATACTTTGCCTAGGCTTTCTAGACTACTGTTTTCTTGTACGATGTTTGTAAACCATAGATTTTCTTTTGGAACTATTTTACTTATGCTTTCGTACTCTATTTTACACCAAGGCCATATTTCAGGCTCGAGGTGTTCAATTATGATTGTTTGATGCATGTCTCTTATTTGGCAAAGTTTATATATAAAGTTTATCTGCTTTTACAAAGAGCATGGCTGAAAAAGATGTAATTCTTAAGGAGAAAGTTAAATTTGTTGGCTATGCTAAGTTTAACGATCTTTATTCTTATGCTTTTGATTGGGTTAAGGGAGAAGGTTATAAGATTATTGAAGATACTTATACTGAAAAAGTTAAAGGTAATGCTAAGGACCTTGAGATTGTTTGGAAGGCTTCTAAGAAGATAACTGATTATTTTAAAGTAGAAATTGAGTTCAAGTGGCGTATATTTGGAATGGAGGATGTCGAAGTTGAAGTTGACGGGAAGAAAAAGAAAATGAATAAATTTGTGGAGTTAGGTATAGAGATTAAAGGAACTCTTGTGAAAGATTTTGCTAATCAGTGGAATGTTTCAGGGACTACTAAATTTTTTAGGGAAATATATAATAAATATGTAATTCCTGGAAGAACTGTTCAAATGGAAGAGAAAGTCGAGAAGGACGTTCAAGACTTTAAGGAAGAAGTCAAAGCATTTTTAGAGTTGACTGGGAAGAAGCAAATTGTTCTATAGGCAAATTCTGTTGGCTATGTGGCTTCTCGTACTTAATTTTCTATCTACCTAATTCCTTTTTTGATGTAAATTAATCAACAAAATTGAGCATATTAAAGAGACATTGATTCACAATAATGTTTAAATAGAAATCTTTATCTTTGGTTTGATGGGATTTAAATTTTATAGCTTGATTATTATTTTTTTTATGTTCTCAGTTGTTAGTGCTGCAAATTTAGATGTTAAGGTTTTGGAAAAAAATGAGGTCATAATTACTGAACTTGATAAAACAAATGCTACTTTTAAGCTTAATATTACTAATCTTGAAAGTGTGGATGATGAATTTCAGATATACTCATTAGTTAGTATTGGGATGTATCCTAAAGAGTTTTTTGCGATAAAACGAGGCGAGACAATAACTCTTGAGATTTCTGCTGTTCCGTTTAAAGAAATTCTTCGTGATAAAAGAGGAATTTATGCATTTGAATACCAGATAAAGGGAAAGAAAACTGGTTTTTTCAAAGATACTCTTGCCATTAAAATACTCGATGTCAAAGATGCTGTTTCTGTTTCTATAGAAGATATTCCTTTGAATGCTACTAAGACTAAATTAACTGTGATAAATAAGGAAGATATTAATATTAAAAATTTAAAGATTATAACTAAATCTGATTTTTTTGAGTTTTCTAAGACGTTTGATTTAGGCAAGAAAGAATCTAAAGTTTTAGATATTCCTATAATTCTTGAAGATAGGGTTTCTGCTGGAGAGTATGATGTTGAAATTATATATGAACTTAATAATAAAAAATCCTCAAGCGCTTTGATTTTACAATACCTTGAGGCAAGCGGGATTTCTGTTTTTGAGAATACTGAAGGATTTATTGTTAAGAAAACCGAAATAAGGAAAACAAATGAAGGGAATGTTCCTGCTCTTGCTAAAATTAGTATTCGCAAGAATATTTTAACAAGGTTATTCACAATATATTCTGACAAGCCCGTTATTCAACGTAGTGGCGTTTTTGTAGATTATTCCTGGGAAAAAGAAATAGGGGTCGGAGAGTCTTACACAGTGAATGTAACGACAAATTACACCTTCCCCTTCATAATCATTTTACTCGTCGTTATAGTTGGTTTCTTCGTCAGCTTTTTAGCAACTGGTAAATTATCTGTTCATAAGGGTGTTTCTTTTGTAAGAACTCGCGGAGGGGAATTTGCACTTAAGATTAATCTTAGGGTTAAAGCTCGTAGTAATTTAAAGAATATAGTTATTTCAGATAGAATTCCCGGGCATGCTAAGTTGTTTAATAAGTTTGGTATACCTCCTCATAGAATCGATGAACATTCTCGTAAGATTGAATGGGATATTAATCAATTGAATGCTGGTGAAGAGCGCGTTTTCTCATATATTATTTATTCTAAAATAAATATTGTCGGTAGTTTTGAATTGCCTGCTGCTAGCGTTTCTTTTGAGCATGATGGGAAGCGTCAGCATACTCTATCGAATAAAACGCATTTTGCTGCAGAGACGACGGAGAATTAATTTCATATGTTCGTAGACTCTTTGTGAGTAAATGCTGAAGAAAGACTCATTCTCACTCCTCTCTTGCTCGATTCTCCTCAACAGGCTCGGAGACTCGCTGCGGAATGTGAAATGGACCCATCGATACTAGAAATCAAAAAGTCCTTCTTATAATCTTGTAAGGACTTTGGGATGCTCAAAGTGTTCTTCAGATATACTTTGACATGAACAAGTCATTTCTGTCCCTTCAACTTTTACAAGATTGAAGGGAATCGAACTCTTCTCGTTCGATTCTCTTATATGGACCCATCGAGAATCGAACTCGAACCTTTCGAATGCCATTCGAAAATTCTACCATTGAACCATAGGCCCTTAATACTTTAGAATTTATTGGTTATATAAAATTACTTATTGTTTATTCTTCAGCCGGCAAATCGCAACTTGTGAAAGAACTCAATTGCTGTAATGAGAGTACAGCAGAAACTTGGTTTCCGTCCGCGAATTCCCATGTGGGATATGATTTTATTCCAGCAATTATACATTCTGTTGTTGGTTCGTTTGAGCCTCGAATTGCACATTCTATATAAGTCACTTTATCCCAACTTGAGCCGAATAGTTTCTTTTGTTCTTGGCAATGGGGGCACCAATATGCGCCGTACATTTTTACTCCTTTATCTGTAAGGCACTGAGCAAAGTCATCGTATGGACTTGGTTTTGACATTAAATACCAAATTAACAATATTATTGCAATGAAACTAATTCCCCACCAAAATGCCTTTTTCATGGATTGTTTATGAAACTTAGATATTTAAAACTAACTTGCGCCGTTGTAGGGAGGCGTGGGATTGTTATTTGTTGAGTTGCTTTTTAGTATAAAATCAGTGGCTTTTAATTCTAAACGTTCTATTTTTTGCCTAATTACTTGTTTTGCGTCTTTTTCAAATCTATTTTCTTGCTCTAATATTATTCTGAGATAATTGCATCCTTCTAAAGCTGAATGATAGTTATAGTCTTCTAGATATCCCCTACATACTCTTATTCCTTCAGAGTATTCTCTCAGTGCTTTAAAGTTAAATATTATTCCTTTCATTGTGTCTCTTTTTTTATTTTAGTTTTTTTAGATTTGTGTTTGTTAGTGTAATTCGTTTTTTTCAGCTAATTGGTTTTCTAGTTTAAGAAGTCTGTATCTTAAGTCTTCATTACTTCTCAAAAATGTATCTG